>Ga0070733_10000622_pt1 | contig 28232 bp, 23 predicted proteins | sample Coa_R1_9_FD_66450 | JGI IMG/M metagenome (GOLD analysis project Ga0070733, IMG submission 66450) | Surface soil microbial communities from Centralia Pennsylvania, which are recovering from an underground coalmine fire - Coalmine... | ecosystem: Environmental > Terrestrial > Soil > Unclassified ...
TGTAACTACAGTTTGAGCATTTAAAGGATGTTTTTACTTTATTCATACTTTTAGCATAAAGGACCACAGTGATTTTTGCAAAATAATTGCTTGTAGTCACTTGTTTGCTGCATGCTCAAAAACAATAGGAAAAATTGATTTTTTTATGGGAATAGTTATGAAAATAAATTATGGAATGGTGTGTGTTGTATTGTTGAGTAGTCACGTAATGTTTGCACGTTTAGAGGTGCTTGATAATACGCTTTCCAAGGTAAAACTGTTGAGTACTGAAGAGATGCGATTTTGCTATATTAGTTTTGTTAAAATTAATGGGACAAAATATATCATTAAACAGAAAAAATCGAATTTTATCCGTAAAATTGTTGGGGTGGTACGTGATTCGATTACGGCACATGTTGCAGAAAATTTTGGTTCTGGATTAGGTCTTGATGCTGACTTAGCTCATCGTGTAGATGTTATTTCTGCAGGAGAAAAATTTCCAGGAAAACGTCGCAAAGATTGGCCAGCGACAATTCATACCATTGCTCCTGGCAAGATGGTTAAAGCACAAGACACTCGTTATAACTCTATGAATATTAAGCAAGCAGATATTGGCTTTAGACGTGATATGTTGGTGTGGATGGCAAAGCATGAATTATTAATAATGATGGTTGCTTTAGATACCTTCCTCTGTAACCATGATCGTCATCGTGGTAATCTCTTTTATACTCCATCAACAGATTCGTTTTGTGCAATTGATATGGATTCTGCTTTTAAGTACAATTTATGTGCCCTTGCTTGTGAGAATTTCACCAAGATGATCAATAACAGAAAGTTGGCATTAAGCAGCAAAGAAATACAGGTTTTAACCACGTATAGAAAGCATTTACAGTTTTTAATTGATAATAATCATTCAGAAGATACGTTGAGCATGTACAATTATTTTGCTGAAAAAGCAGGGTTTGTTGAGGGGTCAGATTTGTATACGGAACGAGTTGCTGAGGAACTTGAGAGCAACAGGGCAATGATTATTCAGAGTTATGAGGATGCCAAACAATTGGTTAAAATAGTGGAGCAACTCATAGCAAAGCACACAAAAGCGTAAGATAATTGCTGTTTTCCTATAAAAAGTTGATGAATCTGTTATACTTATAGTATGAATACACAAAAAACTCAGTCCGATTCATTAAGTAAATACCTTGCCCAAGCGGGTGTTGCTTCCCGTCGTAAAGTGGTTGATATCATTAAATCTAAGGTAGTGACCGTCAATGGGGTTGTTATTAGTGAGCCTGGATTTAAGGTTAATTCTAACGATTGCGTGAGAGTTAAGAGTAACATTGTTCGTTCAGAATCTAAAGTTTATATTTTGCTCAATAAGCCCAAAAATTGCATCACCACCGTTTCTGATGATCTTGGCCGTCATAATGTTATTAATTTAATTGCGTCAGAGATTAATGAGCGTGTGTATCCTATTGGCCGACTTGATCGTAATACTACCGGGTTATTGGTACTGACTAATGATGGCGAACTGGCGCTCAAATTATCTCATCCTCGTTTTGAAGTTGAAAAAATTTATCATCTTCTGTTGGATAGGGCCCTTACACGTAATGATATGAAAACAATTCTTGCAGGCGTTGAGCTTGAAGATGGATTTATCCAAGTTGACGAAGCTCAATTTTTTCCTGATAGACCAAAAAATAATGTTATGGTTGTGCTGCATAGCGGTAAATATCGCATTGTTCGTCGTCTCTTTGAACATTTGGGGTATGGTGTTGAAAAACTTGACCGTGCTGGATATGCGGGGTTGGTTAAAGCTCGTCTCAAAGTTGGTGAGTGGCGTCATCTGACCAGGGCCGAAGTTGCCCGTCTTAAACAATAGTTATTAAGTTCAGTTCTTCACTGTATTTTTCATCTATTTCTCAGTACACTGCTCATATCTTAAAACATATGATAATGAGCGGAGTTTTACATGAAAGATGGGTATATTAAGGTTGAACAATCACCAGCATTAATGGGTGAAGTAGAACTTGTCGGAGCAAAAAATGCAGTTTTAGTTACTATTGCATCGTTGGTATTAACAACAGGAAAATCGTTATTGCACAATGTTCCTGTATCCGCTGATGTGTTTGAGATGATAGAGTTACTGCGCCATCTTGGCGCGGTTATTTTTTTTGATATTGAAAAACATCAGTTATTTGTTGATACAACGTTGGTGCATTCGTGGTCTGTCAGTAGTGAGTTGATGAAAAAAACACGTGCATCAATTTTGATTATGGGAGCATTATTGGCGCGATTTGGTAAAGCGCGCGTTGGTCTTCCTGGTGGTGATGCTATCGGTAAGCGTCCGATTGATTATCATGTAAAGAACTTTGTAAAAATGGGTGTTGCTATTCATCATGAAGGCGATTATTTATGTGCTGATGTTAATGGATTAACTTCTGCAAGAATAGTCTTAGAATACCCCAGTGTTGGTGCAACAGAAAATATCATTATGGCAGCAACATGTGCCCAAGGAACAACGAAAATCATTAATGCCGCATGTGAACCTGAAGTTTTGGATCTCATTGCAGCATTACGGAAAATGGGTGCGCGCATTACTGTTGAAGTGCCGGCAACCATTATTATCGAAGGCGTTGATATTTTAAATTCTATTGAACATACCATTATGTTTGATCGTCTTGAGGCGGGATCATTACTTATTGCTGCAGCTGCAACAGGTGGTGAGATTTATATACCAAATGTATCGGCTGATCATCTTGATGTTTTTTTGCTGAAATTGGAAGAAATGGGACATACAATTACGATTGGTAAAAATGGCCAAGGTATTCATTTTAAATCCACTCGGACACCGCGCGCGGTGTCCCTAAAAACTGGACCATTTCCGCAGTTTCCGACAGATTTACAAGCACCGATGATGGCGTTACAATGTTGTGCACGTGGAATAAGTGTTATTGAAGAAACGGTGTTTGAAAATCGTTTTCATCACGCTCATGAATTAGTAAAAATGGGTGCTTCTATTATTATTGAACATAATAAAGCAATTGTAACTGGCGTTGAACGTTTATATGGAGCAGAGGTTGTTGCTTGCGATATTCGTGCATCAACAGCATTGGTGATTGCTGGATTGCGTGCGCATGGCACAACAACTGTTGCTGGTCTGAATCATTGGAAGCGTGGCTATGAAGCGTTGGAAAAAAAACTTCAGCTGCTCGGGGCTCAGGTTACTGTGCATGAAGCATTGGATGAAAAAGTAGTGATGCATGATAATAAATTGACGGAAAAACATGGATTTAGATAGAATTTATCGTAAATAATCGTTCGTACGGTTCGACCCGACTCCGCTAAAGCTTCGACGGGCAGGCGGGCGTTTACTCCTGAGCTTGCCGAAGGACAGCACGAACGGAGGAAATAAAAACTCATCATGAACGGAGAAAAGAATTCCAATCCCGTTTGTTCTATTGTCCCAATCCCGTTCGTCCTGAAAATCCGTTCGCCCTGATGCTTCGTCAAGCTCAGCAGTAAACGCCCGCCTGCCCGTCGAAGCTTCAGCGAAGTCGGGTCGAAGGGAGCGAACGTAATTTAAATCTGAGTCAATTAACCTGTTCGTATGGTTCGACAGGCTCACCACGAACGGAGAAAAGAATTCTCATTCCGTTCTCGTCCTATTGTTCCAGTCCCGTTCGTTCTGATGCTTCGGTAAACTCAGCAGTAAACGCTGCGCTCAGTTCCTCACGTGATTGTTCCAATTCCGTTCGTGCTGTCCTTCGGCAAGCTCAACAGTAAACGCCCGCCTGCCCGTCGAAGCTTCAGCGAAGTCGGGTCGAAGCATACGAACTCAATTTTTATTCAAAGAGGCCCTAAATTAGCCTCTTTTTTTGTGTTAAAGTTAATTTATTGATTTTCTAATTGAAAATTCACTAGGCTATATGTAAGGTGGGTATTAAAGCTTAAAAGTAGCAAAGGATTTTCAAGTATGAAAAATATAAAAAATAGTCAAAAAAATAATAAACCTGCTATGTTGGTCGCATTATTGGCAGTTTTTGTAGTAATAAATATTTTTCCTACGCGTGCACCGGTACAGGTTGAACCACCACGTAGGCAGCTACAGCCAGTGACAGCAGCGGAGGTGCTAGCGGGGGCAACAACATTGAAATTAAAGCAGCAAAAACAAGGGGTGATAATTGTTTTGGATGATTCAGAAAAAGATAGTCTTGGAATTGGTCCAGCAAAGGGGGTCTTGTTAACCGCGCTTTATCAAGAAGCAGCATCAATAATTGTTTCTGCTTCACTGTTAGCTCCCTTATTTGAGCAGAGATTAAAAGACAAGCGTAACGTGAATATTATGTTGGATGAATTTCAGAAAGAATTTAAAAATTGGGACAATCCAATTGATTCAGAAAGGTATGCTGTTTTGGCTAATCGGATAGCATTTGATCCAGAGCGATGGATTATCAAGAAAATTAGTGATGTACTAATGCTTTTGATTCCGCGGACCTATTTGGTGACTCTGAATATTTCTGCGGATAAGGTAGAGGAATACAATAGTGCGGCGGTATTGTCCGATGTTGAACTACAGTTAGGTTTTAGGGTTAATCATATGCAAACTATTGATTTTCGATTAATGAATAGTTTTAATAGGCCGAGACCGGAAGGTTTTGTCGATTATTTTATTGATTCTTTGGATTCTATTTTTTGTCAAAAGTCTGATTATAAGGATAGGCAAATAAGTATACCTAGCTTTATTATGTGTCTGTATGGTCATGGTCTAACCAATCGGTCAATTGCGGGGCTTAGTTTGGACGGTTTTAAAAAGTTATTAAATTTTTTAGAGAGTAAAATAATGATGCAACTATTGGTGGTTTTATCTTGTTATGCAGCAGGGTTTAATACTCATAAAATTTATGGAGAGATGAGGTTAGGAACGCAGCAATATTATTCATTTCCTATAATTGTTCAAGGACTTAATGATTTGGCCGTAATATCAGAGTCTTTTTCTTTTAAAGGGAATTCACAAAATCAAAAAATACAATTAATATCACCTGATGATTTTGTTAGTTTTTTTAAAAAAGCGAAAGAATTGGAAGGTAGCTATAGTGAAATTATAAAGCCTATTTCTGAAAATTTTGTAAATAATACACCACAAATTAAGTTACCAGGTGCTGAGTGGTTTTCAGTGATAGAAGGTGATAAAAAAATTGTTTCGATTGGTTCAGTATTGGCTAAAACAAGAGATCCTCAAAAACCATTGAATATAGTTAATTTTTTTAAAAAAGATCCAGAGATAATTTTATTATATACAGAAGAGATTCCATTTGGGCTGGTGATTAACTCATCCAATTTAAAATCAATAGTGTCTATGGTGTCATCAGGACCGCGACCAACTAATCCAGAATTTGTTGTTCATAGGATAAAAAAAATGTCTTCAACAACACGAGATTTTTTTGAAATGGTAAGTTGGTTTGAATCGATCGGCAATTCAAATGAAGCTAAATCAGTTTTTATTGATGAAATTTATGATAATAATAATGATTTTTATAGCGATATTTTGATTATTGGTACTTTAATGCAAGGTGCAAAGGCTTATTTTAAATATAAAGGTAATGTTTTATTGGGTGTTGAGTTAAAGGGTAAAAATTCAAAAATTTGGGAAATTAAGCAAGATTCTGATGATGAAAAAATATATGCAGATAGAGTGCGTTTTATACAAAAATGGTATCCAATATTTTCCACACGAGAAAAAACAGTACGACAAGAAATTACTCCGGAACAAATTGAAAAAATAAAAAATGTTATTATTAAACAACGTGAACAGCAAAAACAAGAAGCAAAAAAATGATTCTAGAAGTTACCTGTTAGTTCAGTGATTTCAGTTGTAATTTTTGCTTGACGTACTTTATTGTATTCCAACTTGGTGGCAGTGAGCAAACTGTTTGCATTGCGCGTTGAATTATCCATGGAAATAAAACGAGCGGCATGTTCAGAAAGCAATGATTGAAAAATCAGGTGCTGAAATTGAGCTTCAATATATTGCACAGCAAGTATATTCAAGATCTCATTTGGTGATTCATCCCAAATATATCCTTCTATTGGCGGTACGGTTGCAGCAGATATCTGTGCTGGATTAAAGGGAATGAGATTGGTTACCGTAGCTTTTTGTATAAAGAAATTTTTAAAAATATTACTGATAATGGTAACTGATGTGTAAGCGGGTGTCGCGAGCATAATAAGATCAGTTAATTCTTGTGCAATTGTTAAAAAATTGCGGGCAGTGAGTACGGGAAAAGAACAAATTAATTTATCGGGATGATTGTTGATTAAATAATCAATAGGCTTTTTGCCGATAGCGGTAAAATGATAATGCGCAGATGGATTTTGTTTGAGGTATTCTTGTAAAAATTTAGAGAGTTGGGTATTAAATCCCCCACATAATCCTTTTTGTGATCCTATAACAACGATAAGAGGATTGGTGTTATCAGTTGTAGGCATAAGCCGCTCATGTGACCATGATGGTGTGGCAAGTTGTACTTTTGCAAGCAGTATTTTGAGAGTATCAAGGTATTCACTGAGCGGTTCTTGTTTTGTTTTTAGACGTGAGTGAGCTGACATGGAAATAATGCGCATCACATCAGTGACTTTTTTTATTGTTTCAATCGTTTGGATGCGATTGCGCATTTGAATAAGTTTGGACATTAAGATTCCATGTCACTATTTTTTTTAGTTTTTTAGAATGTCGCGTTTTCTTCACTCATAAATCTTGCAGTATTCATATTTTTAAGTGATTGTGTGAGAATGTCAAGATAGATGGTTGATTCTGTTGATGCTGATGTGATAGTTTTAGTGCTTGGTTGAGTTGTAGGAACTGGCACAATAAGAGCTTCTGTGAGGGATTTTTTTTCTTCTGGATTATTCCTATAATGTTTTACAGCGTATTCATAAACTGAAGGTTTTTGAATAGTAGTTTCAGTATTATTATTTTGGTTTATTGCTGTATCAACAGGAGTATCTTCATTACTGTTATCAGTGTTTTGAGAATTACTTGTTTGATTCCAATAAATGCTGCCTCCTACTGCGAATAATACTGCGCCAGTCACAATGCCGGTAATGATCGCATTGTCATTGTTAGGTTTAGAGCTGGAAAAAGGGAGTGTTGTAAGAGCGATGAGCAATAGAGAAAACTTTTTCATGGAAAATCCTATAAATAAATAAGTTTATGTTAATAATCAACTTTAACTATTATGGTAATTATTGAAAATAAGTATAGCAAAAACATTTGTTTGTGCAAAACTAAAGAATAGATTTAATTGATATTTGAGATAGGTAATGTCAGAATTGCCGATCAAATCGCATCAAACGATTTTTGGATGAATGAGTATGATTATTATTGTGGATGCATACAATCTTTTACGTTCCGTGCCACCGTACAAAAAAACAATCACAGATAAGGAGCGAGCACAATTTATTGCGCAGCTTGGTGTATATGGTCGACGTAAGGGGCATAAAATCGTCATTGTTTTTGATGGAGGACCGTACGAATGGCCATTCAGAGAAAACGGTAAGACGGTGACCATTGTTTATTCTGGTATGCATGAAAGCGCTGATGATTATATTAAAGAGTATGTTGAGGCACATCGCGCAAAAGATCTTTTGTTGGTATCATCTGATGCTGAATTAAATCGTTGGGCAGCACGGTTGAATATTCCTTCCATTGACTCAGTAAGTTTTATGCAGCTTCTGTATCAAGCGTTGTCCACAAAAAAAACAGTATCGAGTGAGCAGGGCGAGGTTGTTAAGTTGGGTGGAACCCAATCAGATATTGATGTTCTCATGGTGGAGGCGAGCAAAAGTGTGCCTATAAAAAGTGAAGATGTGGCGTCAGTGGGTAAAGGACGTGATGCAAAAAAGGCTCAAGTTGGTAAAGATGAGCGTGCATTATTAAAAAAGTTAAACAAGTTGTAAAGTGTTTGTATGAACAGTTATAAAAAAGAGATTATTTGTTCGCTTGATGAGCATGATAAAGTTGTTCAAGAACTGAAAAATGCAATGGCAAAGTGTCAGATTTTTGCATGCAGCGGACCACTTGGTGCGGGAAAAACGACAACGATTAAAGCGCTGTTGCGTAATTGTGGCGTCACTGAACCGATCACTAGTCCAACATTTACGTATGTGAATGAATATAAAAACGATCGCAATGAACATTTTTATCATTTTGATTTGTATCGCATAAATAATGTGGAAGAGTTTCAGGCTCAAGGATTTGATGAGTATTTGTATCAGCCGCAAAGCTGGTCTTTTATTGAGTGGCCTGAAATTATTCTGCCTCTTTTAACACACAATGTCTGTTTTGTTTCATTTGATTATGGCCAAGACCCTGATAAGCGAGTGGTGACCATAGAGTACAAATAATAAAGCGGCTTCATGCAATTACACATGAAGCCGCTTTTGTTTAGATGCAAAGTGACAAAGTTATGAATGATTATGTTCATCATGTTGCGACTGTTTTTTGAGCAATGCAATTCGCTTATCCAATTTTTCTATACGCGTGGTTAGTAGTGGATATCCCTCAAAAAAATTGATTGTCCAGTGAAATGCTTTGAGTTGATTTGGTGTAAAACGACTAGCAAATATTGGTTGTCTTTCCTGGTCCATTGTTTTTACTGTAGTTTTGAAGCCTTCGAGTAAATCTATATTGTTAGATATATTGTCATCAGCGCGTTGTTCGTGATGTCTCGCAATAGCCGTGTCGGTAGAAGCGGTGATAAAATCTTTTCCAAAAGCAGTTGGTATTTTTATAAATTGTTGACTTAAGAATGATCTTGTTTTTTTTGCAATCGGAAGGGCATTACGAATTATTTTGACTGATCCATGAGTTACAAAAGGCAATGTGAAGTTGGCAGCTGTACGCCACATAAGATCATTACTTTCTATATGGTTGTTTTCATGATCCAGTATACCGCGATATTCGTTGAGGATTGTTTGATTGTTAGTTTCTAGGGCTTCTTCTATTTTGCGAGCAGCAGAGTAAGATATGATTATATGTTTGTTAATGCATTCCATAGGTGTGCGCATGCCAAGGTCTACTTTTACAGCATTAATTGTTGTATGATGTGTTTTTTCTAAATAACACTTTATGAATTGTGTAGTGTCTTCATCGGCATCGGCAAGATTTGCAAATGTTTTTTTTTCATCCCAAAGTGCATGTGCTCGCGTTAGTCCTGCATGAAAAGATTGACCTGCAGCAATGGTCCAGTGAAGTCCGGTCATAGATCCTGAAAATGCCTTTTTAGTGATAAGCTTGATTAATTCACTGGCAGTTTTGGCTGCTGCTGGCTGCATCGAGTATGTTGGTCTTGTTGAAAGTAGGGATAATATGGCTAAGAAAAGAAAAAATTGTTTTTTCATGTAAGTTCCTAATTGTAGAGTTTTGGGGCAAAAAACCTTATTTATTTTATTTCAGTTTTAATTATATCATGGTTTTTTGTTTTTATCAAACGGATGTGTTTTTCTCATAGAAATGGGCTATATGGGGTATTTAGCATAAAAAAGAGAAAAATTTAAAGATTTTTATAAAATAATGAGGTTTTCGTCAGAATTAAGTTGAAATCAATTGAGAAAAGCAATATTATAGTTGAACAAGCCTGTGGAATGTGCTTGGGTGCGGCGAGGTTCCCGAGCGGCCAAAGGGGGTGGACTGTAAATCCATCGGCTATGCCTTCGCTGGTTCGAATCCAGCCCTCGCCACCATTTTTCGCTTGTTGAGGGATGAATGGCAGGTCATCTTGTTAAAGGTGGCTAAATTATCAAAAAAGATTGATAATTTAAAAAGATTAAGAAAAGCGAACGTGTTCTCCAGTCGCGTTTTTGTAGCTTTACAGAAGCTTTACGCGAAGGAGAATTGAAATCTGCGGGAATAGCTCAATTGGCAGAGCGACAGCCTTCCAAGCTGTAGGTTGCGAGTTCGACCCTCGTTTCCCGCTCCAGAATGAGTATAAGGCCGGCGTAGCTCAGTTGGTAGAGCAGCTGATTTGTAATCAGCAGGTCACTGGTTCGAATCCTGTTGCCGGCTCCATTTTTATATAAGCATCATCTTTCTGATTTCTAATACACAATAGGTATGTAAAAAGTTTGTCTTTTTCTGTTTTTTTAATTAATCTATAATAAACCGTAAGGATTACGGTTCATGCCCACGTAGCTCAGAGGTAGAGCGCTTCCTTGGTAAGGAAGAGGCCACCGGTTCAATCCCGGTCGCGGGCTCCAGATAGAATCATTGGAATCAAGGTTTTTAATCGTCTTTATAATTATGGCAAAAAATAGAAAAACAACTCATTTGGTTTGCGAAATATGCAAAGAACGTAACTATACTCAAGTGGTTTCAAAAAAAAGAACTATAGGTTCTTTAAAGTTGAGTAAATATTGCGCGCGTTGCCGTAGACACAATGAGCATAAAGAAACTAAATAGGCCCTTTGTAGGTCAGTAGCTCAATTTGGTAGAGCAGCAGACTCCAAATCTGCCGGTTGGGGGTTCAAGTCCCTCCTGGCCTGCCATTAAAAAGATATTTAAAAAGAAGAGAAAAAATGATAAAAGATGTAACGCAGTTTGTTAAAGACGTGCAACTTGAGCTTTCAAAGGTTACGTGGCCTAAATTTGATGAGTGGATAGGAGCAACGGTTGTTGTTTTGCTGCTCATGTCTTTTTTTTCAATTTACTTAGGTTTAGTTGATAAAGGACTGACAGACTTAATGAAGCTTGTTTTTAAATTGTATGGTGGTTATTAGATTTGACAGGACAAAGATCATATGAAGCGCTGGTATGTTGTACAAGTGTATGCAGGTTATGAGCAAGCAGCTAAGCTAGACATTGAGAAGCGAATTCAGGCGGAAGGGATGCAAGATTTCTTTGGTGAAATTCTTGTTCCATCTGCTAAAGCAAAACCAATGTTTGCAACAGATGACAGTGCCGATCAGCAGCTTTTTCCTGGTTACATTTTAGCTGAAATGGAAATGACTCCCGAGTCACTCCGTGTTGTAACGGCAAGCATTCGAGTCTTGAGATTTTTGGGGGGCAAAAATCCTGAGCCAATATCACAAAAAGAGATTGATCGTATTGTTTCTCAAGTTAAAGGGGAAGTTGCGGTTGAGACTACGCGAGAAGAGTTCTCGCTTGGCAGTGAGGTAGATATAGTTGAGGGACCGTTTGCCGGATTCGTTGGTATTATTGATAGCGTAGACTATAATAACGAAAAATTAACAGTTATGGTTAGTATTTTTGGCAGAATGACCCCGGTTGAACTTGGCTTTCATCAAATTAAGCGATAATCAGTGAGGTAATTGTCTATCATGGCAAAAATAGTTAAAGCAAAAATTAAGCTTCTGATTCAGGGTGGTAGTGCGACTCCAGCTCCTCCAGTAGGATCATCACTTGGTCAACATCAAGTTAATATTATGGAGTTTTGTAAGGCATTTAATGCTCAAACAGCCAATCGCAAAGGCGAAACTGTACCGGTAGAAATTACTGTATACACAGATCGCACATTTGAGTTTAGGGTGAAAACTTCACCAACTACTGAGCTCATCAAAAAACGAATTAATCTTACAAAAGGTTCATCTCGTCCACATGAGATTAAAGTTGGAAAAATTTCGTGGAGAGATATCGAAGAAATTGCAAAAATTAAAATGCCAGATTTGACTGCAATAGATATGGATCAGGCGAAAAAAATTGTTGCTGGCAGTGCGCGAAGTATTGGAATTGACGTTGTTGATTGAGCTAGGAAAATATAATGGCTAAGCATGGAAAAAAATATCAAGCTGCGGTATCAAAAAAGCCTAGTAGTGATCTTGGTGTAGATGCAGCATTTCAACAAATTAAAGATCTTTCCTTTGTCAAATTTGATGAGTCAGTTGATGTGGCTATTAATTTAGGCATAGATGCGGCTAAGGGTGAACAAACAGTTCGTGGTTCTGTTGTTTTGCCTCATAGCAAAGGAAAAGAGAAAATCATTATTGTTTTTGCAAAAGGTGAATATGCCGATGCAGCAAAAAAAGCTGGAGCTGATTTTGTAGGCATGGAAGATCTGATTGAAAAAGTGCAAGGTGGTTGGCTTGATTTTGATTATGCGGTAGCAACACCTGATGTCATGGGTGCAGTTGGTGTGCTTGCGCGAATATTGGGCCCTCGTGGACTGTTGCCAAATAAAAAAGTAGGTACGGTTACGTTTGATGTCGAATTAATTATTGCTGACTTAAAAAAAGGCCGTGTTTTCTTCAGAAATGATAAACAGGGCATTATTCATTTTTCAGTAGGTAAAGTTTCATTTGATGTTCAAAAACTTCATGATAATTTGGATGCTTTAGTCAAAGCAGTTGTGGCATCAAAGCCGGCAACAGCTAAAGGCAAGTATTTAAAAAAGATGACAGTGTCCTCAACAATGGGCATTGGTATTCCGATTAATCCTGATGAATTTGTGCGTTCTTTATAGGTAAAGAGGTTGCAATGAATCGACAACAAAAAGAATCGGTTGTTGAACTTTTTCGGAAAGATTTTTTGGCAAATAAGGGCACCTTTTTTGTTAACTATTCCGGATTAACTGTTGTTCAAATGCAACAATTAAGAAGGCAATTGCGTGAAAAAGGCGGCGCGCTCAAAGTTGCAAAGATGCGGCTTGTTAAACGAGCACTTGTAAATGTTGAGGGCGTTGAGGGGCTTCTTTCTTATTGTAAGAATCAGGTAGGGGTTGTTTTTGCGTATAACTCATCTGAAATTTCAGGTATAGCAAAAACTCTTAATGATTTTTCAAAAAAGAATGAATCACTTGGTCTTGTCGCTGGTTGCGTGGATGCACAGCTTTTGGATAGAACAGCAATTTCTCGTATTGCATCTCTTCCATCAAAAGAAGTACTACTTGCTCAGTTGTGTGGTACGCTTAATGCTCCATTGAACTCGTTTGTATGTGGACTTAATTCTGTGATTGTAAAGCTTTTGGTCGCTTTAAAAGAGATTGAAAAGCAAAAACAAGCATAGTGGTAAGTTCATTTTGTTTTGTATTGTAGATGATAATAGTTGTTTAATGTTTCTTTTTAATTTTTAGGGATTGCAATGGCAGCAAAATCTTACGAAAAATTCGTTGACGAAATTGGTAATATGACGGTGCTTGAACTTGCTGATCTTGTTAAAGCTCTTGAGTCAAAATTTGGTATCTCAGCAGCTATGCCAATGGCATCAGCAGCGGCTGCTCCAGCAGCAGAAGCAGCTCCAGTAGCAGCAGAAAAAAGTGAATATAAAGTATCACTTGCAGATGCTGGTACTGAAAAAATCAAAGTAATTAAAGCATTGCGTGAAGTTATTCCTAATCTTGCGCTTTCTGATGCTAAGAAGCTAACAGAAGAAACACCAGCTGTCATCGCTGAATCAGTTTCAAAAGCTGATGCTGAAAAGATGAAGAAAAAACTTGAAGAAGTTGGCGCAAAAGTAGAACTTGCATAACTTTGACCCCGTCTTTAGTTTTTTTCGATGGGGACCCCAATTGGAACGATGTATTTTTTGACCGTGTACTCTGAAGTTTTATGCGAAAGAGTAAATTTTGTCGAAGAAGGAAGTGGGAATTGGGGTAAAGTGGTTTTTTGGTGTAGTGGGGGATGGAATTTGATTGGCCACATGTTTGGCGTTAGTAAGGAGTGGTCTTAATGTCTAATGTACTTATAAGCAAGAGTACTCTTCGTAAGCAATATGGTAAGATAAAGGACGTTGTTCCTGTACCAAATTTAATCGAAATACAATCAACATCATTTAATGATTTTGTTCAGCTTGACTATTTGCCGCAAGAAAGAAAGCTTATTGGGCTTGAAAAAGTGTTGCGGGATATTTTTCCTATTGAGTATGAAGATAAGCTCTCGCTCGAGTATGTTAGTTATGAGTTAGGGCGTTGGACTTGCACATGTGGAAAGCTTACTGGTATTGAAAGTCGTTATCAGTGGCATTGTACATCATGTAATAAGTCCGATTGTTCGCGTCTATCTAAAGATCAAGCATGTACTTTCTGTAAGGCAAAAACTGCACGTTATATTACGTGCTCTAATTGTTTGGTGCGTACAACAGTTCATACGCCACTTTCTTTGGATGAATGTCGCACAAGTGGTCAAACCTTTTCTATGTCTCTAAAAATTAAAGTGCAGTTGATTAGTTGGACAACAAATAGTGAAGGCAATAAGATAGTTCGCGACATTAAAGAACAAGATATTTTCTTTGCCGATTTACCAGTAATGGCGGATCTTTTTGAAGAACAAGGAAGATTTAAGCTTGGTAATTTGGGTTCTTTCTTAATTAATGGCGTTGATCGTGTTGTTGTTAGTCAGTTGCACAGATCTCCTGGTGTGGTTTTTTCACAAAGTAAAAAAGTAAAAGACTTCCGTGGAAGACCGTATTACCTTGCACGTATTATTCCAATGCGTGGATCTTGGATTGATTTTGAGTCTGATAGTAATGATATTTTGTACGTACGGATTGATAAAAAGAAAAAATTATACGTTACTACATTCTTACAGGCTTTAGGTTTTTCACGAGATGAAATCATTCCTCTTTTTTATGAATTTGATGTTATTTCTCTTAAAAAAGATCAATATTTCCGTGCAGTAGATGAGCATCTTATTGGCCAACGTGTTGAAAAAGGCATGGTTCCTGTTGAAGATGAGGAAGATTTTGTTGGTCGTAGAGTAACAAAAGATTTGTTAGCAAAATTCAAAAAAGCTGGCATCAAAGCGTTAATACTCAAACCAGAGAGTTTGGTTGGTCGCGTTTTTGCAAAAGATGTCATTGATACAGAAACCGGTGAAGTGCTTATTGAGCAAGGTGAGCTTTTCTCTGAAAATCATTTTAAAATTTTTAAAAAGTTCGATGCGCTTCAGTTTGAGTTGATTAGATCGAATGGTTATGCATTGCAACCAACGATTGCATTGACTCTTGCACAAGATAAATGTCAGACACAGGATGCGGCGTTAAAAGATTTGCATGTAAAAATATGGCCTGGTGATACTTCATCTCTTAAAGAAGTATCTGAACGTTTAACCAACTTACTCTTTAATAATCGTTTTTATGATTTAACGCGTGTTGGTCGTGTTCGTATGAATCGGAAATTATCTTTATCAACATCAGAAGAGCAACTCGCTTTAACAAGAGATGATATTGTTCAAACTATTCGTTATCTTGTTAATTTGCGGGAACGCGGAGAAGGTGAGCTTGATGATATTGATCATTTGGGCAACCGTCGCGTGAGATTGGTTGGCGAATTGTTGAATAATCAAATGTACCTCGGGTTCACGCGTATAGAGCGTATCGTTCGTGAACGTTTTAGAATGCAAGAAACTCACGGCGCACTAATGCCTCAAGATTTTCTTAATGTTAAGCCATTAAGCGCTGTTATTAGAGAATTTTTTGGGCTTGGTCAGCTTTCTCAATTTATGGATCAAACAAATCCAATGGCAGAGCTTGCACATAAACGTCGTTTATCTGCTCTCGGGCCAGGTGGTGTTCTAAAAGATCGCGCAACATTTGAAATTCGTGATGTTCACGCATCTCATTATGGTCGAATTTGTCCTATTGAAACACCAGAAGGTCAAACAGTTGGTTTGATTTCTTCTCTTGCAACATATGCAATGGTGAATGATTTGGGCTTTATTGAAACGGCATATAGACCAGTAGTGAATGGTAAAATTTTAAATGAAGTTGTCTTTTTGGATGCATTTGAAGAGTCTGGCAATTATATTGCACAAGCAGATGCTATTGATCCTACGACAAATCAGTTAAAAAATGAAAAAGTTTTTGCGCGACATGATGATAACTTATTGTATGTTGACGCAGAAAAAATCAATTATATAGATCTGTCGCCAAAACAGTTAGTTTCTGTTTCGGCGGCATTGGTGCCATTCCTGGATCATGATGATGCTGTTCGTGCGCTTATGGGTGCAAACATGCAACGTCAAGCAGTTCCATTGATTACCACTAAAGCGCCAATTGTTGGTACTGGTATGGAGCGAGAAATCGTTAAATCATCAGGAGCATTGGTTTTAGCTAAGCGGAGCGGTGTGGTTGAATATGTTTCTTCGGATAAAATCATTGTTCGGGTAAATGAAGATGAATGTTCCAATACCGAAGATTGGGTAACGCACGGTATCGATACCTATCATTTGAAAAAATTTCAACGTTCAAGTTATAGTACGTGGATTCATCATGCACCGATTGTTCAAGTTGGTGAAGTTGTTAAGGCAGGAGATGTTCTTACCAATGGAGCTTCAATTTCTGATGGTGAGTTAGCGCTTGGAAAGAATTTTTCTGTAGCCTTCATGTTATGGCATGGTTATAACTTTGAAGATGCTATTGTATTGAACAAACGACTTGTTAGTGATAATGAGCTTACTTCAGTACATATTGATGAGTATATAGTTGATGCTCGCGATACAAAACTTGGACCTGAAGAACTTACTCGCGATCTTCCAAACGTCAGTGAATCAGCTTTAGAATGTTTGGATGAAGACGGTATCGTTCGTGTGGGTACTCGTGTTAAACCAGGAGATATTCTTGTTGGAAAAGTAACCTTAAAAGGTGATATCCAATATTCTCCTGAAGAGAAGTTGTTGCGTGCAATTTTTGGTGAAAAATCGCGCGAGGTGAGAGATACATCATTACGCGTTCCACCGGGAATAGAAGGTACAGTTATTGATGTAAAAATATTTTCACGAAGTGGTGTGCGTAAAGATGCTCGTTATAAGCAAGAAGTAGCCAAACAGATTGAAAAATTAGAAATTAATAACGTACATCATACTATCTTTTTGCAAAAAATGATCATTGATAAGGCTTCTGATCTTATTCATGGTAACGCATCAGCATCAGCTGATACTAAAAAAGGTCTTCGTGGCGGTAAGTTTAATAAAGAAGAACTTAAAGGGCTTACGCTTGATGATCTTTTCAAATTAAAATTAAAAGACAAAGCGGTACAAGATGAATTAAAGCGATTAAAAGATTCTTATGAGAATCAGCTTCGCATTTTAGAAGGTTTAAAAGAAGATCGTATCAATCATTTCAAAAAAGGCGATGTCTTACCGTCTGGCGTAATTAAGATGGTAAAAGTGTATATTGCAATGAAACGTCATATTTCTGTTGGAGATAAGGTAGCGGGTCGTCACGGTAACAAAGGTATTGTTTCTGCTATTGTTCCTCGAGAAGATATGCCATACCTTGATGATGGAACACCTGTTGATATCGTGTTGAATCCGCTCGGTATTCCATCTCGTATGAACGTTGGACAAATATTAGAGACTATTCTTGGTCTTGCAGGCAAAGAGCTTGGCAATAAAGTTCAACGGCTTTTAGAAACAGATGGGTATGATGCGGTAAAAAAACATCTGATTTATTGTTTTGGTAAAGATGTTATTGCAGATTACGAAACTAACTATGGCAAAGAAGGCATCATGGAACTTGCACGAAGAACAGCAGAAGATGGTGTGCATTTTAAAACGCCAGTGTTTGACGGAGCAAGATTAGAAAAAGATATCGAACCATTATTGAAAGATCTTAATTTACCAAGATCAGGATCATTTATGGTGCGCAATGGTAGAACAGGAGAATATTTTCAGCAACCTGTTACCGTTGGTAATATTTATGTGATGAAATTAAACCATATGGTTGATGATAAGTTGCATGCACGTTCTGTCGGGCCTTACTCGCTCGTAACACAGCAACCTTTGGGTGGTAAAGCACAGCAAGGTGGTCAGCGTCTTGGAGAAATGGAAGTGTGGGCGATGGAAGCTTATGGAGCGGCATATGCTTTACAAGAAATGTTAACGATTAAATCTGATGATGTAACCGGTCGACATAAAGCATATCAAACTATTATTGCTGGTGATGATTTACCAGAACCAGGAGTTCCAGAGTCATTTAATGTGCTTATTAAAGAGCTTCAAAGCTTAAACTTACAGGTAGATTTACTCAAGCTAGGCAAGGAGAACGTTAGTGAGTAATCAAATGCTAGAGCGTTTTAAAGAATATATAAACGTTACACGCTTTAATGTTATTAAAATTAGTCTTGCTTCACCAAAAAAAGTTCGCTCACTATCGTATGGTGAAGTGAAAAAAATTGAAACAATTAACTATAGAACATTAAAGCCTGAGCGAGATGGACTGTTTTGTGCTCGTATTTTTGGACCGGTAAAAGATTGGGAATGTAATTGCGGTAAATATAAACGCATGAAGCATCGCGGAATTACCTGTGAAAAATGTGGAGTTGAGGTTATTCAGTCACGCGTTCGTCGTGAAAGAATGGGACATATTCAACTTGTTGCTCCTGTCTGTCATATCTGGTATTTAAAAGGTATTCCGAGTTATCTTGGATTGATTCTTGATATGCCCGTGAAAGATCTAGAGCGTGTTATTTATTTTGATATGCACATGGTTGTTAAGCAAGGTAAATCTCCTTACCCAATAAAAACGTTGTTGAGTTCAACTGAATATGAAAACTACATTATGCAACGTGCTGATGATACTGAGTTTGCAGCTGAAATAGGTGCAGAAGCAATTCGTCTTGTTTTAAGTTTTATGGATTTAAAGATTGAAATAGAAAAGCTTCATTCTGATTATGCCCATACAAGCTCAATTGCAGTACGTCATAAAATAACACGTCGCATGAAAGTTATAACTGGTCTTATTAATGGTGGGATTAGTCCTGAATGGATGATTCTTACGATATTACCGGTTCTTCCACCAGATTTGCGACCATTGGTGCCACTTGAAGGTGGTCGATTTGCAAGTTCTGATTTAAATGAACTGTATCGCCGTGTTTTAAACAGAAACATTCGTTTGCAAAGACTTATTGAAATTGATGCTCCTGGCGTTATTATCAAAAATGAAAAACGTATGCTCCAGGAATCAGTTGATGCACTTATTGATAATGGCAGAAGAGGTCAAGCTGTTCGTGGATCTAATAAACGTCCATTAAAATCATTAAGTGAAATGCTTCGTGGTAAGCAAGGACGTTTCAGACAAAATCTTCTTGGACGTCGTGTTGATTATTCAGGGCGGTCAGTGATTGTTGTAGATCCAGAATTACGTATGGATCAATGTGGTATTCCAAAGGCTATGGCGTTAGAACTTTTCAAACCTTACATTTATGCGGGACTTATTGAGCGTGAATTGGCCTCTAATATGCGCGTTGCTCGCCGTATGGTTGAAGAGTTGGAGCCTGAAGTATGGGATGTTCTTGAAGAAGTTGTACGTAATAGACCTGTGCTATTGAATCGTGCACCAACATTGCATCGGCTTGGTATTCAGGCATTTTATCCTATGCTTGTTGATGGTAAGGCAATTAAAATTCATCCACTCGTTTGTTCTGCATTTAACGCCGATTTTGATGGTGATCAGATGGCGGTGCATTTACCGTTGAGTAAAAAATCTCAGTTGGAAAGTGATCGCTTAATTTTATCAACTAATAATATTCTTTCACCGTCGAATGGTCGACCGGTCACCGTTCCTTCTCAAGACATGGTTCTTGGTCTTCATTTTATGACCAAAATTCGTAAAGGATCACGCGGAGAGGGAATTACGTTTTCTAGTGTTAGTGAAGTTGTGACTGCTTTTCAGTGTGGTAGCGTTGATTTGCATGCACAAATAAAAGTGCGTTTGTTTAATAATGAAATTTTTGACACAACAGTTGGTCGTGTTTTGGTTTATGAAGCATTGCCAGAAGGTTTTGCATTTCAACCGATTAATAAAATATTAAAACGTAGTGATTTAGGCAAATTGATAGAGATGGTGTATTACCAGTTTGGTAAAGATGCAACAGTGTTATGTTTAGATAGAATTAAGCATCTTGGTTTTTACTATGCAACCATTTCAGGCATGTCGCTTTCTATTGACGATCTTATTGTACCGGTTGAAAAAGATACTATTGTTCATAAAGCCGAAAAAGAAGTTGAAAAAATTGAATCGTTGTACATGGATGGTGTTATTACTAATGGTGAACGTTATAATAAGGTAGTTGGTATTTGGAGAGATTCAACCGCTGCTGTTGCACAAACTATGTATAATGAGCTTGATGTTGCTGATAAAAAAGTTTTTGCTAATGAAGATCGTCTTAACAAGCCGTTTAGTCCCGTGTTCATGATGTTAGAATCAGGGGCCCGTGGAACAAAAGATCAAGTTAAGCAGCTTGTTGGTATGCGTGGTTTGATGTCAAAGCCGACTGGTGAAATTATTGAAATACCCGTTAAGTCAAACTTTAAACAAGGTTTGAGTGTTTTTGAGTATTTTATTTCAACTAATGGTGCTCGTAAAGGTCAGTCTGATACAGCGTTAAAAACAGCAAGTTCTGGGTATCTTACTCGTCGATTGGTAGATGTTGCGCAAGATGTTGTTGTAACAATTGCGGATTGTAATACGCTTGGTTACTTCGAAATCGCAGATTTAAAAGAGGCAGGTGATACTGTTTATCCAATGGGTAAACGTGTATTCGGACGTGTGCTTGCGGCGGATCTGAAAGATCCTGTGAGTGGTGAACTTCTTTTAAGTCGTGGTGATGTTGTAACGCGTGAATGGATGGCAAAGCTTGATAGTTCAGCGGTACTTAAAGTTCTTGTTCGATCAGTACTCTCTTGCCAGGCTAAGCGTGGTGTTTGTGCACTATGTTACGGCTATGATTTATCCAAGGGAAGAATTGTTGATGAAGGAACGACTGTTGGTATTATTGCGGCGCAATCAATTGGTGAACCGGGAACTCAGCTTACTATGAGAACATTCCACATTGGTGGTTTGGCGAGTGGTTTGACAGAGCAACCGTTTATTAATGCAAAATATGATGGAATTGTTGAGTGGCATGGTGTGCGTGTAGTGATCGATCCACAAGGACAGATGGTAGTTATGAGTAGAAAAGCTCGATTACTGATTGTTGCCCAAGATGGTCGTGAATTACAGCAGCATGTTCTGGAATATGGTTCTATTGTTTATGTTAAAGATAAGCAACAGGTCAAAGAGGGCACTAAACTTGCTGATTGGGATCCATATAATAAAGTTCTTATGACTGAAAAAGCAGGAACAGTTGTCTATCTTGATCTGATAAAAAATGTAACGATTCATGAACGTTTTGATGAAGCAACAGGTAAATCAAGAACGATTGTTATGGGGACTCGCGGTGAACAATATCAGCCAGCAATCAGTATTGTTGATGATAAAGGTGAAGAGCTAACGCAATACTTCTTGCCTGAAGGTTCTTATGTGAACGTTCTTGAAAAACAACGAGTTGAGATTGGTGATGTGCTTGTTAAAATGCCTCGTGAAGTTGCAAAATCAAAAGATATTACGACCGGTGGCTTGCCGCGTATAGCAGAGCTTTTTGAAGCGCGAATTCCTAAAGATGCAGCTATTTTGTCTGATGTAGATGGAGAGGTTGTTATCGGCGGATTGCATCGTGGTTTCCGGAAAGTAAGCGTTGTGACGAGTGCAGATCGTCATGAATATTTGGTACCGCGTGGTAAACAGTTGAACGTTATTGATGGTGAGCACGTCAGTGCGGGCGATCCATTAACTTCAGGTGCTCCGGTGTTACATGATATTTTACGCATTTTGGGTTCTGAAAAGGTTCAGCGCTATTTAGTTGATCAAATTCAAGAAATTTATCGTTTACAAGATGTTGATATTAATGATCGTCATATTGAATTGATTGTTCGTCAAATGTTGCGTAAAGTACGCGTTGTTGAGGGTGGGGAAAGTGATTTCCTTATTGGAGATCGTGTAGATTATATTCATTTCCAAACGGTTAACAGCGCTTTGCGTGCTCAGGGTAAACGTCCTGCTGTGGCAAAGCCAATGCTCATGGGCATTACTCAAGCTTCATTAGGAACAGAAAGCTTCATTTCTGCTGCATCATTCCAAGAAACAACACGTATATTAACAGAAGCAGCGATGTGTGGGCAGATTGATCATTTATTTGGCTTAAAAGAAAATGTGATTGTAGGAAAATTAATTCCTGCAGGAACGGGCGTTAAATCGTTCAGAAAAAGATATTTAGGTGATGATCTTTCTGATCTGGAGCGACAAGCTCAAGATGGAGAGCGCCGTGAGGGTGGCGATAATTTGTCATCTGGAGTATAAAAATAGAGATATCTCCAGCTCTGCTGGAGCTAAAAACTCTTAAACGGGGTCCCCATGCGAAATAAAATGGAGCATGGGGTTAAAGGCGCGTAGCTCAGGGGCAGAGCATTGCTTTGACGTAGCAAGGGTCAGCGGTTCAATTCCGCTCGCGCCTACCATTAAGTTGTGATATACTAATATTGAGAGAGAACAAAAATTATTTAATTCACAACCCAACAAATATTTTATAGCTTGTTTCTCTTTATTGGGGAGTTTCCAGTAAAGCGTGATGAGAGTTGGGGGGTTACAGGAGTTGTCCATGCCGATAACAAAAGAAGAAAAAAGCATCATTGTTAATGAGTTTGGTAAAGGATCTCAAGATACAGGTTCTTCACAGGTGCAAGTTGCACTTTTAACCAAAAATATTAATAAATTGACCATGCATTGCCAAAAAAATCCTAAGGATTTTAGCACTCGACGTGGATTGTTGCAAATGGTGTGTGATCGTCGTAGTTTTTTGAAGTATTTACAAAAAACTGATGCAGATAAGTATAAAGAGTTAGTTGCAAAGCTTGGTTTACGTAAATAAATTGCGTAACTTAAAAACTGTTTTGATTGATTCATGTAAAAATGAATGCTTTGCGCAATAAAATTTTATGTATAGGTTCCCAAGAATGGTACGAACGTTTAAAAATGAAGAATTTGGCTTTGAGGTAGAAATTGGTAAACTAGCCCGTCAAGCAGATGGTGCAGTGTTATTGAAACAAGGTGGAACGGTTATTTTAGCAACGGCAACCTCAGCACCGTCAAAAGAATTTCCTGGATTTTTACCATTAACGATTGAATATCGTGAACAATATTCAGCAGCAGGAAAAATTCCTGGTGGATATTTTAAAAGAGAGGGTAAACTTTCCGATCGTGAAATTTTGACAAGTCGTCTCATTGATCGTGCCGTTCGTCCATTATTTCCTTATAATTATTTTGATCAGTTACAAGTGCTGACAACAGTTTATTCGGTTGATAAAGAACATGCTCCTAATACCATTTCTCTTTTAGCTGCTTCTTTAGCATTATCAATTTCAAAAATTCCTTTTTTGGGACCAATTGGAGTTATTGAGGTTGGACGAATTGATGGTAAATGGATATTCAATCCGTCCTATCCAGAACAATTAAAATCTGATATGCGTATTGTTGTTGCAGGAACGGAAGAAGGCATCATTATGGTTGAAGGTTCAACCAATGAGCTTCTTGAAAAAGATTTTGTTGATGTTATGTTCCAAGCGCATACAAAAATTAAAAAATTAATTGTATGGCAAAAAGAGATCCAAGCAGAGCTTGGTTTTGAACAACCAGCGCTTGAAGATGTTTATGGTTTTAATGTTTGGAAAGAAGAAGTTAGTCAATTCCTTACCATTGACCGCGTTGAACGTATGTATATCGAAAATAAAAAAGAACGATATACCTATCTTGATGAAATTAAAAAAGAGTTTGCAGCTCAATATCAAGAAAAAATTGAATCAACAAAAGTGCCTGGGTCAGTTATTGACTATATTATTAATGATGAATTACAAGAAAAATTAAGTAGCTTAATTTTTAAATTTAATAAGCGCGTTGATGGTCGTAATTTTGAAAAAGTCCGCCCTATAGAAGTAGAGGTTGGACTTTTGCCATTTACTCATGGTTCTGCTCTGTTTACTCGTGGCAACACGCAAGCTTTGGCGAGTGTTACCTTGGGGAGTGGGCAAGATGAACAACGCATTGATACGTTGATGGGTGAAGAAGCGGGAGATGGTGCATTTATGCTTCATTATAATTTCCCTCCTTTTGCAAGTGGCGAAGTTAAGCCAATGCGTGGTACCAGTAGACGTGAAACAGGGCATGGATACCTTGCTCGTTCAGCATTTAATTTCTTGCGTCCAACTCCTGAACAATTTCCTTATACCATTCGTATTGTTGTAGATATTTTAGAATCTGATGGTTCTTCTTCTATGGCAACAGCATGTGTTACAACAATGGCGTTGATGCAGGCTGGTGTACCAATTAAAAAAATGGTTGCTGGCGTTGCAATGGGTCTTCTTGAAAAATCGGCTGGATCATTTGCAACATTGACTGATATTAATGCGTTTGAAGATGCGTTTGGGTTGATGGATTTTAAAGTTATTGGTACTGATACCGGTATTACCGCCATTCAAATGGATGTAAAACATAAGGGTGGTTTGCCACGTGAAGTGTTTGAAAGTGCGCTTGAACAGGCACGCGTAGCACGTATTCATATTCTAGGTGAAATGCGCAAAGTGATGACTGCTCCTAAAGCAGAGCTTTCTCCTCTTGTTCCAAAAGTAGTTACGTTAAATATTATTCCTGATAAAATTGGTGCAATCATTGGTTCTGGTGGTAAAACGATTCGTGAAATTACCGATACAACCGGTACTTCAATCGATATTGAACCGGATGGATTGGTTAAAATATATGGTGGCCCTGAGGCTAATCTTGATCTTGCAATACGATGGGTTAAAACATTGGCAGGTCAAATAGAAAAAGGTGCCATCTTTAATGGTAAAGTAAGACGTATTGTCGATTTTGGTATATTTGTTGAACTTGTTCCTGGTCTTGATGGGCTTGTGCATGTGTCTAATATACCACGTGATCTACAAAGAACGTTCATGCAAGCTATCAAATTAAATGATGACGTCAAAGTTGAAGTGTTAGATCATGATGAGGCAACTGGACGTACAAGTTTGAAGATGTTATCGTAGGAAGAACCTGAGTTATGAATGTGCAAAAAATAGTAAGAAATGATAAACGGACACCGGATCAATTGAGACCGGTGTCTTTTTCTCGTGGCATTTATGAATTTGCAGCAGGATCATTTTTGTTTGAAATGGGAAAAACAAAAGTGTTGTGTGCTGTTTCATTGCAAAATGGTGTACCGCAATTTTTACGCGGAAAAGGTACGGGTTGGTTGACGGCAGAGTATGCATTGCTCCCTACATCAACAATGACGCGTACGCAACGGGACAGTATGCTTGTGCGTAAAGATGGCAGAGCGGTTGAGATAGCGCGATTTATCGGTAGATGTTTTCGTTCTATTGTTGATTTATCAACTATTGGTGAGCGTACTATTACCATTGATTGTGATGTGTTGCAGGCGGATGGTGGCACACGAACTGCAGCTATTACCGGTTCATTTTTGTCATTGGCCATGGCACAGGAAAAATGGTTACAAACACGCGTGATTACTAAACCGATTATCAAAGAAAAGATTACGGCTGTTTCTGTTGGTGTTGTTAATGACAACGTGCTTCTTGATTTAAATTATGAAGAAGACAGTGCGGCAACAGCAGATTTTAATTTTGTCATTACCCAGACTGATAAAATTATTGAAATGCAAGGTGGCGCTGAAAGTGCTCCCCTTTCATGGGAGATGTTTGAACAAGTGCGTGTTATGGCCCGTCATGGTGCGCAGCAATTATTTACTTTTTATGATGAAGACAAAAAGGAGCCATTAGAGCGGACTCCAATGTTTAGTTTAAAAAATCGTCAACAATCATCACGGGCATCATGATTTTACGTACATTTCTTGATTATATTTGCCGAACAAAAAAATTACCGCAAGGAGCGGTTTTTTGTTTTTCTGGTAAAGAGTTTCCTTTGCTTTTTTTTTATCATCTTATTTTATTTTTTAAAAAAAATGGTTTACTCATTGAATCTCTCAATTGTATCGGTACTGATATAGCATCCATTAAGGCTTTGCTTTCTACCGTGAGTTTCTCTGGAGCTACCATTTTTTATCTTGAAAGTTTTTCTACATTGTCAGCAAAAAAACAACAGGAAATGCTGCAATATTTGCAGATATACACTGGTCCTCATCGCATTATATTGTTTTCTGAAGTTGTTCCTGCTGCACATATGAATGTTATTATGTTACCTGATGAAATAGCGCCACGTGATTTTCCTCAGGTTCGTTTTTTAGTAAGTGACACGGCCCAGGCAACAAGTAGTTTTGTTTCTCAGTTGTGCATGAAGATTGATCGTCTTTCTCTAGACAGTGCTTGTTTGTTTGCACAGTATGAACTAGTGCTTGGCAAAAATGTTGATGATTTTTTTGATCAATGGATGACGCATCTTTCCGAACCAACGAGTTCATTATTTGTGCTGAGCCAACATTTTTTTGGTAAAAAGAACAGATCATTTTTTCGACAATGGGCTCAGTTTGCAGAATTTTATTTGCCACCATTTTGGGCGACGTTTTGGGCAGATCAGGTGTGGCGAGCATATGTTTTTTGTGATTTAATGAAGAAGAAAAAATATGCTGAAGCGAAAAAAGCGCAGTATAAATTGCCGTTTTCATTTATTAATCGGGACTGGTCATCGTACAGTTTGATTGAATTGCGTAATGCACATCACTTTTTATCCACATTGGATTTTCAATTAAAAAACGGATTTTCTGAAATTGGATTAGAGCATTTTTATGCCCAATTTTTTGATGGTAAGTTTCAGTAAAATTGCCTATTTTGATAATTTATAGCAGGTAATTATTTTTGTGTTTTACGTGCATGCACAATTGTTGCACGCAATATCCCATCAAAAGAGCCATCCTTATTTTTTTGTAATTTTTCTATTACGCGATCAATAAAGTTTTCAAAAAAGGGTTGAATACGTATATCCGGTATATATTTAACTATTGGTCTAGTTGAGATTATTGGCCAATGAACCTTTTTGAGTTCGTCTCTGTTGGCTATTGTGTAACTAAATGATTGTTCTTCACATTTAAGAATGTTAAAACCGGCATCTTTGATCATGGTACTAAGCTCTTCCTGAGAAGGGTATGAGGCACCGGTGAGATCGGTAAGGTTTTTTTCAGAAACAATATTGCGTAACCAATCTATGGCTTCTACCATTTCGAGGCAGACAGCAAGGGTCAGTGGTTTTGGAATATCGTTGGTAGAAACAGCAGCGAAAAATTCACTGTTCGGTTGTAAGCTTTCGTTGATACGTTGAAATGCCTGTTTTTTATCTTCAAACCAATGAATACAAAAAGAAGCAAGCGCCAGTTGGTGAAGTTTTTCTGATTTAAAATCTTCTGCAAAGCAATGCTCAAAAGAAAGATTCTTTATGTGACCATATTTGTTTTGCGCAAAATCGATCATATTTTTACTTGCATCAAAACCGTGAACATGTTGCGCTGTTGAAGCGTATATTGCAGATAGTGTTCCTGTTCCACAGCCAACATCAAGAATATCGAGTCCATCAACTTTTATGTTGTTTGTTTCAAGAAAATGTAAAAAGGCAGAGGTTTGACGCCGATTGCCTTCATCATATGCTTGCGCAGGCCATTCGCGTGGTTCACGCGGAGGTTTACGGTCTATTATCAGAGGTTGTTTTTCCTCCATCATGCCATTGAGTGAACCGAGTGTGCACAGTGCAGTAATTATATACTTCTTCATGAGAAATTCCTTTTTTGTGAAAGAATAAATTGATGAAGTAATAATACTTTTTTTAGGAAAAAAAGAACAACTATTCTTGTGGAGTTTGGAAGCCTTGGACTGTTTTTAAAAAATCTTTGGTTTTTTCAAGATTTTTTTATTTTGTATCATCTTCCGGCAATAGTGACAGTAATTGTTTGTGGTAACGGTATATCAATTCTCTAGTTAAAAGATGGATCGCATTATATATTACTTTTGTAAATGTTAGCAGTTCAAATCCAAGCATGAGTGAGATGAGAGGAACAGTGAAGAAATAATTTGCGAGGGTGATACATTGCAAGTATTCTAAAATTGTTATCATGGCAGCCATTATGCATGCATTTTTGAAATCGCTTTTTATTGCTTCAATGATTTCTTTGTTTGTTGCTTGTTGTGGAGTTATTCCATATTTTGATTTCATAACAATGATCATAGGAGAATAGCGATCTGCTATTTTACGTCTTACACTTTGTGGAAGTTTTAGCATTTTTTGATAATTTATAGCAGTCAATATAACCATTTTTTTGTTGTTGATATCATCAAGTATCCTATATTCACCAAAAAGTTCTTGAATGTAACATTTGTGGTGCTTATTTAAATTCATGTAATCGGGAATATTAATTATTTCGTCATATTTGTGACTGGCTATTCGTTCATCATTGGTTATTGCAATATAAATTTTTAGT
>Ga0070733_10000623_pt1 | contig 28173 bp, 19 predicted proteins | sample Coa_R1_9_FD_66450 | JGI IMG/M metagenome (GOLD analysis project Ga0070733, IMG submission 66450) | Surface soil microbial communities from Centralia Pennsylvania, which are recovering from an underground coalmine fire - Coalmine... | ecosystem: Environmental > Terrestrial > Soil > Unclassified ...
GCTTCCCAGCGGAACGCCTCGACGGCGTACTGATCGTAGGCGGTGGCCATGATGAAGTAGGGCAAAGGGACGTTGGTTTCGCGAAGCTTGCGGATAACGCCCAGACCGTCGAGCCCGGGCATCTGGACGTCGAGGAAGACGAGATCGGGTTCGAGATCCTCGATGAGCTTGAGAGCCTCCAGGCCGTTGGAGGCCGCGGCGATGATATCGATGTCCGGGAAATCGCGGAGCTGGTAGGCGAGCTCTTCAGAAGCGAGCTTTTCGTCGTCCACCAGGATCGCTGAAATGATTGCCGCGGGGGGGCGATTCTGCATCACCTGTCTAGTATAGCCACGCGATCTCAAGCCTGGGGGTGGCGCTTTTCCAAGTCGCGGATCTGGTCGAAGGTAAGCCTTCCGGATGCGATGAGGTGGACCAGCATCCGTTGGGGCCCTCCGAAGCCCAGGAGGACCTCGTCAAGCAGCCACGCCTGTGCGGCGTCCGGAGCCTCGAAGAAGATTGGCTCAAAGATGTGCGCATTGCCGACCTTGCGGACGCGGCGCAGCGCTTGCTTCCGTTCCAGCCGGTTCACAATGGTCTGAATGGTGGTGTAGGCCGGACGAGGCTCTGGAAAGACCTCCAGAATCTCGCGGATGGATGCCTTGCCGCAGGTCCAAAGGGCTTCCATAACCCGCCGTTCCAGCCGGCTCAGTTTAGGCTGTGCCCTCGCGTCCAATGTAGTAGATGCTACCACAAAATAGCGGTACTATGATCAGTTTGCCGCCGGACAAGGGTTCATATCAGCGCTGTCCATCGTTTGGAATTTCGATCCGGAGAAGCCGGGACAAGTCCCATATGATATTGATTTAAAGGATCTTAGTCACGCGAATCGAGATATTAGTTTTGGTAGCTAGGTACAGCATTCTGTATAAAAGTTTTTGATTGACACTATCACGCGGGGTGCGTTAGCATCACCATGAAGTACGGGTTAGTCTTCAATTTACAACTGGGTTTTAACTTTCAAAGGGGAAGAGTCCATGCAGAATGCAGTAAAAATAGCATTGTGTCTAATGTTTGTCGGGCTGATTGCATTCGGCCAAGTAGGTAACGGAACCATAACAGGTACGGTTACCGATCCGGCCGGAGCAGTGATCGCGGGCGCGGCCGTCCAGGTCAAGAACGCGGATACGGGTGTAGTTTATAGCGGCGCAACGACCAGCGCCGGGAACTACACGATCACGGACTTGCCGGTGGGCACCTACGTGGTTACGGTGACGGTTACGGGGTTCAAGACGTACACTCACTCGAACCTGGCCCTGGGAGCGGCGACCACGTTGAGGGAAGATGTCCCTCTGCAAGTAGGCGCATCGACCGAATCCGTGACAGTCACGGCCGAAGCTTCGTTGCTGCACACGGAAAGCGCCGAGCTGTCGCACAACGTCAGCATCGACGCGATCGACGCACTTCCCCTGATCGGTATCGGATCGGTAAACTCCGGCACCTCCGGTTACCGCAATCCCTACAACACTCTTCTAACTCTTCCGGGAATCAGTTCGTATAACAGCAGCGGAACATTCGTTCTGAACGGCTTGGGTGCGGCCTTCGCGCTGACCGAGACGATGCGCGTAGACGGCCAGGACTCGACGTCCCGCCTCTTTGGAACCTACGACTACACGCAGATGGCCCAGCCCAGCGCGGACGCGATTCAGGAAATTGCGTATCAGACCAGTAACTACGCCCCCGAATTCGGGCAGGCCGGCATCGCGGTCATCAACATGACCATGAAGTCGGGAACAAACCAATATCATGGCAGCGGATTCGACTACTTTGTCAATGAAGACCTCAACGCCGGCGAAGCGTTCAGCCGAAGCGGCGGGTGCCTCTCAGGGACTACTTCGGTCCAGGCTTGCAGCCAGACCGGCGGATCGGGAGGCAGGTATAGCCCGCGCGGCCGCCGCAACGATTTCGGTGGAACCATGGGCGGTCCCGTGTACATCCCCAAAATCTATAACGGCCACAACAAGACGTTCTGGTTCTTCAACTACGAGGAGTTCCTGGAGACCAACCTGTACAGCTTCAACGACACGGTGCCCACGGCCGCTTACCTGAAGGGCGACTTCTCTGCGATTTCAACCAACGGGACTTGCAGCGCCTGCGCCCAACTCGGGATTTCGCCCGGGCCATTGGGGACGCCGAAAGTTCAAGTCGATCCCAACGGCAACAACGTGTACGCGAATGAGATCTTCGATCCGCTGTCGCGAGCCCAGGCTACATCGGGTCCTCTGGCAGGCCAGGGATACGCGATCCCGTTCATGAACAACCAGATTCCGATTGCCCGCTTCGATCAGGTTTCCCTCAAGATCTTGAACTTTGTTCCGGCGGCGACCAATGCCAATTACGCCAATAATTACACGCCCAGCGAGCCCGGTCAGCGCTACTCGGCCATTCCGTCGTTTAGGATCGATCACAATATCGACGCCAAGGACAAGCTGTCCTTTTATTACTCGGAAAACACCACAGCAAACCAGATCAACCCCACCCTGGGCGGCGCCGACGGCCTGCCGAACACGATCACGCAGGCACGCGGCTCCTTCATTACCAACTACCAGGAGCGGGCGAACTACGACCGCACCTTGACGCCAACCCTGCTGCTGCACATCGGCGCAGGTTTGTACCACCAGAGTTTTGTTGACAACTCGCCGGAAATCACGTTCCAGCCCCAGTCCGTTTTGGGGCTCACCGGCTTCCTGGCGAACCGCAATTTCCCCCTGGTGCAGACGGGAGCCGGCAACTATGGCGGCATGATCAATCTGGGGCCGACCGCCGGCCAGGGTCCGAGCTACGAGATGAGACCAACCGGCACCACCAATCTGACCTGGGTTCGCGGCAAACACACCTACAAAGTCGGCGCCGAGATGCAATACGAGCAAGCCTATTCCAAACCCCATCCGCTGGTTACGATGAGCACAAATAACGGTCCGACGGGGGACCCTTTCACGAACGCCAATAGTTACGGCAGTTTCAGCCCTGGTTTCGGTTTCGCCAGCTTCCTGCTGGGCGATTACACCAACGTATCGCAGAGCGTTCCGATCGATACGCGGATCGCCACGTTTGATTGGGCGATCTTTATTCAAGATTCCTGGAAGGTGACCCGCAAGCTCACCCTCGACTACGGCATTCGGTGGGATTATGACACGCCGAACAAGGAGCAATACAATCGCTGGGCGCAGCTTGACGCTACCTTGCCCAACCCTGTTGCGGGCAACCACCCTGGAGCGATCCAGTTCGCGGGAAACACTCCCAATTTCTACAAGCCCGCCTATCCTTACGCGCTTGGCCCGCGCCTCGGCATCGCCTACCAGCTCGACAAAAAGACAGTGCTTCGTGGCGGATGGGGCGTGAACTACCAATTTGTTGCCTCGAACGCCGGCGCTACGTTGAGTTCTCCCGGAAGCTACAATCTGCAGGCCAACAGCCCGGCATATGTACCCTCGGCTGGCTGCGGCGGGGCGACGACGAATTGCCAGTTTGTAAATATTGAGACTCCGGGCGTCATCAAATCGCCGACCTGGCCGTCCACCAATGCGTTTCAGGATCCGAACCCGGGTGCCACATCCCCCGCGCCAACCGTGCCGGACGGACAGCAAAACCGGCCGCCGCGCATCAACCAGTGGAGCGTCGGCTTCCAGCGCGAGATTACCAGGGATTTCGTCATGGAAGCCACGTATATTGGCAACCATGCCGTTTGGACACCCGGCAGTTATGGATTCCTCAGCCAAGAATCCCCGCAGTTGTGGGCAAAATATGGCCTGTACCCCATTCCTGGGACCGGTCCGGCGGGGTATAACAACGAGGCTGACCGCCTTCTGTTGACCCAATCGATCAGCAGCGCTTCGGTGATCCAGGCAATGAACGCGCGCGGAATCACCAACCTGCTTCCGTACGCCGGCTTCCCGACAAGTTCTTCGCTTCAGAGCGCTTTGTATCCGTTCCCTCAGTTCGGAAATCTGAATCCCTCGGGGTCCCCGACCGGCGACACTAAGTACAACTCGTTACAGATCAAGGCGACCAAGCGCTTTTCGCACAACTTCACTGGCGGCGGCGCATACACATGGGGCCAAGGCTTCACTCGGGCCGCCCGGCAGGACTTCTTCAACCCCCTGAGTGCGCAGTGGGCGCTGCAGCAGATTCCGCCGCAGGTTCTGACTTTCAATGCGACATACACCACGCCGAAGGCTTCGTTCCTTCCTAAGGTTGTGAACGAGATCACCAGAGGCTGGCTGATCGGCTGGTACTCGACTTACCAAAGCGGCGCCTTCCTGACGCCTCCAACCAGCGTCGTGAACCCGAATCAGCTGTCCAGCGAGGATGTGCTGGTTTCGGGACAGCCTCTGTACAATGTAGCCAATATCAACAATATCCACAGCTACAATCCGTATTACACGCAGTTGCTGAATCCGAACGCCTGGGCGCCGTGCCCGACCAATCAGACCTGCATGGCCACAGGGAATTACATCAAGGGTTTCCGCAACCTGCGCAATCCCTCGGAGAACGCGAACATCGGCCGCAACTTCCGGATCAAGGAAAGAATGAACCTCCAGGTCCGAATGGAGTTTGTCAACATCTTCAACCGGACCGAAATGACGCTGCCGCAAGGGTTTGTTTCGGCCACCTCGAATCCGCAGGCCCCGGCGTCGAAGAACGCATTGGGCATCTATACCGCTGGGTTCGGCATCATCAACGAGTACGCGGCGCCGAGCACGTCTCCGACCCTGGCCCAGTTACCCCGCCAGGGCACGTTGATCGCCCGTTTCAGTTTCTAATTCGGGAGCAACTCCAAAAAATCAGCCTCGCCGCCTTCGGGCAGCGGGGCTGATTTGTTTTTGCGGGGTCCTTGAAAACGGATCACGCCCGCAACCCTTTGATAAACTGCAACTTACTGATTCAGAGCGGGATATCATTATTTTTGAGACGCGGTTGCAGCATTCTGTATAGAAGTTTTTAATTGACACCATTTAGAAACTCGGTGTAGCATGAGCCAAGACGCGGGTTAGACTCGTCAATTCTCAGTTGTCTGTGTTCGTAGTAGCTCAACTTCCAAGGGGGAGAGGACATGCGAAGAGCAGTAACGTTGACGTTGTGTTTGTTGTTTGCCGGTCTTTTTGCTTTCGGCCAAGTGGGCAACGGAAGCTTCACGGGTTTGGTTACCGATCCAGCCGGGGCCGTGGTCTCCGGAGCGACCGTGGACGCCAAGAACACGGCCACGGGAGTGGACTACAAGGCGTCAACCAGCAGCACCGGGAACTATACGATCACCGATTTGCCGGTGGGTGTGTACACGATCACGGTAGCGGTGACGGGGTTCAAGACTTACACGCACTCGAACCTGGCCCTGCAGGCGACGCAAACTGTGAGAGAAGACGTGGCACTGCAAGTCGGCGCCGCTTCGGAGTCGGTGACGGTCACGGCCGAGGCTACGCTGCTGAAGACGGAAACGGGCGAACTGGCGACCAATGTCTCCATCGACCAATTAGACGATCTTCCTCTGCTGGGCATCGGGGCGGTCAACTCCGGCAGCTCGGGCTACCGCAATCCCTACGCCACGCTTCTGACTCTTCCGGGCATCAGTTCGTATGTAACCGGCAGCCCTTTCACTCTGAACGGCCTGGGCGGGGGCTTCGAGCTAACCGAGACGATGCGCATCGAAGGCCAGGACTCCACCTCGCGCTATGGCTTTCAAACCTACGTCTATACGCAGATGGCCCAGCCCAGCGCGGATGCGATTCAGGAAATTGCGTACCAGACCAGCAACTACGCGCCCGAATACGGACAGGCGGGCGTCGCGGTCATCAATATGACCATGAAATCCGGGACCAACCAATATCATGGCAGCGGCTACGACTACTTCGTCAACGAAGATCTCAATGCCGGCTATGCATACAGCCGCAGCGGCGGCTGCCTGACGGGCAACAATAATTCCGTTTGCAGCTCATCGGGCGGGAACGGCGGAAAGTATCGGCCGCGCAACCGCCGCAACGATTTCGGCGGGACACTGGGCGGGCCGATCATTATCCCCAAAATCTACAACGGGCACAACAAGACCTTCTTCTTCTTCAACTATGAGGAGTACCTGGAGACGAGTCTTGAATCCTTCAGCGACACGGTGCCCACGGCCGCTTTCCAGAAGGGCGATTTTTCAGGTATATCCCAGAATGGGACTTGCAGTCTCTGCTCCACCTATAATATTCCCACCGGGGCGTTGGGAATTCCCACCCCCGCACTGGACCCCCTGGGGCGCACTATGTTCGCGAATGAGATCTACGATCCCAGCTCACGAGCCGTGGCAACCTCCGGTCCACTGGCCGGCCAGGGATACGCCACGCCGTTCATGAACAACATGATTCCGGTGTCCAGCTTCAGTCCGGTCGCGGTGACGTTACAAAATCTGTTCCAGAAGCTGGGGGCGGTCTCCACGAATAACAATCTCACCGGCAATTACCTGGCGAACATCCCCAGCGGGCGATATTCGGCCATTCCGGCGGTGAAGATCGATCACAATATCGACGCCAAGGACAAAATCTCGTTTTATTATTCGGAGAACAACACCCAGAGCCAGATCTCCCAGACCTACGGCAACGCGGACGGATTGCCGACCGAGATCGGCCAATACCGCGGCACCTTCATTCCCACCTATACAGAGCGCCTGAATTACGACCGCACCATCACGCCGACCCTGCTGCTGCACCTGGGCGGGGGCTACTTACACACCAGCTTCAGCGACCACGCGCCATTCCTGAATTTCCAGGAGTCGACGCTCGGGCTGACGGGCTTTAATCAAAGCCGCCAGTTCCCCTCCTTTACGGGGATGATGGATACGAATTACGGCGGAATGCAAAATATCGGGACCTCCGGTCAAATTCAGAGTCTGACGTATGAGGAAAAGCCCACCTTTAACGCCAACTTGACTTGGGTTCACGGCAAGCACACCTACAAGGCCGGGGCCGAGTTGGTGCTGGAGGCCACTCCCATGGGCACGACTTTTCCGGGGGTTAGTTTTGCGACCGGCACCGGTCCCACCTCAGAACCTTTCACACCGGCGAATTTTCTCGGCGGATATAACACCGGCTTCGGCTACGCCAGTTTCCTGCTGGGCGACTATGGCAGCATCACGCAGACCGCGGCAATTGATACGCGTCAAGGGCAACAGAATTGGGGGCTGTTTGTCCAAGACTCCTGGAAGGTGACTCGCAAGCTCACGGTGGATTACGGAGTGCGGTACGATCTGGACACCGTGGCGCATGAGCAATACGGCCGTTGGGGACAGCTTGACGCAACCGGGGTAAATACCAATGCCGGTGGCCGTCTGGGCAACTATCAGTACGCCAGCACCTGCGGCTGCAACTTCTACAAGCCCATATATCCTTACGCGATCGCGCCGCGCATCGGCGTGGCCTATCAGATCAACCCCAAGACGGTATTTCGCGCCGGATGGGGATTGACGTACCAGTTTATCGATAACGCGGCGGGCGGCACGGTCGCCACCAACGGCGCCTATCCCGTGGCAGCCTTCAGCCCGGCCTACGTGCCCCCGGCCGCCCAATTTGTAAACATCCTCACTCCGGGCGCCATCCAGCAACCGAGCTGGCCCGTTACCAATCCAAATATCTATCCGGTTCCCGGCACCACCGGGAATGGGCCCACGGTGCCCGACGGGCAGCAAAACCGGCCGCCGCGCATCAACCAATTCACCGCCGGCATCCAGCGGGAGATCACCAAGGATTTCGTCATGGAAGCGGAATACGTGGGCAACCGCGCTGCTTGGCTGCCCGGCCCACTGGGCATGCTGAGTCAAATCTCCCCGCAGGAATACGCATCGCTGGGCTTGTACCCTTATCCAGGAACGGGTCCGGCGGGGTATAACAACAATAACGACCGCGTCCTGTTGAGTCTGCCGATCAGCAGCAACGCGGTGATCCAGAAGTTCGGACGTATTCCTCTCCCCTATGCCGGCTTCCCCACCAGCACTTCGCTGGCGAACTCTATCGTCCCTTACCCGCAGTTCGATAGCGTTGGGTTTTTTGGCGGGCCGATTGGAGTTTCGGGATCCCCGACCGGCGATTCCAAGTACGACTCTTTACAGATAAAGGCGACCAAACGCTTCTCGCACAATTTCCAGGCCGGCGGCGCATACACCTGGGGCCAAGGCTTCACGCGGCCGGGCCGGCAGGACTTCTTCAACCCCGCCAGCGACGTGTGGGCCCTGCAACAGATCCCGCCGCAGGTGCTCACCTTTAACGCCACCTACACGACGCCGAAGGCATCGTACTTCCCGAAGTATGTCAATGCAATTACCAGGGGTTGGCAGCTCGGCTGGTTCGCGACCTACCAGAGCGGCCCGTTCCTTGCGCCTCCAGCCAGTCCCACGGCGAATTTTCTGAGCAGCGAGGACGTCCGAGTCGCGGGCCAGCCGCTGTATAACGTGAACATCAACGACATTCACAGCTACAACCCGCTATACCAACAGGTGTTGAATCCGGCCGCTTGGGCGCCCTGCCCCTCCAACGCAACTTGCATGGCCCAGGGGAATTACGTAAAGGCTTTCCGCGGCCCACGCAACCCGTCGGAGAATGCGAACATCGGACGCAACTTCCGGATCAAAGAACGAATGAACCTCCAGATCCGCGGCGAGTTCGTCAACATCTTTAACCGGACTCTGCTGCCGAACACGAGCGGCGGCTCATTTTTTGGGCCCGCCGGCATAAGCACGTCGAATCCGCAGAACCCGGTGACGAAGAATCAACTGGGGATTTATACCGGCGGGTTCGGAGTGATGCCCATCTACGTTCCGCCGAACACACCTGAAGGCGGTTCCGGGCTGGCTTATCTCCAGCCCCGCACGGGAACGCTGATCGCCCGGTTCACGTTCTAGTCTCAAGGCAGCTTCAAGAATCGGCCTCGCCGCCTTCGGGCCGCGGGGCTGATTTGTTTTTGGAGGGACTACTTTATGTGGCCCTGGGTGAGATCGCGGTTGTTCTCCTCGCAGGAGTACTCCATGATCTCCCAATCCGGGCGCAGCGTGAACGTGCGCACGTTCTTCCAGGGCGTGGTGTAGGCTTTGGGATCGTCGACGATCACCTCGTAGCTGATGTGTTTGGTATCCGAACGGGTGTAGCGTTCGGTGACGTGCAACTGCTCGGTCAGGGGATGCCCGACGGTGTCGAGCCGGGTCTTGCCATTGAACCCGATCGTATCCACCACCAGCGTGTCGCCGTCCCACTTGCCGATGGAGGTGCCCATCCAGGTGGGTTCCACGTTCTTGGGGAAGCTGCGACCGTCGGTGGGGATCACATGAAAGACGTTCCAGGCCTCATACAGCACGGCCACGCGCTTGGCGGTCTGAAAGATTTCGATGGGGAAGGGTGAATTCATGGACCGCGTCAAGCCCTGCGGCAGGCAGTGGCCGGTGTAATCGAACTTGGTGACGTCGTAACTCTTGAAGTCGTCATCACCCCAGGCGGTGAAGGGAAGTTTACCGGGACCCTGCTGGTTGGCGCCGTTGCGCGACATATCGGGAACGTAGGGGCGTTCCCAGACTCCGTTCAGATCCGGCTTGCCGTCGGGTGTGCGGGGAATCGACTGAGGCATTTGTTGAGACAGGAACGGCAGGAGCAGCATTAGTGCAAGCATGGGAACCTCTGTCGATGTAGTCTATCAAGAAGGACCTCGGGATGCCCAAACTTCGGCTCACTTTGGCGTGTTGGAATTACGACCGCACCCGCGCGCTGCTGGAAGACCGCGTGCCCATCGAAGGCATCGAGCTGAACTATCTCAACCTGCCGGTGGAGGAAACTTTTTTCCGCATGCTGCGGCATCGGGAATTCGACATAGCGGAGCTGTCGCTTTCTTCTTATACGGTGTCGCTGTTCAAGGAGCCCTCGCCGTTCATCGCGATCCCGGTTTTCCCTTCTCGATTCTTCCGGCATTCCTGCATCTACATCCACGCAGGCAGCGGCATTCGCGAGCCCAGGGATCTGGCGGGAAAGCGCGTCGGCAATCCGGAATACCAGATGACCGCGCCGGTGTGGATTCGCGGCATCCTGAGCGACGAATACGGCGTGCCGGTGAGCAGCCCGCTGTATCTGAGCGGCGGCGAAGAAGAGCCGGGCCGGGCGGAAAAGATCGCGCTGTCGTTGCCGCCGGAGATCCGCACGGAGGCGATTCCCGGGGACAAGACGCTTTCGCAGATGATCGCCACGGGCGAGATCGACGCCTTATATACGGCCCGTGCGCCGTCGTCGTTTGGAAAATCGGACAAAGTGCTGCGGTTATTCCCTGATTTTCAGACGGTCGAACAGGAATATTATCGAAAGACGAAGATTTTCCCCACCATGCACATCATCGCGATTCGCCGCGAGCTGTATGAACAGCATCGGTGGGTGGCGCAGTCGCTGTATAAGGCGTTTCTGATCGCGCAGCGTGAGGCCTATGAGCAACTGCATGACATGGCCGCGCTGAAGACCATGCTTCCCTGGCTGGTGCGGCACGTCGAAGACACGGAGCGTCTGATGGGCCGCGATTTCTGGCCTTACGGGCTGGAGCCGAATCTGCACACGCTCGATACTTTTCTGCGCTATCACCACGAGCAAGGGCTCTCCAAACGGCGGCTGGAGGCGAAGGACCTGTTCGCGCCGGAGACGTTCGAGTCGTTCAAGATCTGAACGCCATGACGCGCGGGGACGTTGACGCTATCGTCGCTCAAGTCGGCTTCAATCTTGCACAGCTCGTGATTCCGGTGTTTCTTTTGGCGCCGGCGGGGATTTCGCGGGAATTCAGCGTCGCCCACCTGCTGCCGGGGTACGCGCTGGGATTTCTGGCGGGCTCGGCGGGGCTGGCGGGGCTGGCGATGCGGCTTTCCAAGCGCGAGAAGCGCGATGATGTCACGGCGCATGTTTACGGCAACAACGTTCCTGCGATCCTGGCCTACACGCTTTCGATATTCCTGCCGGTGTATTTGCAAACGCAGGATCAGGCTCGGGCGTGGGCGATCACGGCGGCGGCGGTGGCCTGGACCGGAATCATCAAGCTGATTGCCGCGCCTTTTGCGGGATTGTTCCGGCGCTTCATTCCCACTCCAGCGTCGATGACTGTGTTCGGAGCCGCGATGTACAGCTACCTGGCGCTGGTGCTGCTGCAACGGGTGTTCGATCAACCTCTGGTGGGCATCATCGCGCTGGCGATCGTAGCCGTTGGTGTGCTGGGGAGGGTTCCCATCACGCCGTGGCGCATTCCGCCATTCCTGGTCGCGTGGCTGATTCCTCTCGCGGTGGCGCTGTCGATCGGCTACGTTCATCCGATGTGGCAGGGCTTGGCATTTACGATGCCGTTCGCGGCGATACCCGAGCCGCTGCGCGCGCTGGGCCTGGCGCTGCCGTTCATGTCGGTGATCGCGCCGATCGCGATTTACCAGACGCTTCAGGACATCGCCTCGGTGGAGGGCGCGGCCGGAGCAGGGGACGACTACGACGCTCGAGCGGTGGTGGCGTGGGACGGCCTGGGGACGCTGCTTTGCGGCGCGGCCGGCAGCATTGTGTCGCCCGTCGTCTACGCTTTGCATCCGCCCTACAAAGCCATGGGAGCGCGCATCGGCTTCGCGCTGTGGACGCCGGTGCTGGTGATGGCCGTGGTCGCCGCCGGGCTGACCATGTGGATCGCGCAGTTATTTCCCTGGTCGATTCTGGCGGCGATGATCGCCTACATCGCGGTAGGCGTGGGGACGGCCACACTCCATCGGGTAGATCGAAAGTATCTGAGCGCGGTGCTGCTGGGGCTGGTTCTGCCGGCGGGCGCGGTGGTGTCCTCGGCGGTCAATTCGGCACTGCCCGCGTTGAAGCTTTCGGCGGCGAATCCGGCGGTGCAGGCCGCGCTGAACGCGTCGATCTATTGGGCTTCGGTGCAGGGATTGGGCAACGGATTCCTGTTCCTGGTGCTGGTGGTGTCCGCGATGGTGACGCTGATCATCGACCGCGACTTCAGCCGCGCGGCGGTATGGTGCCTGATCGCGGCGGTGTTCTCCTGGTTCGGCTTGATGCATTCCGCGTCGGTGGAGTGGGGCGCGCAACCGATGTACGCGGCGGGGTGGGCGGCTGCGGCGGCGGTGGTGTACTCGGCGCGTTGGTGGCGGGGGGATCGGGCGGAGTAATCACATTGGGGAAAGCGTCGCCAAGAGTGGCGACGCGGCACGCACGAGTGCGTGCGCCACATTTATTCGTGGCGATGAGGATGCGAATGCATCTCGCCCGAGGAGTGCCGATGCCGATGGGCGTGGACCAAATTGGTGCGTTGCAGTAGCTCGCGATCGCCGAGGATTTCGTTGGGCGGGCCTTCGGCGGCGAGGCGGCCGGCATCGAGAACGTAGCAGCGATCGGCGATGTCGGCGAGATCGTCCAGGTCGTGCGTGGCGATGATCACCGACTTCTGGCCGCCGCCCCATTCGACCAGCAAATCGATGAGCTGGCTTTGGCTGCGCGGGTCCAGGCCGGCGGTGGGTTCGTCGAGGAGGAGCACGGCTGGATCGAGCACCAGCACGCTGGCGAGCGCCACGCGCTTCTTTTCGCCTCCCGACAGGCGCTGCGGAGGGCGATCCTTCAGATGGCCGATTTGCAGCCAGTCGAGGGTTTCCATCACGCGTTCCTTGATGTCGGCCTTGCTCCAGCGCATTTGCAGAGGGCTGAATGCTACCTCGTCGAAAACGGTGGGGTTGAACAATTGCGCATCGGGATTCTGAAACACCAGGCCCACCTGGCGGCGGAACGCGAAAGCCCACTCGTCGTCGGCGAAGTGTTCTTCGGAAAGATCCTCGCCGCGGAAGCGGACTCCGCCGGTCACACCGAAATGGAGACCGTCGAGAACTCGCAAAAGCGTGGACTTTCCTGAACCGTTGGCGCCGAGCAAAGCGACGCGGCTGGCTTCGGGGATGGCCAGGGTCAGATCGTTGAGCGCGGCGTTGCTCTCATAGCGGTACGTCAGATGGTCGACTTCAAAAAGCACTTAGCGGCCCATCCAAACGAGTCCGGCGGTGAGGCCGGTGAAGCCGATGGCGGCGAGCCAATCCAGAGTGCGCATCCGGAAATCGTCGAGGATGTAGACTTCGCCGCGAAATCCTCGCGACTGCATGGCGAGATAGACTTCGTTGCTCAGCTGGAAAGTGCGGCTGAGCAGCGCGCCGGTACTGGCGATGGCGATGCGACGCTGTTCGCCGGAAGAAGTCGGCCCCACGGTGCGGCTCTTGCGCGACTCGAACATCTCGTGTGCGTTTTCCAGCAGGAGCAAGATGTACCGGCAAGTCATCCCCAGGATCACGACGAAGACCACCGGTACACGGAACAGGCGCAGCGCTTTGAGGATGTGCATCCAGGGTGTCGTGAACACCAGCACGAGCGCCAAAGTCGCGGCGGTTTCCGAGCGAAGCAGCAGGAATCCCGCGGAAGTGAGTCCTTGCGAAGTAATGGTCCAGAGCAAGCCTGGGATCGTATAGATGATATTGCCGGGGGTCAGAAACAGAGCCGGCACCGCGAAGGCGGCGCTGAACGTCGCGGTCGCGAACCAGACCCGCGTTGCGATCATCCAAATGGAAAGGTACGAGAACGCGGCCAGGATCATCGCGGCGAGCAGAACCACGGCGACGACCCACAATCTGGCGGCCATCGCGGAGGCGAGGATCAACGCGCCTAGACCGGCGACTTTCACTCGAGGGTCGAGTTGCTGCAAGGCGCCGCGGCCACTGGCGGAACGGTCCGCGTACAACGCCCGGTCCATGGCAGCATGGAGGCCGTCGATGGTGTGCTCGATAAAACCACCCCGCCCACGACGGTGATGGTGACCGGTCATGTGGCGGGTTCTCTCGCTCTTTCGACGACGAACCCGCGCATCAGGCGGGCCACGAGAAAGCACGCCAGCATCACCAGGCCGGCTCCGAACATGGCGGAGAGGAGGTATCCGAAACCGGCGCTCCGAATGTAGGGCGGAGCGTAGCGCGAAAACGGGGCGGTCCAGACTTGGGACATTTGCTCCAGGCCTTGCGGGGCTTGCGCGGGCGCGGCCTGATGCAGAGACGAATCGGCGATCTGTTCGCGGACGGCGGGGTTTGAGAAATCCGAGGCCATCCATTCTCCCCACGCGGTCCCCGTCGCCAGAATGCCGAGCGGCGTCAGAATCATCAGCACGCACAGGCCGATCCAGATGGGTTGAAGCGAGCGAGCTTTGTGGGGGCGGCTTGGACCTTCCAGTGTCACGGCGTTCCCAGCAGTGGCCTTCAGCGCCGTTGTTTTAAGCAAAGACGGGTCCGACCATTGGAGGAACGCGACCAACCCGGCGGAGACGATCAACTCGGCCATGCCCGCGATGGTCAAGTGTCCGATCATCATGGCGGGAATCGATACGCTGAGCGGATATGGACAGTAGAGCGGTGCGCCCGATGCATCTTTATAGAGCAGCGGTTGAACTCCGAATTCGATCGCGGCGAACAGCGCGGAAACATTGATGGCGGCGTAGCCGGCGAGTCCGGCCGCGACCACTCTGCGAAAGGAAATGATAGGCGATCGGCCGGCGATGGCTCGATAAAACACGTAGGCGACCAGAGACCCGACGATGGCCATGTTGAAGCAATTGGCTCCGATGGCGGTGATTCCTCCATCGCCAAAAAAGAGGGCTTGGATGATCAGCGCGACCGAGACGGCGAGCATCGCGGCCCACGGACCCAGGACCACGGTAGCGAGGCCGATGCCCACGGCGTGGCCGGTGGTGCCTCCCGGAAGCGGGAGGTTGAACATCATGATCAGGAAACAGAAGGCCGAGAAGAGCGATATCAGCGGAACCAGTTTTGTGTGCAGCACCCGCTTCACGCGCTGAAGCGCCACGTACCAGAAGGGTGTGGAACCGGCGTAGAAGGCAGCGCAGGTGGTGGGGCTCAGATATCCGTCGGGAATGTGCATTTCCGCCTCTGTTGCGCTATTTCTTACCGTAACACGAGGCGGTTGGCGCGTTGCTCGACCCGCCGGCGGCCGCGATGATCTCCGCGTGGTAGCAAAACATTGGCTCCGGCGTGTGCTGCGCGAGCGCCTTGCGGCTGGCGTCTTCGGCATCTTTCTGATGGCCGGATCGGAAGAGAACCCAGCTCAGCGCGTCATATGTGTACACGTCCTTGCGGGTTTCCAATTCGCCGCGGATCAGTTCCAAGGCTCGCTCCAGATTCCGGTTTTGGTCGGCGTAGACCAGGGCCAAGGCGCGATTTCCTTTTTCGCCATTCGCGCGGCCCAACTTGTCGATAACGTCGATCAGCGCGCGCTGCTGCTGGGCTTGCGCCGTCTTGCCGAGCTTAGTGTAAATGTCTTCGAGGGCCTCGGCGTATTCGGGAAGGGGGATCACGGCCTGGGCCTTCTGAAAGTGAGTCCCGGCTTCCTCGAACTTTGCGTCGGCAACGAGCAGGCGTCCCAACCCTGCGAGGGCGCGATGATATCCGGGCAAAGCTTTCAGGGCTTGATCATAGGCGATGCGGGCGTCAGCAGTCCGCCCCGTTTTCGCGAGCATGTCTCCGAACTCGACCAAACACCACGCCAGATTCTCAGGCGTGGGACTGCCGGCGGCGACGGCCGTCGCCATCCAGTTGAGAGCCTGCCCGGCGTCGCCGGTGACGAAGCGATGATATGCGACACGGTTGTAGCTGGCGAGGTTAGGCGCAAGCTCCACCATATGCTGGTAGGCTTCTCCAGCCGCGTCGTACTGGCCGAGTTCCATCAAGGAATCGCCGAGCATCCCGAGCGCGCCCGCGTCGCTGGGATTGCGTTCGAGCAGGTTGGAGGCGAGCTCGGCGGCGCGCGGGAAGTTGTGGCGATGCGTCTCGATCTCGGCGCTCAGCCGGATGCCATCGTAGTTTTTGGGATCGGCAGCCAGCATCGTATTTACAATTGCGGATGCGCGGTTGAGGTAAGCAAAATCGGTAGTCTCGCGCATTTTCTGGATGAACGCGGAGGCAAGACCGGCCTCGGCGGTTGGATCTCCCGGTGAGTCCTTGAGCGACTTCTCGAAGAAGGCGATGCGCTGGTCGGCGCTCATACCGGCGGTTTGCGGTTTGCGGGTTTCCGCGACGGCCATCGACGCGGCGAGGCAGCAAAATAGCGCGAAGAGTTTCATGATCATGAGAGAAACCGTAGGGGCCGAATCCAGCCCGCCGAGACCGCCGTCATCGCGAGGCCGAGGACGATGACGACCACCGCAGAGAATACGGGGAGGAGTTGGAAGACGGGGTTCCTGGCGGTTCCATCGCTCTTCGGCAGAAGCTGCTTCGCATAAATGGCGAGCATGCCGAACGCCATCAGAACCAGCGCCAGACCCATGCTGAATCCGGCCAGCAGCACCAGGCCCACGCCGGGATGCCCCAGCGCAATCGCGCTCAACATCAGGATCAGGGCGGAAGGACAAGGGACCATTCCGCCGCTGATCCCCAGGGCGATGAGACTGCCCGGCGTGATCTCGGTTTCGATCGTGTGGCTGTGGGTGGAGCCTCCGTGAGTGTGCGTGTGTTCGACTCCTCGCAGTTCTGCGATTCGACTACGTCCCGGCCGGGCGCCGGCCAGCGCAGGGTCGTGATCGTGAGTGTGAAAATCTCCATCGTGCGAATGCGAGTGCTCATGCCCCGAATGCATCAGGCTGATCGCGCGTTTGTACAGCAGCATCAGGCCGACCGAGACGATGGAGAGGCCGGAGATCGCGCCGAGAATCGGGACGATTTTCTCCGGCACGAAGTAGTGCTGGAAGAAGAGCATGCCCAACCCCAGCAGAAACACAGTGAAAGTGTGGGTGAAGGTGACGACGAAGCCCAGGAGTCCGGCGTGCTTTAGCGTGCCGCGGCTTCCGACAAGGTAAGCCGCGACGATGGTCTTGCCGTGTCCCGGCGACATTGCGTGTAACGCTCCCAATCCGAAGGCGACGAGAATGCCGAGCAGGATCACTCCGGCAGGGAGCTTCTTTTGTTGAAGCATTCGCGACAGAAAATCGCCGCGGACAACGGTTCCGGGAGCTTCGGGCTGCTGCTGCGAGAAGGTGGCCGGCGTTAGCGGTTGTATAGTGGCGGGCGGCGGCGTTACCTGGCTAAGCTGCGGCTCAGATCGAGACAACGCCGGTTTCCAATCGACCTGCGCAGTGAGGTCCTGCGGCGGCGTGATGCTTAGATCGGTCGGGTACAGGGTCAGCGATTTACTCAGATCCGCGCTGCTCTGCGAAGCTTTCAAGATCGCCACGGAGGGATCGTGATCGACGACGATCTCTTTCCAGCCAGCGCGGCCTGGGAAATTTCGATCCTCGTAGGTCACTTCGCCGGGCTGGATGACTGCCTCGGCGGTGATTGAGGTTCGCAGCACCGGCATTCCACCCGCGCCTTCAGCGGCCGTCGGCGATACGATGCGAATTCGCAGAGGCACTCGGCGGCCCGCTTGCGTTACGGAAACATTGTCCAGCCAAGCTTGGGCCTGCTGAGCCGATCGAGTGGAGAGAGCCGCCTGGTCTTTCCAGTCGATATTCCAGTCGCCCATCAACTGAAACGTCGGGATCTCGGCGAGATCCAAAACGTAAGTGAGCTCCAGCGCGCCGGACTTAAAGTGTAGGCGCGAGTAATGATTCACGCTGAAATTCCCCATGGGATGGGCGCTGAGGGGCGCGCTCAGGGCCATTGCCGCCAGCACCAGATGAATCGCCGTCTTCCTCATATGAGGGTTTACGAAAGCGGCGGTGGTTCGGATTGTGGGTTAGCGCACTTGCGGGAAGCCCAAGTCCACTTTGCTGGTGCCCGGATCGGGCCAACGGCTGGTGACGACCTTGGTTCGAGTGTAGAACTGCACACCCTCCGGCCCGTAGATGTGTAAATCGCCGAAAAGGGAGGCTTTCCAGCCGCCGAAGCTGTAGTAGGCAACGGGCACGGGAATGGGGACGTTGATGCCGACCATGCCGGCCTCGACATCGAATTGGAACTGGCGTGCGGCGCCTCCGTCACGGGTGAAGATCGCGACGCCGTTGCCGTACGGATTCTCGTTGATGATGCGGAGCGCCTGGTCGTAAGTGTCGACGCGAACGACGCCCAGCACCGGGCCGAAGATTTCATCGCGATAACAGCGCATGCCGGGTTCGACCTGGTCCAGAAGCGACGGGCCCAGGAAGAAGCCCGCGGGATGGGCCGGATGTTCGCGGCCGTCCACGGCAACTGTCGCACCCTCGGAAGCCGCCGCGGCGACGTAGGATGCTACGCGGTCGCGATGTTCGCGGGTGATCAGCGGACCCATTTCGTTGCCCTCATCCATGCCGGGCCCGATCTTGATCTTCGCCATCCGTTCGCGTAGGGCGGCAACCAGCGGATCGGCGACGGCGCCCACGGCCACCACCACGGAGATGGCCATGCAGCGTTCGCCGGCGGAGCCGTAGGCGGCGGAGATGGCTGCGTCGGCGGCCATCGGAACATCGGCATCGGGCAGCACGAGCATATGATTCTTGGCGCCGCCCAGGGCTTGCACGCGCTTGCCGTTGCGGGTCGCCGTTTCATAGATGGATCGCGCCACCGGAGTGGAGCCCACGAAGCTGACGGCCTTCACATCACGATGCTCCAGCAGTCGATCCACAGCGACTCGGTCGCCCTGCACCACGTTGAAGACGCCATCGGGTACGCCGGCCTGCTTGAGCAGTTCGGCGATGTACAAGCTGACCGACGGATCTTTCTCGGAGGGTTTGAGAATGAAGGTATTGCCGCAGGCGATGGCACTGGGGAACATCCACATGGGGACCATGGCCGGAAAGTTGAAGGGCGTGATGCCGGCGACGACGCCCAGCGGTTGACGGATTTGATAGACGTCGATGCCCCGGCTGGCCTGTTCGGAAAAGCCGCCTTTGAGGAGGTTGGGAATTCCACACGCGAACTCGATGTTTTCGAGACCGCGGGCCACTTCGCCCATGGCGTCCGGCAGAGTCTTGCCGTGCTCCGACGTGAGCATTTCGGCGATTCGCCGGCGGTTGGCATCCACCAGCTCGCGCAGCTTGAACATTACCTCGGAGCGGCGGGAGAGCGGCGTGGCGCGCCAATCAGCGAAGGCATGTTTGGCGACGGCGACGGCGTGATCGACTTCCCCGGCGCTGGCGAAATCGACCTTGGCCTGGGGTTGGCCTGTCGCGGGGTTCCAGACCACGCCGGTGCGGCCGGATTGAGACGTGACCAGGCGCCCGCCGATCCAGTGGTGCACGGTTCTTATTCCGACGCTGATGTCTGCGATGGCCATTGGCAACTTGTCTCCGGCTGTCCGTCCTTGCCGCGATTTTCGCACACTCCTCAGTAGCACGTGGCGTTCGGAGGCAGCCCAAGCTGGGGCCGGCACGCACCGGGCGTGCTGTCGTAATAGCCGGTGCGATACTCGACTCTGAGTGGCGGGAGGCCCTGGACACTGGAGAGCTTGACTTGGATGCGCCGGTACTTTCCATCGGCCGAAAGATTTGTCGGAGTGTAGCCGAGCACGTAATCGTTGGCTTGGAGATAAGAAGCTACGGTCTGCATGGAATTGTTCACGCCGGGAGTTACGCCGATTAACGTGACTCCACCTTCGGTGGTGGTAAAGACCACCGGAAAATCCAGTTGGGCGTCGAGCACCAGAATGACTCTGTGCGTCGTGGACGATTGCACTTCTCTAATCCTGTTCATGGCCGCGGTGGCGGTGTCGCGGAAGGTCAACTGCGGATTCGCTTTCTCGATGAATTCAATTTTCAAAGGTGTGATCTGTTGCAACTGGACCAACTCTTCCTGCATCGGCAGAGTCAAACCATCGGGGTTCTGGGAAACAACGCCTACCAAAGCCGGGACGTTGGTCGTTGTGAAAGAGGATATGCGCTGCTCCGCTCCATCTTCAAAGACGCGGAAATTTTCCTGTGCCAGGCCTGTGACTAAGCGCCCTTGGGGATCTCTGACCTGCACGGGTTCGAGCACCATCGGGATCGCGGGTGCGGCGGTTGGGACGGCAATCGGCGGGCGCTCCGGCACGGGCGTTTGAGGGGGCGCGGCCTGCGCGATCGATCGCGGAATGGGCGTCGTTGCTGTAACCCTCGGGTTGGGCGGAGGCTGAGGCGGGTGAATTGTGGGTGCGGGCGGCGTCGTGAACGCCAGTAGTGCTGGCGCGTGGGCTGCCATGTACGCAAGAGCGCAGACGATTGCGAGCGCGCAGGCCAAGCGAGTCTTGATCCAGCGGGTTCCGCTACGGCGGGCTTTGTCCAGAAGCATTTCGACTCTCCTTGTAAGATGCGAGCCTTCCCGCGCGGCGGCGGCCGCGGCGAAGGATGCGTGAGCTCCAGCGGTAAGCTCGGCGACTCGGGTGAGGCATGCCGCGTAGGGATGAGAGCGGCCGGTAACTTCGACGACGCGGTCGTCACAGGCGATTTCGCGCTCCAGGTCGATCTGGCGGGCGATCCAACGCACGATCGGGTGCAGGGCGAAGAGGGCCTCGATCAGGCGTTCGAAGATCAACGCGTAGTCGTCGCGGCGCGCGAAGTGGGCGGATTCGTGGAGACCGATGAAGTCCAACTCGGAGGCATCCAGCTCGCGGACAAGCCGCGCGGGAATCAGGATGGTGGGGCGCAGGAAGCCCGCCGCCATGGGCGCGGAAACCTCTTGAGAGACGGCTACGCGAACGTTGCGCCTGGTCGAGGCGGGTGCGGCCACGGGAATCACATGCGCCCGAGACTTGAAGCCGGCCAGCAGGACGCAGCTCACCACCAGACGAAGCAAGAGGAGCGAAGCCGCCAGCGCCCATGCGGCTGAGATCCAGCGGATCCACGGCCCGGCTGTTATTTGCAGGGAAAACCGGCGACGACTTGGGGCCGTCCTCGCGATTGTCGTCGCCATCGCGGGAGGAATCGAAGTCGCGCGGATGACCGCCATCGGCGAGGATCCGAGTTCAACGGACACTGCCCGAGGCGCGACGGCGGAAGGATGGAGGCGCTCGGGAAAAAAGGCGACGGGCAGGGCCACGGTGACCGCGAGAGCCACCCACCAAATCACGTATCGGGCGGCCGCGCCGAGAATCCGGCGCGAAGTGAGACGCAGGCCAAGCCAAATCAATCCCGCCAGCGGAACGCTCACAATCGCTCCATTCAGCGCCGCATTCAGGAGAGCTGTCAGGGTCGAATTCATGACTCCCCGGCCTTGGATGCATCGGAGATGCGCTTGCGGAGGAGCGCCAATTCCTTCGCGCTGATCTTCTTGTTTTCGATCAAGTTCAGCATAAGCAGCTCGGGTGAGTCCGCGAAGAACCGGCGGAGCAGATGTGCAACGGCGCTCTCCTGCGCCTGGGATCGCTCCACCAGCGGCCGGTAGACGAAGGCGCGACCGTCCTTGACGTGGCGCAAGTAGCCTTTATTCTCGAGGATGCGCAAGGTCGTCAGCACCGTGGAGTAGGCCAGGTCCACCTCTTTCGGGAGCCCTTCGACAACCTCGGAAACGGTCGCCTGGCCCCTGATCCACAGCACTTCCATGAGCCGCAATTCGGCGTCGGTAAGGAGCGGAGATTTGTTTCGGGGCAATGTGCGGTGTCTCCTGTTAATGAATTAATAGTTCCATCGTAGGCGTGCTTTGCCGCTTTGTCAATTAAAATCCTAATCGGTACTTAGCGGCCGCGACCCTGCACCGGCGGAAGCTGACTCACGTAATTCGCGATGTCCTTTGCCGCTTTGGTCTCGACGCCCGGCTTTTGCAGGAAGCCGAGATCGCGGAACCAATCGATGAAGCGGAATTGCCAGGTGCCATAGGGGGTGTTGTTGCGGTCGGTTAAACCGCCGGTCATGTTACTGCCGTCGGGCAGGCGGTCGCCTGGGTGGCGGCCCTGGGCGTAGATGTGCATCTCGAGATTCGGCGCCCGGACGGCCAGCATCGCGGTGAAGTAATCGTTGGCCCAGACGGCATGCTGCGGGTCGTCCGACCCGGCGCACACAATGAAGGACGGCGGAACATTGCGCGGGATTGGCGGCGCGGTGCGGCCGCGGGCGAACGGTGATGGACCGGGATAGACCAGGCCCACGAAGTCGGGGCGCGACGAAATCCCGGCTAAAGGATCGCCGGCTGCATTGCTGGATTCAAGGCCGTTCTTCTTGTCGAAATCGTCGAACAGGACAGCGGCCGGAGCGGCCAACTCCGCGCCAGCCGAAAAGCCCACGATGCCGATCTTGTTGGGATCGATATTCCACTCCTTGGCGTGGGCGCGCACCATGCGGATGGCCTGCTGGGCATCGTAGAGTTCGTCGGTTTGCGGATTGTATCCATCGCGCCGCAGGCGATTTCGCAGAATGATGGTGTCGACGCCGTAGTTGTAGAAGAAGGGCACGAAATCGTCGGCCTCGCTGCCCACGTTCAAGGTGTTGTGCCCGCCGCCCGCCGCCAGAATCACGGCTGCGCCGGTATTGATCCCGCGATCCACTGTATGGACTTCAATGGATGGGTTGTGAATGTTGACGATGCTGCTGACTCGGCCGGGCGAGCTTTGGCTCATGCTGTATTGCTCGGGCTCGCGGATGCGCTCCGTCTTGAGGTACGGCGAGCCCGGCGGATAGAGGGTGACCACCACTCCGCCGGGTAGTAAGGCCGTCGGAGCATAGGGATTATCCGTCGCTGGTCCTGGCGTGGGAACCGCTTGAGGGGCGGGCAGGGGAGGCAACGCCGCGCGCGAAGCGCCGGATGGCTGCGGAGTATTCTGCGCACAGGCGATTGCGGCTGTTGCCACCAACCGGAGTGCTGACCCGATCATATTCTTCTTCATAGGGTTATGAGGATTGTATCGTGATGCGGCCGGGCCATCAACCGAGCCGCTCACGCTCCTGCCGAATGGACCGATAAGGGCCTTGACGGTAAACCGGCGACGGCCATTCCTGAGTTTGGAGATATCACCACCATGAAGCCCAATACCATAAGCGCAAAGCTTCGCCTCTGTTTTTTCGCGCTGTCGGCGCTGATGATCATCCTGGGAGCTACTTCCATCTACGCCATCCGTTCCTTGAATCAGCACTTTGATCAAGCGGTGGCCAAGACGGCGCGTAAGTTACAGCTTGGGGGCCAGATCAACACGGTCAAGTCCGACATGTACGTGGCACAGCGGGGTATGGTGCTAGCGACGTTTATGAAGGATCGGGACCGGGCTGCCGCGCAAAAGCGCGAGTTTGAAGCTCAAGCCGTGAAGCTCAAGGCCACGTTGGAGGAAACCGCGTCCCTGGTCAGCGTTCCTGAAGGCAAACGTCTCTTCCCAATCATGCAGGCGGATTTCGCTGCGTGGTTGGTGCAGTTCCCCGAAGTAGCGCGCCTGTGCGAGAGCGGTAATCCCACGAGCGCGCAAGAACTTTCCTTCGACAAGATCGCGCCGGTCTATCAGGACTTGGGCCAAGCCGCGGCCCGTTTCGTCACCGTGTATCAGGAAGTGCTGGAAGGCGATGCGATGGCGGCTTCAGAGCAGTACTGGCGGAGTCTGTGGACCGCCATCGTTATTCTGCTTCTGACAGTGCCGGCCGGGGCCGGAGTTTTTCTGGTGATCGGCCGCCTCAACAATCTGCTCCGGCGCATTGTGTCGGCACTTTCGGCCAGTGGCGAGGAGGTGGTTGCGGCGTCGGGACAGATCGCCTCGACCAGTCAGACGCTGTCGCAAGGCGCATCGGAGCAAGCAGCTTCGATCGAGGAAGTCTCGGCGTCCATGGAAGAGATCACGGCGATGACGCGGCGCAATGCCGACAACTCCGCCGACGCCACCGTGATGATGACGGAAACGGTGAAGCAGGTGGATCGCTCCAACGCCGCACTGGCGGAAATGGTGGTTTCCATGGGCGCAATCAAGATTTCCAGCGAGAAAGTCGCCAAGATCAACAAGACCATCGACGAGATCGCGTTTCAGACCAATATTCTGGCGCTGAACGCGGCGGTGGAAGCGGCGCGCGCCGGAGAAGCCGGGATGGGCTTCGCGGTAGTCGCCGACGAAGTGCGCAATCTGGCGCAACGATCGGCGGTTGCAGCCAAGGACACGGCGGCGCTGATCGAGGAGTCCATCGCCAACGCCCATTTAGGCACGCAAAGGCTGGATCTGGTTGCGACGGCGATTCGCGGAATCACCGACAGCGCTGCCAAAGTCAAGAACCTGCTGGATGCGGTGAACGAATCGAGCAGGCAGCAGGGGCAGGGAATTCAGCAGGTGTCGTCCGCGATTTCGCAGGTGAGCACGGTGACTCAAACGGCCGCGGCCAGCGCGGAAGAGAGCGCGGCAGCTTCCGAAGAACTGAACGCGCAGTCGCAGACGGTGCGGGATCTGGTGCACACACTTGCGGTGGTGGTAGAAGGCGGCTCGGATGAGGAGCGGCCTGAAGGGCGCCCGTTGGGCAGGCTGCGGACGCCGCGCGTTGAAACCACTTTCAATGCTTATCCCAAAGGCCTCAAGGTTTACCGCGCCACGCCCAAGATCGACGATCCGTTTCCGATGGAGCCAACCGAAACCGGCAGTTTCCGGAATTTCTAAGGCTGCCAAAGGGAGGAACTGAATATGGCAGCCATAGTATTAAACTCACCCGAAAATGCCTCCCGCGAAGATGCCCGCGCCGGCAAGTATCTGACCTTTCACCTGGGAGCGGAGGAGTTCGGCATCCGGGTTCTGCAAGTCCGCGAGATTATGGGGCTCCAGGATATAACGGCGGTGCCGAATACGCCGGTGTACGTCAAGGGCGTGATCAACCTGCGCGGGAAGGTCACTCCAGTGCTATGCCTGCGCTCGAAATTCGGAATGCGTCCGGCGGAAACGACCCCGGCGTCGTGCATCATCGTCGTTCAGGTTGAGAGCCGGGGAGCCGCGGTGCTGACGGGACTGCTGGTGGATGCGGTCTCGGATGTCCTGAGCATCGTCCCCGGCGACATCGAGGACATTCCGGATTTCGGATCGGGGAAGGCTACGCCTCACCTGCTCGGCATGGCGAAGGTGAAGGGCAAAGTGAAAATCCTGCTGGACATCGACCAGGTCCTGAAGACCGAAGAACGGGCGGAGCCAGGGGAATCTCCACAGGAGCACGATGCTTGAGAGCATCCTTGACGCGACGTCTGATCCGGCGGCGGATACGCTGCGGCTGCTGCACGCGGCAGTGGACGAATTGGCTACCCGGGCGATGCTCGACGAGGGCCAAGTGAATCCTGGGGGGAAAGCTATTCCGGCGCTGCTCTCGCTGGCCAACGACGCCAAGAACGCCGGAGTGCCACAGGCTGCGGACATCGCCGAGGAACTCGCGCTGGCTCTGGCGGGTCCGCAGACTGAAAATCACCTGACCCTGCTGGAGGGGCTCTCCAAGATCCAACTCGCCCTCGAGAAGAGTTCCGAGAGGAGTTCCGTCGACGACCCTTCGAAAGGCGCCGGGATCGCGGCTTTAGGAGTTCTGGGCGAGGTGCCGGCGTGGGGATCCGATCCCGAGCTATTGGCGGATTTCTTCATGGAATCCAAGGACCATCTGGCATCCATTGAACGCGAGTTGCTAAGGCTGGAGCAGGACGCGGGGAACAAAGGCGCCATCGATTCGGTCTTTCGCAGCTTTCACACCATGAAAGGCCTGGGGGGATTCCTGGGACTTCCCGCCTTCCAGGAGGTGGCTCACGAAGTAGAGTCGCTGCTCGACTCAGTGCGGCAGGATCGCCTGAGGGTTACGACGGAGATCATCGATGTGGTTCTGGCGAGCGCGGATCATCTTAAGCGCGAAGTCAGCTGGCTGGAAAAGACAGCCGCGGGCAAGCCCGCCGGTGAACCCGCCGATTACGGTCCTTTGCTCGAGGTGGTGCGGGGAGCGCAGGAAGGAAAGAACACGCCGAAGCCAGCGGCTGCCGTTCCGGCAAACGCAGTCGTGCCGGTTTCGCCAGCCGCCAATTTACCGGCGCAGGAAGCGCTTGAACGGGCGGCTGCACACAGCGAAGGGAAGAGGAGCGCCGCGCTGGTGTCGAACTTCGTCAAAGTGGAGACCGGCAAGCTCGATTTTCTGGTGGAAATGGCGGGTGAGCTGGCCATCGCGCAATCGATGATCGAGCACGACGGACATCTCCACGCGGTGGGCAATCCGAGACTCCAGCGTAATCTTTCGCAATTGGCGCGGATGACCGCGGAGGTGCAGAAGACCGCCATGGCGATGCGCATGGTGCCCATCCGGCAGCTTTTCCAGAAATCCGCGCGGCTGGTTAGGGATTTGACGCGGAAATCGGGAAAGCTGGCGGAGCTGGAGGTGAGCGGGGAAGACACCGAGCTCGACCGGACCATCGTGGAGCAGCTTGCCGACCCGTTGCTGCACATGATCCGGAATGCGGCGGACCATGGCGTAGAATCGCCGGCGGAGCGCGGGGCGGCGGGCAAGGATCCAACCGCCCGCATTCGCCTCAAAGCCTACCATCAGGCCGGGTGCATCGTGGTGGAGGTGGGAGACGACGGCCGCGGATTGAACCGGCAGAAGATCCTCAACAAGGCCCTGGAGCGCGGCCTGGTTCAGGAAGGTGCGGCGTTGAGCGACAAAGAGGTTTTCAACCTGATCTTTGAGCCTGGATTTTCCACCGCCGAAGTGGTCACGGATGTCTCCGGGCGGGGCGTTGGAATGGATGTCGTGCGCAAGCAGCTGCAGAAACTGCGCGGAAGAGTCGACATCGAATCGCGGCCCGGCGTTGGCTCGACTTTCTTCCTGAAGCTTCCGCTGACGCTTGCGATCATCGACGGACTGGTGGTGAAGGTCGGCGAAGAACGCTATATCATTCCGATCTATACGGTACGCGAGATTTTCCGCCCCCAGGCCGAGACGCGCTTCACGCTGGAAGACCGCGACGAGATGGTGCTGGTGCGCGGGTGTCTGCTGCCCGTAACGCGGTTGTACCGGCGCTTCGGCCTCAGTCCACGCAGCGTGGAGCTGCATCAGGGCGTGCTGGTGGTGGTGGAGACCGCGGCCAAATCCTTTTGCCTGATGGTGGACGAAGTCGTCGGAAAGCAGGAAGTCGTCATCAAGAGTCTGGGCGGCATGTTCAAGGGGCTTCCGGGCATCGCTGGAGGAGCGATTTTGGGCGACGGCCGGGTTGGGCTGATTCTCGATATGGACACCATCCTGGAAAAGGCAGCGAATGTCTACAGCCCTTAACTCCCCGCCAGCGGACCAGATCCCGAACGACGGGCTGGCGCTGCCGCCGCGCATCTTCGACCGAATCTGCCGGCTGGTTCAGGAACGCGCGGGCATCGAACTGGGCGATGGCAAGCAAGCGCTGGTCAGCGCGCGGCTGGGCAAGAAGCTGCGTGAATCGGGCGGCGCCACTTACGAAGAATATCTGAACCTGGTGGAGGGCGACCGGACCGGAGAATCTCTCGTCGCCATGATCGATGCGCTGACGACGAATTACACGTCGTTCCTGCGCGAATCGAGCCACTTCGATCTTCTGAAGCAGATTCTGCCGGCGCTCGCCTCGCGTTTTTCGATCCCAATCTGGTGCGCGGCCGCGGCCACGGGCGAAGAGCCATATACGCTGGCGATGACGATGCTGGAAGCGTTGGGTAGCGAGGCGCATTCGCGCTGCCGCGTGGTGGCCACCGATATCTCCACGCTAGCCCTCGCCAGCGCGCGCCGCGGCGTGTATCCGCTGGAACGGTTGAAGGGAATGCCGCGGGCATGGTTCTCGAAGTATTGGCTGAGGGGAGAGGGTCAATCCGCTGGTCTGTGCAAAGTGAAACCGGAAGTGGCGCGGATGGTGGAATTTCGCCGCCTCAATCTGATCGACCCGTTCCTGCATCCGCGCATCTACCCAATCGTGTTCTGCCGCAATGTCATGATCTATTTCAACAAGGCCACGCAGGAAAAGGTTGTCGCCCGTATGGCCACCTTTTTGGAGCCCGGAGGGTACTTGTTCGTCGGGCATTCAGAAGGCCTGACGGGAATTGTACATACCCTCGAATCGGTTGCTCCGGCGGTGTACCGGAAGCCGGGCGCCGGTGATTTCAAGTAGCGGGAGAGGCGAAGGGAACGCATGGAAACGATCACCGTTGGCATGGCGGACTGCCAGGTAAGCGCGGACCCAGCGGGCCTGCTGATCACGCATGCGCTGGGATCGTGTATTGCCGTGGCCATTCACGATCCCCGCGCGGGCGTCGCCGG
>Ga0070733_10000624_pt1 | contig 28141 bp, 23 predicted proteins | sample Coa_R1_9_FD_66450 | JGI IMG/M metagenome (GOLD analysis project Ga0070733, IMG submission 66450) | Surface soil microbial communities from Centralia Pennsylvania, which are recovering from an underground coalmine fire - Coalmine... | ecosystem: Environmental > Terrestrial > Soil > Unclassified ...
TATCTCTTCCAGTGTTGCATGATCCAGCCTCCGGCCGTCGTCCTGTCGCATACCACATTGAATCACATCCAGATCGCCATGACAACAAAAATATGAACTTACTTATGGACTGATTAATACTCCAGCCGAACCTGACCGTTTTCGGACAGACGTCCTTTCCCCCCAGTCTACTTGTAGTGATCGGTGAAAAACGTCGCCCAAGCCGACTATTCGTTACATAATTTGACCGGACCGTCGGTTCGAGAACCTCAGCTAAGCCCTTGTGACCGCCCAGAAGATGCCGTCACCTGCAGCCTTTGTAACATTTAACATTAATGTTGTAATGTTGCCAGGGCATGGCGCGGAAGAACGCACCTTAGGTTAGGACGTGAAAATTCTCCGAGACCCCACCTTTTTTTTGTTGACATTAAATTTTTTTTGTTATATCGTCAGGCTGATTTTGGGCAATCTTTTTCCTCAATCCAAATACAAAAATATCCAGGTGAAACTGGACCCTGCGGAGGCGGGATCGTAGCATGGAAAAAAAACCGGGTGAGAAGTTAGGGGTATTCATCTTTTTTGCGACTATTGTGATTTGTTCGGCGATTATCACCTATATTTCAATGGCTCCGTAGCAGGAAGATGTTCTTCTCCAGGATAACAGCCTCATGATGCCTGTCGGAAAGTATTTTGTGTAACGGTTATTTTTAGGGAGGATTCGCGAGAAAATGGCCGAACAAGCAGAAAAAGCACCGATCGGAAAACTTGTGGGCGTAGGCGTGGCCGCACTGGTTGCGGTATTTATCTATTATTATTTTATCGACTGGCTGATGATGAACGTTGTACAGAATCTTCCCTTTCCCTATCGTCCAACCAAGTAAGCCGGTCTTTGCTGAGAGAGGGTTTATTCTCTCTGGGGCACCTTCAAGAGGAATTTTCGACGTTCGAGAAGCTTAAAAATCATTGCTCAGGAGGTAATACCATGAGGTGGTTTAAAAGGAAGCGGGGTACGATTGGGGCGTTGCTCCTCCTCGGGGTCCTATCTACGCTCCTCCTTCTGCCGTTAATGCCGGCTGCGAAAGCGGAGGAAGCGGCCAAGCCCGATGCAGCCCCTAAAGTTGAAAAGGCCAAAGACGTCTACTATAAAACCGAAGGGATTGTTTCCGGGCCCCCTGCCCCTAAACTGAAATATCCCGATGACTATGGAACCTACGGGTCCTTTCAGAGCCGGACCTTGGTCTGGGTGGCCAGCCAGCAACATCTATATTTCGGAAGCTTTGTGTTGGCGGTTCCGATGTTTGTGTTTGTGATCGAACTCATCGGTAAGATGAGTGCGGATAAGAATCTCAAGCAGCGATACGATGATATGGCGCACGAATTCATGAAAATCTCGCTCACCGCCTATTCGGTGACCGCTATCCTAGGCGGGATCCTGATTTTCACGTTCTTGGCGTTATACCCCGGCTTCTTCCGATATTTGGCGGGTATTTTCAGGCCGATCATGCACGTCTATGCCCTGCTTTTTATTCTGGAAAGCGGAGTCCTGTACGTCTACTACTATGGCTGGGATGCCATGAACGACGACGGCTTTTGGAAGTGGGTACACATCTCGATCTCCTTTCTACTCAATACGATCGGTGTTATTCTCATGTTTTTCGCAAACTCCTGGATTGGGTTTATGATGTCACCTGCCGGAGTGGATGAACAGGGTCGCTATCTGGGGAATATCTGGCGTGCCGTCCATACGGCGCTCTGGCATCCGTTAAACGTGCACAGGATTCTCGGAAATGCGGCTCTCGGGGGTGCGGTGGTGGCCGCATACTCCTCATACCGTCTGCTCGCGTCGAAGAATCCCGAGGAGCGAGCCCACTATGACTGGATGGGATACACCGCAATCTTCATCGCCGTGCTCGCGTTGATTCCGTTGCCGTTTGCGGGCTATTGGCTCATGAGAGAAGTCTATGCCTACCGTCAGCAGATGGGAATCACCCTTATGGGGGGCCTCTTGGCGTGGGTCTTTATCATGCAGGCGACGATGATCGCTGTGCTCTTTGTGACGACCAATTATTATCTCTGGCAGGCAATGGGTCGAGTCAGCGGCGCGGAGCGCTACTATAAGTTCTTTAAGTTGATGCTCCTCGTTCTGATTGTGGCGACGATTTCCTGGCTCACGCCGCACACCATCGTGATGACGCCCGCCGAGCTAAAAGCCATGGGTGGCGCTCAGCATCCGGTGGTCGGAAATTATGGTGTGATGTCGGCTAAGAACACAGCCGTGAATATCATGATTACGACCACCGTTCTTGGCTTCTGCATCTATCAGCGTGCAAACCGCATTATCACCGCGAAATGGGCCCTCATCGGAAATACGCTGATGGGAGCCATCTTTGCTGGAGCGGCGGTCAATATTGTTTTTCTCGGGATCTACGGCTATTACATTCCGGCGAATGTTCGGATCGGATTGTCCGTTCCGCAGGTGCTCAGCACCCTAACCACGCTTTTCATCTGCGTCCCGATCAATTCTGCCTTATTGAAAGGCTCGAAACCATATGGCCCCATTCGCTGGGGCGAAATGAACGTGCGTGGCTGTTATGCGATCTTCATGTTGGCGGTCGCTTTTACCTGGACCATGGCGGTGATGGGTTATATCCGCTCCTCGGTGCGCCTGCATTGGCACGTCAACGAGATCATGCGTGACAACTCACCTTGGGCTTTCACCAATCCGATTGGCTACGCCGGAAACATCAACTCCTTAAACGTCCTAACCTTCTGGACCATGTTGCTGTTCGTCTTTTGGTTGGGATCCCTCAGTGCAAAGGCCAAGCATGCGCCCGAGGCTGCACCGGTAGGAGCGCCGGAAAAAGCCGCTGCACCCGGAAGGGCTCATTAATTGTTCTTGGGGGGTCAACCTTGAGGAAGGGTTGGCCCCTCAACTTATAGGGGGACCATAGAGGAGATATGGAGAAGAAAAGGAGAGAATCTGCTATCTTCAAAGTCGGAATCTGGTATCTTTTTATCCTTGGTGCATTTGCTGGATATACGAATTGGCTTCCTCAGTATCGCGGCGAGCCCCCTGCGGCGGCCATCGAAGTCAATATTGCTGAGGCCTCCCCGGAAAAGCTGGCGAACATCGGAAAGTCCGTTATCTTCGGGACGGAGGATCCCAAGTTCGGAGCGGGAACGGTGCCGATCGGAAAAGGGCAGTGTCCTCTCTGTCACTTGTTCTCAGAGTTACAGAAGGCCGATCGCTGCCCCAACCTTTCGGTAGCTCCGGGAGCCCCCTTCGCGAAGCCGGAATACGAGAGGGCCACCACTCGTTTCTCAGAACCCCGGTACAAAATGTTCGCAGATAAGTATGCGGCGAGCGGCGAACCGAATAGCGGAATCAAACCGCACGCGAAGAGTGCGGGTCAGTACCTGATCGAGTCGGAGTATTGTCCCAATTGCTACGTGGTCGAGGGATTTGGGATTAAGGGCACCAACGATACGGAAAGCCCGATGCCGATCATCAATAAGGCGCCGATTCTCCTGACCGATATCGAGATCGTCTCCGTCGTCTCCTTCTTGGAGTCCAAGGACTCACCGGGAGACTTCTCTAAAGTCGACGCTAAAGCCTCCTGGGAAGATTATTTCGGTAAGAAGCTGGAGGCCAAAGCGGAAGACAACAAGCCGGCCGGACCGGGTCTGGACGCGAGCAAGGTTGCGCTTCCCGACGATACTCCGGAACAGATTGTACAGAAGATGGGTTGCTTTGCTTGCCATCGAATCCCAACTCTGGCGATCGCCAAGACCGGAATGATTGGACCCCTCCTGATCGAAAAAACGAATGCGCCGAACCGGATCAAATCGCCGGAGTACCTGAAGGCCAAGGCTGAGGGAAAGGCCCATGCGAATACTCCGAAAGAGTACGTGATGGAGTCGATCATGCATCCCGACGCGTTCATCGTCCCGGGTTTCGCGGACGATATGCTGAAGGATTTCAGTAAGAAATTCACTTTTGCGGCGCTTGAGAAAATGGCCGATTTTCTTCTCACCCTAGACGCCGACGTGGCGATTAAGGAGGGCCTTGACCGTTTGCCTAATGAGAAGGAAGGACCTCTTAAGAAGGCAGAGCTTCCGGCGTCGGGTAAAGAAAGGTTGACTGAATCGGTCGGCGAATCGACGAAAGTCAAAGGGGGTTAATGACGATTAAATTGAATTCCTACCGAATCGGTCAGGAAAGGAGGCGTTATCTCAATGGGAAGTAAATTCCGACCCTACCCGCTCGGATTGGCACTGACGCTCCTCGCGGGGCTCGTCCCGTCGATTGCCTTGGCGGAATCCGATTTTACCCGGCTAAACGCCGGGACCTTTGCATTGGTCATCGAGCTTGGCATGGGACTGGGCGCCGTCCTCGTGGCGTGGATCATTAAAGAGAAGCTTCATATTCGCATACCGAAAATCGCCCAGGGAGTGATCGTTTGGGGGCTGGCCTATATCTTGCTGCGGGTCATTTTGCAGCCTCCAATCCCATTCACCCTCCTTGCAATGTATATGGGCGTGATCACGATTGGTATCTTTCTTTATGTCTCAATCACCGAGCCGTCTTGGAAGGAGTTCATTTCACCGATCTATCTGATGCTGGCTGAGGATTCTCCTCGGTGGAAAATGACTCGATATCTCTCCTTCGTCGCACTTCCCCTCGTCATCGGGGGTCTGGTCTATAACAAGGTCGTTCCGAAATTCGACGAGCCGATCGAGTTGAGGGTGGTTCATCCCGCCCCGCCGGCGAGTATCCAGGTTCATGGGGAAACGATCCAATTGCAGACCGCGAGCAACCCGTTTCGTGTGGGTGATGACGGGAAATATTTAAAGGTGGGTTCCGAAGGGCAATACTTTGGAAAGAACTCGTGGGACCCAAACGCGCCAAAGTTCCTTCAGAACGTAAAATCGGGGGGAATGGTCTTTTTCGGCACCGCGGGTTGTTTCTTCTGTCACGGTGATAATCTAGACGGGAGGGGCCCCTTTGCCTTCGCGTTTAACCCTATCCCTGCCAATTTTACCGATCCCGGAACGATCGCCCAGCTTCAAGAGACCTTTCTCTTCTGGCGGGTTTCGAAGGGCGGTCCCGGAGTACCGACCGAGACGTTCCCCTGGGCTTCTGCGATGCCCCCTTGGGAAGAGCACCTTGAAACGAACGAGATCTGGCAGGTCATTCTCTTTGAATACTGGCATACCGGCTTCTTCCCAAGAACCTGGGATTAGGTTCGGGCTGGAAGGGTTCTCGACAATCTTCATTATCATAAGCCTGATGAGATTGGGGGATAGATAATCATGGGACCGATAAACGGATTTTTAAAGCCGGTGACCGAACGCTCGAAAAGAGCAATCGTTCTCCCGGCCTGTTTTCTCAGTCTGGCAATCTTAATCGGGTTCGTGATGGCAGGAACGGCGAACGCCATTGATCGAGGAGAGAGTATGCCTCTCCCGGCACCCGGGAAATATAAGTCTCCAAAGCCGACACCGCAGGATATCGAGGCGGGAAAGGCCATTTTCTTCCGTAAATGCGTCTGGTGTCATGGGCCGGACGGTGCGGGAGACGGGCCCTCGGCAAAGAGACTCTCCACAAAGCCGAGAAATTTCAACCAAGGAACCTTTAAGATTCGCCATACCGCCAGTGGACAGCTTCCTACCGACGAAGACCTCTTTTTAACGGTGACCAACGGTCTCCCGGGTTCTGTAATGCCCTCCTGGGGCGAGGTCTTAAGCGAGCAAGAGCGGCGTCAAGTCGTCGCCTTTGTCAAAACGAATATGGTGAAGGACCGCAAGTTTGATGACCCGGATGAGGATTTTACGGTCATCAGCTATGGGTCTCAGGTCGCCTCCTCCGACGAGAGTATCAAACGGGGGAAGGACGTCTTCATGAATAAAGGGAAGTGCCGGGAATGTCATGGGGACGAGGGTCGGGGGAATGGGAATCTGACGATGAAAGATGACTGGGGCTTCCCAATCTTTCCAGCGGATCTCCAGAAGCCCTGGAACCTCCGGGGTAATCGGCGCGATCCTTATAACCCGAGGAATATCTTTCGGGAGGTCTCGACGGGGCTCAATGGAACCCCGATGCCCTCATTCGCCGACGTTCTAAACGAGCAGGAGCGATGGGACGTTGCCAACTTTGTCATGAGCCTCGGCAAGCATTACCCCATCGATCCGCAAACGAACAAGCCGATGCTGTCGTTTGTTATCCATGGGACGTACACGAAGGATCCCGAGCTTCCGACCGAGGGGACGGACAAGCGGTGGGAGACCCAGGAGCCTCACTTTATCGGATTTGCAAGTCAGATCATCCGGCAGCCGCGCCACTTCATCCGTACCATTGAGGATGCGCGTGTACGGGTCCTCTTTAACGATAAAGAAATGGCCGTGATGTTAGAATGGGATGATCGGACGAAGAGTCTCAGAGACGAAAATAAACCCCCGATTTACGACACCGTTGCAGTCAAAACGACCGATTTAACGCATGAGGCGAGTCCGCCTGAGTATAAGGGGACCTATAATGACGCCTTCGCGCTTCAATTCCCGGAGAAGTGGCAGGATCTTCCGTCTCCGCAGAAACCCTATTTTATCCATGGAGATGCGAAACGGGGCGTTGACCTCTGGAAGTGGGAGGCGGACGGGACCGTATCCGAGATGACCGGCCATGGGATCAGTGACGTGAAGCCGCGAGAAGCCAAGGATGTCCGCGCGACCGGGGCGACCTGGGCGAACGGAAAGTGGACGGTCATTCTGCATCGTACCCTTCAAACGGCCGATAAGGATCATGATGCGCAATTTGTGACGGGCAAGAACATCCCCATGAACTTCTTTGCCTGGGACGGGGATGCCGGGGAGACCGGGGGAAAGATGGCGCTCTCGACGTACTATTATCTGATGCTTGAGCCGCCCACCCCGAGTAAGGTCTATATCTACCCCCCCGTTGCGGGGTTGTTCTTCCTGCTGGCGGAATCGTTTGTCTTCTGGCGAGTCCGAAAGAACAAAAGAGAAGAGGGTCGTAAATAGCTCTCTGATCGAGCATCGAAGAAGGGTGGGTGTGAACACATCCACCCTTTTTTCTTGAAAATTATTCCTTGATTGGTTAAAATAGTCCCTCGGTTTCTGAAAGAGGAGCTCGAGGAATCGGTTACGCGTTGTTTTTACTCTTGGCGGGGGCCTGTCCTTCTGGACGGAACGCTGATCCGATAAGAGGCAGAGGTCCGGTATGAGAGTCTTCAGTTTAAGGGGGTATGATTTATGAGCCGTGAAGGCCACAATTTCCTGTTTACCTCAGAATCGGTCACGGAGGGCCACCCGGATAAAATCGCCGATCAGATTTCCGATGCAGTTCTCGATGCGATCATCGGTCAAGACCCTTCATGCCGTGTGGCGTGTGAAGCAATGGTTACGACCGGGTTAGCCTTTGTGGCCGGTGAAATTACGACCTCCTGCTATGTCGAAATTCCTGATATCGTTCGCGAAACAATTAAAGGAATTGGCTATACGCGGGCCAAATACGGCTTCGACCATGAGACCTGCGCTGTGATTACCTCGATCCACAATCAGTCGCCCGATATTGCCATGGGGGTAGATACCGGCGGGGCCGGTGACCAGGGGTTGATGTTCGGTTATGCGACCAATGAGACCCCCGAATTGATGCCGATGCCGATTCTGCTGGCGCATAAGCTGACCCGCCGTCTGACGGAGGTTCGCCGCTCTGATGTCCTCCCCTATTTACGCCCGGATGGAAAGTCTCAGGTGACGGTCGAATATCGGGATGGGAAACCGGTCCGGGTCACCACGGTCATTATTTCGTGTCAGCATAGCCCCGACATTACCCTCAAAGAGCTGAGAGAAGATATCGTTGAAAAGGTCATCCGGCCTGTGGTGCCTCAGGCACTTCTCGATGAGGAGAGTGTGATTTATCACATTAATCCGACGGGGCGGTTCGTCGTGGGAGGTCCACAGGGCGATACCGGGTTGACGGGGCGGAAAATCATCGTCGATACCTATGGGGGTGTCGGGAGCCATGGAGGAGGAGCGTTCTCCGGGAAGGACCCTTCGAAGGTGGACCGCTCTGCCTCCTATATGGCTCGTTACATCGCAAAAAATCTTGTCGCCTCCGGCGTGGTCGAGCGGTGCGAAGTGCAGCTTGCATATGCCATTGGGGTCCCTGATCCGGTATCAATCCTCGTTGATAGCCGAGGGACGGCCAAGGTGTCCCCGGATAGGCTGATCAAGCTCGTTCGCGATCATTTTCCGATGACACCGAAGGGAATGATCGAGCATCTTAAGCTCCGACGGGCCATTTATAAGAAGACGGCGGCCTATGGCCATTTTGGGCGCAACGAGCCTGAGTTTACGTGGGAGAAAACCGACCTTGCCGAGTCTGTCCGAACAGCGGCGGGGTTATAACGTCACCAGGGGTTTGGCTCCTAGCGTCCGATCATCATCAGGGAAAGGAGAACGAACGATGGCAACACCCGCGAAGTCCTCAGCATCCTCTGTCCATTCGAATTCTTCCGAAGGGGGGGGGATCATCGACCTTATTTTTGGGTTCATCGACAGGTTTGGTCTTCCGATTTTGCTGTTTGCAACGGTGATATTTTTCTTTTGGATGCTCTATGCCATCGACTTCTCGAGCGTGAAATAAATTAAGGCGGTGGCGTCGCGGCGGTCCACTGAGAGGATCGCCCGGATCGCTGTGGCCTCCGGGAATGAGCTCCGGAGGGCGGAGGGCCGTCGCGCCCGATCTCCAGGAGCCAACGGGACGGAGAACCCAGGCCGCGATGGGTCCGGTGATCAGTTGGAAAGCCGTCTCTCTTCCTCACCTTCGCGATCGGTCGAGACAGGCCTGTTACGGGCGGTGTCTTAAGGAAATATCCTGTGGAATTTTCCCTCCTCTTGCAGAAAGGGTGAGGTGCCTCACCTTCCTTGCGCAGGCTGCGCCCGGGCAGGAGCCCTCTCCTGCCCTGTTTTTTTTCATTTCAAATCAGTTTTAAACGAAAAGGAGTGTGAATGGATTACGACGTGAAGGATCTGCAGCTTTCGGACAAGGGATCTCTTCGGATCGAGTGGGCGGAACAGAACATGCCGGTCTTGCGGCTCATCAAGAAACGCTTCAGAAAGGAGAAGCCCCTGCAGGGACTGCGCCTTTCGGCGTGTCTACACGTCACCACGGAAACCGCGAGCCTCATGGAGACCCTCAAGGCGGGAGGGGCCGATGTGGTTCTCTGCGCCTCGAATCCCCTTTCAACCCAGGATGACGTTGCGGCGGCGCTGGTGAAAGAACATCAGATCGCCGTCTTTGCAATCAAGGGAGAGGATAATAAGACCTATTATCGCCATATCCAAGCTGCCTTGAATCACCGGCCCATGATCACGATGGATGATGGTGCCGACCTGGTCTCCACCCTCCACAACGAGAGTGGGAAGGCCCTCGGTGAAGTTCTGGGCGGGACCGAGGAGACGACGACGGGGGTGATCCGGCTTCGCAGCATGGCGGAGGAGGGGGTACTCAAATTTCCCGTGATTTCGGTCAATGACGCCAGCACCAAGCATTTTTTCGACAATCGGTATGGAACGGGACAGAGCACTCTGGACGGGATCCTTCGAGCGACCAACCGCCTCTTGGCCGGCTCGGTCTTCGTCATTGCCGGGTACGGCTGGTGCGGTCGAGGCTTGGCCATGCGTGCTCAGGGCGCGGGCGCCAATGTCATCGTCACCGAAATTGACCCGATTAAGGCCTTGGAAGCGGCGATGGACGGATATCGGGTCATGTCGATGAACGACGCGGCCCCGCTCGGAGACTTCTTCGTGACCGTCACCGGAAATATCAAAGTGGTCCGAAAAGAACATTTCCAGATGATGAAGGATGGGGCGATCGTCTGCAACTCCGGGCATTTCAATGTTGAGATCGATATCCGGGGATTGGAGAAGATATCGCGGAAGAAACGGATTATCAGGGAGTTTGTGGAGGAGTATACCCTCGCCGACGGGCGCCGAGTCAATCTGCTCGGAGAGGGCCGGTTGGTTAATCTTGCAGCCGCCGAGGGACATCCGTCGAGCGTCATGGACATGAGTTTCGCAAACCAAGCATTGTCAGCGGAATTTTTGGTCAAGCAGGGACGGAAGCTTGAGAATAAGGTCTATCCCGTGCCGAAGCAGATCGATCAGCAGATTGCGGAACTGAAACTTGAGGCGACGGGAATCCGGATCGACCGTTTGACCAAGGAGCAGGAAAAGTACCTGGCTTCCTGGGAGATGGGGACTTAACCGCGTCGATGCTTCGGTTTTTGCAGGCCACTCCTGACGCCCCTGCGCGAGGGACTTGACCCATGGCTTGGTTTAAACCGGACCGAGAGCAACCGGGGAAAAGGGAAGACAAGAAGGTCAAGATCCCCGAGGGGCTTTGGGTTAAATGCAACAATTGCCGGGAGATCGTCTACCGCAAGGAGCTGGACAAAAACGCGAAGGTCTGCCCAAAGTGCGACTATCACTTCCCCATCACGGTTGACGAACGGATCAGTCTTATCCTGGACGAGGGATCTTTTAAGGAGTGGGACGCGGGGCTGGTTCCCTCGGATCCCCTTGCATTTAAAGACACGGTCCGATACCGCGACCGCCTGAAGGCGAATCAGGAAAAAACGGGCCAGAAGGATGTTCTGGTGATCGGGGAGGGACGGCTTAATCACCGTCCCGTGGTCCTCGGCGTCTTCAACTTCAGCTTCATGGGTGGAAGCATGGGCTCGGTGGTCGGAGAAAAGATCACCCGCGCGGCCGAAGCGGTCATCGAGCTGCATTGTCCTCTGATCCTCATTACCGCCTCCGGCGGTGCCCGAATGCAGGAGGGGATCATCTCTCTGATGCAGATGGCGAAGACCAGCGCGGCCGTGGCGCGCCTTCAGTCCACCGGGATTCCCTTCATCTCGATACTGACCGACCCTACTTTCGGGGGAGTCACCGCCAGCTTTGCCATGTTGGGAGACGTGATTCTGGCGGAGCCCAAGGCGCTCATCGGCTTCGCGGGACCGCGGGTGATCCAGCAAACAATTAATCAGAACCTTCCAGACGGGTTCCAGCGATCTGAATTTCTGCTCCAACACGGCATGGTGGATCTCATCGTGACCCGGAAAAAACTGAGGGACACGCTCTTCAAGATCATCTCATTCTTCTAGTTTTTTTACTTTCATTTCACTTCCGTAATTCCCTATAATTAAATATAGACTGTAACAGGCAGGGTCTGGGTGGACTCCACCCCCCAAAGGCCCGGGCGCGTTATGAGATAAAAAAGGTTGCGGGCATGTTTCAAGACTATATCTCTGAAAAACAGAGAAGCTACACGGAAGAGGCGGCGCTTTACGATGCGAAACGCTTTTCAGCCGATACGGGGCGATTTTACGTTGAACTGTCCAACCGGATTATCCATCGTTGGGTGACCTCCGGTCGGAGAGAGCGGGTCCTCGACGTCGCCACAGGAACCGGGAGGGTCTCTGTTTGGCTCGCACGAGAAGGGGTTCGGGTCTTCGGGATCGATTTAACCGATGCGATGCTCCAGCAGGCCAAAGCCAAGGCGGGGCGCCTGGGAGTTGGGCTTCCTCTGATGCAGGGGAACGCACTGAGCCTTCCGTTCCGCGAGAACACGTTTGATGCCGTTGTCTCCATCCGATTTCTGCATATTCTTCCTTCCGAGTTGCAGCTGCCGATCATCCAAGAGATGGTCCGAGTCCTGAAGCCTCGAGGGAGGATTGCGGTTGAATTCAACAGTCCATTCGCGGGGGGTCTTCTCTGGATGTTGCGCCGGGACCATCTGGTGATTTGGCCCTCAGAGCTCAAACGCCTGGTGAAGGGCTTATCGAAGATCAAGGTGCAGGGCATCATGCTCCCGGGATTGGCGCGTCTCTCTCGGTGGCATCCGGGTCTGGCGTATCGGATCGGGGAGAACTTGGATTTCTGGCCCTTGAACCACCTCTGCAATCAAATTTTGGTCATGGGCGAAAAGGAGTCCGGCTAATTTGTGAGGCGCGCGGACGCGGAACCCTTTGCCCGCGCCGAAGGGGAATGCGATTTCCCCTTCCCCTGAGCCGGGGTTTACGAATTTGGTCTTAAGCATCTTGGATCGGGTTGTTCTCTGGGGTTTCTCCTCAGGAACGGGTTAATCTGTCGGACTGTCCCCTCATCATGGACGGGATGGATTGGGTTGGGGAGTGGCGTGTTTAATTTTTTTCGCTTTCCTGCTCCCAGTGGATCCGCTTTTCAGGTATCAGCGCTGCTTGAAGAGCTTTTCGGGCAGCTGAGACGCAGCTTCTCGACGCAGGTTTCCCTGATCTTCCATCGGACCGCGGATCAGGAGCTGCTCCTTCTTCGCACCGATCCCCCGGCCGCCATTCCAGCCCAACCGATTATCCTCTCCTCTCCCGCCTCGTGGATCGCCCGGTCTCTTCGCGACGAAAAGGCGATTATTCTGCATCCTTCCGAGGCGATCCAGGATCGGCTTCTTTCTTCGTTCCGCCTTTTCTGGCTGGTCGTTCCGATTCGAGTGGGCGCAACTTATACCGGCGTCCTGGCCTTGGGGCGGGCGGCTGCGTGGAAAGGGAGGGACACCGAGCGGCTCCTGAGCGTCATCCCGCAGTGGGCGGGTGACCTGGAGCGGTTCTATCTCCACGAACGCAACGAAGACCAGCGTTGGTTTCTCGACCGGCTGGACCAACTGACGGCCCGGGTGGGCCAGGGATGCCAGGTCTGGCTCATGGAGGCTGTGCGCCTTTTAGGTCTTCAGGCGGGAGAGCTCTGTTTCTGGAACCCCAGGCACACTGAAGTCCGCTCAGAATGGCGGGTCGGAGAACTCCAGGAGGATAGCGGGAGAGGCATCGGGATCCCGATTGTTTGGGAAGAGCAGAGCTTGGGCGGAATGAATCTTTATTTCAAGGGGGAGAGGGGCTTCACCACCGGTGATTTTCGGCTCCTTCGCCTCCTGTGTCACCAAGCCGCGGCGATTTTCTGGAGCAGAAGAGAATCGTCCAAACCCGCCGGCGGATCTGAGCTCGTCGAGGTGATCGCGCGTCATGCGGCCGATGCAGTGGTCGTAACCGATCGGGAGGGAAAAATTCTCTGGTTCAGCGACGGTGCCTCCTCGCTACTGGGGTATTCATCCGAAGCCATTGTGGACCGTCCAATCGAGGTTCTTTATCCCCAGGGGCTCCACTCTGAACGGGACTGGCTCATGGAGAAGGTCCAGTCCGAAGGAAAAATCCGAAGTTTCGAGACCTTCCGCTTGACCCGAGAGGGGAAGCGGATTGCCGTCGAGCTGACCGTGGTGGGAGTCTACGGCCAGGAGGGGGTGATCGAACAGGTCATCGAGATCTTGCGTGATATCAGCGAGCGCAAAAGGTCGGAGCGGGAGATCTTGGACCGAAACCGGGAACTGGAAGCGATCAGCAGCTTGACCGCGGTGATGAACCTCTCGCTGGGCTTGAAGGAGGTCCTGGATTCGGTCTTGAGAAAAACAGTCGAGTTGGTCGGGGTCGAGGCGGGTTTACTCTTGGGAAATGGAAGGGGGAAGGAACTGCACCTCCTGGCGGCGCAGGGAGTGTCCGACGAAGGGCTCAACCATCTGTGTCGCAGCGATCCGATCGCCGCGATAGACGACTTCTCGCGAATCCCCGAGGGGAACTCTTTTACGGTAGAGCAGATTCCGGCGAGCCTGCGCTCGTTGGCCGAGCGGGAAGGATGGCAGCACTTTACTCCCTTCGAGGTGCGTCATAAGGAGCAGGCTTATGGGATTCTGATGCTGGGGAGCAACGGTGCCCCTTCGCATCTTACGCGCCGGCACCGGTTGATTTCGTCCATCACCAATCATATCGGTCTACTGTTAGAGAACAACAATCTCTACGAGCGGGAGCAAGAGCGCGTTCGCTTACTGGGCAATCTGAACGAAGCGGCGCTTGCGATTACCGGAGAAGAAGACCTTCAGGCCCTGCTCACTCGAATGGCGGAGATGGCCAAGCGCTTGACCAATGCCGATTGGGCTGCTATCGAGGTCGTAGGGACCGAACGTGCCCACAGCGGCTTCATCAAAATCATCGGGGACTCGGGCCTCGGCGAAAGAAACGAGATGGTGCGGGCCGCCTTGGCTTTCCTGCTGAAGGATGGCAAGCCGATCCGATTGGACCGTCTGAGAGGGGGTGTCCGTTCCTATTCCTCTCTGGGCGGCGTCATCGGTATTCCTCTGGTATTTAAGGGCCAGGTGATCGGGGGACTTCTGGTGGCCAGCCTCAAGGAAAGGGGAGGGTTTTCTGACGAGAGCGAGGGCCTGGTGACCATCCTCGCGTCCCAGGCGACGACCGCGATTATCAACACGCGCCTCTACTCCGAGTTTGCCGAGAGGACGAACACTGCCGAGATCTTCAACCGGTTCGCAGAGCTGATCGGCTTTATTACTAACGAGCAGGAAATTTTGGATGCGGCGGTCCTCTCGGCCCGGCAGCTCCTTCCGGCCGACACCGGGATTATTTACCTCGCCAAAGATCCGGAAGATGTCCTCTATGTCGGTGCGACGTGGGGTGAGATCGGCCCGTCACAGCTCAAGGAGGCAAAATCCATTTCGACCCCGACCTGTTGGGCTATCCGGCGCGGCGGACTTTTTGTGGTCAATCGGGCGGACACGGACCTTCACTGCAGATATGACCCGGTGGAAACCGGAAAGCAGTCCTATCTGTGCGCCCCGCTGACCGCCCTCGGACGGACGATCGGGGTGATCCACGTTTTGAGCCGTTCTCAGAACGCGTTCGGAGAGCGCCATCGGGAATGGCTGACCCGCCTTGCCGATCAGGTTTCTCTGGCGTTGGGGAACGTTCGATTGATGGCCTCGATTCAGCATCAGGCCTTTACCGATCCGCTGACCGGACTTTACAACATGCGATTCTTCAGAGACCATCTCGAGAAGGAGCTGGCGCGCGCGACGCGGGTCAACGAGCCGATCTCGCTGCTGGTGATCGATGTCGACAATTTTAAACCGCTCAATGACATTTACGGACACGACGTTGGCGACTCCGTTCTGAAGGGTTTTTCTCGCGTGCTGCTCCGCCAGATTCGAACCGCGGATCTGGCGGCCCGCTACGGGGGAGAAGAGTTTGTCGTGGTTCTCCCCAATACCCAACCCGCGGAAGGAATCGGCGTCGCCGAAAAAATCCGAACCGCCGTGCAGGACACCCGTTTTACCGGCGGAGATCAGGCGAACCTTCTCATCACCGTTTCGATCGGGGTGGCCTCCTTCCCGACCTCAGCAATCAATGTCGATGACCTCTTCCGGGCGGCGGATTCGCAGATGTATCACGCCAAGGCGGCGGGAAAAAACCGGGTCGTCGGAGGGTTTCGCAATAGCGCGAGAGGGGAGTCACCCGCCTGATTTCGACGGGAAATTGACGCCATCATTCATCCTGAAAAAGGGTGAGCGGACCGGGACCTGAATTGAATCAATCAACCCAATCGATGACACGGCGGGTCCACCCCTTCGAAGAGTGTCTCGCCTCCGCGGATCTCTCTGATCGCTCCTGAGCTCCAGTCCGATTCGATCCTTCCACTGCATTTACCCGTGCCGGGTCTGAAAGGTTCCGATCAGGATCCTCGTGCGAGGAGAACCCGCCTCGATCGATGCGAAGGTCAGGCGCCGTTTGGGGACGCTGAACTGATTCCCAACCGGGGCCCATTCGCCCCGATCCGAGCGGCATCGAAGGCCCATACTTCATCCGCGTTTATTTGACTTCGCGTTTTCCGTGTGCTAATTTCCAGTCACCCCACTGGAGCTCGTGGTTTTTCGATGTATCACCCAACATTTCAAGAATTCTCAAGATTAGCCCGGAGAGGTAATCTCGTTCCGGTTTATCGGGAGATTCTGGCCGACCTGGAGACGCCGGTCTCGGCTTTCTTGAAGATCGCGGAGCGCTCCCCGCATGCATACCTCCTCGAAAGCATCGAGGGAGGGGAGAAGTGGGCGCGCTATTCGTTTCTGGGGAGCGACCCCTCGCAGGTGCTCTCTTCGGGGCCCGAAGGTGTTTTTCTGAGGTCGAACGGGAGATCACGCAAATTGGCCGATGCCGGGGATCCGCTGGCGATCATGAAAGAGATCCTCTCGAGTTACCACCCGGTTGCGGTCGCAGGGCTCCCCCGGTTCTGCGGGGGCGCGGTCGGCTATCTCTCCTATGATATGGCCCGCCATTTCGAGAAGTTACCTGATTTCGGACGCCCCCAGCTCTCTGTGCCGGAACTCTGCTTCATGTGGACCGACAGCCTGCTCCTCTTTGACCGCCTAACCCAGACCATCAAGGTCATTTCCCATGCGAAAACCGATCAGGTCACGTTGAAGAAATCGTACGAGGCTGCGATCGAACGGATTGATCGAACGATCGCCAGACTTGGAAAGGGCCGCAGAAAGCCGGCGGAAGGAACGCTCCCGCAGAGGCCCAGGCGGGTCTCCTTTTCCTCCAATATGTCGGCGAAGGATTTCGCCGAGCGGGTCCGTCGGGCGAAGGAGTACATCCGCGCGGGGGATATCTTCCAGGTGGTTCTCTCCCAGCGCTTTTCCACGAAGGTCGACTGCGATCCTTTCGATGTCTACCGCGCACTTCGCCTCATTAATCCCTCCCCCTATATGTATCATCTCCGGATGGGAGGACTGGCCCTCTCGGGCGCTTCCCCGGAAGTGCTCGTCCGCTGCGAAGAGGGACAGATGGAGCTTCGTCCGATTGCGGGGACCCGGCCTCGGGGCAAGACGGAAGCGCAGGACGAGCTCCTCATGCGTGAACTTCTTGCCGATCCCAAGGAATGCGCCGAGCACGTGATGCTCGTAGATCTGGGGCGAAACGACCTCGGCAGGGTAGCGCTCTCCGGACGGGTCAAGGTCGAGCGGTTGATGAACGTCGAGCGCTACTCTCATGTGATGCATCTGGTTTCCCATGTGACCGCAGAGCTGACCCCCGGTCTTGACGCCTTCGATCTCCTTCGCGCCTGTTTCCCGGCCGGCACCGTTTCCGGCGCGCCCAAGATCAGGGCCATGGAAATCATCGAGGAGTTGGAGCCGACGCGCCGGGGGCCCTACGCCGGCGCCGTCGGCTATTTCTCCTTTTCGGGAAACATGGATATGTGCATCAACATTCGCTCGGTGACGTTTCACGCCGGCCGGGCCTATATCCAGGCGGGAGCGGGGATTGTGGCCGATTCTGATCCGGCGAAAGAATTTGACGAGACGGTCCGGAAGGCGCGGGCGATGCTCTCCGCCATCGAAATGGCGCAGGCCGGTCTGCAGTGAATCCCCGTGAACGTTGATCTTTCACCGGATTCCGTGTTATTTTGAGGGGACTTTAAAAGTCGCGTGTTCCCTTGGCTCGGTTCCCGGCATTGCGGCACGGAGTTGGATGTTTCTGGTCATCGATAACTACGATTCCTTTACCTACAATCTCGTTCAGTACCTTGGCGAATTGGGAGGGCAGATCCAAGTCTTTCGCAACGATCGAATTACTCTCGAGGAAATTGAGGCCCTTCAGCCGGAGAGGATCATTATCTCCCCGGGACCGGGCACCCCGAAGCAGGCCGGGATCTCGGTTCCTCTGATCCGGCATTTGGCTGGAAAATTGCCGATCCTGGGCGTCTGCCTGGGCCATCAGGCGATCGGAGAAGCTTTTGGTGCAGAGGTTGTGCGGGCCTCGCGCCCGATGCATGGAAAGACCTCCTTGATCGACCACGATGCGAGGACAATTTATAAGGGTCTCCCCAAGCCCTTCGAGGCGACCCGGTATCACTCCCTGATCGTAAAGCGGGAGAACCTCCCGGACGTCCTGGAGATCAGCGCCGAAACCAAGGATGGGGAGATCATGGGATTGCGCCATCGGACCTTTCACATCGAAGGGGTCCAGTTCCACCCCGAATCGATCCTGACCCGCGTGGGAAAAGACCTATTAAAGAATTTCTTGGACCTCTGATGATCAAGGAAACGATCGCCAAATTGACCGAGTGGATCGACCTGACCGAGGATGAGGCGGAAGGGGTCATGCGGGAGATCATCGACGGCAAGGCCACGCTGGCCCAGATCGCCGCTTACGCCACCGCGCTGCGGATGAAGGGAGAGACGGTGCCGGAAATCACGGGATCGGCCCGGGCGATGAGGGAAAAGGCCGTCCGCATTCGAGTCGAGGATCCGATGGTGGTCGATACCTGCGGAACCGGCGGGGACCGGATGAATACCTTCAACATCTCCACCACCGCGGCCTTCGTCGTGGCTGGGGCCGGCATCACGGTCGCGAAACATGGAAACCGCTCCGTATCGAGCCTGTGCGGGAGCGCCGATGTGCTTCGGGCGCTCGGGGTGCGGATCGATCTTCCTGTGGAGAAGGTCGCGGCCTGCATCAATGAGACGGGGGTCGGGTTTCTCTTCGCCCCGCTCTTCCATGGGGCCATGCAACACGCCGTGGCGCCCCGGCAGGAGATGGGAATCCGGACGATCTTCAATGTTTTGGGACCGCTGACCAATCCGGCGGGGGCGTCGGTGCAGGTCCTCGGCGTCTACCGCGAGTCGCTGACCGATCTGATGGCCCGGGTGTTGATCAATCTGGGATCCCAGCATTGTTTTGTAGTCCACGGCGCAGACGGACTCGATGAGATCACGATCACGGACCGCAGCCGTATCTCCGAGGGGAAGGGCGGACGGGTGGTGGGATATTTTATGGAGCCCGAAGATCTTCATTGCGAAAGGGGCAGGCTCAAAGATCTCCAAGGGGGAGACATTGAAACGAACGCGAGGATTCTGTTGAGGATCCTGGAGGGTGAGCGGGGGGCGAAGCGGACCATCGTTGTCGCGAACGCGGCCCCGGCGATCGTCGCGGCCGGAAAGGCAAAGGATCTCCAGGAGGGGGTGCAGCTGGCCGAGGAGTCGATCGATTCGGGCCGCGCACTGGAGAAGCTCACCGTGCTGAGGGAATGGCACTGATCAAAGATCGGAAAGACGGCTTGCGAAACGGGCGGCACCCGGCGGTACAGAGGTCCGCGAAGGTCATTCCCTTCTGACTCATTAGCGCCTCGACTCACAGACTGGTAAAACAATGTTTCTTGATAAGATTGTTGCCCGTAAGGCCGAGGAGGTGCGCTCCAAGCGGGGGACACGCTACCTCCAGGAGCTCAAATCGCGGATTGCGGATGCGAGAGCCACCCGCGATTTTCGCGAGGCCCTGGAGCGCGGCGGCGAGCACGTTCCCCGGTTGATCGCCGAGATCAAGAAGGCCTCTCCGTCCAAGGGGGTGCTGAGAGAACCGTTCGATCCTTCCCAAATGGCCGATCTCTATCAGGAAAACGGCGCCTCGGCGATATCGGTTCTGACCGATCAGCATTTCTTTCAGGGCTGCCTCGAGCATCTGGGGCAGGTTTATTCGAAGGCGCGGCTTCCGATTTTACAAAAAGATTTTATTATCGACGAGATCCAGATCTACGAGGCGCGAGCCTTTGGAGCGGACGCGGTGCTGTTGATCGCAGCCATTCTGGAACCGGCTCGGATCAAGGAATACCTGGAACTGGTGGAAGAGCTTTCGATGGATGCCTTGGTGGAGGTTCATGACGAGAAGGATCTGGAGCGCGTGGTCGACATCGCTAAAATTATCGGGATCAATAACCGCGACCTGGAGACGTTTCATGTCGATCTGGGCGTGACCTTCCGAGTCCTGCGAGAGGTTCCGGAGAGTCGGATCGTCGTCAGCGAAAGCGGCCTGTCAAGCCATGAGGAGGTCCGTCGGTGCGCCGAAGCGGGTGTCGATGCCATTCTCGTCGGGGAATCCCTCATGGTTTCGAAAGATCCCGGTGCCAAGATCCGCGAACTCCTCGGACCCGTGCGTGGAGAAGCGCGGTGAGCCGCCAGAGGGCGGATCGTGCAGGTTAAAATCTGCGGGATCACCAATCTGGAAGACGCCCTCGCGGCGGTCGACGCCGGGGCGGACGCCTTGGGATTTGTCTTCTATCCCAAAAGCCCGAGGCGCATCGAACCGCAGGATGCCGCGTCGATCATTCGACGGATTCCTCCGTTCATTGCGACGGTGGGGGTGTTCGTGGATGCCCCAGCGGATCAGATCCGATTGATCCAGATGCGGTCGGGCCTCTCCCTGATTCAATTTCATGGCGACGAGCCGCCGGAGGAGGTGGCCTTGTTTGAGCGCTGTGCCATCAAGGCAATTCGGGTCAGAGAGCAGTGCGATTTGGAGCGCGCTTCGCTCTATCGCGTCCGGGCGATCCTCCTTGATACCCAAGCGGACGGGATCCCCGGAGGGACGGGAACAAGCTTTGACTGGCGGCTGGCACCGGGAGCGGCGTTCCGGGCGAATCTGATTTTGGCGGGGGGGCTCACACCTGAAAACGTCCGTTCTGCCGTCCAGATGGTGAAACCCGCTGCGGTCGACGTGGCCAGCGGCGTCGAAGCGGGCCCCGGGAAAAAAGACCGACACAAGGTGATTGAGTTTATCCGCGAGGCGAAAGCAGCCAGCCGAGAACTGCGGAGACCGGCTTAGTATGCGGCGATCCCCCACAGGGCTGCCCGATGATCGGGGCCGGTTCGGCCCCTACGGGGGCCAGTACGTTCCTGAAACGTTGATGCCCGCCCTTCAGGAACTCATTGAAGCCTATCAGAAAGCCAAAGGAGATCGAAAGTTCTCGGCGCAGCTCGGCGACCTCCTTTCCCACTATGTTGGACGGCCGACGCCCCTGACCTTTGCTCGACGCCTCAGCCGAGCTCTGGGGGTCAAGGTCTACCTCAAGCGCGAAGACCTCTGCCATACCGGCGCCCATAAGATCAACAACACGCTTGGACAAGGTCTGCTGACGGTTCGGATGGGAAAGCGACGGGTCATCGCCGAGACGGGAGCCGGACAGCACGGGGTCGCGACGGCGACCGTCGCGGCCCTGCTCGGTCTCCAATGTGAGATCTACATGGGCAGTGAGGACATGGAGCGTCAGGCGCTCAATGTGTTTCGAATGCGCCTCCTCGGTGCCCGAGTGACCCCGGTGGACACCGGAAGCCGAACCCTGAAGGATGCGATCAATCAGGCGCTTCGGGATTGGACCACCCACGTCAAACAGACCCATTATATCCTCGGATCGGTGCTGGGACCACACCCCTTCCCGATGATGATCCGGGATTTCCAATCGGTGATCGGTCGGGAAGCCATTCGCCAGATTCGCCAGGCCGAGGGGAGGATGCCCGACCTTCTGATCGCCTGCGTCGGGGGAGGGAGCAATTCGATCGGCCTCTTTTACCCGTTCCTGCGGCGACCGAAGGTCCGGATGGTTGGGGTGGAGGCGGGGGGGAGGGGACTCGTGCCGGGGCAGCACGCCGCGCGATTCGCCGGGGGCGCGGTGGGGGTCTTACACGGCACGATGAGCTACCTTCTTCAGGATGAGGAGGGCCAGATCCAGGCGACCCATTCGATTTCTGCCGGACTGGATTATCCCGCGGTCGGCCCGGAGCATGGTTTTTATCATGACGCAGGCCGGATCGAATATGTTTCGGTCAGCGACGAAGAGGCCCTTTCGGCCTTTCGCCTGCTCTCAGAAACCGAGGGAATTATCCCCGCGCTGGAGTCGGCCCATGCCATCGCTCATCTTGTGAAGGTCTCACCGGCCCTCTCCAAGAATAAGATCGCCATCGTTAATCTGTCCGGCCGGGGCGATAAGGACGTCCAACAGGTCGAGTCGCTCCTGGGCGGGTCGTTCTGACGCAGCGTTGGAAACGGGTCGCATGTCGAGAATCTCATCCACATTGAAATCCCTCTCCGATCGTTCCGAAAAGGCCTTGATCACCTACGTCATGGCCGGGGATCCTTCGCTGGAGAAGACCGAGGAGCTGGTCGTGGCCTTGGAACGTGCTGGGGCGGACCTCATTGAGCTGGGGATTCCCTTTTCCGATCCGGTGGCGGACGGGCCGGTCATTCAACAGGCGGCCGAGCGCGCCCTCCGTCAACGCGTTTCGCTTCGATCGGTCTTGGAGCTGGTGAGGAGGCTCAGAAAGAAAACAGAGGTTCCGCTGATCCTCATGACCTACCTCAATCCCATCCTGCGGATGGGAATTGAAGCCTTTCTCAAACAGGCGACGCAAGCAGGGGTGGACGGGGTCATCGTACCCGACCTCCCGATGGAGGAAGGAGAGGGCCTGTCGACTCTGGCCGGCGGGGCCGGGATCGACCTGATCTTTTTCGCCGCTCCGACGACGAGCCTTTCCCGCTTGGGAGAGGTCGCGCGATTGAGCGCGGGCTTTCTCTATTACGTCTCCCTGACCGGGATCACGGGGGGCTCCCTGAGCGATCTAAGAGAGATCGAAAAGCGGGTCGCTGCGGTCAAACGGAAATCCCGCCTCCCCGTCGCGGTCGGTTTCGGGATCTCAACCCCTGAGGAGGCCCGCGCCTTGGGGCGCTGCGCGGACGGGGTGATCGTGGGAACCGCCATCGTCAGATTGATTGCGCAATACGGCGAGAGCCCAGATCTTGTCCGCGCGCTCACGCAATACGTCCGTTCGCTCAAGGCGGGGCTGAACCCCGGCTGAGCGCCTCCCGACTCTTCTCCCTCTTTTCTTGACAACACGGCCGTTCCTGGTATCTTTAGCCCGTTGTATCGAACCGGCGTTCCGGCATGGAGCATCTGAGGGGGAGAACTCATGGCTCTGAAGACTTCGGCCCGGATCGGGGGCCTCCTACTGCTGGCCCTTTTTCTGGGAGGGGCGAACGGAGGGGGATGCGGCGGAAAGAACGTCTTTGAGGGTTCCGCGGACAAATCCGGCACCGACGCCGCCCTCGAAGCCGCTCGCATCGCGATTGATCAGAAAGACTATTCGAGCGCCATCGCGACCTTAACGGGACTCTGCGGGGCGAGTCCGACCGCCCCGAGCTGCGATCCGCCCACGGTGAGCCTGCTGGCCTCCGCCTATATGGGCCGTGCGGGGGTGGACACCCTTCTGCTGATCGGGAACGCGGAAAATGTCGGGAGCGGTCCTTGTGCCTTTACGCTATTTTCAAAATTCTTTTCTCAGCAGACGTCCCAGCAGCTCCTCCAGGATCAGGCGGATCTGAACACCAGCCTCGCACTCCTGAACGCGATCCCCAATCGAACCGCCGATCAATATTTCCAACTGGAACTCGCAGCCATTTTCGAAATGGCCGTGGAGCTCGGATTGGCGGGCGGCGGGTATACGAGTTCGGGAACTGTGGTCACGCTCCCTTCGAGCCCAGGTGCGATTCCGGCTGCAACGGTGACCAGCATCGACCTTGATCAAGGCTATGTTCAGGCGGGCCTCACCGGCTCCGGACTGGCGCAGCAAAAGATCGGGCAGACGATCGCGCAGGTCCTTTCCGCCCTTTCATCGGTCGGCGGGACCGGTGCCGTCAACGGAGACGGAATTTTCGCCTTTCTCCAGCTTCTCAATGGATCGGGATGTTAAGAGGGAACGGGATGGGGAAGATCATCGGCGTAACGGTATTGCTCCTCACTATTATAGTCCTGGCGGCCCGTCCGGCAGACGCCCAGTCGGCCCTTTTTCAGGGGGTCCGCCCCTCTGGGATGGGGGGGGCGTTTATCACCCTTTCGGACGACGAAAACGCCCTGTTTTTCAATCCGGCGGGGCTCAACGACGTCAAGGGGTTCGGCGGAGCGGAAATCCTCGATCCCGTTTTGGAGATCAGCGACAACAGCCGACGGATATACAATGACATCCGCAATCTCCACGGGACCGATATCGGCAACGTCACCAATTTTCTCGATCAGCATGTCGGCGACCACCAGCACATTCAAGCCTCACTCTTTCCAAACCTTGTCTTTCATAATTTCGCGGTGGGGCTTCTGCTCAACGGACTGGCCGATCTGGATGTGCGAAATCGGGTCACGCCCCAGGTCAACGCCGACATCCATCTTGATGCCGGCCTTCTGGTCGGAGTTGCTTATGGATTTATGGATCGACTTATTCAGATCGGCGCGACCGCAAAAGGGATCCGAAGAGACGGGGTCGACCGCATCTACACCGCCAGTGACATCGAGTCGGGAAATTTCGATCCCTATCACCAGCACACGAACCACACCGCGTTTGCATTTGACGTCGGCGCAAAAATGAATATCCCGGTGTTTCTCCACCCGACCCTGGCGATCGTCGGTCAGAACCTGGGCGACCTTGATTTTAAGCAGGCGGGGTCGATCGGGCACCAGATCAATCTCGGGGCGGCGATTAACCCCGGATTTTGGATCTTGAAAACCACGTTTGCGGCTGAGTTGGACGATCTGGCCCGCCAGCAGCCGGATGACGCCGATTTGTTCAAACGGCTGCACCTCGGGGCTGAGCTGAGGTTCCCGAAGATTCTTTCGCTGCGTGCGGGGATCAGCCAGGGTTACTACACGGCCGGAGCGACTTTGGATTTCTGGCTTCTGAAGGTCGGCTACGCAAACTACGCCCGGGAGCTCGGCGACTATGCCGGACAACGGGTGGATCGGCGTCAGGAGATCCAGATCAGTCTAGGTTTCTGAGAGCCCTTCCGAGAGACGTCCCTCTTCGATCGTATTCGCCGGATCAGATTTCCTCGCGATCCGACCGTCGACCATTTCCAAGATTCGATCCGCTTGAATTGCGAGACGCTCATTGTGCGTGACGACGACGAAGGTAATACCCTGCCGTTTGTTGAGCCCCCGCAGGAGGCCAAAGACCTCCTCCGACGTGTGGGTGTCGAGATTTCCGGTCGGTTCATCGGCGAGGACCAGAGCCGGCTCCAAAAGGAGCGCACGGGCGACGGCCACGCGCTGCTGTTCTCCCCCGGAAAGCTCCCCCGGACGGTGTCGCAGCCGGTCTCCGAGTCCAACCCCTTCTAAGAATGCGCGAGCCTTTCGGTCGGCGTCGCCGGCGTTCATCCCCTGGATCAGTGCAGGCATTTTAGCGTTCTCGAGAGCGGAAAACTCGGGAAGAAGGTGATGAAACTGAAAGACAAAGCCGATCTTGCGGTTGCGAAAGTCGGCCAGCGCACGCTCCGAGAGCGTAAAGAGGTCGATGCCGTCGAAGAAGACCTTTCCCGAGGTCGGCCGGTCGAGGGCCCCCAGAATATGAAGAAAGGTGCTCTTACCGACCCCGGAAGCCCCGACGATCGCGAGCATCTCCCCTCTTTCAATGTTGAGATTGAGACACTTTAAGACCTCAATTTGCCGGGTGGCCATGGTGAAGGACTTATAAAGATTCGTGACACGAATCATCGGTTTATTCGTACCTGAGGGCTTCGGCGGGATCCAGGCGCGCAGCCTGCCAGGAAGGATAAAGGGTGGCGAGGAAGCTGATGGCGACGGCCGAGAAGGAGACCAGGGTGATGTCCAGGGAGCGCATCCTAACCGGAAGGTGGCTGATATAGTAGACATCCGGAGGAAGGGTATAGAACCGCTGCAAAAAAGCGCAGACGGCGTACCCGAGCGGGAGGCCGAGCAAAACGCCGACCAGGCCGATGATCAGTCCTTCGATAATGAAGATGCGCATGACCCCCTGTCGGGTGGCCCCCATCGCCTTCAGGATCGCGATCTCCCGGCTCTTCTCCACGACGGTCATGGTGAGGGTGCTGACGATATTGAAGGATGCCACCAGAATAATGAGCACCAAGATCACAAACATCATGATCTTCTCAAGCTGAAGAGCCGAAAAAAGGTTTCGATTCAGGCGCATCCAGTCCCGCGCCCAGTACTGCGAATCGAGATGCCGGTCGATCTCCTTTGAGATCCGATTTGCGATGAAAATATCGTCGACCTTGACCTCCACGCCGCTGACCGCGTCTCCCATATTAAAAAACTCCTGGGCATCGTGAATGGAGACATAGGCCAGGGAAGAATCATATTCGTACATGCCGGAATCGAAGATGCCGACGACGACGAATCGCCGAATCTTCGGCACCACTCCCATCGGTCCCATCGTGTTTCCGACGGGAGAGATCACATTGATTTTGTCTCCGAGGAAGGCCCCCATCCGCGCCATTAACTCCCGACCGATAATAATGCCGGGCGGGGAGGCGCTGCCGTCTTCGGGACGGGTGTTCGCCGATTTGGACAGATCGTCAAGGTTTCCCTCGACCATGTTTTTTCGGATCTCGGTGACGGTCCCCTCGGTGGCCGGGTCTATTCCGCGCAGCACGACGCCGTGAACGTTTCCTTCGGAGGCGAGAAGCACCTGGCGATAAATAAAGGGAGTCGCGGCGACGACATGGCGCACCCCTTTGACCGTTGCGAGGACGTGACGATAGTCCGGAAGGTCTTCCTGGGTCCGATCGGTGATCACGATATGGGAGTTGGTACCGAGAATCTTGTCCCTCATGTCCTCTTTGAAGCCGGTCATCACCGCGAGGGTGGCGATCAGCGCCGCGACGCCCACGGTGACGCCCCCCATGGAGATAAACGTGTTCAGCGATATGGTCTTGCGGCGGCGTTTGGCCTTCAAGTACCGAATGGCGATGTGAAATTCGTAGGGAAGCTTCATTTCTCCGGCCGCATTTGGGGAAACAGAATGACATCTCGAATGGAGGGTTGATTGGTCAGGAGCATGACCAGGCGGTCGATCCCGACTCCTTCCCCCGCCGTAGGGGGCATGCCATACTCCAATGCCCTCAAGTAATCTTCGTCGAGTCCATGGGCTTCTGGGTCCCCGGATTCCTTTAATGCCGCCTGGGCCTCGAAACGGCGCCGCTGGTCCAGAGGATCGTTCAACTCCGAAAACGCGTTGGCGAGCTCCCGCGCGCCGATGTAGAGCTCGAATCTCTCGGTGAGGCCGGGTTGAGCCGGTTTTCGCTTGGCGAGGGGCGAGATTTCGACCGGATAATCGACCACGAAGACCGGGCCTGTGAGATGTGGCTCAACCGTCTCCTCAAAAATCTGATTGAGGATTTTTCCGAGAGAATCGGTTCCGGCGACCGCAATCGTCTTTTTCTCAGCGAGGGACCGAACGCTCTGGAGCTCGTTGAGGCTCCCTTCGTCAACGTTGTTCTGTTTGGCAATCGCGGCCAGATAGGAGATGCGCCGCCAAGGAGGTGTCAGGTCGATCGTATTTCCCTGATAGTCGAAGATCAGTGTTCCCAGCGTTTCTTGGGCCGCCGCGCTGAAGAGCTCCTCCGTCAAATTCATCAGATCCTCGTAGTCGGAATAGGCCTGGTAGAATTCGAGCATGGTGAACTCTGGGTTGTGGATCGTCGAGATTCCTTCGTTACGAAAGTTGCGATTGATCTCAAAGACCCGCTCCAGTCCCCCGACGATGAGTCGTTTAAGATAGAGCTCCGGAGCGATACGAAGAAAAAGATCCTGATTGAGCGCGTTATGATGAGTGACAAATGGGCGAGCCGTCGCTCCTCCCGGGATGGGATGCATCATCGGCGTTTCGACCTCCAGAAATCCCCTCTCCGTGAGAAAGCGCCGGATCGACTGGATAATCTTGCCCCTGCGCACGAAGACTTCTCGGACTTGGGGATTAACCGCCAAGTCCAGATATCTCTGGCGATAGCGGGTTTCGATATCGGTCAATCCGTGCCATTTTTCAGGAAGGGGGCGAACGGCCTTCGCCAGAAGGGTGAGCCGCTTGACTTCGAGGGTCAGCTCGTGGGTCTTCGTACGGAACAGGGGACCGGCCGCCCCAACGAAGTCACCGAGGTCCAGTTGTTCAAAGAGTTGAAATCCCGCATCCCCCAGGACATCCTTCTTAAAATAGACCTGGATCCGCCCCCCCCGGTCTTGCAGATGGGCAAAGGCCGCCTTCCCGAAGCGGCGCAGTCCCATAATCCGACCCGCTAGGGTGTGTTCTCGCTTGGACTGCTCCAGCGCCTCTGCCGGGGTGCTGCTGTTCTTCTCGAGGAGATCCAGGATCGATTCGGAGCCCGGGAAGCGACCTCCATACGGGTCGACCCCACCGGTCTGGAGGGTTTCCAACTTCTTTTTTCGCTGAAAAATCTGGTCGCTCTGCTCATCCATAAGCTCGTCATTATACAGAACCGGTAGGCCAAGGGTCAAGCAACTGAGCCCCCCACAAGAACAGCGATAGGAGTCGGTGATCGTGGGCCTTGGGGTCATCGGGGCTTTTTTTAGAAACCCGCTGATCCGTTCAGCGAACCAAAGACCTCGATCGGCTCTCTGGGGA
>Ga0070733_10000625_pt1 | contig 28140 bp, 17 predicted proteins | sample Coa_R1_9_FD_66450 | JGI IMG/M metagenome (GOLD analysis project Ga0070733, IMG submission 66450) | Surface soil microbial communities from Centralia Pennsylvania, which are recovering from an underground coalmine fire - Coalmine... | ecosystem: Environmental > Terrestrial > Soil > Unclassified ...
CGCCGCCCGCCCTCGAGTTCGATTGACGGGAGAGACCCCGGCGGCGAGGCGGCGGCTGCTCGGGGCCGACCCGGCCGGCGACGATGTCCGCGCGCGCGTAGTTCTCGCCCCGCACCGGCGCGCCGGCCATGCGGCGCAGCATGGCCAGCTGGCCGACGTGGGTGAAGGCGTCCGCGATCCCGCCCTGGAACAGCTTTTCGAGTTGCAGCCCCGGCGGCGCGCCGCCGGCCAGCTGCCCGTCGAGCGCCGCCAGGGCGGCGAAGAAGCGCGCCACCTCCTGCTCCCACGCCAGCGGCGGCGAAGCCTTCCAGGCCGCCTTGCCGCTGACCTGCGACGCCGCCCAGTCCAGCAGGTCGCCCAGGTGAGCCAGGATCTCGGCCGGCGTGCGCGTGCCCGGCGCCGCCCGGAAGTCGCCGAACCCGGGAGGGCTGCCGCGCAGCGTCTTGCCGCCGCGGTAGGCGAGCGTCGCCACCGCATGGCGGAGCAGCGCCAGCTTGGGCTCGACGTCGGCAGCTCCCTGCCGGCCGGGCTGCGGCTCGTTCGGCGGGTCCTTCAGCGCGGTCGTGGTCAAGTCAGGTCTCCTTTCCAGGCCGGCGGTGGTGCGCGATCGCATCCACCGCGCGCCGAGCGCGGGCAGCGCCCGCGCCGGCCCTAGTCTACTGCGCCGAAAACCCGGCGCCGCCGGTCGCGGCGCCGGCACGGCGCTGCCGCCCGACGCGCCGGGCGGCGAAACCACCGGCCGCACCAGCCGCACCGTGCGCTCGTCAAGCCCACCAGTGGGTCGTCCTGGCGCAACCGGCGAAACCAAGCGACCGCCAGGCGATATGGCAGGAGGAACCGGCCGGCAGGCACCCCGGCGCGAGAAAGGATCGACCCCTGGAGACCCTCTGGCACGACGTCCGCTTCGCCCTTCGCGATCTCAGGAAGACACCTGCCTTCACCGCCGTCGCCCTGGTAGCGCTGGCGCTCGGGATCGGCGCCAACTCGGCGATCTTCAGCGTCGTGCGCGGCGTGCTGCTCGCGCCCCTGCCTTACGGCGAGCCGGACCGCCTGATCGCGGTGATGGAGTCCAACCCGCGGATCGGCCTGCCGCGCTTCTCCGTCTCGCTGCCCAACTTCGCCGATTGGCGCCAGGAGAACCACGCCTTCGCGCCGCTGGTCGCATGCCGCGCCACCAGCTTCAACCTGACGGCGCCGGGGCGCGATCCCGAGCGGCTGCGCGGCGCCAAGGTGACGGCCGGTTTCCGCGAGCTGTTGCGCGGCCCGATGCGCCTCGGCCGCGCTTTCGCTGCCGCCGAGGAGAGACCCGGCGCCGAGCCGGTGGCGATCCTCGGCGAGACCCTCTGGCGGCGGCTGTGGAGCGCCGACCCGAAGATCCTGGGGCGCAGCATCGTCCTGGACGGCCAGCCCTACACCGTCATCGGCATCCTGCCGCGGGAGCTGGCGCTGCCGGCCCAGACCGAGGTCTGGGTGCCGCTGCCGGTGGCGATCGACGAGGCGGAGCGCGGCGCCCACCGCTTCCTGGCCTGGGGCCGCCTGAAACCGGGGGTGACGCTGGCGCGGGCGCAGGGCGAGATGAGCGGCATTGCGGCGCGCCTGGAGCGCGACCACCGCAGTTCCAACGACGGTTGGGGGGTCTTGCTCGAACCGCTGCCCGACCTGGTGGTCGAGGACGTGCGGCCGGCGCTCGAGGTGCTGATGGGGACCGTCGGCCTGGTGCTGCTCGTCGCCTGCGCCAACGTCGCCAACCTGTTGCTGGCCCGCATGGCGCGGCGCGAGCGCGAGGTGGCGCTGCGCGCCGCGCTGGGCGCGGGCCGCGGCCGCCTGCTGCGCCAGCTGCTCACCGAGAGCCTGCTGCTGGCCGCCGCCGGCGGCGCTCTCGGCCTGCTGCTTGCGGCGTGGGGGACGCACGCCCTCCTGGCGCTCGCCGGCGACCAGATCCCGCGCGCCGCGGGCATCCGGCTCGACGGCCAGGTGCTTGCATTCACCTTCGCGCTGTCGCTCGCGACCGGCCTGGTCTTCGGCCTCCTCCCCGCCTTGCAGGCGTCGCACGCCGATCTGCAGGGGACGCTCAAATCCGGCGGCAGGTCGTCCACCGGCGGCGCCCGCGCCCGCCTGGCGCGCGGCGGCCTGGTCTTCCTCGAGGTGGCCGTGGCGGTGGTGCTGCTCGCCGGCGCGGGCCTGCTGCTGCGCAGCTTCGACGGCGTGTCCCGGATCGACCCCGGCTTCGAGCCGCGCGGCCTGCTCACCCTCAAGGTCGGCCTGCCGCGCTCGCGCTACCCGCAGGATGAGCAGCAGATCGCCTTCTTCGATGCGCTCCTGCGCCGCATCCAGGCGCTGCCGGGCGTGACCGCGGCCGGCGCCGGCATGCCGCTGCCGCTCTCCGGCGAAACCTTCAACCTCAGCTTCGAGGTCGCGGGGCATCGCCCGGCGCGGCCGCAGGACGCCCCGAACGCCAACATCCGGGTGGTCACCTCCGACTACCTCCGCACCCTGCGCGTGCCGCGGCTCCGCGGCCGCGGCCTGTTGCCGTCCGACGACGCCAGGGCGCCGGCGGTGGCGCTGATCAACCAGGCGATGGCGCGGCGTCTCTTTCCGCACCAGGACCCGGTCGGCAAGCGGTTCACCTTCGACAGCTCGACGTGGACGGGCGCCACCTGGCGGACCATCGTCGGCATCGTCGGCGACGTGCGGCACGACCAGCTCGTCGTCGAGCCGAGCTCGGAGATCTACCTGCCGCTCCCGCAGTGGGCAACCGAGAGCGCCACCCTGGTGGTGCGCACCGGCGGCGATCCGCGGCGCCTCGCCGGCCCGGTGCGCGCCGAGCTCCGCCAGCTGGACCCCGAGCTGGCGGTATGGAGGGTGCGGTCGATGGACGAGGTGGTCGCCGACTCGATCGCCGGCCGGCGCTTCAACGCCGTGCTGCTCGCCATCTTCGCCGCCATCGCCCTGCTGCTGGCGGCGGTCGGCGTCTACGGCGTGATCAGCTACGCGGTCACCCAGCGCACGCCGGAGATCGGCGTCCGTCTGGCGCTCGGCGCCTCGCCGGCAGGGGTGTTGCGCATGGTGATCGGCCAGGGCATGCGCCCCGTCGCCCTGGGCATCGCCGCCGGCCTGGCGGGCGCCCTGATCGCCGGCCGGCTGCTCGACACCCTGCTCTACGGCGTCAGCTCGCGCGACCCGCTCACCCTGGCGATCGTGCCGCTGCTCCTCGCCGCGACCGGCCTGCTCGCCACCTGGCTGCCGGGCCGCCGGGCGACCCGCGTCGACCCCCTGGTGGCGCTGCGGCACCAGTAGCTATCGCGGTGCCGGGCCGGAGCGCGGCGCCTTCCCGCGGCGCGTCGCGCGGTGTCGGACTGCCGGAACCTCCGGCGTCCCGCGCCGGTTGTAGGATCTGGATGAAGCGCCGTGACTGCCGCCCCGGCTGCGGCAGGGAGGTGTCTCATGCAGATCGCGTTTCTGACCCTCTTCCTCGGCCTGGTCAACGGCGCCCAGACGGTGGCGGTCGACGCCGGACCCGGCGTCGCGGCGGTCGATCTGGTGCTCGACGGTCACAGCGTGGTGGTCAAGCTCGGACCGCCGCCGTGGAGCTCTAGCGTCGACCTCGGAACCGCCCTGCTGCCGCACCACCTCGAAGCGCGCGGGCTCGCCGCCGACGGCAGCGAGGTCGCCCGGGCCGAGCAGTGGCTGAACCTGCCGCGGCCGCCGGCGGAGGTCGGCATCGTGCTCGAGAACTCTGGCGTGGACCGGATCCGCACCGCGCGGCTCACCTGGGACACCCTCAAGGGCACGCCGCCCTCCGCGGTCGAGCTGAGCCTCGACGGCGAACCGTTGAAGCTCGACGCCGAGGCGCGGGCGCCGCTGGCGATCCCCAATGCCGGCGCCGCGCACGTGCTCTCGGCCAGGCTGCGGTTCGGCGTCGGTCTCGAGGCGCGCAAGGAGCTGGTGCTGACCGGCGACTACGACAGCGCCGTGGCGACCGAGCTGACGGCGGTGCCGGTGCGCACCGGCGGGCCGGGCAAGCCGGTCAGGCTGCTGACCCCGGGGGAGCTGGCGGGCCGCTTCCTGGCCGCCGGCCGGCCGGCGGCGGTCGCCGCGGTCGAGCGGGAGCCGCCCGAGGTGTTCGTGGTGCGGGCCGCCGGCGCCGAGAATTTCCTGTACGCCAGGCAGCTCAGCCCGAGCGCTTACCTCTACGGCCATTTCAAGCCCGTCGATCACCTCCTGGTCCACTTCGTCTCGCCGATCGCCAAGCACGCGGTCGAGGGCCACACCACCTCCGAGCTGTTCGACATCTCCCCGGCCTTCATGGCGGAGCACTCCTACATGGCTCACCTCATGCTGGCGGGGCGCTTCGACATCCCGGGCCGGCCGCAGCTCGCCGACGCGGTGGCGGTGGCCGGCCAGCATGCCCTCGACCGCCAGACGCCGCGCGCCGTGGTGCTGATCGCCGGCAGCGGCGACGGCGTCCCCGACGGCAGCCGTTTCTCGCCGGCCGCGGTGCGCGCCTACCTGGCCGCCGCTGGCGTGCCGTTCTTCGTCTGGTCCACCAACAAGAGCAGCCTGCGCCCCGAGGACTGGGGGCTGATCGCCGACATCTCGACGCCCCTGGGCCTCGAAGCCGCGTACAAGCAGCTCAAGGAGGAGGTGCTGGCGCAGCAGATCGTCTGGCTGGAAGGGCGCCACCTGCCGCAGTCGATCACCCTGGCGCCCGGCGGCGAGGCCGGCATGGAGCTGGTCGCGAAAGCCGCGACGCCTTGATCCGCATGACCGGCCTGCGGCGGCTGACCGAGAGCTCCGGCACCCTCGAAGACCTCATGACCAGGGATGAGCTGGAGCGGATGCGGCAGGAGCCTTGAGGCGCACCGGCTTGAAGTCCCGGCGCAGCGGATGGCCCTCGGTGTTGAAGACGACGCGGTCGAGATCGAGCGCCTCGTCCGGGGCGAACAGCAGGTACAGGTACTTGAGCGTCTCGGCCAGGAAATAGCTGGGCATCAGGTCGCCCTGCTCCTTGGTCACCACGCTCTTGAGCACCGTGTAGCCGGCGCCGGTGCGGCAATCGGCGAGCAGCGCCGCAAAGATCGTCCGCCCCATTTCGAGATAGCGCGGGTCGTGGGTCAGGCGCCGCAGGTAATAGGCGGACTCGACGATCTCCGGCCGCAGCGGATAGCCGGCGTCGAGCACCTTCAGCGTGCGGTAGTCGAGCGCATCCGGCTCGATGCCATGCAGGTTCCACATCCGGTAGCAGGACTCCTCCAACCGCCGCGCACGGTCGAGCTTGCCGTCCAGCGCCAGCACCGCCGGGAAGAAGGCCTGCAACGCCCCGAACTCGCTGGCCGTGCGCCGGCCCGTCAGCATGTCCACCTGCCCGTACCAGAAGCCGGTCGGCGCCTCGTCGGCGAGGTGCCGGTCGAGCGCTCCGAGGCTCTGCCGCCACATCCTGGCGCAGTCCGCGTCGCCGAACAGCACCGCGCTCTTGAGCAGGTATTCGTAATAGGAATCGATGCCGCCCCCGATGTGGCTGGCCCGGCTGGTCCAGCGGCCGGTCTCGACGTCGATCCCCTCGCCCACCAGGCCGAGCCGCGAGCGCCGGGCGTAAAGCTCGACGACCGCACGCTTGGCGCGGTCGTAGAACACCTGCCTGCCGGTGGCCCGCGCCAGGGTGCCCATCTCGAGCAGCAGGGTGCCGACCTCCGCCGGATTGCTGCGCGGGCCGCTGGGCTTGCCCGTCCGCAGGTTGACGAAGGTGTAAGGCATGCCGGTCGGCGAGGCGAAGGCCGGCAGCAGCCGGTTCCCCAGGTCCTCGGCCAGCCGCAGCAGGCGCGGATCGCCGGTCAGCTGCCAGCTCGACAGCAGGCCCCCCAGCATCCGGATGGTGATCTCGAAGTTCTTGACCTCGATGTCGCGGTCGAACCTGAGCCGCGCGACGATCAGCGCCCGCGCCCGCGCCGCCTCGTCGTCGAGGCCCATCAGCAGCAGCGTGTCGAGCGCGTCCACCGGGGTCATCAGCAGCGGCTCGGCGTACCAGTCGCGGGCCGTCCTGCTCACCGGCCGCAGCTCGTCGTGGCCCCGGGCGTACCGCTCGTACCCGCGCCAGGCATGGAGCATCTCGGCGCGCACGCGGGCGGCAAGCGCGGCGCGGTCCAGCGGCAGCGCCAGCCGCCACGCCGGAAGCGCCGGGAGCGCCGGGAGCGGCGAAGGCGCCGGTGCTGGCGCCGGCTGAGCGGCCGGCGTCGCCACCGCGCCCGGCGTCACCACCGCGCCAGGCATCACCACCGCGCCATGCGTCGCTACCGCGCCAGGCGTCGCCACCGCGCCATGCCTCGCCACCGCACCCAGCATCGCCAGCGCGGCGGCGAGCATCGCCGGCACCACCACCATGCGCGTGATTTTCGTCAGGGCTGCCTCGCGGGATCACCGGGTCACAGGGATGACGCGGCGACACTAGACCGGCCCGGTGAAGCGAGTCAACCGCCATGCGGCAGCGAGGGCCCCCGCAAGCGCCCGCCCGTCTACCCACCCGCCCGCCCACCCACCTGCTCATCCGCTTACCCGCCCATCCGCTCGACCGGCCGCGCGCCCTCACGCACCCCCGGCCACCCGCCGCTTCAGGCCGCCGAGGTGACCAGCCTGGGGACCGCCGGCTCGCGGGTCGCCGGGGTGGCGGCCAGCACCTGATTGCGGCCCCTCTGCTTGGCCTGGTACAGCGCGTGATCGGCGTCCGCGATCAGCTCGGTGGCGAGCACCTCGACGGCGGCGACGCCGCCCGCCGGCACCACCGCCGCCACCCCGGCGCTGATCGTCACGCAGCGCGCGGCCGGCGAGTCGGGATGCGCGATGGCGAGTTGCTCGATCCCCTGGCGCAGGCTCTCGGCGATGGCCAGCGCCGCGGTCGCGGAGGTCTCGGGCAGCAGCACGGCGAACTCCTCGCCGCCGTAGCGCGCCACCAGGTCCGCGGGACGGGCGCCGGCGCCGGCCAGGATCGTCGCCACCCGGCGCAGGCAATCGTCGCCGCTGAGATGACCCAGGCTGTCGTTGTAGCGCTTGAAATAGTCGACGTCGATCATCATCAGCGCGACCTCGGCATGGTTGCGGGCGGCGCGCCGCAGCTCCTTCTCCATCGCCTCCTGCAGCAGGCGCCGGTTGGCGAGGCCGGTGAGGGCGTCCTTGGTCGCGATGGCCGCCAGCTGTGCGTTCGCCTCCCGCAGCTGCCGGGTGCGCTCGCCGACCGCCAGCTCGAGCGACGCCGCCCGCCGCCGCAAACGGCGGTCCGCCAGGCGGTGGCCGCCGACCGCCGCCGCCAGCACCGCCAGACCGACCAGCACCGCGAAGCCGGGGCGCTCGTAGAGCAGCGGCTCGACCGTCAGCTCGGCCAGCACCACCGGCTCGCTCCAGCCGCCCCATTCGTCGCGCAGCGCGACCTCGAAACGATAGCTGTCGGGATCGAGGACGGTGTAGCGCGCCAGCCGCTCGCCGCCATCCACGATCCAGTCGCGGTCCAGACCCACCAGCCGGTAGCGGAAGGCGGTCCGCCGCTGGGCGACGAAGATCGGCGCCGAAAAGCGCAGGTCGATGCGCCGGGCGCCACCGGCAATGGACAGCGCCTGGGCCGGCGACCTGCCGATGGCCAGCTCCCGGCCGTCGACCGTCACCCGGTCCAGGCGCGGCTCGAGACCGGGCTGCGGCGGCGCCAGGCGCTCCGGACGGATCTCGACCAGGCCGTGATTGGTGGCGAACCACAGGTGACCGTCGGCGCTCCTCGCCGCGCCGGGATGCGAGCCGCCGTAGCAGACGCCCTCGGCGATGCCGTCCTCCGGGCCGTAGCGGAAGGGCACCAGGGTGGCGGCGCGGCCCGCCTCGAGATCCGCCATCGCGTGCAGCGGGATGCGGGAGATGCCAGCGCCGGAGCAGATCCACAGGTTGCCCAGCGGGTCGGCGCGCAGCTGCCGGACGGTGTTGTCGTCCAGACCGTTGCTCTCGTCGAACCGGTGCCAGCGGCCGGCATCGTAGTGCAGCAGGCCGTTGCCGAAGGTCCCGACCCACATCTCGCCGGCGCTCCCGCTCCTCACGGCGGTGACGATCGGCAGCTCCGCGGCCGAGCGCAGCGTCGCCAGCTTGCCGTCACGCAGCCGCAACAGGCCGGCGCCACGCGTCCCGATCCAGAGGCCGCCGCCGCCGTCCTCGGCAAGGCCGGTAATCTCCGCGCCTTCGAGGCCGCGCACCGCCACCACGTGATCCGTGTAGGGCGCCAGCATGGCCAGGCCGCCGCCGGTACCGATCCAGAGGTTGCCGAGCTCGTCTTCGTACAGGCTGTCGATGACCTGGGTCGCCGGCGTGCCCCAGGCCGGCAGGAACGCCCACCGCCCCGCCACCAACCGCGCGAGGCCGCGCGCCGTGCCAGCCCAGAGCGTTCCCTCGCGGTCGCGCAGCAGCGACCAGACGGTGGTGCCGGCGAGCTCGCCGCCCGCGAACGACGCGCCGTCGAAGCGCCGCGTCATCCGGGTGAGACCCGCGTAGGTTCCCACCCAGACCGTGCCGTCCCCCTCGGCCAGCACCGAGGTGGCGGTGTCGCTGGCCAGGCCGTCGCCGCGGGTATAGGTGCGGCAGCTCTTCTCCACCAGCTGGCGCAGGCCGTCCCCCGAGGTGCCGAACCAGACGGTGCGGTCGGCGGCGACGACGATGCGGTTGATCCGCGCCGAGGCGAGCGGGTGGTCGGGGCCGGCGAACCAGCTCTTGCCGCCGGCCACCTGCACCACGCCGCGGTCGGTGGTGCCCAGCCACAGGCTGCCGCCGGCCGCTTCGGCCGCCTCGACGTCCTTGACCTCGGGCGCACCGCCAGGTACCGCGGTGGCGACGTCGCCGTCCTGGAAGCGCCCCGCCGCGCCAGCGGTGAACACCAGGATCGAACCGTCCTGGTCGCGCACCAGGCCGGTCACCGTCTGCTGCGACAGGCGGGGGTCGGCGCCGATCGGCGTCAGCTTGCCGGCGCGGTAGCGCCAGGGGCCGCGGGCCTCGGTGCCGATCCACACCTCGCCGGCCTCGCCGGCCAGCAGCCGCGGCACGCGCGTGCCGGCGAGCCCCACCCGGCTCACCTTGCCGGAAGCGGCGCTGCGCCGCAGCAGTCCCGACCGGGTGCCGATCCAGAGGTCGCCGGCGGCGTCCTCGGCCAGGGCGCTGACCGCCGCGTCGGCGGCCAGACCGCCGGGGCTGCCGTCGCGAGTGATCTCTTCCCCGCGCTTCCGCAGCAACCCGCGCTCGGTCCCGATCCACAGCGTGCCGTCGCGGCCGGCGGCCAGAGCTCCCACGAAGCGGCTGCGGAAGACCCCTGGAGCAGCGCCGCCATAGGCGACGAAGCGCTGGCCGTCGAAGCGCGCCAGCCCATTCTCGGTGCCGATCCAGAGGTACCCGTCCGCCGCCTGGGCGATGGCATAGACGCTGTTGCCGGGCAGGCCGTCGCCGCGGCGCCAGCTGCGATGGAAGTAGCGCGCGTCCAGCGACTCGGCGCCGGCCGCGGGCGCCTTTGCCGGCACCGCCGCCGTCGCCTTTGCCGGCACTGCCGCGGTCGCCTTTGCCGGCACCGCCGCCGTCGCCTTTGCCGGCGCCGCCGCCGTCGCCTTTGCCGGCGCCGCCGCCGTCGCCTTTGGCGGCGCCGCGCCGGTGGCCGGTCCGCCGGCAAGCAACCATCCCGCGCCCAGCGCCAGCACCGCGCTCAGCGCGACCCACGCACCGCGCCTGCCCGCACCCGCCGTTCGATCCGCCACCGCCGGTCGCCCCGCCGCCGCCTGCAAGGTCTCCAGCCCGCGCCTCGGCCGCATCGATATCTCCCCCCGACCCGTAGCCTGGCCGGCGCCGCCCGGCGCCGCCATCGGCGGCCACCGCGACCCGGCATCGGCGGCCGGCTGGAGAACCTGTCGGTGCCGGTCCTACAAGGGGATCGTCGGCCTGGTGTAGATTGGGCGCCCACGCCTCGCGCGACACCTGCCGCCCGACCGGATTCGGGAAGCGGAAAGGAGCAACGTGCCCAGGAGAGCCTCGCGTTGGAGCCGCGCGTTCGGCGCCACCTTCGTCCTGCTCTGCGTCGTGACGGCCCCGGCCAGACCGGCGCCGCCGGCAGCGCCCTCGACAGCCTTACCAGCCGGCCCGCCCAGCCCGCCCGGCCCGCCCGGCGCGGCCGCCCAACCGCCGATCGTCGCCGACGCCAAGGTCGTGCCGGCCCCGACCGCCGAACAGGCGAAGGCGGCCAAGGACAAGACCATCCCGGCCGCCCCGCCGCGCGCCGAAGGGGAGGGGCCCTTTGCCCGGCTCATCCTGCGCGGCGCCACGCTGATCGACGGCACCGGCGCGCCGGCGATCGGCCCGGTGGACGTGGTCATCGAGCGCAACCGCATCGTGCGCATCGCGAGCGTCGGCCAGCCGGGCGGCATCGATCCGGACAAGCGCCCCAGGGCGCGGCAGGGCGACAAGGAGCTCGATCTCTCGGGCATGTACCTGCTGCCGGGATTCGTCGACATGCACGCCCACATCGGCGGCAAGGACCAGGGGACGCCGGCGGAATACGTGTTCAAGCTCTGGCTGGGCCACGGCGTCACCACCATCCGCGATCCCGGCAGCTTCGACGGCACCGACTGGACGCTGCGCGAGAAGGCCCGCAGCGCCCGCAACGAGATCACCGCGCCGCGCATCCTGGCCTACATCGCCTTCGGCCAGGACCGGGAGGCGCCGTTCACCACCCCCGAGGAGGCGCGGGAGTGGGTCGACAAGATCGCGCTCAAGGGGGCCGACGGCATCAAGTTCTTCGGCTACCGCCCCGACATCATGAAGGCGGCGATCGAGGAGGCGAAGCGGCGCGGGCTGCGCACCGCCTGCCACCACGCGCAGATGGACGTGGCGCGGGTCACCGTGCTCGATTCGGCGCGCTGGGGGCTCACCTCCATGGAGCACTGGTACGGCCTGCCAGAGGCGCTGTTCGCCGACCGCACGGTGCAGGACTTCCCGCTCGACTACAACTACGCCGACGAGTCCCACCGCTTCGCCCAGGCCGGCCGGCTGTGGCGCCAGGCGGCGCCGCCGTTCTCGCCGCGCTGGAACAAGGTGATGGACGAGCTGATCGCGCTCGATTTCACCATCGACCCGACCTTCAACATCTACGAGGCGACCCGCGACCTGATGCGTGCCCGCCGGGCCGAATGGCACGACGACTACACGCTGCCGTCGCTGTGGGAGTTCTATCAGCCCAGCCGCAAGAACCACGGCTCCTTCTGGTTCCACTGGACCACCGAGGACGAGGTGGAGTGGAAGCAGAACTACCGCCTGTGGATGACCTTCGTCAACGAGTACAAGAACCGCGGCGGCCGGGTGACGGTGGGGACCGACAGCGGCTTCCTCTACCAGCTCTACGGCTTCGCCTACGTGCGCGAGCTCGAGCTGCTGCGCGAGGCGGGTTTCCATCCGCTCGAGGTGATCCGCGCCGCCACGCTCAAGGGGGCCGAGGCGCTGGGGATGGCGCAGCAGATCGGCAGCGTCGAGCCCGGCAAGCTGGCCGACCTGGTGGTGGTCGAGCGCAACCCGCTGCAGAACCTCGCGGCGCTCTACGGCACCGGCGTGATCGAGCTCGACGGCCGCGGCGAGGTGGTGCGCGCCGGCGGCGTCCGCTACACGATCAAGGATGGGATCGTCTACGACGCCAAGCAGCTGCTCGCCGACGTGCGGCGCATGGTCCGCGATGCCAAGGCCGCCGCCAAGGCGGCGCACCCCGCCGCGCCCACCCAGGCCCCGGAGTCCAAGCCGCCCAAGGAGGAGCGCCGCCGATGACGGCGCGCCTGGTCAACTGCGCCGATTACGAGGCGGTTGCCCGGCAGCGCCTGTCGCCGATGGCCTACGACTACGTCGCCGGCGGCGCCGGCGACGAGATCACCCTCGGCCGCAACCGCGCCGCCTTCGACGCCCTGCTGCTCAAGCCGCGGGTGCTGCGCGACGTCAGCCGCCTCGACGCCGCCGTCGAGCTCTTCGGCACGCGGCTCGCGTATCCGATCCTGCTCGCCCCCACCGCCTATCACCGCCTCATGCATCCGGAGGGCGAGCTGGCGACGGCACGCGGCGCCGGCGCCGCCGGCACGGTGATGGTGATCAGCTCGGCGGCCAACACCACCGTCGAGGACATCGCCGCGGCCGCCACCGGCCCGCTCTGGTTCCAGCTCTACGTCCAGCCCGACCGCGACTTCACCCGCGACCTGGTGCTGCGGGCCGAGGCGGCCGGCTGCAAGGCGATCTGCGTCACCGTCGATTCGCCGGTGCTCGGCACGCGCAACCGCGAGACCCGCGCCCGCTTTCGCCTGCCGGCGGGCATCGACCGGGCCAACCTCCGCGGCTGCAAGGGGGCGAGGGCCAGCCACTTCGACGCCGGCGGCGTCTTCAGCGACCAGCTGGACGCCACGCTGACCTGGGACGTCCTCGGCTGGCTGCGGAGCTTCGCCAAGCTGCCCATCCTGCTCAAGGGCATCATGGCGGCCGAGGACGCCGCGCTGGCGGTCGAGCACGGCGCCGACGGCATCGTCGTCTCCAATCACGGCGCGCGCAACCTCGATACCACGCCGGCGACCCTCGAAGCGCTGCCGGGGGTGATCGAGGCGGTGGACGGCAGGCTGCCGGTGCTGCTCGACGGCGGCATCCGGCGCGGCACCGACGTGGTCAAGGCGCTGGCGCTGGGCGCTCGGGCGGTGATGGTCGGCAGGCCGGCCATGTGGGGCCTGGCCGCCGCCGGCGCCGAGGGCGTCGCCGGCGTCATGCAGATCCTGCGCACCGAGCTGCTGGCGGCGATGGCGCTCTGCGGCTGCCCGACGCTCGGGGCCATCGATCGCCAGGTGCTCTGGGCGGCCCGGCCCGCGGCGCTCTGAGCCGGCGCCGCCGCGGCGCGCCTCAGCGTCCCGGCGCGGCGCGCGCTGCGGGCGCCGCGCGCGCGACGCGGTCGAAGCTGGCGGTGAACTGGGCCATCCAGCGCTTGGGCACGGAGAACCCGTGCCCGACCTTGTGCAGCCACACCAGCTCGCCGTGCGGCACCTCGGCGACGTAGGTGCGGGTGTCGGCCGGCGTGCAGATCTTGTCGATGTCGCCCTGTAGCGCGATCCATGGCACCTCGAGCAGCCGGCTGGGCAGGAAATCGACGCCCTTGTGATGGGGATCGCGCTGCCAGGCCAGGCCGTTGCCCTTGCAGATCGGCATGTTGACGATGAGGTCGGGGCAGAAGCCGAGGCTGACGGCGCCGGCGAAGGCGCGCGGCGGCGCCTGCACCAGGGCCGCGTAGACCAGGGTCGCGCCGGAGGAGTAGCCGACCAGGATGGGCGGCCGGCGGTCGCCGTAGCCGAAGCGCTCCTCGACCGCCCGCCCCAGCTCGGCGAAGTCCCCGGCCGGGTCGAAGCAGCTCGCCGCCGGCGCGCCGGGAACCGCCGCGGCGGGCGCGGCCGCGGACACGGCGTTGGCAGGGGCAGGTGCCGGAGCGGCGCCAGGAGCGGCGGCTGCCGCGGGTGGCACGGCGGCGCCGCCGCCGCCGGCCGCCACCACGGTCTTGATGTAATGAGTGATGTCGATCCCGACGACCAGCGCGTCCCTGGCCGCCAGCTCGCGCGCCATGTCCACGACGCCCAGCTTCCAGCCGCCGTCGCCCGAGACGAAGAGGACGACGTGCGCCGGCCGCGGCGTCTGCCGGTAGACGGTCAGGGTGCCGAACGGTTCGAGGCGGAACGTCTCCTCGGTGGCGGCGAGCGCCGGCGGGCCAGCCAGCGCCGGCGTCAAGGCGGCGATCGCGACGAGGCAGGCGCGGCGCCATCGCGCGCGGCGCCGCCCTCCCGCCCGCGATGGCGCGACAGGGGCGGGCGGGGAGCAGCCGCCGGCCGGCCGCTCCCCGGGCTCACCGTGCTTCAAGCGTTGCCGGGCTTCCACAGGCCCAGCACCGCCCCGGTGGGATCGACGATGATGCTCAGCCAGCCGGCGCCCATGACCTCGGTGACGTCCTTCATCACCTTGGCGCCCAGCGACTTGGCCTTTTTCGTCGCGGCGGCGATGTCGTCCACCTCGACATAGGCCAGCCACGCCGACGGCGCGCCGGGCATCGGGTTCGTCATCATGCCGCCGCCCGTGCCCGTGCCCACCTTGATCATGGTGTAGGCGCCGCCGTCCATCGGTACGTCTTCCAGTTCCCATGCGAACAGCTTGCCATAGAAATCCTTGGCTTTGTCGAGGTCGTCGGTGGCCAGCTCCACGTGTACGAAAGCGTTTCCCACGTTGTCTCTCCTTTCGGTGTCTGTCGCGGCGCCGGGCTCGGACGGCCCATTCCCTCGCCGCGAGCGGTGCAGTGCGCCGCCGCTGTCTCCTGTAGTCGATCGGGCTGGTCCGGAATCGACATCAGCCTGCGCCGTTCAGCCTGCGCCGTCGCGATGGCGCCGCGGCTGCTCCGCGATGACACCTGGGTGCACTTCCGGTGCCAGGAGCGGTGGCCGGCCTGATAGCATGATGGCGAGGAACCCCTGATGAACCCCGACGTCGCCCTGGCCATTCCGGCGCTGGTGGAAAGCGGTGTGCTGCCGCCCGAGCCGGCCTCGCGCCTGCTGCGCCTGGCGCGCGGCGAGCTGCTCTCCGTGCATGCCGAGCTGCGCGCCCTGCTCTACGCCGGCGTGCTGCTGCTCACCGCCGGCGTCGGGTTGCTGGTCAAGGCCAACCTGGAGCGGATCGGGCCGCTGGCGATTGCCGCCGGCCTCGGCGTGGCCGCGCTGGCGGCGTTGGCCTGGGTGGTCCGGGTGGCGCCGCCGTTCTCGTGGCAGGAGGTGCCGTCGCCCAACCTGGCGTTCGACTACATCCTGCTGCTCGGCATCCTGCTCGTCGCGGCCGACCTGGCCTACGCCGAGTCCCAGTTCGGCCTGCTCGGGGTCCATCGCTCGTGGCACCTGCTGATCGTCGCCGCCGTCGCGGGCCTCGCCGCCTTCCGCTGCGACTCGCGCATCGTCTTCTCGCTGGCGCTCAGCAGCGTCGCGGCCTGGCGCGGCGTCTCGCTCGCCGCCGCCGGCGCCGCCGTTCGCACCCCGAGCGCCGCCTGGCGCTGGAACGCCATCGTTTGCGGCCTGCTGTTCGCCGGCTTCGGGCTGGCGCTCGACCGCCTGCGCCGCAAGGCCCACTTCGAGCCGGTGGCGGTGCACCTGGGTTGCCTGCTGGCGCTCGGCGGCATGGCTTCGGGGATCTTCGAGGACCACGGTATCGGCGCCGCCTGGGCCGCGGCGCTGCTGCTGGCCGGCGGCGCGCTGGCCGCGGCCGCCTACCGGAGCCGGCGGTTCCCGCTGTTCGCCTACGGCGTGGTGGCGGCCTACGCCGGGCTGACGCGGCTGCTGGGGGCGGCCATGGTGCCCGACGTCGCCGCCGGCTGCCTCTGGTTCGGCGCCAGCTCCGTCCTGATGCTCGGGGGCCTGCTGGTCGCCCACCGGCGGATGCGGGAGGAGGCGTGAGGACCGACCTGGCGCGGGCCGACCGTGCCGCGGCGGTGCGCGACGCCGCCCGCTCCTGGCGGCGTGCCGGCATCCTCGACGAGGCGGCCTTCGGCGCCGTCGCCAGCCGCTTTCCGGACGACCGGGCGCGGGTCGGGCCGGTCTTCCGCGCGCTATTCTTCCTGTTCACCATGATCGCCGTCAGCGGCGGCGCCGGTTTCGTGGCCATGGCCATCGGCGGCGGCCACGACGGCGTGGTGGCCGGTTGGTCGCTGATCGCGGGCTTGGCGCTGGCGGCGGCGACCGACTACCTGATCGGCCCGCTGCGCCGGCGCCAGGGCGGCATCGAGGCCGCCGCCTCGCTGATGGCGATCGCCTTCCTGCTGGCGGCGGCGGCCTGGTGCCTCTACAGCTCCGGGGGGTTGGACCTGCACCTGGAGGATCACCTGTGGGCCCTCTGCCTGATCGCGGCGGTGCTGGCCGGTGTCGCGGCGTGGCGCTGGGGCTATCCGCTCTATGCCGGGGCGGCGACTGCCGCGGCGTTCGCCGCCGGCGCTCACCTGCCGGCGGCGCGGGCGCTCTGGATCGTGCTGCCGCTGGCCGCGGCGCCGGCGCTGCTGCGCCTCGCCGAGTCCTCGCGGCTGCCGCCGGCGCACCGCGGCTCCGCGATGGCGGTGCTGCTGGTCGCCTTGACCGGCCTGTACCTGGCGGTCCACCTCGGTTCCTGGGACCGGCGGCTGGTCGAGGAGCTCGGTGGCCGTCCCGCGTCCGCGCCCGATTCGCCGCTGTCGGGCCTGGCGCATGGCGGCCTGCCGCGATGGGCGGCGGTGGCGGGGACCGCCCTGGTGCCGATTGCGCTCCTGGCATTGGGCCTGCGCCGCCGGCGTCTGCCGCTGCTGCTCGCCGGCACCGCCGCCGCCGCCGTCTCGCTGGTGACGCTGCGCCACTACGTCCACTTTTGGCCCATCTGGGCGGTCCTGTGTCTCGCCGGCGCCCTCGTGATCGCGCTTGCCCTGGCAATCTGGCGCTATCTCGAGTCAGGCGCGGGCCAGGAGCGCGCCGGCTTCACCGCCGCCCCGCTGCTCACGGACCGCGGCCGCCAGGCCCTGCTCGAGGCCGCCGCCACCGCGCTGACCTTCCAGCCGCCGTCCCACGCCGCGACGCCTGCCGAGCCGCAATTCACCGGCGAAGGCGGCCGCTCGGGAGGCGCCGGCGCCAGCGGCGAGTTCTGAACCACGAAACTCTGCCGCGACCGATCAGGGTAAATAGCTGAGTGAGGTAAAGTCGAGGATATTCTGGTTCCTGGGCATGGTCGCTTTCGGCATCCTTACTCTCCCGCAAATTCCTTACCAAAGTGTAGGGCTTCGAGGACCGTGGCTCAAGGGTTCTCACCCGGTCCACACCCGCAAACACGACCGTATCGCAGCCAGGTGATTCGCCGCTGTCGCCGCCAGCCGGCCCAGCTCTTCGGCACCGGCCCCGGAAAGCGCCCCCGCCTCCAGGGCCGCCACCAGCGGCAGCAGAGCGGCCACCTGCAACAGGAGCGCGCGCCAGAGCTCCCCGGGCCGTTCCGGGCACCGCCACGGCTGCCCTTCCGGATCCGCCGCTGCCGCCGCGCACGGCTCCTCGCCACCACGGCACTCCACCTCGAAGGCCAGGCTCACCAGCTCCGCCAGGGTGTTGGCGCCGGCGACCGCCAGCGCCACCAGCCGCCGTCGCAGCTCCGCGGCCTCGGCATCCGCCCGCGCCAACCGGACCAGCAACGCTCCCATCTCGCCCAACTGCTCCAGCAGCTGGCGCTCCGCGCCGTAGGCGTCCCTGCCCGCGGGCGGACCGGCCGCGAGCGCCGCGAGCTGCGCGGCGTGCAGCCGGTCCACTGCCGCCCGCAGCCTCGCGCCCTGCCCACCCACCGCAATCGCCACCGTGTTCGCCCCCACGGCCGCGCAACTCACCGTCCGAGCCCGGCCGCGCCAGCACCGCCTGGCGCCGCCCCGCGCCGCCGCAGGACCCCCGCCGCCACCCCGCCCAAGAGCACCGTCATCGCGCCCAGACCCCACGGCCCCAGCGCCGGAATGCCGTGCGGCGGCGGCGGCGGCGGCACCATTGCCGCCACGACCGGCGTCGTGGTCGGCCCAGGCGTCGAAGGCGCCGGCGGCGGCCCGCTCTCGTCCGTCGGGATGTTGGCGCCGCTCGTCGCGACCTGCGCCGCCACCTCCGTCAGTCCCGGCGGCAGGTGCGCCGCGACCGTGACGTCCCACTCGACCGTCGCCGTGCCGCCGGCCGCGAGATCGCCGAGCGCCACCGCCACCGCGGTGTCGCCCATGCCATCGCCAGCGGTCACCGTTCCCTGGGTCGCGCTCACCGACCCGGAGACCAGCACCGTGTTCGGATCGAGCGCGGCCACCGCCGCGAGCGCCGTCAGCGTCGCCCCGGTCGCGTTCGGCACCGTCAGCGTGTAATGGATGCGGTCCCCGGGCAGCGCCGGCGCGGCGTGGTCGACGACCGCCGCGGCAAGCGTGGTGTCGATCGCCAGCGCCACCGGCGTCGTCACGCTGCCGCAGGCTTGCGGCGCCGCGACCGCCGCCGGCCTCTCGCCCCGGCGCAGCGCCAGGCGCAGCGTCCGGGCCGCCGCCTCCGGCAACGCCGAGACGCCGGTGACGCACGCCGCGTTCGCGATCGCCGCCGCCGCCGGCAGCGACGCCGCGGCCCGCACCGCGAAGACGATGGCCTGGCTCGTCCCCGCCGCCACCCCGCTCAGCTCGAGCGTGCAGCTCGAACCGGCCGCCACACCGGCGCACGACCAGCGCCCGTCGCTCGCGCCGGCGTCGAAGCTCGACAGCGCCGGCACCGTCTCGCTGACCACCGCCGCTCCCAGGTCCTGATTGCCGGTGTTGGAAACCGTCAACTGGAACGGCAGCACCGCCCCGGGCCTCACCGCGCCGCCGCCGTAGCTCTTCACCAGCCGAAGATTCGGCTGGCCGGTGGTCGGCGTGCTGGTCGCGGCGCACACCGCCGCCAGACCCGACGCCGCCGCGCAGGCCTGGTTGCCGATCGCGCCGGCGCCGGCCGGCAGCGGCGACTCGACCGCGGCCACGAAGGTCAGCACCGCCGACCCTCCGGCCGGCAGCGACGCGATCGCCGCCGAACAGCTCGCGCCCGCCCCCGTGCCGGCGCAGCTCCACGCCGGCGAGCTGCCGGCCGCCACGAAGCTGGTCAGGGCCGGCACCGCCTCGCTCACCGTCACCCCCGCGGCCCCCTGGTTGCCGGTGTTCTGGACGGTGATCGAATAGATCAGGTTCGACCCCGGCGCGCCCGTACCGGCGACCGTCTTGCTCACCGCGAGCAGCGCGGCTCCCGTCGTCGGGATGGTCACCGTGCTGCAACTCGGTGGTCCTCCGGGGCCTCCGGCGCCGCCGGAGCCGCCGGCGGCGCTGGCGCATGCGGTGTTGGCGATGCTGCCGGCACCCGCCGGCAGCGGGTTCGTCACCACCACCGAGAACGGCGCGACCGCGACGCTGCCGCCCGCCGGGACGTTGCCGACCGCCAGCGAGCAGGCCGCCCCGGCACCGCTGCCGGAGCACGACCAGCCGCCGCCGGGCGTCCAGGTGGTGTTGGCCGGCACCGTCTCGGCGATCGTCACCGGCCCGGAGTCCTGGGTGCCGCTGTTGGTCGCGGTCAGGCCGTAGACGACCGTGCCGCCCGGTGCGCCGGTGCCGCTGCCGAGGCTCTTGACCAGGGTGAGCACCACCTGGCCGGCGGTCGGCGCCGACACGCTGCCGCAGCCGACGACCGTCGCGGGACCCGACCGCGCGCAGGCGGTGTTGCTGATCGCCGACACCCCCGCCGGCAGCGCCGGCACCAGGTCGACGGCAAAGAAACGCGTCACCGTCCCGTTGGCAGCGAGGTTGCCCGCCGGCAGCCGGCACAGCGAGCCCGCCGCGCTCGACGGGCAGACCCAGCCGGGCGACGACGCCGCGGCATCGAAGACCGCGTCGAGCGGCACCACGTCGGTGAGCTGCAACCCGCCCAGGCCCAGCCCGCTCTGGTCGGCGGCGACGATGGTGAACAGCAGCGTCGAGCCGGGGATGCCCGTCCCCGCCGCCGTCTTGGTGACCGTCACGCTCGGCGGGGCGCCGCCCGCCGGACAGGCCGCGCCGACCATGCTGCTTTCGACGAGCTGCGGCGCGACGTCCAGGCCGTCGCTCGTCGTGCCGTGCATCACCGCCGTGAAGCTCGCCGACGAACCGCTGAAGGCAGCCCGATAGAGCACCGCCACGACGTTGCTCTGCTGCCCCGAGCCGGCGCTGCCCTGCCGCGGCGGCCCGCAGCTGAAGCTCACCGTCGCCCCGGTGTCGCCCGGCTGGTTGCCGCTGACGATCCGCGGCACGCAGCCGGTGCTCGTCGCCGCGTCGATCTCGACCGAGCCGGGAATGAAAGCGAGCCCCACCGTCCCCGCGGCCGGCGCCGCCAGCTGGCCGCTGATGCTGCCGGTCGCGGTGTCGCTCGACGGGTCGAGGTAGGTCGCCCGCAGGGTCACCGGCTCCCCGCAGTCGAGCACGCCGTTGCCGTTGACGTCCTGGAAGCTCACGAAGCTCTGGCCGAACCCCCGGCCGACGATGACCTGCGCCCCGGCCGGCGGCGCCGCCGCCATGCCGCAGAGCTGCGCCAGCACCAGACTCGTTGCCCATGCCCACCGCATCCATCCGCTGCGACTCGAGATCTTGATGGCCATACCTTTCCTCTCTTGTCATCGATCATGAATTGGCGACCATGAATTATCATGGTCTAGTTTCACGCACACGACCTCTCTCGCCGGGCTCCACCATCCGACCGGCCTCTCCGGTTTCCTGAGCTCTTCCCCGCCGCGGCCCCTGCCGGGCGGTCTTACTCCGGCGCCGTCGCCGCGAAGCGCAGGTCGCCGCGCAGGAAGACGTAGAACCGCGTTCCGGCCGCGATCCTCAGGGTCGGCGGCACCTGGAGCTGGCGCCGCAACAGCTCGATCCCCACGCTCGACAGCTCCTGGCCCACCGCCGCCGCCGCCACCTGCCGCGTCGATGCCGCCGCCCCGAACGCCGCCGACTCCTGCGGCTGCGACAGCTGCGCGCCGGCGCCGACGATCGACAGCAGGATCGCGCTGCCGAAGACCCGCGCCAGGTGGTTGTCGACCGACCCCGAGAGCCCTGCCTCGCCCGCCCGGGTCAGGGCCGGCAGCCCCGGGAAGCTCAGGCCGCCGCCATCCGGGAAGATCACGCGGCTCCAGGCGACCAGCAGCCGGCTCTCGCCGAGCGCCACCTGGCTGTCATAGGCCCCGATCAACCGCGACCCGCGCGGGATGACCACCTGGCGCTGGTCGCGGTCGAACACGTCCTGCGTCAGCTGCGCGATCAGCGGCCCGGCGACGTCCGAGTCGACCGCCGTCATCAGCGCCGCCGGCAGCACCGTCCCCGCGGTGAGCACGAGACCCCCGCCGGCCGCGGCCGCATCGTGCCGCACCCGCAGCTCCGCCGGCGCCAGGCTCTCGACGCCGCGCAGAAAACCCTGATGGTCCCTGTCCCTGCCCGTCACCACCACCCCGGCGGCCCCCATCGGTGGCGCCGCGGCGTCCAGCGGCGCGCCGGCCGCCGCTCCGGCCGCCGCGCCGGTCGGCAAGCCCGCCGTCGCCGCCGGCATCGGCGGCGCCCATCCCGCCATCCCCGGCCCGCCCAGCCCGCCCAGCCCGCCCAGCCCGCCCGACACCGCCGGCGCGGGCGACCGCTCCACCACGCCCCCCGACCCCTCCCAGCCGCCCTCGCCGCCCTCGCCGCCGCCGGTGGCGCCGCGCCCCGGCGTCACCGGCGCGGCCAGCGCCCGCCGGTAGGCCTCCGCGCGGGAGCTCGGCGTCGCCGCCCTTCCCCGCCCCCCAGCCGGCTCCCCCGACTCCCCGGTCATGCTGCCAGGCAGCGCCGGCGGCGCGAGACCTGCCGCCGCCTCGGCGGCCGCCGCGCGATCCAGCTCCGCCCTCGCCGCGGCATCCCGACCTGCAACCTCCATCCCGCCCGCGCCGACCTCGCCAGCACCAAGCCCGCCAACGCCAATGCCGCCCGCGCCCATCCCGCCCACGCCGGCAGCCGCTCCGCCCCTACCCATCGCCCCCATCGCGTCCCGCCAGGGCTCCGGCCCGTCGGCCGGCGCCGGCAGCGCCGGCTGGGCCGGCAACGGCCCACCCTGGGGTCCGTGCGCGAGAAAACCCGGCGCCGCCGGTCCGCCGCCGTCCGCCGCCTCGCCTGCCGCCGGCGGTTTCTTCGCCGGCGCCAGCGTCAGGAACACCGCCACGACCGCCACGCCGAGCAGCGCCACCACCGCGATCAGCGCCAGCCGGTTGAGCCGCTGCGGCCGCGGCGGCGCTGGCATTTCCAGAGGTCCGCTCATGGCTCAACGCTCCCGGGTGATCTCGAGCCGCCGCTGGTCCCTGCCCGAGCCGAGCACCAGCGCCGCCCTGTCGATCACCCTGTCGGTGACGTACCACTGGCCGCGGATCGCATAGTTGAGCAGCGCCGTCGCTCCCTGGCGATCGATCAGGAAGAGCACCGGTGCCTCCTGGCCGGCGCCGCTCCCCGGCAGCCGGACGTAGGTGTGCACCCCGTCGTCGAAGACCGCCGCCGGCGTCCACGGGAACCTGCCGCTGCGCGTCCAGCGATAGTTGAAGTTGAGGGCGCCGAGCGCCAGCCCGCCCGCGAGCGGCGTCACCGCCCGCGTCTCGTCGGCGGCCGCCACCCGCTTCGCCTCCTCGGCGCTCGCCCAGCTCCGCACCAGCTCGTCGGGGTAGTAGAAGCGCAGCAGGCGGGTGTAGGGCTCGTGCGGGTTCTCGCCGCGCTCGCTCTTGCAAGGGCGGGAATCGAGAGTGATCTGGTAGATCCGGCGGTTGGTGGTGATCGCCAGATTGGTCGTCAGGTTGCAGGCGGTCGGCTTGGCGACGATCACCGTCGTCGCCCCGCGCGGCCCGGCCACGGCGCGGTCCAGGATCCACCTCGCCGCGTCGCCGGTCACCGTGTTGAGCGCCAGCTCTCCCTCCTCGAGCTCGATCAGGCAGACCCGCAGCGGCGCGCACCGCACCACCGGCACCTGGTGGCCGTAGGGCACCTCGACGAAGTCGCCATGCTCGAGCACCGCCGGCTCGCGTCCCGCCGCCATGGCGCGCGCCTCGCGCTCGACGTCGGCCGCGACCTGCACCAGCTCGCCGCCGGGCGGGCTCGCCGCCCCGCCTGCCGGCGTCGGCGGCACCACCGCCCCGGCAACCACCACCGGCCCGCCTGCCGCTTCTGCCACCGCCACCGGCGCCACCGCCACCGCCGCCCCTACCGCCGCCGTCGCGCCGCCGGCGCCCGCACCGCTCGCCACGAGGGCGCCCAGCAGCAGCAGCACCGCCAGCCTCCCCGTCCCGCTCCCCTTCCCCGTCCCGCTCCCCTTCCCGGCCCCGATCCCCTTCCCGGCCCCGATCCCCTTCCCGGCCCCGGTCCCCGTCCCCGCCCCCGTCCTCATCCGCGTCCCTCTCGTCCTCGTTCCGCTCATCGCACCCCACCTTCCTTGAGCTCCGACTGCATGACCTCGGTCCACGTCAGGTCCGTGACATAGATGCCGAGCGGGTTGTCCTCCAGCACGTTGACCGTCCGCGGGCGCCGCACCTTGACCGTCAGGTACCCTTCCCACGCGGACTCGCGGCTCGCGCCGACGAAGACCGGCCGCTCCCGTTCGCTCCACTGCACCCGCCAGACCGCGCTTCCCGGCACCGGTAGCACCGCTTCCACCTCGACCAGCCGCGTGCAGCGCTGGCCGAGCAGGCGCGGGTCGTGCTCGGGCAGCGAGAACCACTCGTCCAGGAAGGCCCGCGCCCTGCCGGAGGTGTTGGCGTAGGCGCGATAGAGCAGCTCGCGCTCGACCACGCCGTCCGACGACACGGCGCGGACGTTGCGGACGAACAGCGCCAGGGTCGCCGCCACGATCCGCGGGTCGGTCGTCGCCGTCGCCTCGGCCGGGCCGAAGGCCGCCGCGCGCCCCAGCTTGTCCACCTCGACGACATAGGGCGTGATCCGCGTCTCCGCGGCCAGCCGCACGAAGGCGACCAGCACGATGCCGCAGAGGCCCAGCAGGCCGAAGGCCATCAGCTGCCAGTTGCGCTTGCCCCGAGCCAGATCGCCGAAGGCGCCGGCGAAGGCACCGCGCCCGGCAAGGATGGGGTTGTCCGCCTCGCCGCCCGCCGCCCGGCCTGCCGCCGTCCGCCGCGGCGACCAAAACCTTTTCATCATCCTCGTCGCCCCCATCCGCGGCCCCTAGTCCGCCAGCGCCTCGCGCAGGTGGAGATGCACGCTCTGGGTGAGGAAGTGGCTCACCTGCGTCGGGATCCGCCACACCAGCAGGGCGAACACGATGCTGCCGCCGAGCACGTCGAACAGCGGCTGCAGGTTGGCGCCGGCGAGCCCTGCCTGGACCAGGTTCGCCGCCCAGCTCCCGGTCAGCGACAGGCCGGTGCCGACCAGCAGGTAGAGCAGGAACAGCTTCACCCCCACCTGCACCGCGTAGACGACGTACCTGTCGGCCAGCGGCGCGCTGCCGCGAAACGCCGCCAGGCCCAGGAAGATGACGCCGCCGGTGATCACCAGGTAGGTCTCGACCAGCGTCATCACCAGCTGCGCCGCGATGCAGATGAATGCCAGCATCACGATCAGCGCCACGGCCGACACCACCATCGCCATCGCCGGCGCCAGCAACATCGCCGTCTTGTCGGCGATCGACAGCAGCGCGACGTCGATGTCGACGCCCGCCTTGATCACCCCGCTCGGCGACAGCTGCGGCGTCCGGCTCGCGGCCTGACCCGCGGCCTGGAAACCCTGGACGATCCGCGGCACCCACAGTGGAAACTCGCTCAAGAAGGCATAGAACAAGCCCAGCACCAGGATCTTGCGGATGAAGCCGAGCAGCATCTCGTCGACCGTCCGCCGGTTCACCACCCACATCAGCGCGCCGACCGCGATCTCGAGGCCGGCCAGGATGCCGAAGGTCCGCTCCGCCATCGGCACCAGCGTGCTCAGCCACGAGCTCGACGCCGCCTGGTAGCCCTGGACCAGGTCGTCGAGCACGCCCGCCCGGGCCGGCGCCGCCCCCAGCACCAGCCCCATACCCACCAGCTCCGGCCGTCCGCACCCCGCTGCTCGCCACCGCATCGCTTGCCTCTCTCTCTTTCGCCGCCGCCAGCTCCCGCCCCGCATCCTCAGAAGTACGGCCACCAACTCGGCAACGCGCCATAGCCGGGCGCCGCCGCCTGGCGGTTGCTGGCCAGCGTCCGCTGCAACCCCGCCGCGAGCGTCGCCTCGCCCTGCGCCTCGCGATCGATCTGATGACCGTAATAAACCGCCTGCAGGTTGTTGCCGGTGGCCAGCGACTGCTTGATGACGCCCAGCTCCTGCGCCGAGTACATCGCGATCGTGTTGCCCAGCTCGAGCGCCTCCTGGTGCCCCTGGATGCCGGCCATCTGCGCCTTGATGCGCTCCAGGAACAGCTGGTCGGCGATGTCGTGGCGGAACTGCTCGGACACCGTGTCGAGCCCGGTGCGCATGGTGTCGAGCGTCCGCACCGCCTGTAGCTGCCGCTGCGCCGGCCAGTTCTGCACCTCCACCCAGCCCGGGAACGCCTGCTGGAACTGGCCGTCGATGTCCTTGTAGGAGTAGGCCAGCGCCCGGCCCTGGCGCATGATGAAGTCGAGGTTCGCCAGCAGGTCGTAGACCTCGCGCCAGTTGGGATTGCCAAGCTTTCTGAGCGCCTGCAACTGGTTGTCGATCTGCCGCACCTGGTTGGCCAGCGCCTGGTACTGCTGGTAGATCTGCAGGGCGAACTGCACGTAGTGCGTGTAGTGCCAGTACTGGTTCACCAGGATGTGCGTGTAGTCGACCACCGGCACCAGCGCCGCGGCAGGGGCCGGCGCCGCCAACCCCGCCAGCACCACCAACCCCGCCAACACCGCCGCCAGCGGCAAGGTCGCGGCAGGTCCGATCGCGCTGCGCCCGTTCCGTCGCCAGTTCCATCGCCCGCTACCTCGCATGAGCCGTTCCTCCGTGGATCGCTGCATGATTTCCGGCGTGGCCTCCGGCCTGGTCTCCTGCCTGCCTTCCCGCCCGGATCGCCGCCTCGAACCGCCGGTAATCGGCGATCCAGGCGCCGAGGCCCCGCTCCTCCAGCCAGGCGGCCGGCCAGTCCGGCCCCAGCTCGCGCCGCAGCTCGTCGACCCGCTGCATGGTCTCCTGCGGCGTCATCCCCTCCGGCGCCGCCAGGAACGCCAGCGCCACCGGCCCCAGGCCCAGCTCGAACAGGCGGCTGCCGTGTGGGCTCTTCAGGTAGTAGTCGCGCTTCGGGCGGCCGGCCGCCAGCAGCTCGAGCTCGGCCTCGTTGAGCCCCAGGTCGCGGTACGGCTCCGCCGTCCCCGGGCTCGCCGCCATGGCGTTGGGCAGCAGGAACCGCGTCGGGCAGCTCTCGACCACCGCCGCCCGGTAGGGCGATTGGTGGAGGTCCGCGAGCGTCTGAGTGACCACCATGACCGCCGCGTTCCGCTTCCGCAGCGTCAGCAGCCACTGCTTGAGCTGCAAGCCGAACGACGGGTCGAGCAGCGTCCGCCACGCCTCCTCGATGACGATCAAGGTCGGCCGCCCGTCCAGCCGCCCCTCGACGCGATGGAACAGGTAGCGCAGCACCGGCGCCACCGTCTTCGGCCCCATCTCCCAGAGATGCGACATCTCGAACACCTGGTAGGCGCTGCGGTCCAGGTCGTCGCGCTCGGCGTCGAGCAGCCGCCCCAGGCTGCCGTCGCGCCGGTAGGGCGCCAGCGCGTCCTTCAATTCCAGGCTCTGCAGCTGCACGCAGAAGTTGCCCAGCGTCCGGTGCTCGCGCGCCTCGCCGGCGAGCTGCCGCAGCGCCGCCACGATCTCCGTCCTTGCCGCCGGCCCCACCACCACGCCGCCCTGCAGCGACAGCAGCAGCTCGAGCCACTCGGCGGCCGCCGCCAGCTCGCCCGCGTCGTCGACGCCGGCCAGCGGTTGGAACGCCGTCGCCTCCTCTCCCGAGCCGGCGCGGATCGCGAAGTGGCTGGCCCCCGCCGCCTGCGCCAGCACGTACCCCGAGTAGCCCAGGTCGAAGACGAACACCTGCGCTTGGCGATACCGGAAGAACTGCGCCACGCACAGGTTCACCAGCGTGCTCTTGCCCGCCCCGGTCGGCCCCGCCACCAGGCTGTGCCCGACGTCGCTGGCGTGCAGGTTCACCCGCAGCGGCGTCGCGCCGCCGGTCGCCGCCCACAGCAGCGGCGGGCTGTTCTCCGGGAAGTACGCCGAAGGATTGGTCTTGAGCCCCGGCCAGACGCTGGTCAGCGGCACCAGGTCGGCGACGTTGCGCGAGTGCAGCAGCGGCCGCCGCAGGTTGGGGGAGCCGTGGCCGGGCAGCGACCCCAGCCAGGCCTCGAGCGCGTTGACGTCTTCGACCCGCGCGGTGAAGCCGCGGTCGGCGAGCAGCTTGACGATCTCGCCCGCCGCCTGGTCCGCCTCGGCGTCCGACGGCTGCATCACCACCACCGTCGCGGTGTAGAAGCAGAACCGCACCTGCCCCGAGGCGTTTTCCCCCGCCGCCGCCGCGGCGTCCGCCGCCATCCGGCTCGCGTCCTGGTCCTGGAACAGGCGCGCGTCGGCCTCCTGCTCCGCGGTCTGCGCCTGGCGCTGCCGGGCGACGGCGCCGCGCACCAGGTCCGTCGCTCCCTGCCGCTTCATGAACCATTGCACCTGGTGCCGCCGGATCAGCCGCTCCGCGGTCGGCTGGTCGAGCGGGATCACCCGGTGGCTCAGCCGCAACGCGAACGGCAGGCTGCCCAACCGGTCCAGCATCCCGAGATAGCTCGCCGCCGGGAACCCCTGGATGGCGAGCGCCCGGATCGCCATCCCGCCGATGCGCGGCCGCCAGCCGCCGACCGCCTCCTGATCGGCGAGGAAGCTGTCCAGCTCGCTCCCCGCGACCGGCGCCGCGACCGGATGGTCGAGCCCGGTCAGGCAGGTGTGGAGCAGTGTCAGCAGCTCGTCCGAGCCCAGCCGCCGCGGCCGCAGCACCGCCGCCAGCCGCCGCTCCAGCTCGTCGGCGCTGCGCTCGAACACCGCGAGCACCTCCTCCCAGCTCGTCAGCCCGCCCGCCTCGCCCTGCACGAACACCTTGGCCAGCCGCGAGTACAGGTCCGGCGGCGGCAGCCAGCCCAGCGTCACGAAGGTGTCGGTCTCGAAGTGCGCCGCCGTCGCTTCGTAGGTCCGCCGCCGCTCCTCGTCGATCAGCGCCGTCACCGGATCGGCGAAGGCCCCTTGCGGCGCGTAGCCGGGCGCCGCGTGGCGCACCGCGTTCCAGTGCACCATCCAGCCGTTGCCAAGGGGCAGCAGCGCCTGGCTGACGTGGCTCGACAGCGCATCGAGGTCCGCGGCGGTGGCGGCGCTGGTGTCCGGCCCGCGGTAGCTCCAACCGGTCAGCAGGCTGCCGTCCTTGCCCAGCACCACCCCTTCCCCCACCAGGTAGGCCCACAGCAGCCGGTCGCAGAGCCCCGCCGGCTCGCTCCGGTGCTCGCGCAGCCGCCCCAGCAGCGCCCACGAGAGCGTTCCCAGCGTCCAGCCCAGCCCGAGAGAGA
>Ga0070733_10000626_pt1 | contig 28104 bp, 27 predicted proteins | sample Coa_R1_9_FD_66450 | JGI IMG/M metagenome (GOLD analysis project Ga0070733, IMG submission 66450) | Surface soil microbial communities from Centralia Pennsylvania, which are recovering from an underground coalmine fire - Coalmine... | ecosystem: Environmental > Terrestrial > Soil > Unclassified ...
AAATATTTTCTGCTGCCCAACACCGCCGGCTGCTACACCGCGGACGAAGCCATTCGCGCCGCGCGCCTGGGCCGAGAAGTCGGACTCTCCGATTGGGTGAAGCTCGAAGTCATCGGAGATCAGGCCACGCTCTACCCGGATGTGCAAGCCACGCTCGAAGCGACGCGCGTGCTGGTGAAAGAAGGATTCACCGTCCTGCCCTATACCTCCGACGACGTTGTTTTTGCCAAGCGCCTGATCGATGCCGGAGCGGCCACCATCATGCCGCTGGGCGCGCCCATCGGCAGCGGCATGGGCATTCAGAATGAAGCTCACATTCGCATTCTGCGCGAGATGATTAGCGGCGTGCCCTTGATTGTCGACGCCGGAGTTGGCACGGCTTCCGACGCCGCAATCGCGATGGAACTCGGCGCCGACGCGGTGCTGATGAACACCGGCATTGCCGCCGCGCAGGATCCCGTGCTCATGGCCGAAGCCATGCACCACGCGGTGCTCGCTGGACGTCAGGCCTACCTCTCCGGCCGCATGCCAAAGAAGCTGTACGCCACCGCCAGCTCGCCACTGGAAGGCGTGGTGAGATAAAAAAGGGCGGCTCGCAAGCCGCCCTCAGACTCATTAACGATAGAGATGCCACTCAGAGCATCTTCGCGCTTTCCACGTGGATGGAATCGCCCTTGACCGCTCCGGTCACGGCGATGTGATGTCCCTCGTGCCCCTTGAGCGCATCCGGGTTATCGACCGCCAACACCTTCTGATCCTTGTCGGTCACAATCACCATTTTCGCCCCTGCGGCCAGACACTTCTTGGTGCAAGCCTCGGCCCCAGCATTGGCGCCCTTGGCGCCGCATTTGTCGTCACTCACCCATCCATTGACGGTTGCGCTCTTTCCCATGTCATCGAACGCCATCGCCGACAGGGCGAGCACGAAAGTTACCGCGAGCAAGATCACAAGCACTTTTCTCATGGCCGGTCTATTCTCCTTTTTGGAATTCACATTGCGGCCTCACGCCGCGAACGCCCACAATGCATGTAAAGATTGAGCCCCAAGCAGGACCACCCGATCTCCGTCTTACTTGTGGAATGAGGCAGGGGAAATATACCACAGGCGATGCGAGAGATTGTCAGCACAGCCACGGGATTTTACTCAGAGGTTGCATTCCCTGAACTCTGCGACCTCTATTTTTTCGCGGTGTGATTCGCTGGCGGAGCGGGCTTCGCTGGGGCAGGTGCAACGTAGACGTACTCTCCGGGCTTGGCGTATCCCAGTTGCTCGCGCGCTTCCTTTTCGATGGCCTTCTGGTCGCTCTTCAAGCCCTGAACCTTGCGTGTGTAATTGTCGTTTTCCTGTTGCACTTGAACGATCTGATTTCGCAGCGCCTCATATTCCGCGCGTTTCTGCTTGTAGACGATCATTCCATTCGCGCCGAACATCACGTGCATAAACAGCGACACGGTCAGCACAGTCACAGCAATCGTTGCGATGCGGCGGCGCAGGGCGTAGATGCGCATAGCCAGGGGACGCACGCGCTCGATCCAGGACGCGGCGAACGCCTCCGCCTGAGGCGCGCGATCGACCATGGCCCGCAGACCATCCTCGGGCCGCGGGAATTTCGTGATTCGTGATAAAGGCTTCAATTAAGACGCTCTCACTCGAAGATCCAATGCTTCGCCGCCGTGCTCAACTTCTCCGAGCCTTTCTCGCTGCGCGCCTCCGTATACACGCGCACCACCGGCTCAGTTCCCGACAAGCGGTAACAGACCCACGACCCGTCGCTGAACAGCAGCTTCAATCCGTCAGTACGGACAACCTTGTCCACCGGGCGCCCGCAGAACTCCCGCGGATCAAACCGCAGCTTCTCAGTGAACTTCTCCTTCACCTCGGGCGTCAAGCGGAAGTTCTCGCGCCGCGGGAAATAGGAACCTACTTGGTTATATATGGCCTGCAACTGCTCGCCCACGGACTTGCCTCGGCGCGCCACCGCTTCGCAACACAGCAGCCCGGCCAGTACGCCATCTTTTTCTGGAACGTGATGCCGAATCGACAGCCCGGCACTTTCTTCGCCGCCGATCGCGATCTTATCCTGCATAATCAGTTCGCCGATATATTTGAATCCCACCGGGGTCTCGTACAATTCCACGCCGTGTCTCTCGGCCAGCGCATTGATCAGATTCGTAGTCGCGACCGACTTGGCCACCCCGTTCTTCCATCCCCGGCTCTCGACCAGATAGTCAAACAGTAGCGCGATCACATAATTCGGCTGCAGGAAAGTTCCGTCGGAATCGACAATGCCGAAGCGGTCGGCGTCGCCATCGGTCGCAATGCCAATGTGGGCGCCGGTCTCGCGCATTTTCTTTCGCAGATCTTCGAGCAGATGATCGTCTGGTTCGGGCGCGTGGCCGCCGAACAGCACGTCGCGGTAGTCATGCACGGTTGCCACTTCCACCCCAACGCTGCGCAGAAGTTCGTCCGAATATCCGCGCGCCGATCCCCACATGGGATCAAACGCGACGTGCAGGCCAGCCTTGCGAATCACCTCCAGATCGACGATCTCGGCCAGACGTTTCAGGTATGCGGGCTTGGGGTCGAGATTTTCCGGCGGCGGAGGCACAGATAGCGTGGGCGAAGATTGCGAAGAGGCAGCGGAAGCCGCCGCGTCTCCGGCGGCGATTTCCGCCTCGATTTTCTTCGTCACCTCGGGCAGCGCCGGGCAGCCATCGGGAGTAGAAAATTTTATTCCGTTGTACTCCGGCGGATTGTGCGAAGCGGTAAGGTTGATGACGCCGTCGGCCTTGTTCTGAATCACAGCATGGGCAAACGCCGGAGTGGGCGCGGGCTCGGCAGCCATTAGAGGCGTGATGCCATGCGCCGCCAGGATCTCCTCCGCCATCGCGCAAAACGTTTCTCCCAAAAACCGCGGATCGCGCCCAACGATCACCCGCGCTCCCTGCACCTTCTGCGAAGCTACATAGCGGGCAATGCCACCGACGGCACGTCGCACGTTGGCCATAGTAAACTCCTCGGCCATCACCGCCCGCCAGCCCGATGTGCCAAACCTGATTTGCGTCAGCATGGTCGACCCCAGTCCACCTGCAAAATGGTACCCTCTCGAAAGACCAGTCTGAAAACCGACGCTGATTCTATATGACCGACAAACGAATCGTCCTGTCGACTGCGGGTTCGGAGGATGAAGCCCGCAGAATTGCAAGCCATCTCGTCGAACACCAGCTCGCAGCCTGCGTCAACATCGTTCCGCAGATTGAATCGATCTATCGCTGGCAAGGGAAAGTCGAATCCAGCCGGGAATGGCTACTGCTGATCAAAACGACCGCGGGACGCTTCGCAGACGTGCGAGACGCCATTCGCGAGCTACACTCCTACGATCTTCCGGAGTGCGTTGCGGTCAACATAGAAGATGGCAGTGCAGAATATTTGAAGTGGATAACTGACTCGGTTGGCGAATAACGAGACCTGCTGCGCCTAGCTCGGGCTCTATCCGCGTGAATCCGTGTAAATCCGCGGCGAAAAGCTTTTTCCTAAATCACGCTCAGCGCGCCATCCAGATCGTCGAGAATATCGTCCACATCTTCGATCCCCACGGAAATCCGCACCATGCCGTCGGTGATGCCGATCGCCTTGCGCCCCTTCGCGCCCAATCCGGCATGCGTCATGGTCGCGGGATGCGAGATCAGTGTCTCAACTCCGCCCAGCGATTCGCCCAGCGAACACACGCGCACGCGCTTCAGCATTTTATTCGCGTTCTTCAGTGACCCGGTCTCAAACGTAATCATCGCCCCAAACCCGCTCATCTGCCGCTTCGCCAGTTCGTGCTCAGGATGATCCGGCAACCCAGGATAGTGCACCGCTTTCACCTTCTTATGCTTGCTTAGAAAGTCGGCGACAATCCGTCCGCTGCGATCATGAATCTCCATGCGCGCCGCCAGAGTCTTCACTCCGCGCAGCACCAGCCAGCACTCGAACGGAGACAGAATCGCTCCCGCCGCTTTCTGCAAAAACGCCAGCCTGTCGGCGTCCTGCTGGTGCGCGCAAATCACCACGCCGCCCAGCCCGTCGCTATGGCCGTTGAGAAACTTCGTGGTCGAATGCACCACCATATCCGCGCCCAGCGCCAGGGGCTGCTGAAAATACGGAGACATAAAGGTGTTGTCCACCACCAGCGCAACTTTCTTGCGCCGGCAAATCGCGCTGATCACCGCAAGGTCGCTCAACCGCATCAGCGGATTCGTCGGCGTCTCCACGTACACCATGCGCGTATTTTTTTGGATAGCGCGCTCAACGTTCTCGGCGTCAGAAGTGTCGACGTAGGAAAATTCCAGTCCGAAGCCCTTCATCACCTGGTTGAACAGCCGTGGCGTTCCGCCGTACAGATCATTCCCGCACACCACACGATCGCCAGACTTGAGCATGCTAACGATGGCGTTGATCGCGGCCATGCCGCTGGCGAACACGCGCGCCGCCACTCCGCCTTCAAGCGCCGCGAGATTTTCCTCCAGCCGCGCGCGCGTCGGGTTTGACACCCGCGAATACTCGTAGCCCTTGTTCTCGCCGATGCCTTGCTGCACATACGTCGACGTAGGATAGATCGGCACCGTGACCGAACCGGTCAGAGGATCGGGCTCCTGCCCGGAATGAATGGCACGCGTAGCAAAACCAAACTGCTTCTCTTTTTTCATTTTCTGGTTTTTATCCGTGTAATCCGTGAAAATCCGTGGCGTCTTTCTTAAATTCCACCTTCAAAAATCTTCTTCGATAAGTACCGCTCCGCCGAATCCGGAATAATCGTCACCACGCGCTTCCCGGATCCCAGCCGCTTCGCAACCTTGAGCGCGGCAAACGCCGCTGCCCCGCCGCTCGACCCGGCCAGCACGCCTTCCTGAGCCGCCAGCAATTTCACCGTGTCGAACGCATCGTCGTCGGTCACTGCGATGACCTCGTCACACACGGAACGGTCGAAGGTCTTCGGAATGAAACTGGCGCCAATGCCCTCCACCTTGTGCGGCCCAGGCTCTCCCCCGCCGTAGACCGACCCTTGCGTCTCCACTGCAACCGCCCAGACGCGCGGTGATTTCTCTTTCAAATATCGCGCCACTCCAGAAAATGTTCCCGAGGTCCCGCAACCCAGCACGACCGCGTCAACCTTCCCGTCCAGTTGCTCGAAAATTTCGTGTGCGGTGGTTTCGTGGTGGTAATCGGGATTGGCGGGATTTTCGAACTGCCCGGCCATAAAAGCGGTGGGATCGCTGGCGACAAGTTCCTTGGCGCGCCGGATCGCGCCCTGCATGCCCTCAGCATCGGGAGTGCGAGCCACCTCCGCGCCCAGGGCCCGCATGATAATCACTTTTTCCTGGGAAAAATTCTCCGGCACGAACAGCCTCACCTTGTACCCGCGGTTTACTCCGATCAGCGCCAGTCCGATGCCCGTGTTCCCTGCCGTCGCCTCGACAATCGTGCCGCCTGGGGCAAGCTTTCCCTCCTGCTCGGCGCGCCGGATGATCCCGATCGCCGCCCGGTCCTTCACACTACCGCCCGGGTTCAGGTACTCCAGTTTGGCAAACACGTCTGCCGACGCGGCCGGAACCAGCCGCTTTAACTGCAGCATGGGAGTTTCGCCAACCAGTTGTGTGATGTCGTCGGCGACGCGCAGGCGGGACATTTCAGAGATTTTCGAGCGCACGTTACAGGGTACGGAGATAAGAAGGAATCGTCAATCACCGTCGGACCACGCCCTGATTTGAGTCTACTTTGCGTCTATAATTAGCCCCCACCGAACCTAAGCATCCAGACACGAGAGGAATCGCATGCGACGTTTCGCCGCCGTGCTGCTGATTTTCAATCTGATCGTTCCCTCGCTGGCTTTCAGCGCCGAAGAGACTGCGCTTGTAGGTTACTCGCCGCGCTCCAGCCAGACTGAGCGCGACTGGGAAGCGAAATTTCGCGCCATCCCCGACCCGGCCAACCTTCGCGAATACATGCGGCGATTGAGTGCGCGACCCCACCATGTTGGATCTCCCTATGACAAGGAGAATGCCGAATGGATTCTCGCTCGCTTTAAAGAGTGGGGACTCGATGCTCACATCGAGACTTTCGACGTGCTCTTCCCCACACCCAAGATCCGCGTGCTGGAAATGACCGAGCCTACGAAATTCACGGCGAAACTCGAAGAGCCGGCGGTCGCCATCGATCCCACGTCGAATCAGAAGTCCGAGCAGCTTCCCACCTACAACGCGTATTCGATTGACGGTAATGTCACCGCACCTCTCGTGTTCGTGAACTACGGCTTGCCCGAGGATTACGAACAGCTGGACCGGCTGGGCATTTCGGTAAAGGGTGCGATCGTCATCGCCAAGTATTTGCACTCCTGGCGCGGGGTGAAACCTAAGGTGGCAGCGGAGCACGGCGCCGTCGGCTGCCTCATCTATTCCGAACCGCAGGACGACGGCTACTCCCGCGACAATGTTTTTCCCGTGGGCCCCATGCGCCCCGCCGACGGCGTGCAACGCGGCAGTGTCATGGACTTCGCCTCCGCGAATCCCGGCGACCCGCTCACCCCCGGTTACGTCGCGTCACCGGAACATCCGCGCCTCGCTATCAAAGATGCGAAGAGCATCACGAAAATTCCCGTCCTCCCCATTTCCTATGGCGATGCGCAGCCGCTACTGGCCGCGCTCAAGGGACCGATGGCTCCCGAAGAATGGCGCGGCAGTCTGCCCATTTCTTATCACGTCGGCCCCGGCCCCGCTGTTGTGCATTTAAAAGTGGAATTCAACTGGGACCTGAAGCCGGTGAACGACGTCATCGCGAGAATTCCCGGCAGTAGCGCGCCTGACGAATGGATCATCCGCGGCAATCATCACGATGGCTGGGTCAATGGTGCTGAAGACCCAATTTCCGGCCAGGCTCCGCTGCTCGAAGAAGCCCGCGCCATGGGACTTCTGCTGAAGGAGGGATGGAAGCCGCGCCGCACCATCATCTACACCGCGTGGGACGGCGAAGAGCCCATGCTGCTCGGCTCGACGGAATGGGCCGAAGCTCACGCCGACGAACTGCGCCAGCACGCGGCCGTTTACATCAACACCGACGGGAACGACCGCGGCCTGCTCACTATGGGCGGATCGCACACGCTCGAGCAGTTCATCAACGGAGTCGCGCGCAATATTGAGGATCCTGAAACGAAAATGTCGGTGTGGCAACGGCTGCAGCTTGCGAAGATCGCGCAGGCCAAGTCCGCCGACGAAAGAAAAGAGCTGCGCCAGCGCGCCGATCTCCGCATCGATGCCCTCGGTTCTGGCACCGACTTCACCGCCTTTCTCGATCATCTCGGCATCGCCACGCTCGATCTCGCCTACGGCGGCGAAGACGACGGCGGCATCTACCACTCCATCTACGACGATTTCTATTGGTACACACACTTCTCGGACTATGATTTCATTTATGGCCGCGCCCTCGCGCAAACAGTCGGAACGTCAGTCATCCGTCTGGCCGACGCCGAAGTCTTACCTTTTGACTTCGTGGATTTCGCCGACACCATCCAGAAGTACACCAACGATCTGGAAAAACTCCTGGCCGACAAGCAGGAAGAGATTCGCGAACGCAATCAGGAATTGAACGAAGGCGTATTCAAGGCCACGCTCGATCCCCGGCGTCCCACGGTCGCGCCGATGAAGGAAGAAGTCCCGCCGCACTTGAACTTCGCGCCCATGCAGAACGCCGCCGACGCTCTGGCCCGCAGCGCCGAGCATTACCGAAAGGCGGCGTCGCAAACGCAATCTGGCCTCAGCGACGTTCAAACAGCATCGTTACACGCTCTGAACCAGCAACTCATCGAGAGCGAGCGCAAACTGACCAACGACGATGGCCTCCCGCGCCGACCCTGGTACAAACACCTGCTCTATGCTCCCGGAGTTTATAGCGGGTACGACGTGAAGACCGTCCCTGGCGTGCGCGAAGGAATCGAGCTGAAAAAATATGCCGAGGCTGAGCAGGAGATCGCGCGCGTAGCCAAAGCGCTACAGGATGAATCAGCCCTGATTGATTCGGCAGCGGAATTGTTAGAGAAGAAGTAATCTGGGGAAGAACTAACCTGGGTGCCCCATTTCTCGCGTCTTCTGCGAGAAGTGGGGATTTCGCCCAGAGCGAAAGCGAGCCAATCAGCGCTCGGCGAGCGCAGTCACTTCCGCTGCCTGAGCCTTCGACCCGGAACTGCCCGGATGCGGTTGAAGCCCGACGCGTGTCTTCGACAGTCGATTCCGGAGCGCGTTAAAGCACCGCATCGCAATCAACTTACGACCATCCACAGAATCCCGCTCCAAGACCAGCCTGACTTGGTATGCGGGGTCCGAGGAATCACGGGGAAATACTTCCATCCGAATCCCGGGCTTGCTTGATCCTTCCTCGCTTGACCCTTCCTCGCTTGAACCTTCCGTGCTTGAACCTTCCTTGCTTGCCCCCTCAACGACAGGCACCATGGTGAAGGTGGCCGTCAAATCCGCGGCATTTTTGTCCTGGACGACCGTCAACGGCTTAACGTGCGGCGCTCTCGGCGCTCTCGTCCAGAAGTACAGATCCGCTTGTATGCCATCTAAGACTTCCGGAGCGCCCGTCAGGTTCTCGATGTAGACAGTCTTCGCCTCCAGTAACGGATCGGAAATGTACTCTTTCGGAATCTGGAACAGCCTTGGGTCGGGCTCCTTCCGGCGAATATTCGTCACCACATACGAATGTTCTTCCCCCTCCTGTGGGCCCACGGCCTTGGAGCTGACAACGATCCCCAAATCCGACTCCCAATATTCCTTCACCCGCTCCCTCCCATCGTCGTAAGTCTTCTCGGTACGAAATCCGAACAGCGTCAATCCATCGCTGGATCTTTCTCCCAGCGAGTTCGAAGGTTCCTCTCTACAAGAACGAAAACTTTGCCCGCGGCGCAATTGCTCACGGACATCGTCGGCTGACTTGATTTTGTACTTCCCACGCGGCGGCGGTAGAAGAGTGTAGGAGTGGTTCGGGTCGTCTGGAGGGCGCACGAAGAAAGCGATCACGCGATTGTTCGGCACATCGCTGATTTCGACTCTGGAAAGCCTCCCGTTGGCTCCGGAACAACCCCGATAGATACTTCCGTCCGAGGCTCTCGCCATCTGGCAGGTTAGCTTCGGTTGTCCGGGAGTGGTACGCGAAAATGTCGCCGTAAACGGCGCGTCAACTACATTTGCAATTTGCTGAGCCGAAACGGACTTGAGGAAGACCCCGCACAAGATCAGAGCGAGGAAAATTCGTGGAAACTGAATCGTCATTCTGCACCCTCGGGAAAAGCTCGTAACCGAGCCGTTCGCGCGAATTCAGGCGGAGGAACCACCAATTGCGTGGGACTATACCACGCGAACAAGCTACTCGCGCTTCATGATACGGACCGGACGGATAGCCGTTCCAATCCGCTCTTCTCCGCGCGCTCTACGGCCTTCCTCCGCGCTCTCTGCGGTTAAATCGTTTTTGACTTTTCACCCAGAGCAAGAACAAAAGCCTTTAACCGCAGAGTACCCCGCGAAGTTCAAAGAGAAATTCAACTCTAGATCGACCCCGGTTCGTAGCCCAGTGCGCACAGCTCATAGCTCGCCGCTACTTGCTCGCCGATGCCCCTGGTGGTCCACTCGCGTAATATCCGCTCTTGGTGCGCACGACCATCTTGCCGTGTCCCTTGGCCTTGGCTTCGACGTGAACCGTGCGAAACCCTCCCGCTCCCCGCGGTTTCGTCGGCTTGTAGCCGATCGTGTATTGATTCCGGATGTCATGTGCCACCGTCCGGCTGATCGCATCCACTTCATCCAGCGTCTTCGGAAAGAACGCGAGCCCGCCGGTGTGTTGCGCCATAATTTCCAGCGCGCGCCGCGCCCGCTTGGGATGTTCCTCATCTCCCAGGATTCCGATGGCATACACCGACGGGCCGTTTTCTTCCTGCAGTTGTTTCACGGCCTGCTCCAGCGTTTCGTTGCTGGCGTTGTCCTCGCCATCGGTGACGACGAACAGCACCTTCTTATCCAGCCGCGCGTTTCGTTTCAAGTGCTCGCCCGAAGCAACGACCGCGTCATAGAGCGAGGTGCCTCCGCTGGCGTTGATTTTTTCCAGCGCCTCTTTCAGTAACAGGAGATCATTGGTGAAATCCTGGTCGAGATAGTATTCGTCGTTGAAGTTCACGACGAATACTTCATCTTTCGGATTGCTCGACCGCACCAGATTCAGCGCCGCCTGATTCACCTTGTTGCGCTTCTCCCGCATGGAGCCGGAATTGTCGATGACTATCCCCATCGCGACCGGAATATCCTCGTGATGGAACGAAACAATGCCCTGCGGCTTTCCATCTTCAAATACCGAGAAGGCGGTGCGGTCCAAGTTAGTCACGATGTGATTTTTGTCGTCCTGCACGGTGGCGTGCAGAAGGACCTCGTCGACATCTTTCTTGAAAACGAAAACTCCCTGGTCATTAAGGTTCTGGTCTTCTTGCGGTTTCTGAGCAGCAGCCGTTGGCGCGACGGAAGGAGCTGATACAGGCTTGGCGTCGTTCTGAGGGGATGGAGTTGAAGGTGCGCTCTGCGGAGGCGTGCTCGGCGGGTTCTGGGACGGCGCGGCCTGTGCCCGGGCAGGCATCGCCAATTGGGGCCCGGCCCAGATCACGAACAGGAGAAGAAACAGAAACTTCGCGGCGCTATTCCGCCGGCGCGTAATATCCCGTCCTGGCATACACCCGTAGAGGAGGCAATCCTTTCGGTGGCAACAGCTTCACTTTTATCTTACGCCATTTGCCGTCGCGCACCACCTTGTTGGGACGGTAGCCCAGCACGTACTGATTGCGCAGCTCAACACCGATTTTGGTCGCTACATCCCCCAGGTCGTTAGGATTGTCAATGGTGAACGCGCGCCCCCCACTCAGTTCCGTAATGTCGCTCAGCAGTTGCGGCCCTAGCCGTTCTTCCTCGGCGGACGCGTAACGGTCGTAGATGCCGATGGCATAAATCATCACGTCGGCTTCCTTTACCACCGAGCGGATCTCGTTCTCGGTGTAGCGGCTATGGTTGTCACCACCGTCGGAAATAATGAGCAGCGCCTTTTTCGGATACTTCGCATGCCGCATCTTGCTGACGCCCATGTAAATCGCATCGAGCAGCGCGGTTCGGCGTCGCGGCACCGCAAACACCAGCTTGTTCTGAATCTCATCCACCGAACTGGTGAAGTCGCTCACCTCTTCCGGTTCGTCGGAGAAGGTGATCATGAAGAACTCATCCTGCGGATTCGCGGTCTTGAAGAACTCAATCACCGCGTCTTTGGCGCGGTCCATCTTGCTGCTCATGCTGCCGCTGGAATCGAAGATAACGCCCAGAGAAACCGGAGCGTCCTCGCTGGAAAATGAGCGTATCTCCTGCGGCGCATTGCCTTCGAAGAGCTGGAAATTCGGCTTCTCCAATCCCGTGACCAGCCGGTTCATGGGATCGGTGATGGTCACCGGAACCAGTACAAGGTCCACGTCCACTTTCATGGGACGCACGTGCGCACTTAGCCCGGTCGTGGACTCGACGAGATCCGGCTTGGGAACGTCCTTCGTTTTCTCCACCTCCCGCGGTACCACATGCACATCATTCACGTCAGTTTGCCCGAGCGCAGGAAGACCCAGGCATACCAGCGCACACAGGGCCAGAGCAAAGCGTTCCCAGAGCCGCATGGACTTCCCCACGGAATGATTTTTGCGCAGCCGGGTTGTGGTCGGATCCCAGGGGAGAACCGGACAGCCACTTCGAACTAGGGCCATCGGGGGAGATGACCAGCGCCCCTCAGCACCACTCAGGCGGGCCATAATTACCTCAATGTCGCGGATGTTATCACAGCTTTTGCCGCGCGGCGCAGGGAATTTGTCAAAACTCGGAGACAAATCCCGAAATGCAACAACTGGGCTCGAACCGCCCAGATCGCCAACTGGCGGGGCATCCGGGCAGCCGCTCATATCGGATTCCCTTCGCGCCCTTTGCGGCTCCTTCGCGCCCTTCTCGGTCAAAGGCTCTTGATTTGCGTTAAGCGAGAATCTTTGACCGCAGGGGCCGCTAGAGAGTCCAGTTTGAGCCATACTTCCGCCCGCATGCACCTTAAGACCCGCCGCCATCTTGTTACAATCAGAGCTTTCCTATGGCTGACCTACTTCCTTTTCGCGCGCTCCGCTACGATCTGACGCATAACGATCTGACACAAAACGATCTGCAGCCCGCCATCGCACAGGTTGTGACCCAACCCTACGACAAGATCACGCCCGCCATGCAGGAGCGCTATTACGCCGCCAGCCCGTATAACCTGGTTCGGATCATCTTCGGCCACCGCGAGCCAGACAATACGGCGGACAATGTTTATACCCGCGCCGCCGCGTATGGCCGGGACTGGCGCGCCCAAGGGATCCTCCGCCAGGATGCCCTGCCCTCCATCTACGCCAGTTCCCAGACCTTTACCGCGCCCTCCGGAGCCAGCTTTGAGCGCCGCGGATTCATCGCCCTCGGCCGGGTCGAGGACTACTCCGCTAAGGTCGTCTACCGGCACGAGCAAACCCTCGCGAAGCCGAAGGCCGACCGCCTCGACCTGCTCCGCGCCACGCGGACGCATTACGAGCAGCTTTTTCTGCTCTATGAAGATTCCGGCGAGATCGATTCGCTTCTCGCCCTGAAAACCGCCCCAACGATCGATGTAACGGATGAGTACGGGGTCGCCCACCGCATCTGGCAGATTTCCGAGCCGGCGGTCATCGCCGCCGTTCAGGAAAAGATGCGCGACAAAAAACTCGTCATCGCCGACGGCCATCACCGCTACGAAACCGCACTCAATTTTCGGAATGAATGCCGAGCCGCAGCCGGCAAGGCTTCGAGTCCCGACGCGCCCTACGAATTCGTGATGATGACCTTCGTCAACATGAATAATCCGGGCCTCCTGGTTCTGCCCACGCATCGCGTCGTGCACTCCCTGGCGTCGTTCTCGGTGAAGGATTTTCAGACCTCCAGCCGCGCCCTCTTTGAAGTCGAGGAGATCGACCCGGCGCTCGATGCCACCCGTGCCACGACCGTTCTACGCGATCGTGGCCGCACCGGAATCGCTCTGCTGGCGGTCACCGCGAATCGCGCATTCGTCCTGCACTCTCCCAAGGCCGCGACTTCGCCGCTGCTGTCCGGCCTCTCCGACCGCCAGCGCTCTCTCGATGTCGTGCAGCTTCACAAATGTCTGCTGGAGGGAGTTCTGAAGCTCTCGGAAGAATCCATCCGCAACCAGCAGAATATTTCCTACGTCCGCGAGGCTTCGGAGGCGCTGGCGCTGGTCAGGAAAGGCACGGCCAACATCGCGTTCCTGATGAATCCTTGCCCCGTGCAGCAAGTGCGCGACGTAGCCTTCGCCGGCGAGGTCATGCCCCAAAAGTCGACCGACTTCTACCCCAAGCTGCTGAGTGGATTAACCGCCTATGCGCTGGATTGACTATGCGCTTGATTGACCAGAATCCGGGTGCCCCACTTCTCGCGCGTTTTCTGCGCGAGAAGTGGGGATTTTGGAGAGGCTGCGAGGAGTTCGTCAGATCGCGCAAGCTGCCTCTGCGGATAACCTGTCTGACCCTGACTTCAGCCCTTTTCCTCTCCGCCTCCACCCCCGAAAGACATTTCACCGTCTATTCCGTAGCCGCGAACTATTCGCTCCCGCTGGTGCAACGCGAAGGCCGCGACTACATCGGCCTGCTCGAAATACTCGAACCCCTGGGCAAAGTGAATGCCAAATCGGACGGCCCCCGCTGGCGCCTGCGCTACAACAACGTGCAAGGCGATTTCCAGGCAGGCAAGACCAGGTTCCGCATCCAGGGCCGAGACGCCGACCTGGGCGCAAAATTCCTGGTGGAGAACAGCCGCGGCCTGGTTCCCGTTGCCTCGCTCAGTTCTCTGCTGCCGCGTTTTCTGGGCGGCCCGGTCACTCTGCACGAGGAGTCAGCCCGCCTCTTCATAGGCAACGTAGCCACCCACTTCACCGCCTCGCTCGCCAGCGATAATCCCACGCGCCTCGTCTTCAATTTTTCCGCGCCGGTGAATCCCAGTATCGCCACCGAACCGGGCAAGCTGCACATGACGTTCTCCCATGAGCCCCTGGTCGCACCGGCAGCTCCCACTCTCACTTTTGGCAGCAAGACCATCCCCTCGGCCAGCTATAGCGAAACCAACGGCACAGCCGTGGTTACTGTAAGTTCCACCATCCCCGTGATCGCCAGTTTCTCGAACGACGGACGCACGGTCACCATCTCTCCCTCTTCCGCGGCAGCCGCGGCCGCGCAGAATACAAATCCGCCCGCGTCCCCCACTCCAACTGCTCCTGAGCCGCCTGCCAGCGCGAATACCCAACAACTCTACCGCCGCTATTTTGCGGTCGTCGATGCCAGCCACGGCGGCGACGATTACGGCGAAACGCTCAGTAATTCACTGCTAGAGAAAGACGTCACCGTCGCGCTCGCCCGCGGCCTACGCCAGGAACTGGAGAGCCGCGGCATCACGACCCTGGTGCTGCGCGACTCCGACGCCAACCTTTCCCTCGACCAGCGCGCCATCTTCGCCAACGCCGACCACGCCGCCATTTACATCGCGCTGCACGCCGCGTCCAATGGTCACGGCGTCCGCGTCTACACGGCGATCCTCCCTTACGGAGACGACGATCGCGGCCCCTTCCGTTCCTGGACCGTCGCCCAACACGGCTCGCTGCCGCTCAGCCGCAGCACGGCTTCCGCCGTCGCCGCGGAACTGCAGAAGCGCCAGATTCCGGTTCGCACCCTGGGCGCTCCGCTCCGACCGCTGAACAACGTGACCGGGCCCGCCATCGCCATCGAAATTGCGCCTCAGGGATCGGATCTGTCACAACTCACCGCCCCCGATTACCAGCAACTCGTTACCAGCGCCGTAGCCACGGCCATCGCCACCATTCACGACCAGCTGGGAGCCGCACCATGATCCCCCGCCACCTCGTGATCGCCATGGTCGTACTACTGGTCGCGGTGCTTGGCTTGAGCATTTACGCCCTCCACATGCGAAGAACCGCCGCCGCTGCGCCCGTCGCTGCAGTCGACACCCGCCCGCTCGCGCCGCCGGTGGCCGGGCCTACCGAGCGAGTCACGCTTTTTGTGGCCCACGATGACGATGGCAGCCTGCGCGCCGAGTCGGCTCAGATTCCCCTGCCCTCCGGACGCCAGCAGCGCGCCGAAGAATTGTTGCGCGCCCTGGTCTCGCTCTATCTCGACAAGTCCTCGCCGCACGTGCTCGGCTCCGGCTCTGAAGTCCGCAGCGTTTTTCTCGTCGATCCCGGCGTCGCCGTCATCGACCTGAACTCCGCCTTTGCCGACACTCACCGTTCCGGTGTTCTGGTCGAAGATCTCACCGTAACATCGCTGATCCACACCATTTCGGCCAACACTCCGGGCATTCTGAAGGTGAAGATCCTGGTCGACGGCAAACAGCGCGACACCCTGGCAGGCCACGCCGACCTGTCTTCGTTCTACGATGTAACGGCGGTGAATCAACTCGCCACACAACTCCAGTAGCAACTCATGTCCATTACTATCTATGGAGCCCCGAACGCCCTCGTCCGGGCTCACTGCCGGGCGGACCCTTCGACCTTGCTCAGGGCAAGCTGCGTCCGCCCCTCCACGACTATTCATTTACAATCGCAACATAATGTTCTACCGCTCCGATAACCGCTCCCCCGACCAGCTCCGCCCCGTCGTCCTCACCCCGGATTTCATCACCACCGCCGAGGGCTCCGTGCTCATCGAGGTCGGCAACACCCGCGTCATCTGCACTGCTTCGATCGAAGAGGCCGTCCCCCAGTTCATGCGCAACACCGGCAAGGGATGGATCTCCGGCGAATACAGCATGCTTCCCCGCTCCACCCTGACGCGGACGCCGCGCGAAGTAAATAAGGGCCGGCAAAGCGGACGCACCCACGAAATCCAGCGCCTGATCGGCCGCAGCCTGCGCGCCGTCACCGATCTCGCACGCCTCGGCGAACGCACCATCTGGATCGACTGCGACGTCATCCAGGCCGATGGCGGCACGCGCACTGCCTCGATCACCGGCGCATTCGTCGCGCTCGGCCTGGCTCTGGAGAAATTGGTGGACGCGGGAACCCTGACGTCGGTCCCGCTGAAAGACTTTGTTGCCGCGGTAAGCGTAGGAATGGTGGATGGAGAAATCCTGCTCGACCTCGCTTACGAAGAAGACTCCCGCGCCGACGTGGACATGAACTTCGTCATGACCGCCGGCCACAAACTGGTCGAAGTGCAGGCTACCGCCGAGCACCAGGTCTTCGACGACCAGCAACTGGCCAAAATGCTGGCGCTGGCCCGGCAGGGCGTGCAGACGCTGATCGCCAAACAGCAGACGGTGTTAAGCGGGCTCACGTTGCGGCAATAATTAGAGGAATACGTAAGGAAATGTGGAGACAGCTGTCACGGCTCGCGGCCGCTCTTTTTCCCGCTTCGACTCCGTCCAAAAACGGAACGCCGCCCTCATCTTTTTATCGCGAATCTCTCGAGGGAACCTTTACAGACTCGACCTTCCACGCTACCGTGAGGGCAGCAACAATGGGCGTTGCGAGTCCAGACTAATCAATGAGCCTGGCCAAAGAGCCGCTCCTCAAAAAAGAATCTGTACCGCGGCAACGCACCTAGCTGCCACAAGTTCTGCGAAGCACACTGGCCACCCGCCACCGGCCACCGGCATCTGCTTTATTCCACCCACACGGTCTTCGCGTTCACGAACTCGCGAATCCCCACCAATCCCAACTCCCGCCCGTGCCCCGAAGCCTTCACCCCGCCAAACGGAATCCGCGGATCGGAGGCGACCATCTTGTTGACGAAGACCATCCCCGCTTCCAGTTCGTTGATGAAGCGCTCGCGCTCTTCGTCGTCATTGGTCCACACGCTCGCTCCCAGACCAAACCGTACATCGTTGGCAATGCGAATCGCCTCATCCTGATCTTTCACGGGAAAAATCGATGCCACCGGACCGAAAAGCTCCTCGCCATAAGCCGGCGAATCCTTGGGAATGTTGGTCAGCACCGTCGCCGCGTAGTAATTCCCCTTCTGCTTCAACGGATGTCCTCCGGTCAGCAGCTTCGCCCCAGCGTTCACCGTCTTCTGCACGTCAGCGTCGAGATCTTTCACGGCGTCGGCCGTCGCCAGCGGCCCCAGTTCGGTCTTTTCGTCAAACGGATCGCCCACCCGCAAACTCTCCATGCGGGCGACGAACTTGCGTTCAAACTCGGACGCGATCGACTCCGCCACAATAAATCGCTTGGCCGCAATGCAGGACTGCCCATTATTCTGCACTCGCGCCGTTACCGCGGTGGCCACCGCCGCTTCCATATGGGCCGATGGCATCACAATGAACGGATCGCTCCCGCCCAATTCCAGCACAACTTTCTTGATGCGCTTCGCCGCGCCCATCCCGACCTGAATGCCGGCCTGCTCACTGCCGGTCAGCGTCGCGGCCACGATCCGGGGATCGTTCAGCAACCCGTCCACCGGCCCCGAACCGATCAGAAGCGTCTGAAATGCGCCTTCGGGGAAGCCTGCCTCCAGAAAAATCTGCTCAATCGCCAGCGCGCACTGCGGCACGTTCGATGCATGCTTCAGCAACCCGACGTTCCCCGCCATCAGTGCCGGCGCGGCAAAGCGGAACACCTGCCAGAACGGAAAATTCCACGGCATGACGGCCAGGATCGGCCCGATCGGCAGATACCGGATAAAGCTTTTCTTCGCGCCGGTCTCGATCACTTCGTCGGTCATGAACCGTTCCGCATTGTCGGCATAGTAGCGGCAACCGGTGGTGCATTTCACCGCCTCGGCCACAGCGGCCTTATAAGGCTTGCCCATCTCGAGCGTCATCAAGTGCGCGAACTTCTCTTTGTCGCGCTCCAGGATCTCCGCCGCCTTGAGCATGCGCTTCGCGCGCACGGCAAAGGTCGTCGTGCGCTCCGCCTTGAACGTCCGGACAGCAAGCTGCAGTTTCTTCTCGATCTCAGCCTCGGAAAGTGGCTGGAATGTCTTAACAACTTCGCCGGTAGCAGGATTAATAGTTGCAATTGCCATGATCGCCGTCTCCTCAAACAAGTGAACCGAATATAGCAAGAACCGTCTGCCATTCGTCGCAGCTGGGCGCGGTGATCAAATTAACTCGGCAGGCTGGCATCTTCGATCTTACGTTGTCCAAGGCCCGTTCGATGTATATACTACATGTGTATACGAGGTACTTCGATGCCCACGGCCAAAGTATTCCGCTCCGGCAACAGCCAGGCAGTTCGGCTACCCAAAGAATTCCGCTTCAAGGCAAAAGAAGTCGAAGTGTTCCGCCGTGGCGATGAAGTGGTCCTGCGGGAAAAGCCCGCCAGTCTCGGGCGCGCCTTCGACCTGCTCGCCTCCTTGCCCGACGACTTTGATTTGCCTGGCCGCGAGAAAGAAATGCCACAGAAGCGCAAGGGGTTGTGATGGCCGTGGATCTCCGCTACCTGCTCGACACCAACATCTGCATTTACATTCGTAAGAAGAAGCCGGAACGAGTCTCGGACCGCTTCCACAAGGTAGGTTCCGGAGAGGCCGCCATTTCGGTGATTACTTATGGAGAGTTGCTCTACGGAGCCAACAAAAGTGGGCAGCGTGCCCGTTCTCTGGCAACGATACAAGAGTTTGCGCGCATCGTGCCTCCATTGCCCTTGCCCGAGAATGCGGCCGAGGCATACGGATTTATCCGTGCGGAACTCGAAGGCCGAGGCGAGATGGTCGGGCCCAACGATCTCTGGATCGCGGCCCACGCTCTGGCAGCCGAGTTGACGCTGGTCACGAACAACGAAAGAGAATTCCGCCGCGTGCGCGGACTGAAGATTCAAAACTGGGCGGCGTGAAATACAACCGCTCTCCCGGCAACAACCCTCACACAGTTCGTCGCTTTGGCCGGGTCCCAGCAACTAGTCTAAAATTGCATGTCGTGAGTGCCGGAGGTTTTCTTGGCGTTCCGCAGACTATTTTTGCTTTCAATCCCGTTCGTTGCCGCAGTTCAATTGCTGTCGTCGCAAACAGCGACTCCAGTTCTCGCGCCGAAGCCACCACAGCTCAAGTTGGAAATCATTCCGCTGAAGAAGACCTACTCTGTCGGCGAGACCGTATTCGTGAAATATAGGCTGACCAGCCTCATTGACGGCACTCTGTGTTTTCCCGCGCCTGCCGCAGAGTCACTGTTATCTGTCACGGGATACCTGCTTACCGATGCCAATCCCTCAACCTCCGACGAGAAAGACAAGTTCATCGAGGTGTACGACGCAAGGTATCTGACCGACGAGCAACTCCGCTCCAACGTCACGACCAAATGGATCAAGCTGGGAATGTCAGAACCCTATCGACCAAAGCACGCAGGAAAGGTCACTGTTTTGACAGAACCGGGGGGGGTGCTGGGCTCTGCGTACCACCCTCCAGAGCTACCGGGCGATCAGAAAGCCATCGTCGGCTCACTTGGCTGCACCCCGCCCGACGTCGAAGTTCATTCTGTTCCCGTGACCATCACGGTCATGAATGCGCCAAAGTAGCATACCCGCTTGTTACAGCGGTCGGAACCCGGAATTCCTGACGCCCAACGCCCACCGCCTAACGCCGTTTTCCCCTCCCCGTGGTTTACAATTGCAGGTTCCACGCATTCATTTATCCGCAAACCATATAGGAGGATTTCCCATGAAGCTCACCCCTGGCAAACTTGCCGGTCTCAAGAAGGTCTCCAACGAACGCGGCGTCATCGCCGCCGCCGCCATGGACCAGCGCGGCTCCCTGCAAAAATCCCTGGCCAAGGAAAAAGGCGGCGAAGTCACCGACGCCATGATGGAAGAATTCAAAACCCTGGTCAGCGAAGTTCTCACTCCGCACGCCACCGCCATCCTGCTCGATCCGGAGTGGGGACTGCCCGCCTCCAAGCGCCGCGCTAAGAATGCCGGCCTCCTTCTCGCCTACGAAAAAACCGGATACGACAAGACCGGTCCCGGTCGTCTGCCTGACCTGCTCGACGTGTGGTCCGCGCGCCGTCTGCAAGAGGCTGGCGCCGATTGCGTGAAGATTCTGCTGTACTACACCCCCGACGATCCCAAGCACGTCAACGAGATCAAGCACGCATGGGTGGAACGCATCGGCGACGAATGCCGCGCCAACGACATCCCGTACTTCCTGGAATTCGTCGGCTACGAAGAAGGCGCGGACGAGAAGGGCCTGGAGTACGCCAAGAAGAAGCCTCACATCGTCACCGAGAGCATGCGCGAGTTCAGCAAAGACCGCTACGGTGTCGACGTGCTGAAAGTCGAAGTGCCGGTCAACATGAAATTCGTGGAAGGCACCAAGTCGTTCGGCGGAACCAAGGCTTACAGCAAGAAAGAAGCAATCGACCTGTTCCACAAAGCCGCCAACGTGGCGACCAAGCCCTTCATTTATTTGTCAGCCGGAGTCAGCAACGCGGAGTTCAGCGAGACGCTCGAACTTGCCGGAGAGTCCGGCGTGAAGTTCAACGGCGTCCTCTGCGGACGCGCAACCTGGAAGGAAGGCATCCCGGTCTACGCCAAGCACGGCGCCGCCGCCTTCCGCAAATGGCTGGAAACCGAAGGCGTAAATAACATCAACAACGTCAACGACAAACTGAAAGCCGCAACCAGTTGGCACTCGATCTACGGCGTAGAACTGGTCCACGCATAGCTTCGTGGAGCGGCGGACGCCTCGTCCGCCAAGTTTTGAGAATGTAGCGCGGGCACTGCTGCCCGCGCCTTTTTTTGTTTTAATCTTTAGTTCTGATAAACATTCAGTGAGCACACATCCCTTGAAAAAAATCCTTCTCTCGTGGAGCAGCGGCAAAGATAGCGCGTGGACTCTCCACGTTCTCCGCCAGCACGCCGAAGTAGATGTGGTCGGTCTGCTCACCACGATCAACACGCATTTCCAGCGCGTCGCCATGCACGGTACACGCCATGCGCTGCTAAAAGCACAAGCGAACGCCGCTCGTCTTCCGCTGTGGGAAGTTCCCTTGCCCTGGCCCTGCAGCAACGAAACTTATGAACATGCGATGTCGGCGGCCTGCGCCTCTGCCGTTGAAAAAGGAATTTCCGCCATTGCTTTCGGCGACCTTTTCCTCGAAGACGTCCGTCGCTACCGCGAGGATCGCCTGCGCGGCACCGGACTCGAACCTATGTTCCCCCTCTGGGGACGCAACACTCGCGATCTGATCTTGGAGATGTTGGATGCCGGCCTCCGCGCACGAATCGTTTGCGTGGATCCCGCGAAGCTTCCCGGTGGTTTCGTTGGCCGTGATCTTGACCGTGACCTATTGACCCGCTTGCCCGGGACCGTTGATCCCTGCGGCGAGAACGGTGAGTTTCACACCTTCACCCACGCGGGCCCAATGTTCTATGAAGCGATTCCGATCAAGGACGGCGAAACCGTTACCCGTGACGGCTTCCTCTACGCAGATGTGGTGCTCGATTCCAGGGTCGCTGTAGCGTAGCCCGGTCATTGACGAACACCACGTAGGGGCAGAACGCAAGTCCCGCTAAAATATCCTCATGTCCACCGCTCTGATCACCGGCGCATCCGGCGGCATCGGATACGAACTCGCCAAGCTCTTCGCCCGCGATCGTCATAACTTGGTTCTCGTTGCCCGCAGTGCCGACAAACTGGCCCAGGTCGCCAACGAGTTACAAAAGCAAGGCGTCACCGTGAAGACGATCGCGCTCGATCTCGCGACCGCGCCTGCTCCGAAGTTTCTCTTCGCCCAGCTCCAGCGCGAAGGTGTCGCAATCGATATCCTCGTCAACAACGCCGGCTTCGGTGTCTACGGCGAGTTCGCGCAGATGCCGGAAGAAGAAATCCTCGGCCAGATCCAACTCAACGTCACGGCGCTCACCGAACTCACGCGCCTGTTCCTGCCGGGCATGGTTGCGCGCCACAGTGGCCGCATCATGAATGTCGCTTCCACTGCGGGATTTCAACCCGGCCCCCTCTTGGCGGTTTACTACGCGACCAAGGCGTATGTGATTTCATTCTCGGAAGCGATCGCGAACGAGTTGCACATTCCGGCGTTACCATGACCTGTTTCTGCCCCGGAGCCACGCACACCGGCTTCGCGCGGCGCGCCGACGTGGAGAATTCCCGCCTGTTCAAGCAAGCCGCCATGTCGGCCGAGAAAGTCGCGCTCGACGGCTACCGCGCTGTCATGAAGGGCCGCACCCTGGCCATCAGCGGCGCGCACAATTGGCTGGTCGCCCAGTCCACCCGCTTCGCTCCGCGAAAGATGGTCACCGCAATCTCACGATGGGTCGCGGAAAAAGTTGAATAGAAACGTGGAGCCCCGGACGACATCGTCCGGGGCTTTCATCGGGGCGGACGACGCGCCCGCCCCTCCCGCGATCGTTGCCCGGCTTAAACCTGCGCCGCTCCGCCATCCACAAATAGCTCAACGCCCGCGATGAAGCTCGCATCCTGCGACGCAAGGAACACAGCCGCTTTGCCAATCTCATCCGGCTGCCCCATGCGCCCCAAGGGAATGATTGAAGTCAAATGATCAATGATTCCCTTCCGTCCTTCTGCGGTATCGGCCAGCCCGTCCAGAATTGGCGTCTCGATTGGCCCCGGACTGATCACATTCACTCGAATCTTCCGGTCCTTCAAGTCCGTGGTCCAACTTCGCGCGAACGACCGCACTGCCGCCTTCGTCGCCGAATAAACGCTGAACGCAGCCATGCCCTTGATCGACACGATCGAGGCATTCAGAATGACCGACCCGCCATTCGGAATCAGCGGTAGCGCCTTCTGCACCGTGAACAGCACGCCCTTCACGTTGGTGTTAAAGGTCTGGTCGTACTGCTCTTCTGTAATGGATCCCAGAGCCGCCAGGGATCCTCCGCCCGCGTTGGCGAAGACCACATCCACCCGGCCCTTCTCCTGTTTTATCTGCGCAAACAGACCGTCCAGGTCGGCGAGACTGGCGGAATCCGCCCGCACCGCCTTCACCTGCGTTCCACCGATGGTCTTGACCGCCTTATCCAGTTCGGCCTGCCGCCGGCCCGTGATATAGACGAACGCTCCCTCTTTCACAAAGCTCTGCGCCGTGGCCAGCCCGATTCCGCTGCTGCCCCCAGTCACCAGTGCGATCTTGCCCTCCAGTTTGCCTGCCATATGATTCCTCCTGTCCGGTCAGTTTTGGACCGTACGGTTCAGATGTATCCACATGGCGCCCCGATTCACCTTTTCTGAACTGAATGGTATAAAAGTGCATCACATAAGCATGAGGGCGCAGGCACCCAGGCCGAAAAACGCAGGACAGAAGGAACTAGCCCACCCGAAGATGGGCCGTCCCCGCGCCTTCAGCGAGACCACAGCACTCGACACCGCCATGCGTGTCTTCTGGGAAAAGGGTTACGAAGGCGCCTCGCTCGACGACCTAACCCAAGCCATGGGCATCAACCGCTCCAGCATCTACGCCAGCTTCGGCGACAAGGAACAGCTTTTCAAACAAGCTATTGCTCACTACGCCGAAGGCCCAGCGTCGTACATCGACGAATCCCTGCGGCAACCGACCGCCCGCGCCGTGGTCGAGAACCTGTTGCGCGGTTCGCTCACCCTGTTGACCGATCCCTCCCACCCCCGAGGCTGTCTCTTTCTTCAAGGAGGCCTGGCCTGTGGTTCCGGTTCCGAGTCGGTAAAACAGGCGCTGATCGAATGGCGCAGGAGCGGTGAGGCGGCGATAGAAAATCGCATGAAGCGGGCAAGTAAAGAGGGCGACCTCGCTCCCAACGTCGATCCAAAAGATCTCGCCCGCTATGTTTCGATCGTCATGACCGGCTTGGGAGTCCAGGCCGCCAACGGCGCCACCAAATCGCAAATGACCCGCGCCCTGGAATTGGCGCTGTGTTCCCTCCCCTTGTAGAGACGTTGCGGGCGACGTCTCCATCGTCACCGCACTCTCCAGGGAACGCACGTGGCATCATCCCCCCTCTTTACAAATCCCGACCATCTCTATGCAAAGCTTTACTACGTGAAACGATAACGTTTGAAACAGCGTGAGTCTATTGCTTCGAGTGCTGGTTCGTGAAAAAAACAGCACCAAAAAGTCCGCACGAAATCGAAAGCCGCGCGACACGGGCTTTCGACAGGAGGTAGCAAGATGGCGAACACCAGTAACGCTCAATCCGTTTCGGCCATGATTGCCTTTCTGACTCTGGCCGGGACCAACGCGAGGCGCGTCCTCGCTCTCAGCACCGCACTTCTTTTTGCCGCCACCTGCATGGCGCAAAATATGGGGCAAAATAATGATCACACTCACCCCCCCTCGGCTCCGGAACCCCAGACCAACCAGGTCCCAGCAGCACCACCAGCCACCGAGACAATTCCCAGCGGAACCAGGTTTGCCTTGGTGCTCACCAATTCGATTTCCAGCAGCACCATGCATCGCGGAGACGAGGTCCAGGCTCAGACCGTCGCGCCCGTCGCGCTCGGCGACCACGTCGTCATCCCCGCTGGCGTGTTCGTGCAAGGAAAACTCGACAAGCTCCGGCGAGACGGAAGCCGCGGCGTGATGCTGATGCAGTCGGCATCGATAATTTTTCCCGACGGCTATGTGGCCCGGATCGCCGAACCGCTCACCATTGAAAGCGACGAAGGCACTGCCTGGCTCAACCCCAGCGGCGGCGCAAAAGCCGGAATGGTGATCGCGCCCCTGGCCGGTCTTGGCATCGGGGCGGCGATTGGCAGCGCCGCCCATACCACGCAAAGCACGACGCTGGGAGGCACGACCCTCACTTCCAGCACACCCAAGGGCGTCGCCATCGGCAGCTTGGTCGGCCTCGGTGCTGGCGGCGCGGTAGCCCTCGCCCTGGTGTTTCACAGCCATCAGTTCTTCGTGGAAGTCGGCTCGCCCATGGAGATGGCTCTGCCGCAGCCGCTCACCCTCACGGAGAACCAGGTCACGGATGCAGTTCGAGTGGCACAGGAAAATCCGATTCCCGTGCCGCTGCGGCCTTCCACTCTGGCGGGCGCACGCGGGACTTGTTTCATTGGCGGTACGCCGGGCACTCCCAGCACCATCATTCCAGGGACCCCGCCGATCGGGACGTCTCCCGGCACGCCTGCGACCGTCATCCCCGGCATCCCGGCAACTCCGCCCACGCCGTATCCATGCCCGTAATCATGATGGGTTAAACTGGGCTCTCGGCCGCGAGTTATGCACCGCGAGGAATACGACTACGCGGAAACCGAGAGCCCCACTTCCATGCCCACACTCATTCCGCAACCCACGCGCATCACCGCCGCTGGCAACAAGCCCAAACTAATCGACGAGTACATTGGCCGTGTCAATTCCAGGACCGCTGCCGCCAGCGTCGCCCACATGCGCAGTCCCCAGGGATGGCTCGAGCCCGGCCAGACCCCCGAGTTCGACGAGTTCACGATTGTGCTGAAAGGCGTGCTGCGCGTCGAGCACAAGCAAGGCTCGCTGGACGTGGCCGCCGGACAAGCCGTGATCGCCCACGCCGGCGAATGGATCCGCTACTCCACTCCCCAGGAAGGCGGTGCCGAATACATCGCCGTCTGCCTCCCCGCGTTTGCCGTGGAAACCGTGCACCGGGACAGCTGACCGACCGGAAGCACTTCAGATTTCAGATATTAGTCACCGATAACGCAGAGTTTGAAACCCAACAATCTGAAATCAGCCATCTGAAATAATCCTCACTCCCCGCCCGCGTAATATCCCGGCCGCGCTTCCACGTGAAAAAGGTAGTGGAGCTTCTTCGGCAGGCGCAGCTTCACGCTGATCTTGCGCCACCTGGCGTCGTGCGGCGGCGACTGCGGCTGGTAGGCCAGCATATATTGATGCCGTAGTTGCGTCCCGATATTGCGGGTTATGGCCGGCAAATCCTTTACATCGGTGATGGAAAAAGCGTGCCCGCCCGTGATGCCGGCGACTTCCCGCAGTAATTCCGGCCCAAGCAACTCTTCCTGAGTCGACGCATAGCGCTCGTAGGTACCAACCGCATAGACCATCACGTCGCCTTCCCGCAGCGCAGATTTCACGTCCTTCTCCGTATAGCGGCTATGGTTGTCGCCGCCATCGGACAGGATGAGCAACGCCTTCCGCGCATACCGCGCGCTGCGCATCTTCCGGACGCCCATATAAATCGCGTCGAGCAGAGACGTCTGCCCCTTCGAACGTGCCGTCAGCAGATCGTTTTCGATGTGCTCCGGACTGGGGGTGAAGTCGGTAATCAGCTGGGGTGTGTCCGCAAACGTGATTAGAAAGAACTCATCCTGCGGATTGGCCTGTTCGCAGAATTGCAGGACGGCCTCCCGCGCCCGCTCCAGTTTGTACGCCATGCTGCCGCTGGTATCGACCAGAATGCCGATCGATACTGGCGCGTCTTCGCTGGAAAAGTGCTTGATTTCCTGTGCTTCCTTGCCCTCAAAAAGCTCAAAGTTTTCCTGGTCGAGGCCAAGCACCGGGCGGTGGAAGTCGTCCGTAATCGTTACCGGAACCAGCACAAGATTGACACTGGTCCGGATCAGGCTTGCGTCCGCGAAGGCGCCGGCAGGCGCATTTTCGCTGTAGGCAGCGCTGGCCACCTCCGCCGTCCTCTGCCGCGGAGCTATGTGGATCTCGTCGAGACCCGTCTGAGCAAGGACCCCACTCGCTGAAAAGATCAGAAGGCAAAACAGACTAATGGGGGAGAATCTCGCTTGCACCGTGGGAGACATGGCTGGCACCGTCCCAACATCTATCGACAATCAGGCCGCGCGCTTGAGTCGCGCTCGCTGTGATTTTGGTTGTAGGACGAATCCAGTAGGAGAGCAAGAAAAGATCCCGACCCGAACACACGGAAGTAACGCCCGGCCGTCCAATTCGGGAAGAACGCGGCGAATCTGGAATGATCGGGTCCGAGGTCACATGTTGAACGAGAGAATCGAGAGCGGCGCGACTTCAGTCGGGCCAAAAGAGACAAACCTCCGAGAGCATGGCCTCAGCCGAAGGCGGTCACCTGCAAACGACCCTCCCGCTTGGGTAGGAGCCAAGAGCCAACAGCCAAGAGCTCCCTCACTCCCACTCAATCGTCCCGGGCGGCTTCGACGTGATGTCATACACCACACGGTTTACACCCTTCACTTCATTCACAATGCGCGTGGAAATAATCTTCAGTACTTCGGTCGGCAGAGGGAACCAGTCGGCGGTCATCCCGTCCTCGGAACTCACGGCGCGGACGGCGCAGGTGTAGGCGTAAGTCCGCGCGTCGCCCATCACTCCGACCGACATCACCGGCAGCAGCACGGCAAACGACTGCCAGATTTTCGTGTAGAGGCCAGCCTCTTTCACTTCGCTGACCACGATGTCGTCGCACTCGCGCAGCACGGACAGGCGCTCCGGCGTGACTTCTCCCAACACGCGTACGGCGAGACCGGGGCCAGGGAACGGTTGCCGCTGCAGGATTTCGTCGGGCATGCCGAGGTCGCGGCCAATCTTGCGAACTTCGTCTTTGAACAAATCTTTCAGCGGCTCGATCAGCTTGAGCTTCATCTTCGCGGGCAGCCCGCCGACATTGTGATGCGACTTGATCACCTGCGACGGCCCCCGCACCGATCGCGACTCGATCACGTCAGGATAGAGCGTCCCCTGCACCAGCCACTTCACTTTACCTTCAGTCTTCTCGATGCGGAGAGCTTCTTTCTCGAACACCTTGATGAATTCGTTGCCGATGATCTTGCGTTTTTTTTCCGGATCAGTGACGCCCTTCAGTTTCTTTAGGAAACGCTCCGTCGCGTCGACGGCATCGAGACGCAAGCCCAGCTTGTCGCGCAAAGTTTTCTGCACTTTTTCGAATTCGTTCTTGCGCAGCACTCCGTTGTTGACGAAGACGCAGGTTAACTTTGACTTGCCCTTCGCATCACGGAGGGCACGATCGACCAGCACCGCAGCAACCGACGAATCTACGCCGCCCGAAAGCGCCAGGATTGCCCGTCCCGTGCCGACTTGCTTCTTCACCTGCTC
>Ga0070733_10000627_pt1 | contig 28075 bp, 20 predicted proteins | sample Coa_R1_9_FD_66450 | JGI IMG/M metagenome (GOLD analysis project Ga0070733, IMG submission 66450) | Surface soil microbial communities from Centralia Pennsylvania, which are recovering from an underground coalmine fire - Coalmine... | ecosystem: Environmental > Terrestrial > Soil > Unclassified ...
GAGCACCATCCACTGAAGGGGCCGGAGTATGGTGGATCTAGTCCCTTGCGCAGTAGCCTGCTCAAGAAAGACCGAGATTGCACGCCAGGAAATCACTAGAATTTTTTTTGCTGCCACGAACAAGCGGCGAATCATGGTACACTCCAGTCAGGCCGCGTTTAACGCCGCTCGAAACGGGTTCCAGCCGTTCCGCGTGGTGGCAGCTTAACTGAAGCTTTCCTGATTCGCTTCGCCAACCATTCTACGCTGCTTCAAGCAGTTCGCGCACGCTCCATACGTGATCCGCGATTCCAGCGGCCATAGCCGGGGTCACACGAAGCGATTTGTGAACCCGGCAAAAATTGTAAAACGCAAACCAGCACGCGACTGCGGCCCAGTGGTTCTCCCACTTCTTACTGAAGGCGTTCGTGAGCCGGGTGAATCGGCGCGTGCCCATTCGGATGCTGAGATTCTGGCGTTCGATGTGGCTCGTGCAAATGCGGTCGGGGTCAGGTTGACCCATGACTGGGACTACCTCCACGGCTTGGACTTCGGCGGGGCTGTACCGTGCTTCACCCTCTTGCGATGCGCGATAGACCTTGATGAGTTGTGCGAAGTCGCAACGATCTTCCAGGGTGTTGCTGATCGCGGAGCGGTACGGCGCAAATCCGTCGGTTGTGACTTGGAAGTGCTGGCTGCTGGTGGCATGGCGCAAGCCTTCAATGAACTGATCCGTGGTGGCTTGGTTGCGCTTGCCCATGGCGATGTTCAGCACGAGCTTGGAGTGGCGCTCGATAGCAACGAAGGTGTAGCAGTCGCCAAAGTTCGGATTGTCGGTAGGTCGCACGCGCTTTTCCTTTTTGAAGATGAAAGCCCACAGTTCGTCGCATTGAACGTCGCGCACGGAAACGTTGCGGATCTTCTCAGCCATGATGCGCTCACACTTCTCACCGGCCAGAACCAGAAGCTTCAGGATCGTGGTGTGGTGAACGTCCGTCAAGCGTTCCGTGCTGGAAACGCTGTTGCCTTCGAGCAAGAGCTTCAGAACCATCTCAGCCTTCTCAACAGGTAGGTACATGCCATCCAGCGGCTTCTCTCGCGGTTCCAGGAACGTCTTGGAGCACTGGCGGCACTGAAACCTCTGGGTGCCCTTGCGGTCACGTCCCTTGCGCTTACATTCCGTCCGGCAGTTGTGGCAGGTCATGGAATCTCCTCTTGAGTTCCACAGCCAACAGCCGGATAATGGGTTTGCACGTCCGACCCGGCGAAAGCTGTGTTGGATTACAAGCCCCGGTCGGTGCTTCAACACTGATCGGGGCTTTTTGCTTCATGGTCTATTCTAAGCTGGCATCGCTGGCATGTCAATATAAATCGCTTGCATGTGCCAACGATTGCTGCTAGCATTGTTCCATGGCACAAAAGCCCAAGAACATCAAGATTGCAGCCTCCGAAACGATTGAACTTCAGGATTCCGTGACTGTCGCCAAAACCTCGAAGGGTGGTAAAGCGCGCATGGAAATGATGTCCCCTGAGGAGCGCACGGAACTTGCTAGAAGCGCCGCCAGGGAGCGATGGCGCAAACTTCGGGAGCGAGTTCCAGGCGGGGAGAATGCCAGCTCGCCAGCCGAATATGAACCAATTGTGATTGATAACACTAAGGTTCCAGTCGCGAAGTGGCCGGGCATATTGAGAATAAGCGAGGTGGAGATTCCTTGCTACGTACTAGACGACGGACGCCGCGTGATCACTAGAAACGCTGCAACTGCCGTGCTCACGGATGGCAAGGGTGGCGGAAACCTTGAATCGTATCTGATAGTCGAGGGGTTGCGCGGTTTTCTTCCGCCTTCCTTCACGGATCAGATGATCGATATTTTTGTTCCGGGGGTGAGTCAGTCTCCGCAAACTAGGACGATGGGTATTTCGGCTGAGGCTTATATTGAGATTTGCCGCGCCTACGTTGCAGCCCATGAAGCAAACGCTCTTAAAACTGAGCGTCAAAAAGTCATCGCATTGAAGGCCGCAATGTTCTTGGCGGCATGCGCCAAGGTCGGCCTTATCGCGATGATCGATGAGGCTACAGGATATCAATACGAACGTGCCAGCGATGCGCTCCAATTCAAACTAAAGCTGTTTCTCGCCGAGGAGATGCGGAAGTGGGAAAAGACTTTCCCTGATCAACTATGGGAACAGTTCGGACGCCTAACGAACTGGACTGGTTCAATCCATTCCCGCCCGAAGTATTGGGGGAATCTCGTGATGGAATTAATCTACGAGTACTTAGATGCGGACGTGGCTCAATGGCTTCGCGAGAATGCACCAAAGCCAATGAAGGGACAGAACTACCATCAGTGGATGAGCCAACAATACGGGCTCAAGAAACTGATCGAGCACATTTGGAAGATCATAGGCATCGCTAGCACGTGCCAGACGCTAGATGAACTGAGGCGTAAGCTTCATAAGATTTACGGGAAGCAGGCGGCTTTCCATTTCGCAGTAAGGATCGTCAAGAAATCAGAGGAAAGCGGCCAGGAGCTTCTCTTCGATCCGCGTGGGGAGACGTTGGCGTGATCCTCTGGCGGCCCGCACTCGCGAGGCCGCCACCAAGAGGGACACAGATTTAGCGCACTACCTTACCTTTAATGGCCATCGCTCAGGCGCTAGAATCGTTGTATGGTCGAGTCGACTCTCTCGCCGGTGATTTTGGGCCCGGCGACATTGATCGGGTCGAGTATGGCGCTTCGATGGCAAAGCCTTCTGCTTGAAAAGTACAGCTGCAGTCCCGGAGAGCGGCCAGAGGAAAAACCCCTCGACCGGCATGTGCTTGTGATGCTGTGTTCGCCAACGTGGCGCGGGGAAAAGAGGGCCGCAGATGGTTCGTTTGTTTCAACCAGCAAAACATTAGGCGCCTTGACGACTGTGCCGAGGGGACCCGTGCCGTTTGGACGGTCGTTGCAGAAGGCCGACATTCTGTATTGTGGGTTTGACGATTCGCTACTATCAGCGGTACGTGAAGAACTGGACGGCCCGTTGCCCTTGCCTGTTAGCGCGCGTTCCGGCCTGCACGATCACGCTGTTTCAGAGATTCTCAATCTGTTGTTGGCGGAGGTTGAGTCTGGCGGAACATCGGGCACTCTGTACGCCGAATCGCTCGCGCACGCACTTGCGGTAAGGTTCCTCTTTCTCGGCGAACGTCTACCGACGCTGTCACGCAGTACAGCCGTACTCCCTCAGCGAAAGTTGCGTAACATCCAGGACTTCATCGAAAGCCGTTTGGCAGCCGACCTGACACTTCAGGAACTAGCGGCAGAAATGGGCTATAGCCGAAGCCATTTCTTGCGGATGTTTCGTGCAACGACGGGCATGACGCCCCATCGATACGTGTTGAAGCGCCGTGTCGAGCGCGCGCGACAATTGCTTGAACAGGTAGATCTCAGTGTCGCGGAGGTCGCATTCAGATGCGGCTTTTCGAGCCAAGCCCACCTGACCGTTGCGTTTCGAAATGAATTTGGAATCACCCCGGCTGAATATCGACGGCACCTCGGCTAAGGTAAATCGCCAATCGATGTGCGTGTTTGCTGATTGCTAAGACCCGCGGATGCGCAGCCCATTCCCTAGCTATAGCTAGACCCCGACTCCAGCCATTTTGCGAAGACGATCATTCGCGAAATACTGAGCCTGCCCTTCTTCGGCTTGCAGAACGAGGCCGGCGACGAATTCAGGCTTGTCACCATCAGCGTAATTGGACGACGGTCCGCCGTCGGCCGGATTCCCTATCCTGTTCGTGCCAAAGTTCGTCGCAGTGACAAACGGGCTCGCCTCGTTTTGTCGGGTCTATAAAAAGGAGTCCGCGCCGTCAATCGACCCAGCTTTGATCTAACAGCCTGTGTCTAAACTCCAAAAACACCTGGACCTGAAAATGTTTTGACTTTAAAATTGGGTATGGCGATGGGTACGCGAAAGATGCGGGAGCGGCAAGAAGAGTTGTGGTATGGCGGCGACTAACAGTTTCACAATACCGGCGTCGCCTGGCGGACCGGTGTGATCAGCGATGAAGGACGCGCTGTCGTCACACGCGCTCCGGCGGATCGCGGCGCATTCAAGGCGCCCACTCTTCGTGAGATCCCCCTCACGGCGCCGTGCATGCACGACGGCAGTATTGCGACTCTCGGGGAAGTGATCGACTAATATGACAGCGGAGGCCAGCAGAGCCCGGCGCTCGATCCGAAGCTTCGTCCGCTGCATTTGTCCGCGCCCGAGAAGCAAGATAATCCTGGCGTTCCTGACTTCGTTAGCCGGCCGCATCAAGGATGGCCGCTGATCGATCCAAGGGGGTGGAGATTCCGAATGTGAAACGGGAGATCGAGTTGTTGCGATTCGCGTCATTGCCGCCGCGGCGGCGATGCTCTTTCTGGCCGTTGGGTGGACGATCTTGGCAACGACAGGTTACTTCGCTCGTAGTTAAGTGATGTCACGGACCGGTCGAGTCACAAGCCCTTTGATCTGGGTAGCCTTGCCGCGAGTGACAACCGAGTGACAACGTCGCAGGTTCATAGCGGGTTCTTGACCGTCTCCGCGATACCAGTTGAACGTATTTGGTACAAGATAGACCCAGATGAGAGGAACTGAACCGGCGCCATGCGGCTTCGATTCCCGTTAGCGCTACCAACTCCTCATAGACTTACGGGTAATGCGCTGGGCGCGCGACCGCCTCCAAGGCTGTTCTGTTCAATTTTCCGATTGAAGTCGACGACTAGGCGTCGCCCCTTTCGAAGCTGGCTCACTTTCCGTGCCGGTTCCGAAGCAATACGTTGAGTTCGGCTCTCGCGCACCGGCACGCCGGCTTTTTACCAGCGCCTGTGAGAATGCGAATGGACTCTCGCGGGGGGAATGCGATGAACAAACGCCGCATGAAGAAAAACATCTGGAGCCACTTCGGATTCGACCGGGCTGTTTGGGTCGAAGGCTACTGATCCCGCGACTCTGCTATCCGCCGCACCCCTGCTCCTCGTAGACGCAGGGGTCGCCGCATACATCCCGGCCCGCCGGGCTTCTCACGTTGATCCTTCGCGCGCCAAGAGGGTCTGATTTCGGACCGGGACGGGTGTATGCTGTGGAGAATATGACATTACAGCGAATGAGATTGCTTCTCGTAGCATTTCTTGGGACGGTTCTTTCCTTCTGGACGACATTGGCGCCCGGGCAACCGGTCAATGCCCAACAGGTCAAAAAGATTGATGACAAGGTGCTGAAGACCGCTGGAAAAGGCACGGAATGGACCATTAACGGGATGGATTGGGGTGAGCAGCGCTACAGCACGATGACTCAGATCAATCCCGGGAATGTGAGCAAGCTCGCGTCCGCGTGGTCGTATGAACTCGGTCCCGGTGGTGGCAGCCAGCAGGCGACTCCTCTGTATTCGAACGGGGTCCTCTATACCGTGACGAACTGGAGCATCGTCGCCGCCGTCGACGCGAAAACCGGCAAAGAGCTCTGGCGCTATGACCCGCAGGCGGATCGAACGATGACGCAGCCGGGAAAATCCCGCCTGTGTTGCGGCGTGAATAGCCGGGGAATTGCACTGTACGAGGGTAAGGTGCTGGTCCCCGTCGTCGACGGACGCATGCAGGCTCTTGACGCCGCGACCGGAAAGCTCCTGTGGTCTTCATGGGCGATCCCGGAGCCGAAAGATGGCGAGATCTCCCCCTACTCCCTCACCATGGCGGCCCGCGTCGCGAAGGGCAAGGTGTTCATCGGAAATGCCGGCGCTGAATTTCCTCCGTTTCGTGGGTACGTTTCCGCGTTCGATGTAAACACAGGTAGAGAACTTTGGAAGTTCTACACAACCCCCGCCGATCCATCGAAGGGCTTTGAGAACAAGGCCATGGAAACCGCGGCAAAAACATGGGCGGGTGAATGGTGGAAGATGGGCGGCGGCGGATCCATGTGGGATGGCATGGCCTACGATCCCGATGAAAACCTTTTGTATGTCGGAACCGGCAACGGGACGGTCTGGTCAGCGGACGTTCGCAACGGCGGCAGGCAGGAAAAGCAACTGGACAATCTCTACATCGCCTCGATCATCGCCATCAACGCAGACACCGGTCAGTTGAAGTGGCACTACCAGTGCACGCCTGGCGATCAATGGGACTACGACGCGATTCAGCACCTTCTGCTTGCGGATATTCGGATCGGCAATCGCAATCGTAAGGTCGTCATGCAGGCGAACAAGAATGGTTACTTCTACGTCATCGATCGCACCAACGGCGAATTCATCTCCGCATCCGAGATGTCGCAAGTGAGCTGGGCCACGGGAATCGATCCAAAGACTGGCCGTCCCGATGTTCATCCCGACGCGCTCTATTCTTCGAAGAAGGGCGTGACGGTATATCCGGTGCAGATGCACAATACGTCGCAGATGTCCTTTAATCCGAACACGGGCCTGATCTATGTTCCGATCGCCGTCGAAAACACGTTCAGCTTCGTGGCGGCGGAGGCCTACACGCCGACTCCAGGGAGCCAAAACTTCGGACTGAATCTGGGGGGAGCACGGGGCGGCACACCGATGGCAATGCCGCCTTCTCACGGACCCGACCGTAAGAATCCTGATGGAAGCAAAGTTCGTGGAGGCATTCTCAGCGCGTGGGATCCCGCCACTCAAAAGGAACGCTGGTTCGCACCCGGCGGCGGACAGACGGGCGGTGGCACGCTGTCCCTGGCTTCGAACCTCGTGATTCAAACGTTGAGCAACGGACACATGAAAGCGTTTACCGCGGACAAGGGTGAACAGCTTCTGGACATGGCGTTGCCGCTAGGTTCCGGCGTCGGCCCACCAATGACGTATATGCTCGACGGCAAGCAATACATCGCCGTCATGGCAGGAACCGGCGCTGTTGCTGGACGTGGGGGTGGCGGACGTGGCGCAGGGCCCGGCGGCCCGGCCCCAGGAGGCCTAGCTCGCGGAGCTCCGCCGGCGGGCGCAGCGCCTCTTGAGCCGACAGCTGCGGCAGCTCAGGCCGGACAGAATGTTCCTCCGGCCCCGGCCGCGCCTGTGGGCGCCAACAATCCGAAACTGCTTGTTTACGCTGTTCCGAATTGAGGACGCATTCAACGAAAATTGAACCCGCGAAAATTGAACCCGGGCCTCTTCCCCTATGGCCGCTGAATCAGCTCAATGCGGTTCCCGGCCGGATCGACCGCGAAACCGAGGACCATGCCGGTGTTTTGGAATGGGCGCGGTTCTCCAGTCATCGTTCCACCCGCGGCTTTGACGGCGGCGACCGTTTTGGTCATATCCTTTACGACAAAGATCACGTGTGGAATCGGGTCTTTCACGTCGTCGGAATCGCGATGAAATAGCACCATCAGCGGATTCTTGTTGGCCTTCGCGGCTTCGACCGTGGCCCCGAAGTTCACGAAGACCTCCGTGCCTCCCGGGTTTTCGATCCGATTGACCTCCTGCATGCCGAACGCCGCCTGGTAAAACTTCGCCAGGGCGACGGTGTCCTTTGCGGCGATGCGCACCGAGTCGAGGGCCACCTGAGCGTGAGCGGCGCGCCCGAGCAGCACAGCCGCGCATATCGCGATCGCAGTCGTGTGAAGTCTCTTCATCAAAGCCTCCGTTGGAGAATCTCATTCATAATAGAACACGCCGGCGCCCACTTTCGTACTCCGCTGGCTGCAGCGATAAACAAGGCCGCGAAGGCGATATCACACCAAGCGCGTAGGTTATAATACTCGCTCAGCATGACGCGGGCCGGTTGGTATCTGATTCTGTCGGCGGGAGCGCTCCTGGGGCAAGCTGCGCTGCCCGTGGTCAGTTCGGTGAACCAAACCGGGACCAATACGAAGCTGGTTTCGCCGGGCGCATTCATTTACGTGCTGGGTACCGGTTTTGGAACCAGCGCGACCGTTACCGTGAACGGCGTCAGCGCGCTGGTTCTGGAAACGACCGACACGGCCTTGACGATGCAGATCCCTTCCGCCGTCGCGCCCGGGCCGGCGAACTTGGTGCTGACCTCCACGGTGGGAAGTTCAACGCCTTTCGCGTTCTTGCTCAGTCCGTTTTCACCGAGCCTCCTGACCGACCCGACGGCGAACCCGCCAACCAGCTACTTTACGCTGAGCGCGACCTTTAAATACAATCTCGCCCCCGGCGACTTTGTGGAAGTGCCGGTGAATGGACTGGGTCCCCAGTCGCCTCCGCCGGCGCCGGTGGTTCTGATCGATGGAAACGCTATCCCGGCGCTCGGAGTGAGTTCGATTGGTAAGTGGGATGTCTTCCTGCTTGGGGGAATAACCGTGAATATGCCAGCGGTCCAATTTCAGATTCCCAATCTTCCGTACGGGCACCACAGCTTGACCGTCCAGGCCGGCGCCGTAACCACCAACCCATTGGCTTTGGACCTGTTCTTTACGGGCCTGGTAGTCTCTCCGACCGGCCTCACATTTAATGCGGTACAGGGCGGACCAGCGCCCCCGCCCCAAACCACCACCGTGCTGAGCGGCGTGGGGACCATCAACTTCTCGGTTTCGCCAGCGACCCTATCCGGGGGCACGTGGTTTACGGTGTCGCCGCAGTCCGGGTCCGCACAGGTGGGACAAACGGGAACTACGCTTCAAGTCGCCGTGAATCCTTCCGGCCTCAGCGCGGGCACCTACTACGGCACGATTCAGGTCGCCGCGCTTGGCATTGCCAATTCACCGCAGCTCGTGTCGGTGGTATTGAATGTCCTGCCCGCAAGCGCCAATATCGGGGCGGTGCTAAGTTCGGCGGGATTGATTTTTGTGGGGCCCGCCGGCGGCGCCAGCCCTCCGGCGCAAACGGTGACGGTTTATAACCCGTCGGCATCCGCACTGAGTTTCACTTCGGTGCTAGCCGGAACAAATGCATCGGTTCACTTCCATTACAACCCCTTAAACGCCAGCATCCCGTCGGGACAGTCGGTCGCGCTGACGATTGGGGATAGCACGGCGGGGCTTGCGGCGGGAACCTACAACGCAACCATCGCGCTGACGTTTTCCGATGCCAGCACCCGCGTGATCAGCTTACTGCTGTTGGTGACGTCGGGTACAACGGCATCCGCCGTTCGGACCGGACCGTCGCCGGCGGCAACCGGCTGCACGCCCACCAAGCTCCTGCCGGTGTTGACGGGGCCCGGCAACGGTTTCAACGTCCCGGCGTCATGGCCCACGCCCATTCTGGTCACTGTGGTGGACAATTGCGGATCGAATCTACTGACCGGCAGCGTGCATGCCGAGTTTTCGAACGGCGATCCCGTCCTCACTCTGGCGTCGCTGAACAATGGAACGTGGACGGGTGCGTGGCCCCCGGTCAACGCCCGCCCCAGCGGTATCACGATCACGGTTGTTGCGTCCGCTGCCGATTCGAATCTCGTCGGCACCTCGCAAATCACCGGAGGCGTAGCGGCCAATCCGAACGTGCCGGTCTTAAACCAAGGCGGAGTTGTCGATTTGGCCGCTTACGGAGGCGTCGTTTCCCCGGGAAGCCTGATTGCGGTTTTCGGGAGCCAGCTGGCGGCGGCGCAAGCCCAGGCGCTGTCGTTGCCGCTCCCGGTACTGCTCTCGAACACTACGCTATTCTTGGGCGCCGAACCGATACCCTTGATCTTCACCAGCAGCGGGCAGGTGAACGCGATGATGCCGTATGATGTCACCCCCGACGCGTCGCATCCCCTGATTGCGCAAATCGGGACCGCCCTGTCGGCTCCGCAAACGGTTCTGGTCGCCGCGGCGCACCCGGCGGTGTTCACTGTGGATCAAAGCGGAACGGGCGCGGGCATTATCGTGCACAATAGCACCAACTTACTGATCACATCTTCAAACCCAGCGCAGCCCGGGGAAGTAGTGGTGATCTATTGCACGGGGCTCGGTGCGGTCACCCCCCCGGTTCCCGCCGGAACTGCCGCGCCCCTCGACAGTCTGACGTACACGGTGAACACCGTCACGGTGACCATCGGCGGAGCGCCCGCCAACGTGCTCTTCGCGGGCATCTCGCCCGGGTCCACGGGACTCTATCAAGTGGATGCGGTGGTGCCCACCGGTTTGCCGGATAGCGATACCACGCCGGTCATTTTATCGGTTGGAACGCAGGTTAGCCCGGCAGTCACGTTGTCCCTCCAAAACTAGCAAGTCGGTGGAGCGTTAGGGCGGTGTTGCGGGTCCGCGCAGGTGGTGTGTGTCTTTCTCGTTCTCCTGGCACACGTACTCCATTAACTCGTCGTTGAGCAGGAGGCGGTGGGTGGAGCTTACGGTGAACAGGCGCGTGTAGGCGCCGGGGTCGTCTATGGTGACCTCTTCGATTAGCGTTCCGAGGTTGGGCCGCGTGTAGCGTTCAGTGGTCCGGAGGCGCTCGGTGTGGGGATGGCCTTCGAAATCGAACCAGGAGCGGTCGTTGAAGCCGACCGTATCGATGATGAGCGTGTCCTTGTCCCAGCGGCCGGTGGAGTGTCCGTACCAGGTCGGATCGGGGTCGGGCGGATGGGAGCGGCCGTCCATGAAGATCTGGCGGTAGCTGTGGATGTTGCCTTCAAATAGAAAGAAGATGTGGGTTGGCGTTTGCAGGATTCGCCAGGGAAAGGGAGCCAGGCGCGGAACGCCAGTGGGCAGGCAGTTCGCCTCCGGATCGTCCTTAGCTAAGCGCGCGGCTTTGATCTTCAGTGCCTCGGGCGTTAGCGGCAGCGTCTCGCCTTTCGGCAAACCTAAAGAGAGATCGTAAACGAGAGCGTTATCGGCGGGGCGCCAGAGGCCCGAGAGATCGACGTTGCCGTTGGCGAGGCGGGGAGTGGGTCCGCTGGGCGCCGGCGGTAGTGGAGTGAGATTGGCAAAGGAGTTGACATTGCCCGCCTGAGGCGCTTGCGCCACGACGCTGACTGGCGTGCGCGGCGGGGCAGGGTCGGCGGAGCCCGTCAAGCCGGCGCGATCGATTGCAGCTCTGACCAAACCGGATGCTTTCGCGTCGTCGAGGAAGCGGTTGACCGCGGCGAGGGCGGCGGAGTTTCCTTTGGGAACGGCGATGGCCTGCTCGACGGCGAAGAAGTTGTCGTCGAGGACTCGAAAGCGGGGGTCGGCGGCGACGATTTCGAGGAGGCGCTGGCGGTTGGTCCCGTAAGCCGCAATGTCTCCGCTCAAAAGAGCAGCTATCGCCTCGTCCATGTTCTTCAGATGCGATAACGTAGCGTTCTTCAGATTCCGGGCGAGGAACAGGTCGGGCGAATCGCCGGCATTGGCGGCTACGCGGATGCCGGGCCGGTCGACATCCTTCACGCTGTGAAGAGTGGATGCGACGGGGACCAGGTATGAGCTCCATCCAAGCAGGTAGGGCTGCGAGAAGTCGACATCGGTGGCGCGTGTTGGATCGACGGCGACAAAGCCGAGATCGACGGTTTTGGTTTTAAGGCTATCGAGGATTGCGGGAACTCCGCCTGAGGGCGTAATGGCGACCGGCACGCCGAGGCGGCGGGCGAGTTCGTCGGAAAGCTCGCGAACGGGTCCGCTGATGGCGCCGGTTTTCGGATCGACCCTGCCTTGCGTGGGATTGCTGCCGAGGAATGTTACGCGAAGGGTTCCAGTGGGTGCGACATCACGCGCGGAGCTGGGCGTTTGCGCGGCTGCGGGCCATGCAGCGAGGAGGAGGATCAGTCCGCAAAGGGCGCGCGGGCACCCTCGATACACCAGAGGAAGAGGCTCGCGCGCTCCGTTTTGCGGGCGGTTACTTTGAAGGAAGAAAGGTTCGCGCATCATGATCGGGCCTCCTTTATTGTGGAACATCTGGCCGAGGTAGCCAATCGTTTTCATGTGCCGGCGGTACACGAGACGATTCTTCGAGCCAATGATTCGCACCAGCCACTCCCCACCTTCGGGAAGAGGCGGAAACAGAGGCCTCAACCGCGACCCAGAGTGCCGGTAAAGGACTGAATTTAGGTTGTGCGTTGGTTGCGGGGGAAGGATTTGAACCTTCGACCTTTGGGTTATGAGCCCAACGAGCTACCAGACTGCTCCACCCCGCAGCACTATGGTAGCGTAGCGCTGTTAGCTGGTCAAATTTCGGCGCGTTAGAGTTTCTTCACCGAAGCCTCCACCGCCAGCACATCGTGATTGGCGTTGATGGAGACGCGCTTGGGCATTTTCGGCAGCGTGACCTTCACGTTGGCCGTCATGTTCCCGATCACCCGCACGCGGCCGGACGGCGCCCAGTGTCCGTCGAAGTCGAAATACAGAGGCACCGTCATCAGGAAGTCCGGCGGCACTTCGCTCTGCGTGAGCTTGCCCTCCAGAATCGCCTTGCCCCCGTCGGTGCTCTTAACGCTGTATTCGAAATGATATCTCGGAAGGCCCGTTCCGTAAATCCAATCGCGGAACAGCCAGTCGGAGCGGTGATCGCCCGCCACATCCAACCCCGCCTTCATGTGCTTGTCCACGATCCCCTTGAACCCTTCGGTCGAAGCGTTCTTGTAAAGATAGGTCTGGACATAGTCGTGCATCATCGCGATGAAGTCCTGGTCGCTGCCGGTCTTTGGATCGCGCATCAGCATGCGCAGCATTTGGAGGAAATAAGCGCCCTTGGAATAAACCAAGCGGTCGTAGGCGCCGGCGTTCTTGAAGGTTTCCAGGCGCTGGCCCAGCCACACCGGGCCGGCGTCGTTGGGCGCGTTGCCGAACGGGTTTTTCTGCACGATCTCGTCGCGGACCCGGTCCCAGAACTTGTCGGCTTCAGCCGGCTTCAGGGTCGCCTCCACGAACAAGCCAGCTGAAAATTCCGCGAATCCCTCCGAAAGCCACTGATCATGATACGACGCAAAACCTACCATGTGGCCCCACCACTGGTGCGAGATTTCGTGCGGCGTCACTTCCTGAATGAACGCCTCGAGGTCTGAGGAGTGCTGCTGTCCCAGCAGCGTCCAGCGCTGCGTCGAATCGAGAAACGCGCTCATCGGCAAATACACCAGCGTGGGCCAGGATTGGCCGAAATCGAATTCCGGCTGCTGGGTGATGGCGATGCGCCCGTAAGGAGCTTCGCCGAACCAGTGCTCGAAAAGACGAATCGAGTTCTGCCCGTCCACCAGCGCTTTGTCCGCCATCGCCGAAGGAGTGAGATTGAATTGCGCCGTGAACGGCCGCAGATAATCCGGGACCTCTGATGTCGAATAGGCTTCGATATCGTACTTGGACTCCTTGTCCGTCACCATCTTTTTCTTGAAGGAGCCGTAATTGAACCCGGCCACCGCCAGCGGCACATCGGACTTCCATTGCGAGCACGCCTGGTTGTCCTCCTGCCATTCCTTCACCAGCTTGCCGGCGCTCACCAGCGTGTATTGTTTGGGGAATTTGAAGGTCAGGTCGTAAGTGGCGTGATCGAGAAACATGTTCAGGCTGGGATACCAGCTCTCGCGCGCGCCGACCGAGAAATTACCGCTGCCGGCCGTATGAATGATCTGCCCTCCCGCGTATACGATGCCGAGGTTGTAGGTGTGGCCCTTCACCATCGGCTCCGGCAGAATCACGTAAAACGACGCATCTTCCTTGATGGGTTCCTGGATGTAACTCAGCTCGCGGGCGCCGTCGCTCACGCGCGAGACGCGAAGATTGGGCAGTAGCGTTAAGGGAATCAGCCGTGCACCGTCGGCTTTCGCGGTCAGTTGAATCCGCGCTGTGGCGGCGAGTTGCCCGTTTCCGCCGATCGTAGTCTCGAGCTGATAATGCTCCGCCGTGGCGATCCGCCTGTCCTCGATGGAGGACGCTCCTTGTTGGCTCTTCCACTCGGATTCCAGATGCGAAAGATACCAGATTCCCGCGCGCTCGCCACCGGGATCGAAGTTGATCAGCCCCACCTCTTCAGGCGACGGCAGATCTGGCATCGCGCCAGAAGGCACAACCAGAAATCGCAGATCGGAATCCGTCCTCCCGTGCAGGAATGCACGAAAGGAAGGGACTTGTGCAGGATTATATAACTCGCTCAGTAAGTCGGCTTCCACGTTTGTGTCAGCCTTTTCCCGCAACTTATGGCGAAAATCAGCCAGAACGGAAGCAGCGTGCGTATCGAGCGCGATCGTCTTGGCGCGGCTCTGGACCTCGGCGAGCGTTGCATCGGTGAAGCACAGCAGCGCGGAATCGAAAGACTCATCGACTTCCGGTTTCCCGAGCACTTTATTGAGATGCGCCTCCTCAATGGGAATTGCGGGCTTTAATTGAAACCGGCCCTCGCCTGAAAATACGGCCATCGTGACGTGGCCCAGCACCGAAGGCAGAAACGTGATCTCGCCGGTGCGCAGAGTAATCGTGGCGACGTCGCGCTTCAGCTCGATGTTCTCGACGCGGTAGCTCTCGTTGGGCGCGGCGGTGCGGAGCGTGTGATAATTCGCGTCGGTATTCGCGAATGGCGAAACGGTTTGCGCCGCCAGAACCGCCGGCAGAATGAACGCGGCAATCGCGACGCGCTCCAGCATAGATCTAATTTATCATTGTTACGATAGCCTCAGGTGTTCTCTTCGCGACTGAAGTTCGACCTTCGCCCCAATCCTTTATCGAGACTGCTCGCGGAAAAACGGCGCGCTCGCGAAAACGTGCTGGATTTGACTGAATCCAATCCTACCCGCGCCGGCTTCGTCTATCCGGAACGCGAAATTCTGGAAGCATTGTCGGATCCCGCGCTACTGCATTACGATCCCGCCCCGCGCGGTCTCCTTTCGGCCAGGGAGGCGGTTTCGCGATACTACGCCGGGCGTGGCATCGATACTTCGGCATCGCGCCTGGTGCTCACGGCCAGTACCAGCGAAGCCTACGCGTATCTGTTTAAGCTGCTCGCCGACCCGGGAGACGAAGTGCTGGTCCCGCGGCCCTCTTATCCGTTATTCGAGTTTCTTGCGGCGATGGAGTCCGTCGTCGTCCAACCGTACAGCCTCCGCTACGACGGCGCGTGGCATCTCGATTTCGAATCCCTGGAACGCGCCGTTACGGAGCGAACGTGCGCTGTGGTGGTTGTAAATCCAAACAATCCGACGGGCTCGTTTTTGAAACGCGAAGAGGCGCGAAGGCTCGATGAATTCGCGGCTCGCCACCGAATCGCCATCCTGGACGATGAAGTATTTTCCGATTACGCCTTCGCCAAAGCACCAGCGGCCGCGTTCCCTGGGGCCGCGCCGGTTTTCACCATGAGCGGGCTTTCCAAAATCGCAGGTCTTCCGCAGATGAAGCTGGGCTGGATCGCCGCCAGCGGGCCGGGCAGCGAGGAATCGCTCGAACAACTGGAATGGATCGCGGACACTTACCTGTCGGTCTCGACGCCGGTCCAGATCGCGTTGCCGAGATTATTGGATCTCGTCGTGGGAATTCGCGCCCAGATCCGCGAGCGCACGGCCGCGAATCTTGCAAGGCTCCGCGAGCGCGTGGAAGGATCGCCCGTCGGCGTGCTCAACACAGAAGGCGGGTGGTCCGCGATTCTGCAAGTTCCTCGGACGCATTCCGAGGAGGAGTGGGCCATGACCCTGCTCAGGGAGAGAGACGCTCTGGTGCAACCCGGATTCTTCTACGATTTCGAATTGGAGGGGTTCCTGGTATTGAGCTTGTTGACGGAGCCGGCAACCTTCATCGAGGGCGTGCGCCGGATTCTGGATGTGATCGCCTGACGCTCGTTACGATCGCGCCCCGCCGCTGCAAATCAGCACCTCTCCACTGACGTAATCCGACAACTGCGAACAGAAGAAGAGTACCGGTCCCGCCGCTTCCTCTACCGTTCCCAAGCGGCCCAGGGGGCAGTGCTCCTTCATCGCTTCAATGGCCGCCGGCAGCACGCCCACCCTGATTTTGCGCCCGTGAATGTCGATCTCGGAAGCCTCGATTCCCAGCGGCTGGGTCAGCCGCGTTTCGATGAAGCCGAATCCCACCGCGTTGACGTTGACGTTGTAGCGGCCCCACTCCTTGGCCAGGACTTTCGTCAATCCGATGATGCCGGCCTTTCCCGATCCATATCCCGATTGTCCGGCGATGCCGTCCACGCCTGAAATCGACGTGATGTTGACCACCTTGCGCATCACGCAGCGGCCCTCGGTGGTCTCGCGCTTGGCGGTTTCGCGAATCCACGCCGAGGCGGCGCGAAGAATTCGAAACGGCGCCACCATGTGAATATCGAGCATCGCCTGGAACTGCTCGTCCGTGGTCTTTTGGATGACGCTGTCCCAGGTGTAGCCCGCGTTGTTGACGATGATGTCGATGGAGCCGAATCCGGCTACCGCGGCGTTCACCAGTTTCTCGGCGTACCCGGTCCCCGTGATATCGCCGGGCATGGCCTTCGCGTGGCCGCCGGCTTTGTCGATCAGCATGCCGGTTTCAAAGACCGGATCGCGGTCGAGATCGTTGAGCATCACCGCCGCGCCGGCCTCGGCAAGACGCAATGCCACGGCGCGCCCGATTCCGCGGCCCGCTCCCGTAACCAGTGCCGTGCGGCCCTTCAGGTCAAGATCGTTGGTCACACAAACATCCTATCGCGGTACAATCCTCCGTTGACGCCGCCGGTGTGCTATTGCCGTGTGCTCTCGCCGTGTGCTCTCGCCGTGTGCTCTCTAAAGATGCGCTGTCTAATCTATGTGCTGCTTTGCATTCTGATTCCGGCCACAGCGCCCGCGCAGGGTTTGACTCCGCGTTTCGACCAGCGCGGTTACCTCGAAACCAGCCTCTCCGGTTTTCCCCAGACCGTTCCCAACGACAGCTCCGAGGCCGTGGGCGAGGCGATGCTTCAATGGGACCTGTCCTACAAGGCCTTCTCCTGGCTCAAGCTCTCCGGAGGAGTCGAAGCGCAGACGGACACTCATCGTGACACCGAACGATCCCTTCATCTCGACTTTCAGGACCGCGGACTCCTGCGCCCGGCCTTCCAAATCCGCACCTCTCAAGTCACCGTCCATCGCGGCCATTTCACCGTCGACCTCGGCAAGCAAATCATCCGCTGGGGCAAGGCCGATCTTCTCAATCCCACCGACCGCTTCGCCCCACGCGACTATCTGGACGTGGTCAGCAACGAGATTCTCGGAGTCCTCGCTGCCCGCGCCACCGTGGAGGCTGCGGGAAATTCTCTTGACCTGGTGTGGACACCCCGGTTCACGCCGAGCCGCATCCCGCTTCTGAATCAGCGTTGGGCGGAGCTGCCGCCCGACTTTGTAGGCCAACTCGAAAATGCCGCGGCGAACTTTCCCGGCGGCGGACAATATGGAGTTCGAGTCAATCACGTCGGCCATCGTTATGAAGCCTCGGCAAGCATGTTCGAAGGCTACAATCACCTTCCGTTGATCGGTCTCGATGCAGCCGGACCCACCCTGTTCGTACAGCGTTTCTATCCCAAGATTCGAATGTACGGCGCGGATGCGGCGATTCCGCTTCCCTGGTTCACGATCAAAACTGAGGCGGGTTATTTTCAGTCTCGATCGGACTCAGCAACCACCCCGCAGTCCGACGACTATATCCTCTACGTCGCCCAGCTCGAGCGTCAAATGGGTGAGTGGATGTTCGTGGCAGGCTACGCCGGACAGACCATTTTCACCAGGCGGAGCCAGATCGACTTCGATCCGGAACGCGGTCTCGCGCAGGCCTTTCTTGTGCGGGTCGGCTACTCCATCGATTCCCGCCAGAGCGTTTCGTTGGAAAACGCGACCCGCCAAAACGGACAAGGAAGTTTGACTCGCCCCGAGTACTCGCGGCTCATCGGGTCGCATTGGCGCGTGACGCTCGGCGCCGTAATCATCGAAGGTGCATCAACGGACTTCCTGGGCCAGTATCATCGCAACTCGAGCGCCATTTTGAAGATCCGCTATAGTTTTTGACGCATTTTCCGAGCCGCGACCAGAGGAAGCGGTCAATTCCATTGCAGCCGGACATGATATCGCCCAGTGAGGTTGGTCTTATCGATGATGGTGCGATCCAATCGCTGCGAAAGGGGCATTCTGGGGTAAACAGCGCCATGGTCACAGTCAGGATACTCACGCGAGCCCCACTGCACAACGGGTAAAATGAACCCAGGAATCCACGATGATACTCGCCCTGCGATATTCCCCACTCTTTGTTCTCTCCATGAGCCTCGCGTTCGCTCAAGGAAGCCCGCCGGAGACAGCCAGCATTACCGTCGGCGGCAAAAGCATCAGCATCCAATACTCCGCGCCGTCCGTCCGCGGACGCAAGATCTTCGAGCCCGGCGGCTTGCTTTCCGGCGATCCCACCTATCCAGCCTGGCGAGCGGGCGCGAACTCCGCCACCGCGTTTCACACCGCCGCGAATCTACAGATCGGCGCGCTCAACGTCCCCAAGGGCGATTACACTCTCTACTGCTGGATCAAGGATCCCGAAGCCTGGGATCTCATCATCTCCAAGGAGACCGGTCAGTGGGGCTTGGAATACAATGCGTCGAAGGATCTGGGCCGCGTCAAGATGACCATGAGCAAGCCGCCCTCAGTCATCGAAATGTTGAAGTACACGCTCACCGATCAAGGCTCGGGCAAGGTCAAGCTCCAGCTTGAATGGGAGCGCCACATTGCATCCGTCATGATCGCCGTGAAGGAATGAGCCAAAGTATCAGCGGCGACACCCGCCGCCAATGGACTTCCTTCGCTGTTCTTTTTGCCGCGCTCGCACTGTTCTTCGGCTGGTACGCCACCGTTCAAATCCGCCGTTATCCCGTCGGCGCGCATCCAGCCGCCGCGATCTACATTTGCTTCCTTCTGCTGACCGCGCTGTATCTCGCGCCCGGATTCGCAATCGCCCGATCGTGGCTGACCGTGAAACTTCGCGGTATTCGCGGAGCCGCCGCGAGCATCGTCATCTTCCTGCTGCCCTATCTCATCTACTGCGCCGGCACCGGCGATTTTCGATGGGCGGCCTTTGCGAAACTCGCCGCACTAGCCGCGCTGCCCTTGGGATTGTTCGCCGCCGTTCCCGTCGCGAACCCCCGGCGCTTGCACTGGCAGGACGCACTGGTCTTGCTCTGGCTGTTCCTTCCCGTCATCTTGCACCTGATTTCCGGAGTCTGGAACTTCCCCGTGAATCTCGATTTCATGGCGCGATTGTTCCTTGTGGGAATCGGCGCATGGTCGTTCCTCATCCAGCGCGGCGTCGAGGACTCGGGTTATGACTTCACCATCTCCCCCGTCATTATTCGAGACGCTCTGGTTTCCTTCGCAGGCTTTACCGTGATCGCTATCCCGCTGGGATTCGCCCTGCGCTTCATCGCCTGGAATCCGAAATTCCGAGGCTTGGGAGATCTTCTCTCCAGCTACCTCACCATATTCCTTTTTGTCGCCATCGCGGAGGAGCTGTTTTTCCGCGGCCTCTTGCAGAACCTGCTCGAAGGCTCGCTAGGATCTCGCAACACCGCTCAGGGGATTGCTTCCGTGCTCTTCGGACTCAGCCACATTCAACACGCTCCGTTCCCGAACTGGCGCTATGCCATCCTCGCCACCGTTGCCGGATGGTTTTACGGTTCGGCGTATCGCAAGCACCGCAGCCTGATGGCCTCGGCCGGAACGCACGCGCTGGTGGACACGCTCTGGCGCACATGGTTTACTCTACCGGGGTGAGTCGCTCCCGTTCCATCGCGGCCTTCGTAGTGCTGCTCGTCATCGCCACGGCGCGCATCGTAGCCACCTACTCCGTCTTCAACGACACTATCGACGAGCCCTGGCACATCGCTTGCGGCATGGAGTGGCTCTCGGGCGGAACCTACGATTGCAATCCCGAGCATCCGCCGCTGGCCCGCGCCATGATGGCTCTCGGTCCATATCTCGCCGGCGTCCGCGACTCCGGCCTCAAGGACGGGCAGATGAGAGGACGCGCGGATCTTCACCAGGGAGGCAATTTCGATCGCATGCTGACGCTGGCGCGGATGGGCATTCTGCCCTTCTTCTGGCTGGCTGCGCTGGTCGTCTACCTCTGGGCTCGCCGCAGCTTTGGTGAGCCCGCCGCGTTCTTCGCGACGCTTTGCTTCACCATGTTTCCCGCGACGCTGGCCCACGCCGGACTGGCCACCACGGACATGCCCGCGACAGCCTCCATCGGCGCGGCTTTTCTGGCGATGCTCGCGTGGGTTGGAAAGCCCACGCCGCTGCGGAGCCTTCTATTCGCAGCCGCGCTTGCTCTCGCCGTGCTCTCGAAATTCTCCTCGCTGGCGTTTCTACCCTCGGCCGCTGTGGCCGCGCTCGCCGCCTATCTCTTTACTCAACGGCCGCGCTTCCAATCGCTCTTTCAGTTGATCCGGCTGGCCGCGCCCTTGGCCGTGCTCGTCGCCGTCACAACAGCCCTCCTGATCTGGGCGGGCTACCGCTTCCATTTCGCCGGCGTCCCCGCGCCGGAGCTATGGCAGGGCATTCGCGACGTCGTCGCGCACAACCGGGGAGGCCATCCCGGCTACCTGCTCGGCCACTATAGCGAGCGCGGATGGTGGTATTACTTCCCCGTTGCGATCTCTGTGAAGACTCCGCTCGCTCTGCTTCTGCTTGTGGCGATCGGCGCATTCGTGTGCTGGAGGCGCCGCGCCGAACGCGACGGCGCATATCTCACTCCCGTCGCGTTCTCTCTCGGAATCCTCGTCTTCGCCTCAGTCTTCAGCCACATCAATCTCGGGATGCGCCACGTCTTGCCGGCGTACATCGCGTTCTCTGTAATCGCCGGCGTCGGCGCGCAATGGCTGTGGTCCTCGGGTCTCGCGGCGCGCGGGAGCCTCGCCGGTCTGCTGCTCTGGTTCGCTGCCTCGTCCGCTCTGAGTCATCCCGACTATCTCGCGTATTTCAACGCCCTCGCCGGCAGCCAGCCCGAAAATATCCTGGTCGATTCCGATCTCGACTGGGGCCAGGACATGAAGCGCCTGGCCGCGCGCCTGAAGGAATTGGACGTGAAGGAGCTGGCCTTCGAGCCTTTCAACCGCGCCTACGTCGAGGAGCTTCAATCCGCGCACGAATTCCCGCCCTTTCATCCTGTCGATCCGAGCGGACCCGCACACGGCTGGAATGCCGCCAGCCTGACCATGCTCAAGCTCTGGCGGAAGGAACCATGGGCCGACCGCATTCCTCCCACCGAGCGCGTCGGCAAGGGCGTTCTGCTGTGGTACGTCCCGTAAAGTAAACCCCAGTCCGGAAATCCAGTCACAAGCTACTTCACTAACGCTATCAACCACCTACGGATATTCGCTAGAAGCGCCGCGCTAAACTCGAATCGTGACAGGTTTTACTTCGGGGCCCCGAAGTGTCGCAGGTGAGGTGATGCTGAACTTTCGCAGGATAGTATTTTATCAGGTGGAAGAATTCAGGGATCGATCCTTGTAATTCCGGAATCGGACGGCTTACGACGTTCGCCCCGGACCTCAGAGAACTGGTACTCGAAGCGGGCAGACGGAGCGCCATCCAGCGCGTCCAAGAAAGTCCGTCGGAGACGGTTCAAATCATTGGCGGTTGGAAACGCACGGCGAAAAGTCCGAGAGCCCCAGCCGCCGCGACACCTCTTGAACGTCGTGTCCTTCCTCAGCCGAAGTGTCTTTAAATTTCCAGCCCTCAATCGCCTGCGCAGCGGACGCCCATATTGCGATGCCGAGTCTCCGGAGTTGCCCACAAACGATTCGACACCCGCAGATCCCTCGCAAGATTGAAGAACGATCCGCCGCGCAGGATTTTCTTGTCAGCGCCGTAAGCGGCATCCACCCACTCCCACATGTTTCCGATCATGTCGAACAAGCCGTAAGCGTTGGGCTGCTTGAGACCAACCTCGTGAGTTTGATCGCCGCCGTTCGAGTCATACCAGGCGATCGCGGCGATCTCTCCATAGCGCAGCGCCGCGCTTCCGCCGCGAGCCGCGTATTCCCACTCGGCCTCCGACGGCAGCCGCATCCCCACGGCCTCGCAGTACTTGCGCGCATCGTCCCAGCCGACCTCGTCGACCGGAAGCCGAGCACCTCTATACATGCTGGGATTTGTTCCCATCACGCGCTGGTATGCCTCCTGTGTGACTTCCGTTTGACCCATCCAGAAACCCTTGCCGATGGTCACCGGGTGCGGCTTATCTTCCCACTCGAAGCACTCCGTGTCGCCAGATGAGCAGCCCATCGTGAAGCTTCCAGGGGCGATCCAAATGTAGACCAGGCCGTCGCGAGGGTTGACTTTACTCACCGGTTGTCCGGCGGCCGGTAGGAGCACAAGCGGCACTGCGAACATCCACTTCACCACAGAAACTCACCCGTGCCGGATCACCAGCACATCGCCATCTTTGACGATATATTCTTTCCCTTCCAGCTTCAGCAACCCCTTATCGCGCACGCCGGGATAGCCTCCGTGCTCGATCAAAACCTTCCAGTTCACGGTTTCGGCGCGGATGAACTTCTTCTCAAAGTCGCTATGAATCGCACCCGCTGCTTTCACCGCGGTACTGTTCACCGGAATGGTCCAGGCGCGCACCTCGGTTTCGCCCGCCGTCAGAAAGCTCATCAATCCCAGCAACTCATACGTCGCCGAAATCAGCCGCTCCAGGCCCGAATCGGACAAGCCGTAGCTGGCCATGTATTCCTTGGCGTCCTCCGCCGGAACATCGGCCAGCTCGGCCTCGATCTTGCCGCAGATCGCCGTCACCGCGGTGCCCTTTCGGCCCGCCAGCGGCCCGTTGCGATATTGCTCTTCAATCTCGCGCATTCTTCCGGCATCGGCTTCGCCCACATTCAACACGCACAGCATCGGCTTCAGCGAAAGGAATTGGAAGCCGCGGATGCGCTTCTCATCTTCTTCGCTAAACTCCAGGCCCCGCAGAGCGCGGTCCGCCTCCAGCTCCGCCTTCAGGCGCTCCAGCAGCGCGAACTCCTTATCCAGATCCGGACTCTTGGCCTTTTTGCGATCCTTATCCACGCGCTCCATCCGCTTTTCCACCACCACCAGGTCGCTGAGGATCAGCTCCGTTTCGACGTCCTCGAAATCGCGTAGCGGATCGACCGACCCCTTTTCGTGGGGCACCGTATCGCTTTCGAACACGCGCAGCACATGAGCCAGCGCATCCACAACGCGCAGGCTCGCCAGACAACTGGGGTCGCGCAGAGCCTCCTTCGAAATGGACGGGAAATCCAGATATTCGACGGTTGCGTGGGTGATCTTGGGCGGCTCAAACAGCTTGGCGAGCGCATCCAGCCGCGCGTCCGGCACCTTGGCGATGCCCACCCGCGCTTCCAGCGAACCGATCCGTCCCGCCTCGTGCACACCGGTCAGGATCGTGAACAGACTTGTCTTGCCCACCATGGGCAGGCCAACAATTGCAGTTTTCATTTTTGAGTTTTGTGTATTGGAGGACTACAACGGCACGTCCACCATGGTCAGGATTTCAGTCAGGACGCGCTCCGCGGCTTCCACCGGCCGCTGCGCCAGGATCACGCGGGAGTTCACCGCCACGCGGTGCGCGAATACCGGAAGAACCAGCCGCTTGACGTCGTCCGGCGTGGCGTAGTCGCGGCCCTCGACGGCCGCCAGCGCCTGCGCCGCGCGGAAGATCATCTGCGCCCCGCGAGGGCTTACGCCCATGGCCAGCGATTCATGCGCGCGCGTCCGCGCCACAATCGCCAGCATGTAGTCCACGATGCTCTCGTCCACCGTCACCCTGGCCACGGTATCTTGAAGAGCCGCCAGATCCGCGGCCGCGATCACCGGAAGCACCACTTCCGGCAACGGCGCGGCCTTCTGCCGCACGATCTCGCGCTCGGACGCGGTGTCCGGGTACCCGATGCGGATGCGCATCAAGAAGCGGTCGAGCTGAGACTCCGGCAAAGGATAGGCTCCGTGATGTTCCACTGGGTTCTGCGTGGCGATCACCATGAAGGGCTGCGCCAGCGGATAGGACCGGCCGTCGACGGTCACCTGCAATTCATTCATCGCCTCCAACAGCGCCGATTGCGTCTTCGGAGTCGCGCGATTGATCTCGTCCGCCAGTAGAAAGTTGGTGAATACGGGACCCTGCTTGAACTCGAACTCCTGCGAGTGCGCGTTGTAAATGGTCACGCCCACAACGTCGCTAGGCAGCATGTCGGAGGTGAACTGCACGCGGTGAAAGTTCGCGTGCACAATCCGCGCCAGGGCTTGCGCCAGCGTGGTCTTGCCCACGCCCGGAACGTCTTCAATCAGCAGATGGCCGCGCGCCAGCAGGCAGGCCAGCGACAGCCGCAGCACATCCGCTTTCCCGCGGATCACCCGGCCGAGAGCCGCTTCGATTTCCGCCAGCCGGGACAATAATACGGCGGTGTCCACGGCATTCCGCTGAACCATCACTTGTCATGATATCGAAAAGCTCTATCCCGAAGAGCTCTTGGCTATTGCAAGCTCATGTTGACCACGTCGAAGTGGAAGCGCTCCGGCGGCAGCGAGCTGACCGGGTTGCGGCTCATTCCGGCCCAGGTTTGATACGCAGAATTGGCCACCGGCGAGTTCAGATAGAACAGGAACTGGTCGGAAAAGCACTTGAGCGGAGGCGGATGGCGGAACGTCAGCCGCATTCCCACGGCCTTTTCGAGCGCCACGCCACCGGTTCGCACGGCTTTATCTTCCAAAAGCAGCACGAAGCTGGACCGTCCCGCGTGCGGCCACACATCGGAGCTGAGCAGATTGCGCAACTCCAGGCGCGCGCCGAAGGTGGTCTCGCATTGGCGAATCCATTCGAGGATGCTATCGCCCCACTGCCAGTGCTGCACCAGCTTCATATACTGCTCCACCAGGTTCAGCGCCAGGTCCATCCTGCGCCGCTCCATATCGAACTCGCCGGGCGGATCGACAGATACAACGGGGATCATGTCCTCCTGATCCACAAGATCGCTCGCCATGCCCATCACTTTGTCCAGGCGCTTGACGTCCGGACTCATGCGAACCAGCAACGGCGGCAACTCGTGGGTTTTGTTCCCGGGCACCTCTACGAATTTTCGGTCACCCAGAATCTCCATATTGTCCCTCGCCACTATTATCGGCGCTTCTGCCGAATACTTAAGTCTCCAATATTAGAGATGTTCCCGGAAGCGCGCAAGTTACAGTCATTGGTACTCTGGGCGCATGCCTTCCTATTCCATCGGCGATCGTTATTCAATTGGTGTCGACATGGGCGGTACCAACCTGCGCGCCGCCGCAGTCAGCGAAGAAGGAACGATGCTGGACAAGGTCGCCGGAAGCACACCCATGCAGGAAGGTCCGGACGCGGTGGTCGCCGATATGGTCCGATCGATTCACGGGTTACAGGAGCGCCTGGGCAAGTCCGGCCTGGTTGGCGTGGGTATCGGCGTCCCCGGCTTCATCCGCATGGAGACGGGCGTGATTGCCGGTTGGGCGCAGCAACCGGCCTTCGCCGGCTATCCCATCCGCGACCGGATTGAGCAGCGCTTGGGCGCGAAGGTGATCCTCGAAAACGACGCCAACTCCGCCGCGCTGGGCGAAAAATGGATCGGCGCCGGCACCGATGTCGACGATCTGGTTCTGCTCACCCTGGGTACCGGCATCGGCGGAGGCATCATCAGCGGCGGCCGCATCCTGCATGGGGCGCAAGGCATGGCGGCCGAGCTGGGCCACATCACGATTTCGCCCAACGGCAATCCCTGCGGCTGCGGCAACCGCGGATGCGTCGAAAAGCACGCTTCGGCGACCGCCATCGCCGCGATGGGCCGGCTGATGAATCTGGGCGCGAACCTCACCGCCGAGGACGTCTACAACTTCGCGGTCGCCGGGAACGACCGCGCGCTGGCCGTCTTTCGATCCATGGGCGAAGCGCTGGGCATCGCCATCGCGAGCCTGGTGAACATTTTCAATTTCCCGCTGTACCTGCTGAGCGGCGGACCCATCCCCGCCTGGAAATTCTTCGCGCCTTCGATGCTGGCCGAGGTGGAGCGGCGCAGCTTCACGTACCGCTCGGCTCCGACGCGCATTGAGCCCGCGAAGCTCGGGAACGAGGCGGGGTTGTACGGCGCGGCGTACCTGCCGTTTCAGGATTCGCGGTGATATACTTCGGCCATGCGGTGGCTCCTGCCGGCGCTTGTGCTGCTGACTGGCTGTGCGCACAGCCATCGCCCTCTTCCCGCGCCTGCGGCCGTTCACGTAAAGAGCTGGGCGGATCGCGCCGAGTACGAGCTCGCCAACGCGGCTGTGATGGAGACCGATCCGGCGACGAAACTGGCCGACCTCGACAAATGGACGGCGAGTTATCCGGTGACCGAATACATCGACGAGCGTCAGAGCATGTACCTGGGCGCCTATCAGCAGTTGAACCAGGCTCGCCCGGCCTTCGCCAAGGCCCAGGAGATCCTCAGAGTGCAACCCGATAATCTCCAGGCTCTCGCCATAACGGTGAGTCAAGTGACATTGATCAAGCCCGCGCCCACGGCCGCGGATCTGGACGCGGGCGAGAAGGCCGCCAACATCCTTCTTGCCAGCCAAGAGGGCGTTTTTCCGCCGACCCGCAAGCCTCTGGAGTTGACGGATGAACAGTGGATGCGAACCAGGAGCTGGAGTCAGATCAAGCCTTTCGCGGAGCAGGTTCTGCTCGCTATCTACATGCTCCGCAAAGACGACCGGCGAGCGGTGGGCGATCTTACGAAGTTGATCCAGAGAGACCCGACTCTGGCGCGGGCGTCCTACCAGCTCGGCCAGACGATTTTGAAAGTCCTCATGGCGGAGAGGAGACCGGAAGGTCAGCCGGCGGCTCTCTATCAGATCGCCCGCGCCGCCGCCTACGACGGCCCCGGGTGTCTTCCCGCAGACCAAAGGCAACAGATCCTGGACTACCTGACGAAGGTCTACTCCACTTTCCACGGCTCAGCGGATGGCCTCGATCGACTGCTGGCGATGGCGAAGACAAGCCCCTTCCCGCCCGCCAATTTCACGATCCAGAGCCTGGTCGATATCGCCCTGCAAGCAGAAGCGACGCGGAACCCCTGAGCCTACGACAGCAGTTCCTTGACTCCGCGAATCGCCAGTTCCACATCCGCCATCGAGTTGTATACATGTGGCGACAAGCGCAGACCGCCGGTTGCCGCCCCGGCGATTCCGTACTTGTCGTACAGATCCTTCACCAAGGCGCTCATCTTCGGACGATCCAGATCCGCGATTTGTGAGATGACCACGCCGCCGCTCTGGCTCGGATCCATCGGCGTCACCAGCTTCACGCGGTTGATCTTCGCGAGCCCTTGCTTCAGCGCCGCCGCCAGCTCCATCGTGCGAGCCTCGACGTTCGAATAACCGATCATGCGATGGAAATCGACCGCCGTTCCAACCGCGGCCAGCCCGCCGTCATCGCGCTGTCCCAGGGTTTCAAACTTCTTGGAAGCGATCTTGGTGGTCATGGCGTCGTTGTTCCAGCCCACCGATACGATGCTGGGCCAGAGCGGCGCGATCCTCTCCTGCCGCACGTAGAGCAGGCCGGCCTGCTTGGGTCCCATCAACCATTTGTGCGCGCTGGCTGAAAACGAATCGCACCCGATGTCCTTGAGGTCGAGATGCAGCACGCCCCAGGTTTGCGCGCCATCCAGGTGCGCGTGGATTCCGCGCTGTCGCGCCATGGAGCAGAGCTGTTTCGCGGGCATGCGAATGCCGCTGGAGTTCGAAATATAAGTGATCGAAAGCACCTTCGTCCGCGGTGTGATGGCGGCTTCGAACAGCTTCACGATCTCCGCGGCGTCCGGCGTCGGCGAGGGTAAGGTGACTCGCTTGACTGTGAAGCCGTGCCGCGCGGCTCGCACATCCCAGGCGGCGTTGTTGCACTGGTGGTTTTGATCCCACAGCACCACCTCATCGCCGGCGGCCAGGGGGACGCCGTTGTTGATGGTGTTGTTGGCCTCGCTGGTGTTGCGAACCAGCGCGATTTCGTCGGCCGAGACGCCCACGTGCTCGGCGACCTTCTTGCGAGCTTCGTCGGCGAGGGTGTTGAACTTCGACCGATTGGGGTTGGAGATGTCGGAGTCTTCGTCGCGCGTGAGCTCGGCCACGCGTTCGGAAACGATGCGCGGGGACGGGCACAGGTTCGCGGCGTTCATCGGAATCTTACCGGCGCGGAAAGGGAACTGGCCGGCCACCATGCTCCAATAACCTTCGCCGCTGGGGGCGACGGCGAG
>Ga0070733_10000628_pt1 | contig 28061 bp, 29 predicted proteins | sample Coa_R1_9_FD_66450 | JGI IMG/M metagenome (GOLD analysis project Ga0070733, IMG submission 66450) | Surface soil microbial communities from Centralia Pennsylvania, which are recovering from an underground coalmine fire - Coalmine... | ecosystem: Environmental > Terrestrial > Soil > Unclassified ...
AAGTAATCGAAGAAAAGCAAGAGAAGATCGACGTGAGAGAGAACAAGAAAGAGAAGAAGAAGACTACGATAGAGACTAAAATCACTCATCCCAACCCTCTATTTAAGGGCAGGCATTCGTGCTTGCCCTTTTTATATAAATAAAAAGAGATGAACCTGATGTGTTATTTTCACTGTTTTTTATAATCACCGTACAAAAGCGATCAGGACTTTCAAATTGTAGTAGCGCTTCTTGCGCATCAAATAAAACAATCAATTTCCATCCTAACCGTTCCATTTGATTAAGAAAAAAATCGATCGCCTGATTGCGAGAAAGGGGACTTTTATATCCAAATGTTAATGTATCAGATTCGGTTGCATAAGAAGATGAGGAAATAATTCGCGCATCATAAAGGGGAATTGGAATGTCGACAAGCATCGCTTCTTGTTGAATAATGATATCAAGAATAGTGTCTTGATTATTATCTAACGGTTGTTCAATACTTTTTTGTTCCGAATATGAAGACTGTTTTGTGCAAGAGGAAAAAAGCAAACAAAACATAATCATAAGGAGGCATCGTACAACTACCAAATCCCCTCTGATAGGATTCATAATGATTTACTCAGATGGAGTAACAGCCTCTTTTTGAGCCAATTTGCGCTTTTCAATTGAAGCTTTTGTTTCAACAAGCTGCTTAACCTGTGCAGCTTTACCAACTCTTTTACGAAGATAGTATAACTTAGCACGACGAACATCACCTTTACCGACTACTTTTATTTCTTTGATCAGTGGAGAAAAATAAGGGAAAATACGTTCTACGGCAATTGAGTTATCGGCGATTTTACGCACAATAAAAGTACTTGAAGCACCACATTTGCGAATGGATATAACATTACCTTGAAATGCTTGTAAACGTTCTTTACCTGCTTCTTTAATGCTTTGCGATACGATAACCATGTCGCCAATGCCAAATTCTGGAAATTCACGATTTTTCATGCCAATGCTGCGGATTGTTTCTTTTGTGTAAAATGCTGCTTTCATGCGGGGTTCCTCTTACAACTTGTTCATATAAATATATTTTAATATAACTCAAAAACAGTACTACAGCAACTTTTTTTACCCTCTTACATGCGTTGAGGACTAATACCAAGCCATCTATCAAGAACAATTGCAACTGCTGACCGTACTGATAAATGATTAAAATCAGAAAAACCACCAACCGGCAATAAAAGATAATCACAATGCTCAATTACCGATGGGGAAAGACCTTGTCCTGTACCAAAAAGTATCAATACCGGTCTATTTGACTCCCATACCTTTTTTTGCTCATAAAAAGAAATAACCTGTTGAGCACGCATAGCCTGAGCTGATGTTGCGATTACAACTGGTTTTTTACCTTCACGTTCTTCTATTTTTTTAATGACTTCATTCAATGATTCAATAAGCTGCACAAGTTGAATTGCATCGTAACGACATCTATTGTACTCGAAACCAATGCCTTTTTTCCAAAAATCAAGCATCTTTTGCACAATTTTTTGTTGGTCAAGTAACGGTGTTACAATAAAAAATTCTTTGACACCATAGGTTTTTGACGAGCGAGCAATGTCATGAATATCTATAGAAGTTACTGATGTCACTCCAGGTTTTCTTTCTTCACCGATCAGCACATCACTATGCATAAGAGCAACATAATGAGATGGAATAAATTGCTGCGCTGACTTCTTATCATCACTGGTCAAATTTTGCGCACGCAACCATAAAAAATGCTCCTGAACTGTTTTTTGTACCGCATGTTCATGACGCCATTTTTCAATAGCTCCATGATTTCCGGAACGTAAAACATCAGGAACACGCTTACCTTTCCACTCAATAGGTTCAGTATACGATGGAAAATCAACGAATGGACCATTAAATGATTCACGACATACCGATTCTTCTTTTCCCACCACCTGAGGCATTAAACGTAAAACACCTTCGACAAGTAACATTGCTGGAACATCGCCACCCATGATCACAAAATCACCCATTGATACAATCAGATCTGCATATTCGTCTTCCACCCGAGCATCCATACCTTCATACCGCGCCGGTATAACCATAAGATGTCCGCATTCCTGCACACGAGCCGCAATCGTTTCAAAGACACGTTGATCAATTTTTTCACCACGTGGAGAGAAAAAAACCTTGAAAGCCTTACCATATTTTGCCTCTTTATCCTCAATTGCTTTTTGAACAACGTCAGGACGAATAAGCATTCCTGCACCAGGACCAAATGTGGGCGCATCAATGCGCTCTTTTGGTTGTACATACGTAAAAAACGATTGTACATCTATGTGTACAATCCCTTTTTCCTGCGCACGTCCTACCAGACTTGTATGCACAAATTGCTCATATAACTGATCAAAAACTGTAAGAATTGATATGTTCATTTTATCGAGACAGTTCAAGCGAAACTTTTTTTCCATGAGGCACGGCTGCATCAATCAAAGCACGCAATGATTTAATTGTATGCCCTTCTTTTCCAATCACACGGCCCCGATCTTCTGGCGCTACTTTAATTTCCAAAAGATTACTATCATCTTTTTCACTCATGCTCACGACAACTTCTTGTGGATGCGAAACCAATTGCTGCACTACAAAAGTGACCAATTCTTTTACCATGCTCACGCCTTATGCTGCTTCTTGCGTAACTGTTTCTGTTGTGCTTACTTCATCAGTTGTCGCTGCTACCACAGGAGCTGCCGTTGCTGTTTTGCCAGATTTTTTGTACAAACGATAGATTTTTTTTGCAGAATCTGTCGCAATTGCACCCTGAGCCAACCATGCTTGATAAATATCTTCATGAAATTGAACCACTACACCACTCATTGGATCATACGTTCCAACATTTGCAAGTATAGCACCGTCTCTTTTGCTGCGCGCATCAGTCGCTATAATACGATAATACGGTCTATTGGTTGTTCCGATTCGAGACAAACGAATTTTAACTGCCATAGAAAGTTCCTTTTGCTTCTGAAAAATTTAATACTTTAAAACAAGGCCTTTAATAAGCCTAAACTTATTTTATAGCTTAACATATTGTTTCGCTTCTTCAAAGCGTTTCAATAACTGAGCTACATCTACAACATTAACACCCGCCCCTTTGGCAACCCGCTGCATTCTTGAATTGTTCAAAATAGTCGTATTGAGTCGCTCTTTTGGCGTCATTGAACAAATAATTGCACGAAATCTTACCAGTTCAACCTCACCTCTTTGAATCATCTCAGGAGAAAATTTTACACCCATGCCGGGCATATACTTCAACAGTTGTGAAAGCGAGCCCAATTTATTCATCATTACCATCTGATCGGCAAAATCCTGCAAAGAAAATGATCCTGAGTTGAAAGCTTTTTCTGCCTTTTCTTGCTCATCAACTGAAATTTTCTCCTCAGCACGTTCTATCAGGGTGCGTATATCCCCCATACCAAGAATACGCTCTGCTGCACGGTCAGGATAAAAAACATTAAGATCAATAATTTTTTCACCTTCACCAATAAAAATAATCGGCTTTTTGAGCACAAATCTGAACGCAAATGCCGCTCCACCGCGCGTATCACTGTCCATTTTAGTCAAAATAGCACCATGAAAACCGATTATATCATCAAAAGCTTTGGCAACCGCCAGCGACTCTTGCCCTGTCATTGCATCAAGAACCAGCACCTTATGCGCAGGACGCAGCAATGCATCAATTTCTTGTAACTCTTGCAGCATAGTGTTATCAATGTGTAAGCGACCGGCAGTATCAAGAAGAATAACGTCATAGCCATTATTTTTGCCAAATGCAAAAATTTCTTTTGCTGCCAAAACTGGATCATTACTTTCTGCGCGGTAAAAGAAAACATTTACCTGCCGTGCAAGAACTTCCAGCTGATCAAGTGCTGCGGGACGATAAAAATCTACTGATCCGACAAGAATTTTTTTGGTAATCTTATTTTTTTCAGCATCTTTTTTAATTTTATACGCCAACTTACCAATGGTAGTCGTTTTTCCCGACCCCTGCAGCCCCATAACCATCACTGTTGATGGAAATAAAAAAGCATTTGCGGTATCGTCACCACCAAGAAAATCAACAATTTTATGTTGAACAACAGACATCAGCTGCTCTGCTGGCTTTAGTGCTCCTACTATGTGCTGCCCAACAACATCATTTTTTACCGATGTAATGAATGTTTGAACAACACCATACGGTACATCCGCCTCCAGCAATGCTTCTTGAACAGTATCAAGTGCCTCTTGAATATTATGTTTTGTTATTTTTTTGACCCCTTCTAGGCCTGAGAACAACGATGAAAATTTTTGAGAAAGAAAATCAAACATGCCAAAAACCCTTTTACACGAAAAAATTCATTTTATTTTTATGCTCTATCCTATCACAAATATTAAACTTTTTCTAAAACAAAGTAATCATACACAGCACATAAAGAAGTAACCGAAAGCTCACTGCTTTTCACAACCATTTTGCCACTCTACACATTCAGCGCATTGTATGCTATAATTACAAAGATAATTAAAGCGACAAACGGCGCTTAAGAAAGCAAAAAATCCATGAAAAAACAAGCTACTACCACCAAAACCTATCCAAAAACCCTACTGCTGGGAGTACAAACTCCTGAGCATTACATGGTTAATACCGAATCATACTTTGAGGAATTTCGTAATTTAGCACGCACCAATGGTGTACAAGATGCCACAGAGGTTAATATAAAAATTCGTACCATCGATCCTGGATATTTTTTAACCAAAGGGAAACGAGATGAAATAAAAGCTTTTTGCGATGAGCATGAAATTGAACAAGTCATCATCTCTGAGCCTCTTTCTTCCCGTCAAGCTGGCAACCTCGGCGAACTGTTCAACTGTAATATTTTTGACAGAACCGAACTTATTTTAGAAATTTTTGAAAAATCTGCTCACACCGCTGAAGGTAAATTACAAGTTGCGATCGCGCAACTACAGCATAAAAAATCACGCCTTGCTGGACGTGGTATTAATTATGCTCAACAATCCGGTGCCATTGGTGTACGTGGTGGCTTTGGTGAAACAGCGAAAGAAAAAGAAACCCGACACATCGATGACAGCATTTTACAAATTAAAAGACATCTGGTTAAAATGCATAGCGCGCGTGAAACACAACGCAAACAACGCCTGAGCAACAATGAACCTAATATCTGTCTTATCGGATACACCAACGCAGGCAAATCAACTATATTAAACATACTCACCAACAGTAATGTTTTAGCTGAAGACAAACTGTTCGCCACACTTGATACAACAACTCGTTCACTCTTTATTAACGGCAAAAAAAAAGGCACCATTTCTGATACCGTTGGATTTATTCAGCAACTTCCTCCACGATTAATTGATGCATTTAAATCAACACTTTCGGAACTGCATTATGCTGATTTATTATTGCACGTTGTTGATATTGCTGATGCTGGCTGGCAAAATCATATCCGTGTTGTTCACGCCATTCTTGAAGACTTAAATGTTGAAACACCAATGCTCTATGTATTCAATAAAGCTGATAAAGTTGATACCACACTTTTAGCTGGCGCCCTTGAAAAATATGAACCACATGTTATCGTTTCGTCACTATCCAAAAAAGGTGTTGCACCACTCGTGAAATATCTCAACACCTGGATGCCAAGCTAATTTTGAATTGATTATTCTTCCTTTCTTGTGTATAACAAAGCAGAATTATACAACCACAAGAAAGGAGTTTTTTTATGAAACTATCGCATCCATTAGCCTTGGCGTTATTCATAACGGTCATGTGCAATGCAACAAACCAATTTACATTTCAAGCTATAGAAGATTACCACAATAAACCACAACCGCACTCATACATCGACTACCAATCATTTGAATCACTGAGCAAACATGCAAACGGACTTTTTACCACAGAACAGTATGAGGAAGCGATTGCATTTTATAAACAAGCAGCTGCGTTAAATCCTACCTGTGCACAAGTTTTTTTCAATCTTGGTCAAGCATTATATTATGCAAAAAAATATTCTGAAGCATTATATGCTTACAAAAAAACAATCCAATACAAAGTTGATCACCACCGCGCATATGCTCAGGTTGGCAAATTAATGATTGATGTCAAACAACCCAACGACGCAATTGAACCTCTCAAACAAGCTCTCCTGCTTGAACCAAATAATCCCGATGTACGGCTACTACTTGCACGGGTCTACAATGATAAGCATCTTTTTAATCAATCGATCGCTGTTGTTACTGAAGGACTTAAACTTGAACCAGGCCATATTAACTTAAAATTTGAACTTGGCAACATCTACAATTTAGTCAACAGACTTGATGAATCAATGGCCATCTACAAAGAGCTTGATCGTCAACTACCCAATAATCCATCAATTTTATACAACATCGGATTCACCTACAAAAAAATAGGTGATATGGAGCAAGCTCTACCCTACTATAATAGAACACTTGAACTGGTACCCGATCATTCGGAAGCATTATTCAGCCGCGGCCTTGCGTATCTTGTGATGGGTGAATTTGAACAAGGATGGTATGGCTATGAATGGCGTTATAGTCGCCCTTCCCAAGGATCATTGCGCACTTATCCAGAACCACGCTGGGACGGTTCAGATTTACAAGGCAAGACAGTTCTTGTGCATGCAGAACAAGGACTTGGTGACACATTCCAATTTATTCGCTATGCAAAACTGATCAAAGAAAAAAATGGTACGCTCATTGTTGCGGTACAAAAACCACTCGTCACACTCATGAAACGATGCAAATATATTGATCAAGTTATTTCACTTGACGACACACCACCACATTTTGATGTACATTCACCAATGCTCTCATTGCCATATATTCTCAAAACACGCATTGATACAATCCCCTGTGAAATTCCTTATCTTTTCGCTGATGAAAAACTTGTTGCTGATTGGAAGCAAAAATTATCTACTGATAAAAACTTTAAAATTGGCATCTGTTGGCAAGGCAATGATAGTTATGCAACACCTGCATTGCGCGCAACCGTTGCACAAAAATCAGTCCATCCACGAGAATTTGCACCAATTTGTCAGGTCCCAGGCGTCAGCGTTTATAGCTTGCAAAAAACAACCGGTACTGATCAACTGAGTGATCTCCCTGACAACATGCGCATTATTACCTTTGATGGTGATTTCGATCAAACTAATGGTCGCTTTATGGATACCGCTGCCGTCATCAAAAATCTTGATTTAGTCATCACCGTCGATACATCAATCAGTCACCTTTCCAGCGGACTTGCTGTTCCAACATGGATCATGCTCCCAAATCCTGCCGATTGGCGCTGGATGATCAACCGCGATGATTCGCCATGGTATCCAAACATAACTCGCCTCTTCAAGCAACCGACACCAGGTGATTGGGAATCAATGATTAAAGAAGTTGCTGTTGAACTCAAAAAACATATAGGAAAGAAATAAAATGAAAAAAAATAATTTGTTGTTCGTTTGGTTCGACCCGACTTCGCTGAAGCTTCGACGGGCAGGCGGGCGTTTACTCCTGAGCTTGCCGAAGGACACCACGAACGGTAAAAATAAACATTTAGTTCCGTTCGTACTGAGCTTGTCGAAGTATACGAACATACTGTTATTCTTATTTTGTTACCTCACCAACGCAACACCATCACTAGAAACGGGAATGGAATATCAAAAAAATGAACAATTTACTCAAGCCATAACCTGCTATGAAGAAATAATACAAAGTAATCCATACAACATACAGGCAATGTTCAACCTTGGATGCTGCTATCTTGCGATTGGACAAGGAGAAAAAGCAATTGCTGCATTTAGCTACGTTACAGATCTCTCTCCTGATGCACTTCCGGCGCACTACAACAAAGCATTCGCCCATAAAACATGTGGTTCCGTTGATGCTGCAATTGAGGGATACAAAAATATTATTGCCGCACATCCCGATTATGAACCAGCACAACTTGGGCTTGGTTTTGCATACATTGCTAAAGGAGATTTTGAACATGGCTGGAAACAACATGAACGCTACCTTAAGCAAAGTGGCAAAAATGGTGATGCATTACGCTCTCTTTTGCGCAATGACACGGTAGCATACAAAAAAATATTACTCCGGCCTGAAGGAGATTTTGGTGACACGCTTCTTTTTGTACGTTATGCAGAACGTCTCAAAAAGATGAATGCTGATGTTATTGTTGCTTGTCAACCACAACTTATTCCACTACTATCTCGCTGCAGTTATATTGATCAGTTAATACCATGCAATGCACGAACGCCAGAAAACAATGCCGATGCAACACTCATGAGTCTCCCTGCAATTTTTAATGATAACGATGAAACCGCACCAAATAATATTCCCTATCTTTTTGCCGATCCCGCACTTGTCAGCTATTGGAAAACACGTCTTGCTGCTGACACCAATTTTAAGGTTGGTATTTGTTGGGAAGCAAGTGTAAAAAATGATGTATCACGATCGCCAATTGCTCGTCGTGGATGTCCATTAGAACAGTTCAGTCGCTTAAGTGATATTGATGGCGTCAGTTTTTATAGCTTGCAAAAATATGATGGCGTTGAACAACTTACAACATTATCACCAGCTTTTTCTTTACATGTTTTTGACAATCTTGATGAAAAATCTGGACCATTTATGGATACCGCTGCAATCATCAAAAATCTCGATTTAATTATCACCGTTGATACATCGATTCCTCACCTTGCTGGCGGGCTTGGAGCACAAGTGTGGTTGTTACTCCCTTATGCAACTGATTGGCGCTGGCTCTGCAACCGCACTGATTCATTCTGGTATCCAACAATGCGCATCTTTAAACAACAAACACCACTCGACTGGAATGGTGTTATGGAAATGGTACATGATGCTCTGCAACAACTTACAAGCAAAAAATAAAGCAGCAAAAAAAGAGGGGTGTTAAACACCCCTCTCATTCTTTATTCTAAAAAACAAATATATTATTATTTTTGGCCAAGCATACCTGCAACAAATTGCATTACATATGGCAGAGCTATAAGCGTAAGCGTTTCAGGTTTTGTAACTTGTTCCGCAACAGTACTTACAACAGGCTTAACAACATAGTCTGCGGTCGCATTGACACCATCTCTCAAGATCCCTTCTGTTGGCAATATATCAACTTTCTTGATCGCAGCCTTACAAGCATCTCCTGTAGATTTCAATGTAACACCATTTCTATTTAATACCCTTGTAGCTTTACGGATACCATAATTAGCAACAAAATGCACACCATCTTCTCGATCAATATCATTCAATTTACCATTTTTTATTTATCTAGTAGATGCCCAAATGTTTCTATAAAAGCTTTTTCAGCATCAGCATCTTTATCGCATAATCTATCAGCAACAAAACTACTCGCGACAGCGTGTTTATTATTATTCACTATGCGATAAGACTCATTCTGCAGATTCGATCGATATTTATTAAAACCATCCATCGCACATGCATTACCAGTAAGTACAACCGCTGCCGCTACCAACACACAAGACACTGTACGAAATGTATTCATGGAACATCCTTTGTAATAAAAAAATATATATCACTGGTATGTGATTATAATCATTTGCTTATAGAAATCAAAGCAAAAAATAAAAAAGAATTATCAACATCTTTTCACCTTTACTTTATTTTTAATTTTTTGTACGACTAGCACAAGAAAAAAAGAGTTACATGATTGAAAAAGGAGGATCATGAAGCACGCAAAAAGCATCTACTATGCGTCAATTGCGAGCGTACTGTTAATAACATCGCAAGTACATTGTCACATCATTACTGTTGAAATTTCGTATGGTGAACTTGTTGATAAGATTACTATTTTAACTATCAAATCAGAGCGCATTATTCATCGAGGAAAATTAAAAAATATAGGCACTGAACTAGAAATATTACAAAAAGTTTATGATGAATATATCGGTGATCGCTTAGATGTATTACAACTCAAAAAACTATTAAAAACGATTAACGAAATGTTGTGGGACATTGAAGATGCAATTCGCGTTAAGGAACGTAATCAAGAATTTGATGATGAATTTATTGCGCTTGCTCGTGGTGTTTATACAACCAATGATAAACGTTGCATGATAAAAAAAGATATTGATAAATTACTTGAATCTCACATCACTGAAGAAAAATCATATGAGGAAATTGTTTAACTTGAACTAATTAACGCGCATTATAGACTGTTACTATAATAATTGATATGCAAAAAGCAGTAAGGCAAAAATAATGCGCGACTCTTTTAATAATTTTCTCCACAATAATCTCAACAATGCACAACAAAAAGCAGTAACACATGAAGCGGGATCAATTCTTGTTGTTGCCGGTGCTGGCTCAGGAAAAACACGCGTTATTACCGCACGCATTACCCACTTAATTTTAAACAAAAATGTTGCACCTTCATCAATTGTAGCACTTACTTTCACCAATAAAGCTGCAAATGAGATGAAGGAACGTATCGCATCATTTTTAGGTGACCAAACTAATCTGCCATTTGTTGGCACCTTCCATTCGTATTGCGTACAACTATTAAAAAGATATCAAGAATATTTACCCAATCCATTTTTTTCAATTTTAGATAGTGATGACCAACAAAAAATGATTCAAGGAATTTTGCAACGCAATGGATTACAAAAACAGTTTACCGCAAAAAATACAGCCTATCAGATATCGCAGATGAAAAATCACACTGTTGATCCATCACACCCAGCAACAGAACATTTAACACATCCAATGCTTGCCGATATTTTTAATGCGTATGAAACAGAAAAAAAAGCGTCAAAAACGCTCGATTTTGATGATCTATTACTTGAAACATTACGCCTACTGCAAAAAAATAATGTTATAAAAAATAGATTTCAGGAAAAAGTTCGCCACATTCTTGTTGATGAATATCAGGATACTAACGTAGTGCAACATGAACTTCTCAAAGCAATGGCATTGTCCGACAATGCTCTTGCGATTGATTCTGTATGTGCTGTTGGCGACGAAGATCAATCAATTTACTCATGGCGTGGCGCAACAGTAACAAACATGGCAAGTTTTAAAACAGTGTTTCCTGATACCGCTATCGTCACCATTGAACAAAATTATCGCTCCGTTCAACCGATATTGACCATCGCAAACCATACCATACAAAACAACAGTTGCAGAACACCCAAAACATTGTGGTCAGAAAAACAGGGCACCAACAGAATTAGTCAACTGCTCTGCCTTACTGAATATCAAGAAGCACGTGCAATTGCGCAGCTCCTGTTAATTGCACAATCAAAATATGGTTTAAACAATGTTGGCATTTTATATCGCACGCATACACAATCACGAGCGTTGGAAGAAGCATTACTACAAGAATCAATTCCCTACCGCATTATCGGCGGCATTCAATTTTATGAGCGCAAAGAAATTAAAGATTTACTTGCCTACCTCAAAATTATTGCCAATCCATTTGATCGCACCTCTTTTTTCCGTATCATAAATGTTCCTGCGCGTGGACTAGGTGATAAATTTGAAACTACTTTTTACACGCAATGGACCAATGAACCATTCGCGACATGGCGTGATATTATTAATCAATTAATCACCAGCGGCAACTTGGGCAAAGTAAAAACCGCAGAACTTCATACATTTTCCTCTATTTTCGAAAATCTTGAACCAACAAGCTTAACCAGTAAAGCAGTTGAACAGATTATTATACGCGCAGGGTATTTGAGCTACATAAAAAACAATGATGAGCCGCAAGAAGCACAGGCACGTCTTGATAACATTAAAGAACTTTTAGACGCGATTAATCATTTTGAAGTCAATGGCACAACAACAATTACCACCTTTCTTGATGAAGTTGCACTTATGCAAGAAAAAATGAATAAACAAAACAAAGATGCTCATGCAGTTTCTCTCATGACGCTCCATGCAGCAAAAGGATTGGAATTTGATCTCGTCATTTTACCGGGAATCGAAGAAGGCATTATTCCAACAACCCGCTCACTCAATTCACATGATGCACTTGAAGAAGAACGACGACTTTTTTATGTTGGAATCACGCGCGCCAAAGAACATTTACTCATCACCTGTACAAAACACCGTTATTCATATGGCCAAATGATCGATCAACTACCGTCACGTTTTCTGCGTGAGATACCGGCACACCTGATACCACAAGAAGATATTGCATACGCAAGTTTGACACAAATAAAGCAGTTTTGTTCTCATTGGCTTAAATTTTCTTGCGCTAACGCTTCAGAGAATGAAAAATCTGATATTTACATTCCCACCTTCGTTAAACCTTCCTCCTCCACTCAAGCTGCAGAACAGACATCAGAGGACAAATCAAAAAACAAAATGTGGAAAAAAAATCAGCCAGTAAAACATGCAAAATATGGTGTTGGTACAGTTCAAGAGATAGAAGAAAAAGCAACGGGTGATACACATTTAACAGTTCGCTTTAAAATTGGTGTAAAAAAAATTGTTGCACAATTTGTACAACGTCTGTAACAATAAATCCATGAATAAACCATCCCTCTACCTTAATCTTTGCACTGATTTTTTTGATCTTGATAAACCACAAGCATCAGCTGCAGAATATGCTTTTTTTCGTCACTACGCAGCACAATCAGATGGACCAATCTTAGAACCGATGTGTGGCACTGGACGGTACCTCATTCCACTGCTCGAAGAAGGATTTGATATAGGAGGTTTTGATGCATCATCTTTTATGCTTGATGCGCTCCACGCTAAATGTGCGCAAAAAAATCTTAAACCGCAGGTGTGGGAACAATTTTTAGAAAATATGCCTGCAACAAAACAATACAATCTGATTTTTATCCCCGACAGCTCCTTCTGCTTATTTTTAAATGCTGCACACATCACACTATGTTTACAAAAAATATACTCCCTCCTACAAAAAGGAGGCACCTTTGTATTTGATCTTGAAACAGTCTATGCCGTGCCAGAAATGATCGGTGTGTGGCAAGGAAAGGCGTACAAAAAAAAAGATGGCGCAACCATCATGTGCAGCACACTCCCACTGCCAATAGAAAATTCCATCGCAACCGTGATATGCCGCTACGAACTTATTGATAAAACAGAAATCGTAAAAACAGAAATGGAATATTTTCAGATTAAACTCTACTACCCAACAGAGATGGATGCGTTACTCAAAGAAGTTGGTTTTTCTCACATCAAAAAAATCGCTGCATATGATCACGACTCATCTCCTGCTGCACATGATTACACTATTGTTTATGAGTGCATCAAATAACGATCAAAAAAATCACACACATAATCACGTATCATAGCCTGCGCTACTGCACCATCAATTAGCCATGGCTGGATGATAGGATCAGGACTGAATGCATAGTCACTGAATGTATCATGCACAATCCCTTCAATCGTGATTATAGAAACGTCAGAAGACAATGAAGCGATAAATGCATTGAGAACGGGAAGCCACACTCGATTAAAATAATGTCGCCAAATAAATTGATAATGCATTGGCATTGTGTCAGTAGAACTGTTTGGCAATACGCTTAACGAACCGAAAATAAACATCAACGGCTTATTCAATGGCTTGCGAGCATCAGCACCATACAAAGGACCGTCGAGATCAATAGCAACCGCCACACGACTATCTCTACGACAAATCTGCAGTGCCGTTGACCCGCCCAACGAATGGCCAATCATACCAACACGTGATAAATCAATTTTATGATACAAAAAATCATCTTCACATGCATTGTATCGTGCACATTCATTCAACGCACACACCATATCGTCAACCCATATCTCTACCTCTTCATTAAACGAATGATGTATGTTCTGTTGAAAAACATAACGTGCAACTCGACCATCAGGGAATTGAATCGGTTTACACGCATAGGTATGTGAAACGCTTGCCACAACGTAGCCCCGCTCTGCAATGCTTTTGCACAACCACGAATAACTCATGCCATTATATGTTTTGCCAAGTCCGTGAGAAAAAATGATAAGAGGATATTTTTGGTCTTGTACGGTATCCGGTATCCACACATGCATCATCAACTCCCGATGGGGATGGGCGCTATCATGCGGATACAATTCTTGACGTGATGTATCAACAATGTGATATTCGGTAAAATCAGACGAAAAAATTGGTTGTTGAACACAACAACCAATATGAAAAATAACAATGTATAGAAAAAAATTACTTGATTCTACTTTCTTCAATTTCACGCCACGCTTCTTCTTTACCCAAAAAGTTCCTTACTTTAGTCCATTTACCCGGCTCAATATCTTTGTATTGCTCAAAAAAATGCTTAATAAGCTTTTTAGTCGCTTCATTGAGATCGGATAAATCTTGGATACTTGCATAGAAAGGATCAACTTTTTTTGTCGGTACAGCAATAATTTTGTTATCAATGCCCGCTTCATCTTCCATTTCCAGCATGCCAATTACGCGAGATGGTAACACAGAACCTGCCTGCACAGGGTAGGTTGAAACAACCATCACATCGACAGGATCGCCATCTTTTGATGATGTATCAGGCAAATACCCATAATTAAAAGGATAGCCCATGGCGGTGTAAATAAAACGATCAACCACCAAAAGGCCAGTCGCTTTATCTACTTCATATTTAACCATTGAGCTTTTAGGGATTTCTATTAAAACATTGATCTCTTGCATATAATTAACCTCCAGAGACAGTGAAATACTGTAAAAAAACAGACTGAATAATTTCTAAGATAATTTTATCAAAAAATAAAAAATTATTCAATAACTAACAATCGACTGTGTTGTTATCGATAAGTGATAATGTCCTCTTTTAAGGTAAACTGAAAATAACAACATTTTAGCACCTTAACTGAGGACATCTTATGGATAAGGATACCATGGTGAAGTATATAAAGCGAATGGCAGTAATGAAAAATTTGGCCCAAACAGTAGCAGCCCTTCAACTAAGCCTATCAGTCAGACAAATACAGAAGATTGCATAAAAAAATATAAGACTGGATAGAGGGAATAGGGCGAGTTTTGTTTGAATTATTTAAAAAATAATGCAATCTTATTAAGTATAATGCAATCTTATTAAGTAATAAGATAATAATACTATTGATTTCAAATTATATATTTGGGGTTTTTTTTATGAATAGGCATCAAATTGTTTTAAAAATAAGTGTTATAGCAACTGTGTTGATAAGTAATGTTGCATTGTTCGGAATGAACAATTCTAATGGTACTTTGGCGATATTAAATAAAAAAAATATTGATGAGGTATATGGGCAACTTCAAACTTTTTTACCAATTGATTTTATGCAAAAAACTGCTGCATGTGGAAGCGGTGAGGTGAAAAATACGCTACAAAAAACGTGTTGGTTTTATAAAAATAGTTTTTCTAAAAATAATCATCTATTCGTATCAAATGAATCTTTTACTGCGCATGAGCAGGATGTAAGCAGTATGATGTGTTCTGCCATTTGGTTTAATAATGTTCTCCTAAAAAATGCTTTGAACAAATATGGTAATGTTTGTTGCATTAGCTTTACAACTCAAAGAGACGATTTTCCTTTCTTTCTGGTTTCTAACGTACAGTATATCCTTGCATTTGGCCTTGAAGCAGTAAGAAATAAATATAACAACGATGAGATTCTGTCGATTAAGGAACTTGAATTAATTTTTCATGTTTCTCTTGCATGTAATGATATTGAAGCGATAAATAATATATTTTCAAGAATGAAAAACATTACTTATAATGAGACTGATAAATGTGCTCAGCAAATGCATATGTTAAGATCGATTATTCAAAAAGATCATACGGAAATTTTTGAACTTACAGTAAAACGGGATCCTTTTAATGCTTTAAATGCCTGTGAGGTTTTTGAGTATGACCTTCTCGAGTACAGATCTACTTGTCTTGATATTCTGGAGAATTCAAAAGATATACCACAAAATTTAAAGAATAAATATATCGATCTCTATAGAAAGCATGGCGGAAAAACAGCTCAAGAAATGCAAAAGAAGGAAGTATGTACTATTTTCTAAATTCCAATAATAATCAAAATTGAGTAAAGCTGCCGTTAGGTTCTGTTGAGTTTTTGAAAAGTTAAGTTTTAAAAAGTGATTCACGAAATTTTGCATTATAGTGCAAAATTTCGTGAATCACTTTCGACTGTTCTAATCGTTTTCTAGACAAAATCAAGCAACCGCCTCATTTTATATTTTCCATAAAACCAGCACACTACCGTGAAACCGCACAATGCCATGCAACATATTCCCCAAGGCAAACAATCCTGTTGTCCTAATAATGCAGCACGAGTTCCTTCCATCACAAACAAAATAGGATTACACAACAACACATACGCCATCGGTTGAGAATGATTATATATTGATGCCCATGAAAATTGAAATCCTCCCATAAACCAGAGAGGAAAAATAAAACGCGTCCATACACTTTCCATTTTAGATATCGCACCAACATGAGCCGTCACTGCAATGGTAAATACAGCATAAAAAATATTGGATATTACCGTTATCAATGCAAATTTAATCCACGACACATCAGCAAGGCTAAAACTATTAAATAAAATCATCTTTCCAAAAGGTAAAACAAAACAACTTAATATGATTCCCATTAACACATACGAAGTCATCATACTCCATAAAACAACTGATGGTCGCACTGGTAACGTTAAATAATAACTAATATGTCGATCTCCTTCAAAATCAATCATGCATCTAAATGCATTGCCATATATTTCAAAGAGCCCCACGGTACCCATAATGGTTGCTAACTGAAAACACCCATAATTTGCTACAAGCCCGAATGCTTGCATAACGTACCCCATCACAAGCAATGTACAAAAGACCCAAATGTAAAGATTGATTATTTTATCAACAAGCTCTTCTCGTGCAATAAAAAAACGAGTTTTAGTTAACTTCCAAAAGATATCTGCAAACCGAAACATACCCAAATTCATTTTTTTTACTCCAATTTACACTTCGTTTTTTTCATTGAAGACCCCATCAAAAGATAAAGTGTATAATTTATTTATTTAACATCTTCTGACATCAATGCAATAAATACATCTTCAAGATTATTCATTTTAAAATCGGCTTTTAACTTATCCGGCGTATCAATCAGCTTGATTAAACCAGCATCAAGCACGCACACACGATCAGACAACTGCTCAGCTTCATCGAGATAATGAGTTGTTAAAATGACCGTGACACCAAACTGTCGTAAATCTCTAATTTGCTGCCACAACTGCCGTCTGATATGCGGATCAAGGCCCACCGTTGGTTCATCCAAAATCACCAGCTGTGGATTATGCATTAATGCACGTGCAATCATAAAACGTTGTTTATAGCCGCCTGATAACACATTTGCTTTTTCATGCAAATACTCTTGCAAACCAAATTGCTCAACCAAAAGTTTAAGACGTTCATCGATCTGTTCTGATGTCATTTGATAATAGCTACCGGACAATCGTAAATTCTGCACCAACGTCAGCGCAGGATCTAAATTTGGTTTTTGTGGACAGAAGCCAATTTTGTAACGGTACGTTGCAACATCATGATAAATTGACTCACCTTCACACTCAATATCACCTTCTGTTGGTGGATGCAATGTTGCAATAATTGATGACAGAGTTGTTTTACCCGCACCGTTAACACCAAGTAGCCCTAAAATTTCACCCTTATAAATATCAAGGGAAATACCTTTCAGTGCTTCCTTTGTACCATATCTTTTTTTTACATTTTTTATTTTTAATAAAACTGTACTCATCTGATTCCTTTATGATGAATCTATAACAACAACCGCAAAAATTTTATTTTGAATCACGGATTACAAAACAAAATTTATACAAAAACATAACAAAACATGAAAATTATATTAAGCTCATGCAAACAAGACCGCTTGCACATTAAAACTTTATAATAAGTTTATAAATGAGTTATTGAACACGAAAAGTGGTGACTGACATGATTGAGACCTCCTGATACAGGAATTAATGGAATATTATTTATGATTATACCAGACAAGATGGCCGCGTCAAGAGCGACAAAAAAGGAGTTTTTATGTTAAACAAAAAAAATAATTTTTTAACATTATCATTATTTTTTCTATTTCCCGCGATAACAAAATGTATGAAAATAGATATTGCAGAATTACAATCGACCCGCAATATAGTAGAAAGAACGTTAATTAAACGACACAACTCGGCCGTCGTAAGAGGATGGAGTGTAGCAACGTCTACATTTTTTTATTCTATCTATACTGCAAAAACAACTGCCGATTTTGACAATGCACTTATGGCAAAAGGAAAATTGTATATACAACTTTATCGTAAAGAACATATAAAAGAATGTTCTGCTTTTGGCATAACAACAATAGCACATTCATTACCAGTCCTGGAAAAAAGATATATCATACAAGAATTATGCACACTTAACTTTACACCAACACCACGAGATAAAGAACTGGCATTTCTTGAATGGTGGAAACGCATTCCTACTGATAAACTAACACTGTTGTACTATGCATCTACACGCAATTTAGGAGTTGTTCCAAGATTACCACAGGATCTTATAGTATTCATCGCCAAGCTCATAGAAAAACCACTTTTCTAACATTTTTCTTGTATGAGAAAACAAATAATTTCGTTAAAAAAATTAACTTGTTTTTTCCCTTTCAAATCATTTAGGATATGCCAACTATGTTTCCACCTTCCCATCAAAAAAAAGGGTTCGTATGAAGAACATACAATTATTCTCCTGTTTACTTTTTACCAGTCTCACATTGTACAGCATGAAACACAACGATCAAACAATTCCCCACAACAAACACCGCGAATTTTGGGAAAACATAGACTATAAAAGAATGGAAAACAATTTAGAAAATGATTATAAATCTTATTTAACCAATCGCTTAAAAGAATATAATAAAGTCGATTTTACTATTGAAAATATAGAACACATACATGATATGCATAATATTATGACGGCAAGCAAAAACCCAGCAATACTCAGCAACTATTTACAAAATGACATCATTGATGACAAAAAAAATAGTTTTTTACATAGCGCAATACAAAAAAAAGATTTAGTAGTTCTACAGTGGTTGGTAGAGAGTATACAATGTGCACCATATCTACCAAATTCTGATGGTAAAGAACCTATTGATCTTTGTATTGACCAACTAATGCCACATGCAGAAGAAAGTAATAAACAAACAGCTCATGAGATGCTTGATATATTAACCGCCGGCTATGACAAAGCAAATTTTGACCGCGAACATAGAGAAAATTTTTTAAAAAAATTGGTAACCTTGCACCTTGAGCATACAAAACATGCCACTAATTTTAAACTCAAAGATATTCTGTTTTCACGATTTTTGAGAAAGAACTCAACACTTGATTCTATCGATCTATCGGCCATATATCAGTCAGTATGTGATAGCAATGGAAATGGATTTTCTCACATTCTTGTACAACAACATCTGTCTGACATGTTGCATGAATTCATACAAAAAAATTATATTTCTTTTAAACCAAACAAAGAAGGCAAAAACCCAATTACCATAGCAGAAGAAATTTTTGAAACTTTAATAGTAGATCCTCAAACATCTATGGAAAACAATCCAGATATTTTTAAAAGATCCCGTTGCTGTTTATTTATGCTTCTTAATTACATAAAAAAACAAAATAATATAAATTTTGAACATTGTTGCCATAAACACCCCTTCTAAGGATAAATAATATCTTGGCATGCTCAACAACTTACCCCATCAAAAGAACCTGAAGATGGGGTATTAAACACTTGTTTTTTCATCCCAAACTGTTAGAATAGGCCAACTATTTTTTTACATTTTCATCAAAAAAAAGGCCTTAAATGAAGAACTTACCATACGCGCTTCTACTTTTATATATACTTTTTACCAGTATCACACTGCACTGCATGCGCAATCAGCCGATTGAACCTTGGCAAGACATAAATTATAAAACAATAGAACAAAACTTAGATAATAAGTACAAGAGCTACTTAACCAACCGCTTAATACAATATAAAAATGTCAACTTTACCGTCAACGATAGAAAAGAGATACAAACTATGCGTTTGACGATAACAGGAAATAATAATCCATTCATATTAGCAGACTATTTGGACTCTATAGTGGATGACAAACAAAATAATTTTTTACATATTGCCATAGAAAAAAGAGACTTAGAAGTTCTCAGATGGTTAATCGACGATGTAAAACATCTCCCCTACACGCAAAACGGTAATGGTAAAGAACCTATTGATCTCTGTATTGACCAGCTTATGCCATTAGCCCCAGATAACAATAAACAAACGGCTCATGAAATACTTGATATATTAACTGCCGGCTATGACAAAGCACAATTGAACAGCGAACATAGAATAAAATTCTTAAAAAAAATGGTACTGTTACAACTTGAACATACAAAACATAATACTAATTTTATACTCAAAGACAGTCTCTTCACCCGCTTAATACACAACCCAACAAACACACAAAAACGTATAGCCCTACCAAAAATTTATCAAGAAGTAACTGATACCACCAAAAATACATTTACTCACATTCTTGTACAACGGTGCATGACTGATCAGTTATATGAGTTTGTGCAAAAAGAATACATTACTTTTGCAGAAAATAACGATCACAAAAATCCTCTTGAAATAGCAGAAAAACTCCTTCAAGAATTTACTCAACACACAGATCCTGATCAGGCCATTGCAACAAGTTCAAAGGAGTTTTACAAAAAGCGCTGCTGTTTTTTTATACTCCTCAATTATCTCAAAAAGAAAAATAATGAAACAGATTTTGCACAATGCTGCGAAAAACATAGCTTTTAAAAAAACAAATATTTTTTATCATCATCTCATCAAAAAAAAAGGCTTCATATGAAAAAGATACAGGTACTTTACTCGTTACTTTTTGCCAGTATTACCATGTATTGCATGGAGGACAATAAAAAAACTGAACTGTGGCAAAGCATAAATTATAAAAAAATAGAAGCTTCTTTCAGAAACGATTATAAAAACTATCTCAAAAAACATTTAGAGGAATATAAAACCCAACATTTTACTCATGAAAAAATGGATTACATTCTTTCTATGGGGAATCTTATGACAGGACATGACTGCGTCGCTGATCTGCATTGCACACAAAATGAAGACAAAAATGGATTTTTACAGTGTGCAATAAAAAAAGTAGATCTACCAGTTGTACAATGGCTTATAGCACATGAAAATGTAAAATATCATTCACCTACAGAATCTATTAATTTTGTTACGCTCTGCACCGAACAGTTGTTACCAGACAAACCAGAAGCCAAAAGAACAAACGCATATACCATACTCAAAACTATTACTGAACCGTATAAAACAAGTAACACTGCCCATTGGTGGCGAGAATTTTATATAAAAAAAATAATAGAGCTACAACTTGAACATAAAAAAAAACGTACCAATTTTACCATTGATGAGGCATTAGTAACACCATTTTTACAACAAGATTCACCTGATACCGATGCACCTATTTTCTTATCAAACATGTATCAACAGGTAGTAGAAAAAGAATCTGGCAATACATTATCTCACATTATTGTGAACAATCATGATGCTGATGAATTATATAAACTCATACACAAAGATTACGTATCATCAATAGAAAACAAAGACGGCATGACAACACTTGATCTTGCGTTCAAACAGCACAGTGCTTCTACACAAAACGTATCATTGCTCGATTTAGAGCCAGAAGTATCTAGACTCAATCGTTGCTGCTATTTTATGTTATTGAAATATATCAAATCAAAAAAAAGTGCTCAAGAATTCGATGATGCACCAAACTGCTGTGAAAGACATACTATTACTTGGTGCTCACTATTAACCACTCAATATGAAAAAAATAAACAAAATCCAAACAAATTATATACATTACTTACTGATAATAAAAATTTTTTCTCTCATCCAACAGGACAAGAACTTGGTCAAATAATAAGCTCCACTATACTGACAAAACTTAGTAGTTCTCATTTTATTGACTCAATCAAATGTCTTGATGATATAAAAAATGTTGTGAACTTATTACCTCAAAAAACCGATAAATTGAATATTTTTGCCATAAAAGCAAACCCTCTTGATACCCATTATTTTGTTCAACTCGATAACGAAATAAAAAAAATAGTTCCATCACTCATTACAGAAATATTAATTAATGCACTTGAAAAAAACCAAGAGGATAACACTATACAACAAGAATTATGCGAATTTACTAAGTTTTGTTGGAACACCATTATAGAACCAACACCTCAAGACTTAATAAAGAATGGACGCAGACGACTACAATTATTAATGGAAAAAGAAAAACAAATAATTACAACAGATGCTCAACAAGAAATGGAATTAGTAGAGCTTATGCAGAAACAATGCCATCTATAGGATAACATGAGACTCTTACAACTGTATTTTATAACTCTCTTATCATGTATGACTTTTTCTGCTAACAGCATGAAGAGTAAAAACATCAACGCCTGCATGCAACAATGCGTCAATGACGTTATCAATAAACCTATTTACATTAAAGAGCTGGAAATCGAACGTGAAGAACTACAAAAAGAACTCATCTCCAGGGCTTTATACTATCTGCCTTATGATAATGAAAAAAAAGAGCAGACTCTTTTTCTTTTGTATGCTTACAATCATGAATACGAAAAAATGTTCCCCATGATTACAAAAAATAGAGATTTTCTTAATCTTGTTACCAATAAAAATTACTCCGTATTTGGCATAGCAACAATTACACCACAAAACATACCTTTCTCAGAACAAAAAAACTTTATACAAAAGTTATATATGCTCGGCCGTAAACCAACACGAGAAGATAAGCAATTGGCATTACTGGAAAAATGGGAAAGAGTTCTTAACAAAAGACTACTATGGCATTGCGCATACAAAGATCCATCAAACATCATAGCAACATTACCATTTGAGATTATGCTGTTTATATCTCAAAATATGTTTGATGTGGAAGAATCATTGTTATAAGGAACTTCTTTATTTTTCATTGCTTTTTCATCGCCACTTGCTAAAATAAACCAACTATTTTTAACATTTTCATACAAAAAAAGGCATCCTATGAAGAACGTACAACTACTTTCCTGTCTACTTTTCACAAGCATCATTTTACATGGCATGGAGCAAAGCAGTCTAACCACAGTCCCAGATAAAAAAGATGAATTATGGAAAAACATAGATGTTTCTGCTGTAACAAAATCATTGAGCAATGATTATACAACATACTTAACAAACCGTTTAGTAGAGTATGGCAAAGCTGACTTAACATCGCATGATTTTAAACAGATACAAAACATGAATTTTTTTATGGTAGGCCATACAAACAGCTTTTTTGCACTCAGACGTAGTTTATCTCATGCTATACGTGATGAAAAACAAAACAGTTTTTTGCACGTTGCAATAACAAAGAAAGATATACCAGTACTGAAATGGTTGACTGAAGTTGTTGAATGCCACGCAACCGAAAACAACATCGATGGTAAATCACCCATTGATCTATGCATTGATCAATTAATGCCAAACGCAGACAAAAACAATAGAAACACCGCTCATGAGATGCTTGATATATTAACTGCTAGACATGCATATGACAGCACTTATTTTGATAGGCATATGAACATAAAAAAATCATACTTAAACAAAATGATACTCCTGCAACTTGAGCATACAAAACATGCAACTAATTTTGTATTAAAAAATGCTTTCCTTACACAAATGTTGAAGCCTAATAATCTACACTCCTTTGCGCTACCAAAAATTTATCAAACAGTAGTAGACAACGAACACAACAGTTACACACACATTCTTGTCCAACAGAAATTGCCCGACATGTTATATGAGTTCATAAAAAAAGATTACATTACATTTACAAAAAACGATGCTGGCAAAACTCCCCTTATGATCGCACAAGAACTCTTTCAGCTGTTTACTCAATGCAAAGATCCAATCAAGGCTATCACACAAACTTCTAATGAATTTAACAAAAGACGTTGTTGTCTCTTCATGCTCCTCAATTATTTAAGAAAACAAAATCAAATTACCGATTTACAACAATGCTGTGAAAAACATACAATCTAAAAAAAAGGACATCCTATGAACAACGTACACATAATTTCCTGCTTACTGCTAACAAGTATCACCGCACACTGCATGGAGGAAAATAAACAAATACAATTGTGGAAAGGCATAGATTACAAATCGGTGGAAAAGGCTCTTGAAGATGATTATAAAAATTATCTCAAAACCAATTTTGATATATATAAAAACAGCAGCACTACAATCGACCTAGATGAACTGCTCAATGCATCAAAACTCATGGTTGGACACACACATGATGCCACTATTTTTAGACAAGTGTATGATGAACACAACAATTTTTTTATTCATACAGCAGTCAACAAAAGAGATCTACCAATAGTACGATATTTGCTCACCAAAGATGCGCCCAATCAATGGGTCTATAATGCACAGCATAAATCACCCTTTGATCTCTGCATTGACCAACTATGGCCACAATCAGCTGATTATCAATCTGACAAAAAATTCATCTCTCTTTTGATGCTTGATGAAATTTTCACGAGCATGATCGGACACATTGACAATAAAAAACTTATACAAAAATGTGTCACCACATTAATCAATCACAATCTTATGTGCCGGGTACATCCGGACAATACCAAATCCATCATTAGCAGAAAGATACTTGAAAGCTTACTCGCCAAAGCAGCAAACCCAGGACAAACATTATCTCTTGCTCTCTTTTATCAGGATGCAATAGACGCTGAAACGGGCAATGGATGGGCTCATGTTATAGTAGATCAACAAAATGCAGATTACTTATATAAACTTATAAAAAGAAATTACATATCTCCTGTAAAAAATAAAGCTGGTTTAACGGCCCTTGATATTGCGCTCAAAAAATTCCAAATTTTTACACAGGAACCATCATTGTTTGAGATGCAAAAAGAAGAAGCTGCACGCGCTCGTTGTTGCCTATTCATGCTGCGCAAATTTATACTATTAAAACAAAATAGGACAGACGATTTTAATATGGCCTGCAACTGTTGCGACCAACATATCATTACAAAACAATAAACTCATACTGTTATATCTGTCTTTGGACAGCATCTCACTGAAGTTTTAATCAATCTTGTATGGAGCTTGTCGAAGAATACGAACATTGTTATGCTTTTGCAAAAGATCATCATCTCAAAAAAAAAGGACCGCGATGTGTAAAAAATTAGTAGTATGGACAATGCATGATTCTGCAGCACTGCAACACCTGGGGTTGACAATAATCCGCATAAGCTTTGGCGTAACATTTCTTATTTTTGGCTACCATAAATTAATCTCGGGATCAGCTAATCTCACACAAATTGGCAGCGCAATCTCATATTTTGGTATCACGCGCGGCTTCCTTTTATGGGGATATGCAGCAGCATTAACAGAACTGTGCGGCGGCATTGCATACATTCTTGGATTATGTACCCGCATCGCTTCATTACCACTCATATGGCTTTTAATTGTTGCACTACGTTTTCATCTCCAAAAAGGTGACGAATTCAGCGCGTGGGCATTTCCTTGTTTATGTTTGTGTATCGTTATAGGGTTTTTCCTTGCAGGAAGTAGCATTTATTCCATGGATCATATCATGAGCCGCTCACAACATGATGAATAACTTACCAATTGCGTGGCTCGAGCAGCTGAGCAATGGTAATAATGTCATCAAAATATGCACGCTTAATTAACGCATCCTCGGCACCTTCACTGCAAATAAGTACTTTATGAATTGTCTTGTTTCCTTTATTAGGAAATAAAGACAATTTTTTTTCAAACTCTGCAATGACACTCGTGCCAACTTTCCCCTGCAAATATTTTATCTCGCAAATGGTATACACATTATCGGCTCTATCAAAAATTAAATCGATCTGATACCCAGGATTTTCTTTGTCAGTCGAACGACTAAAAAATACCCCCGACCGATAATGCACGCCGGAAAAATACAAAATTTTAGCAATGATATAATGATATTTACGACAAAAACGCTCAAATGCAAAACCAAGCCATTTGATATAACTATCGACCTTAAGTGCTGTTTTTGGATTATGATTATACGCACCACTTTCTATATTTTTTTGCAGCGGCTTGATAAATTTGCAATAAAAATGCATGTAATTATCATCAATTGCGTAGCGAGTGAGTACCGTATTCTCTTCCAAATTAAATGGATAGTAATGCGTGATAAAACCAGATTTTTCTAAATCTAACAGTACATTAGTCAAACTTCCACCCGATGTTACATTCAATAACTGCGCCAACTCAGTACGTGTTGCAAATTTTTTACTACTAAGAATATCAATAATGGCACGATAATATTTATTATTCGACATACTACTGGTGAAAATACGCTCATACTCACGCGCAAAAAAACTCCCTGCGGTAAAAGAGTGTTTACATAAACTGATAAACACTGATGATTCTTTGGTAATCCATTTTAAATATTCAGGAACCCCTCCAACGGTCAAATAGGCATCAAAGACCTCCCTATTGCTCCGCTTTTTGAGAAATTCTTTGGTTTCATACACCGTAAATTCTTTCAGATGAAATTCATACTGAGATCGATTGTATAATGCTTTAGAATGAATAACACGATCAATCATAAATGATGGGGCTGAACCGCACAAAATAACGATAAGTCTTGGGTTATGACGAAAAAAATTATCCCAGACATATTTAAGCTCGGCAATTAAGGTATCATCATAGCGCGCAAGCCACTGCAACTCCTCAAGATAAATAGTCCATGTCCCTTTGCGAGTATAATCATATAATAACTCAAAAAACTCTCGCCAACTGCCCAGAACTGTTTTAGTGAGTAAGCGACTTTCAGCATAAGTTGCTAACTGATTCATCGCATGGGCCAACTGTGCCTTCTGCGTCAACCCTTCTATACCCTCAAACTTTAATAAATTTCTCTCTCTAAAAGCTTGCTCAAGAAGTTCTGTTTTACCAATTCTTCTACGGCCATACATAATAATAATGCATGCCTCATTGGCTGCTCCAATTTTATGCAAACGCTCTAGCTCAGCGGTTCTTCCAACAAAATTTTTCTTTATTTTTACGCGTAATGGTTTCATACAGCCTATCCTTATTTTAGCCAACTACCATCTATTTTACCCCATACTTGGCTAAAATTGCAACTAAACATTTAAGCCAACTAGACCCTTTTTATAGGCTAGTTGGCTTGGCACCCCCAATTGCGCAACAGATAATAAAAACTTGCTTTATATGGTGATTAACATAGACTAACAGTATGCAAAATAGGGAGCTATTTTTTACATACCAATATACTATAACAAAGGAAACCCCATGTTAAAAAAAACATTATTAAGCGCATTACTTACCGTATCTACTCTTGCAACTGCTCAAATCAACCTTGATCTTGAAGTCACCGTAACAAACGATGTTACTGAACACCGTGCGGCAGGCATTGTTCTTGTTGATGAAAATGTAACAACACCCATTGTATTTGATGGTCTCGATGCTCTCATAGTCGGTATCAACGCACAAACTAACGGTGAAGTTGTTCTTCTCCAAACACAATTTTTCCAAAGAACAGAAGAAAGTGATGAGTTAATCCCTGCCACTGAACTGTTTGCAGTACAGGTACCATTCAAACAAGCCGCAACCATCACCGTCAATGATGCTGACAATAACGGTTCATTGGTACTTACCATTACCCCTACCCTTGCAGAATAACAATCAATCCCCTATTTTGCTTATGCATAATATTATTATTATTTTTAGTCCTTGAGTAACTCAAGGACTTTTTTTTGATGTCCACACCGCATATGCAGTTACCCCCATCATTACCGCGATATACAAAGCTGGTGCATAAGAAGCACCTGTGATATACCACAACCACAGACAGATTGGCGTTGTCATATGCCCCAAG
>Ga0070733_10000631_pt1 | contig 28046 bp, 23 predicted proteins | sample Coa_R1_9_FD_66450 | JGI IMG/M metagenome (GOLD analysis project Ga0070733, IMG submission 66450) | Surface soil microbial communities from Centralia Pennsylvania, which are recovering from an underground coalmine fire - Coalmine... | ecosystem: Environmental > Terrestrial > Soil > Unclassified ...
CGGCGCACTTTAGTGCGCCATCGATGGCACGGCTATCACCGATGGCGGTCTCAAAACCGCGGTTACAAAGCCTTCACGCCGCGCGGCGCGTTCTTTCAACCCATGAGCTTGGCGCTACTATCTCCGCTGATCCCCACCGGCACCGAGCTAACCGCGATTCTGGTCGTCGTTAGTTTTTCGGCGGGCCTGAACGTATACGCGACCGTCGGAATGCTTGGGCTGCTGGCGCGCTTCGACGTCCTGGCGCTGCCGCCCGCCCTGCACCTGCTGCAGGATTGGAAAATTATCGCGGTTTGCGGTGTGCTGTTCCTGCTGGAATTCGTCGGGGACAAGATTCCGGTTTTCGATCTGCTCTGGAACGCCGCGCACACCTTCGTGCGTGTTCCGGTCGCGGCGTTTCTGGCGTACGCCGCGACGTCGCAATTACCTCAGTGGGAGCAAATTGCGGCGACCTTCGCGGGCGGATTGATCGCGCTGGCGGCGCATGGCGGGAAGACTGCGGCGCGCGCAGCCATTGTGCATTCGCCCGAGCCTTTCTCGAATTTCGTGCTGAGTACGGCCGAAGACGCGCTGGTAATTTTTCTGATGTGGATCGTCACGCGGCACCCTTACGTGGCGACTGTGATCGTTTTGCTCGCGCTCTGCGTGGTCGCGATCATGATTCGCTTCGTACTCCGCGCGCTGCAAACTCTGTTTAGCGATGCGGAAGCCTCGTTATTCCCCGCTGGCTCGGGAAATTCGCCGCAGTAAAGCGCGCCAGTCCTTCACCGGCGCTCGATGCGATCGCCAGCGCCGAGATCCAAACAATCCCCCAGCTATTGCGGCGTCTTCTTTTTCCCGAACAGACCACCGAGAGCGCTAGTTGCCGCGCCGGTGGTGCCGCCTTGGCCGCCGGGTATTGCACCCTTGGCTGCACCGACGGCCATTGCTTTCGCATCAGGTATCACCTGCGGATTCGACGTGGTGCCCTGCACGATGAATGGGATTCCGTGGCTCGAGCCACCGCCGCCGCCCCCTCCGCCGCCCGTGAAAGCACCGATTGCTCCACCTAACTTGCCTCCGCCCGCACCTGCCGCGCCGGCCGCGCCGGTGAGCGCACCCGCGGCGCCCGATAGATTCGCTACCATTTTAAAATTCAGCTGTCCGGCCGCGCTGACGGTTCCATCTCCCGTGACCGTTCCTAGCGACGGCATCACCAGATTCAAACTATCAACCTTCGTTCCCGATGGATCGTTTCGTACGGTGGCGCTCAGCGTTTGAATATCCGTATCCGATCCGCCTCCGCCACCGCCGCCGCCGAGTCCGGGAATGGATCCCAGCGCCCCCAGTTTCGATTTCAAACTGAATCCCGCCAGCTTCGCATTCGAGAGATTGATCGGCCCGGAAACTACTAGTTTGTCCACGGGACCGCTCACCGTCAGGTTCGCAGTGAGCGAACCACCCTGCAGCTTCGAGCCGGAAGGCACCACGACACCGACCGCCGGGAGAAATCCTTCCAGATCGGTCACCGGCATGGCCTGCGCGTTCAGTCGCATATCGACCTTGGTGGGCTCCGACGCGGTGTTGTAACCGCCGTTCAGACGTGCCAGCGCGTTGCCGATGTGAATGTCTCCCTGGTTCAAATTTCCCGATTGGCTTTTCAAAGTATAGGTGGTCGCATAATCAACACTCAACGGAACGGAAGAAGGCGCGCCCGCCGCGGAGATTTTCAGCTTGGTCGCTTTCACGGTGCCTTTGGAATTCATCTGGCTTCCGTCCGAGCTCAGGTCGCCCTTAAAGTCCAGCACGCCGGCGATTCCGGAGGACGCATCTAGAAAACCGGTGTTCGCCAAATCCAAATGCTGCACTTCCACGGTGGCGTTCAACGGCGTCAGTGAAGCGTCCGCCGAATTCATCGGCCCAGCCTTGCCTTCCAGTTTCAGCGCGGAGTTTCCGGGGCCCGTGGCCGTCAGCTTGAAAGGAAACTGTGAAGTATAGGAAAGATCGGAAGCCTCCAAGTCAACGTTCTGGTAGAGGCTTGGCTTGGCGCTGGAACCCGCGGCGCTCACGATAATTTTCCCGTTTTCGATGCTGAGTTTCTCGACGCTCAACGCTCCCGCTGCGGGAGGACCACCCGAGGTCGACGCCGGACTCTTGGTTGCGCTCTTGCTACCGCTCGCATTCCCGCCCAGGCTCGAATAGTTCCACGTTCCGTTCGCAGCGTGGATCAGATTCACTTCCGGATCCTTCACGGTCAGCGAACGCACCTCGAGTTTCTTCGAAAAGATCAGCGGCAAAAGTTTGACGCCCACGCTCAGCGATTTAGTCGTCAGAAAGGGCGACTTGCTGAACGCCGGGTCGTCGGCAATCGAAACATCCGAAACCGTCACTCCGCCGGAAAAGATCGAGAGGCTGATATCGCCGATCCCGACTTGCCTTCCCAACGAGCTGGACAGCTGCGTTTCCAGAGTAGGCTTAAATTGGTTGGCGTTGATGAAAAGCGGCAAAGCCAGCACGATCAAGAACAACACCAAAACGATGCCGCCGATAATCATAAGGGGCTTTTTTTTCATGGCGAGCCTCCAGAAAACGCGTGCTGCAAAGCGCCGGGGCCACAGGATGGCCCACGGCCGGACAAGGGCCGATTGGAAGGCGCCCATCATACTCCGCAGTCGGCCTATCCAACAATCGGATGTTGATTCCACGCATTCTCTCTGGAGTGGAATCGGAGGCGAGTGGCAATCGCGAAGAAACGCGGGCAGCTCTTCCTGCGCGGACGACTATTCAGTTCGCTACGAATTCGCTAGGGTGCTGGACCAAAGCATGCTATGTTTGGTCTGCGTTTGTTGCTCTTGTAACACCTTTAGATTCGATTGAAGGGGCTGCAAGTTCACACTTGCGGCCTCTTTCGCTTTACGGCTGGAGGCGGTCGAGAAGCAAACAAATAGCTTAAAAAGAAGGAAGTAAATCAGTGAGAGAACAAGGAACAGTAAAGTGGTTCAATGCCAGCAAGGGCTTCGGATTCATCCAGCGCCAGTCCGGCGAGGACGTTTTCGTCCACTTTTCGGCCATTCAGGCGGAAGGTTATAAGTCGCTGAACGAAGGGCAAGCGGTTGAGTTCGAAGTTACCCGTGGACCGAAGGGTCTGCAGGCAGCGAACGTCACTAGCCTCTAGTCGAAGAGGGGCGAGCCGGCATCCGCCGGTTCGCCCTTTTTTTTCGCACGCGCAGCATCGGTCTTAGGAGCCTCGTTGAAAGCACTTCCCGAAGGGCAGTACATCAAGCACTTCCAATACGGTTTAGGCGTCATCACAGAATCCGATAACGACCGCACTTCGATCGATTTCGATCTGCACGGCATGAAGAAGTTCGTCACCAGCATCATGGTGGTGGAAATCGCCGAAGGCACACCGCCGAAGCGCAAGCGCGCCAAGCGCGTGAAGAAAGTCGCGGCGCCGTTGGCCGTGGCGGTCGCCGGAAAATGAGCAACAACAACGTCATCGTACAGTTCGTGGGATTCGAGGCCAAAGCCCAGGGCCGTGAATATACTTTTACCGTCCGCGAATCTGCCACCGAACCGCGCGAATTCACCCTGACCATCCCGAATGAAGCGTTCAACACGCGCCGGGTCCGTTTTCAGGATGCCCCGGACATCTGCTCGCACCGCCTGCACGTGGAACTAGCCGCAACGGAAAATCACCCGGACAAGACGCACTTCAATTTAACCGACGCGGAACTGGAAGCCTACCGCACTTCCCACATGCAGAAACCCCCGAAGTATCCCTACGCACCAAAGAAGGACGATCAAGAAGCGTAATTTTCGCTGGTTGTGGTAGCCGAAGAAAAACTTCCCGTCGTCTCAGATTTGCCTCCGTCTTTCTCTGTGTACTCTGTGTAAAATCTTTAAGCCTCCTTCAACTATGCGCCAACGTTTCCGCGAAAATCTAAGCGATCTTTGTCACCACCCGCCGCGCCGCCAGCGAAATCATCAATCGTGTCACGCCACTGAAAAAGATGCTGATGCCCACGAGCGTGCCGAGCACCCATTCCACACTCGATGGCCACGTCGCCCAAATCATTCCGCCGAGAATCAACGTCACGATGCCATCCACTAGGAACCAACCAGACCCGCCCGCAGGACGGTGCTGAAAATACAGCACGATCTCGAATACTCCTTCGATCAGCAAATAAAACGCCAGAGCCAGCGTAAGCGTGGCCAGCCCGCGCGCCGGATGATCCAATAGGTAAATCGCCACGCAAAGATAAAGAATCCCCAGCAGCACTTTCAGCAGCACGCTGCCGGTGCGCCGCGTGAACCACGCAAAAACGAAATGGGCCACCGCCGCGAAAATCAGCATCCACGCGACGAAAATATTCGCGGCAAGGCCGGCCTCCAGCGGCATGGCGATCGCCAGAATCCCGACCACAATCATTACCACGCTCACAAAAATCGACCAGCCCACCGCTTTCTTAGCGATATCCGCAATATTAGGATCGCTCATAACCGTCCTCCCGCGCATCGTCGTGCCCTCACTGTGCCTCGGGGCGCCGCCGCGGAATCCTTATATCACTACTCGACGGCGTTCGGGGACATTGCTCTCGCCGCTGCTCTTGAATTTGTGAATCGCCCCACAGGGCGATTCATCCTGAGATTCCGCGGCGCGGGATCGAAGGGTAGCGGCGAGCTTTACAATGTGTGTGAGAACTGCAAAATCGGTACTTCAGCGGCTAAAGCCGCGTTGACTTTGCTGTCTTTATGTCGTGGCTAAAGCCACGACATACAAAGACTCTCGAGTTCTCACACAGACTCTTTAGCCGGGCGCTGTTGACGTTGCCTTCGAATTCCTAAATCACGCCGCAGCACCATTCATCCAGCGTTCCGCGTGTTGGCTGGCCGCAGTCAACTCGTCTCGTGATATCTTTGCGACAATGCCACGCACACCGTCGGACCCGCTGAGGCGCCCTTCTTGACGCAGCACAGCCACGCAAACCCGGCCAGCTCTGGTGGAAACGAAATCGTGGAAAGCAACCCGCAAACGGCGCCGCACGCGCCGATCCTCGCGCAGTCCGTCGCATTCATGCGGCGATATATATTGCGGATATTGGCGATTTCCGCCGCCGTCCTCGCGCCCGTTTTCTGGCACCGTAACATCGCCGCCGGAGATCTGGGCAGCCACGTCTACAACGCGTGGCTCGCGCAACTCATCCGCCACGGCTACGCGCCCGGCCTGTGGCTCGCGCCGCGCTGGAATAACGTGCTCTTCGATTTCGTGCTGGACGGTCTTGGCCGTTTTGTTTCCCTGCATGCCGCCGAAAAAATTGCCGTGTCGCTGGCTGTGCTGATTTTCTTCTGGGGCGCGTTCGTCTTCGTATGCGCAGCCTCCAGACGCGCGCCGTGGCTGGTCTGCCCCATCATCGCCATATTCAGTTACGGATATTCCTTCGAAATGGGTTTTCTGAATTTCTATCTTTCGCTGGGCTTGGGGTTTTTCGGCACCGCAATTTTCTGGCGTGGCCGTGGCTGGGAGCGCCTCATCGCTGTCGCACTTGCGCCGCTCGCGATGCTGGCCCATCCGCTGGGCTTCGCGTGGCTCGTCGCCGCGTCGGCATACATCGCGATGGCCGAAGCGATTCCCCGGCGCTATCAGATTCTGTTGGTGGCAGCGGCGGGCGTGGTTCTCTTTGCCGCGCGCTATTATTTTTGGCACCACGATGTCGTGCAGGCCCGCGACGACCCCTTCTATTTCTTCAACGGCACGGATCAACTACTTCTGTTCGGCCCGCGCTACGCGATTCCGGAATTCGCGCTGCTGATTTTCATCTTGTGCGCGCTGGCTGCGGCCTTTTTTAGCCGTCCCTGGGGCAAGCTCAGTTGGGCGGACCTCGCGATTCCGCTGCAGCTCTATGTCATCGTCGGTCTGGCGGTAATCCTGCTGCCCGACGGCATTCGTTTTCCGCAGCAACCGTCCGCGCTTGCGCTCCTCACCGAGCGCCTCACCTCGGTATCCGCCGTGCTTCTCTGCTGCCTGCTCGGCGCTCTTCAGCCGCGCAAGTGGCACCTTTTCGCATGTGGCGCGATCGCTGCGATCTTCTTCACCTTCCTGTACCAGGACACCGGGGCCATCAATCGGTTGGAGGCGCAGGTGGAGCAACTCGTGCGCAGCGTGCCGCGGAACTCGCGAATCCTCGCCACGCTCAAGCCGCCCTTCCCCGAATCGCGCATTCTGGTGCAACACATCGCTGATCGCGCCTGCATCGGCCACTGCTTCAGTTACGGCAATTACGAGCCTGCCTCGGGTCAGTTCCGCGTGCGCACGACGCCGCACAACCGCTACGCGATGTTCAGCTTTGATGACGCGGTGAACATGGAAGACGGCTCATACGAGATACAGGCCGCGGATTTGCCGGCCTACCAGGTATATCAATGCAGCGCGGACCAGAAGCAATTGTGTATCCGTCCCCTGGAAGCCGGCGAAATGAACGATGGCCTGGGAATTCATCCCGACGAAGAATAATTGCTAGACGAGGTTGCATAAATGCCCGATTCGGAAACGGGGGTTCAGAGTCTGAGTGCGAACTGCACAACCCGTACTTCAGCGGCCGAAGCCGCGTCGACTTGCTGTGTTTATGTAATGGCTAAAACCACGACCTACAAGGACTCTCGAGTTCTCACACAGACTCTTCAGTTCCTGGAGCCGAACTTTTCGGTCGTTGCTGAGCGTTTACGAGAGTCCCGCAAGCTGAGCCCGGAGTGCGAACGCCTGTTCGCCGACGAACTGCCCTCCCAGGATACGCACTTTGCAGCCAAGCGCCGCATTACTCGCGTCCAGAATTTTCACTCTGGTTCCGCATTCGACGAGAAGTAGTTTTTCGGCAGCGACGAGAAGAGAAATCCCCAGATCGTCGTTGGCCGATTCGCAACCGCGCATTTCACCAAGAATTTCCTCCGTGACGGGCAACAGTACGTAGTTGCGGCCGGCTTCGTCGCAGATGGTGGCTACCTGCCCAACCCATTCAGCGCGAGGCTCGGCAGCGGCCCGTTGCGCATCGCTAACAACGGAAGAATCCTTCGCCGCCGCATCCGCATGAAGCTTTTCCACCGCAGCAATAAAACGGTAGCCGCGTCGCGGCAGCGTCTCAATGTAGCGTGGATCCTTGTGCGAATCGCAGAGCGCGCGCCGCAGCGTCTGGATCGCTGCGTTCACGCCGTGCTCGAAATCTACGAACGTGTCCGCGGGCCACAGGCGGCTCTGCAATTCTTTGCGCGTGATCAATTCGCCAGGCTGCTCCAGCAGCAACGCGAGAATCTGAAAGGGCCGGCCAGCAAGACGAATTTTCCGGCCGTGTTTGCGCAGTTCGCCCGTGCGAAGGTCAACGTGGTAGGCGTCGAAGCTGAGCCTACCTTCGGAAGGAAGTTCGTCGCGCATCAGAGAAGCTGGGGCGACGCAGTTTACTTCGAGCGCGACGGGAACTCAAGCTCGCGAGCGCCAAATAGCTATAACCTCCTTAGTTTCAGCTTAATACGGCTTTACCTCTCTTGTACAAACAAAGGACCCCCGTTGCATTGAACGATTTAGGGATTCGTACGAAACTGCGCGTGCACTGAGGGAACAAATGAAAACTTTGAACTCAAAGATCGAAAGCAAGAAGGAGACGAAAATGAAAATGACGACCGTGGTGAAGATTTCTTTGTATACAGCAGCTCTGGGACTTGCGTGCATGCTGCCGGTAACGGCGCGCGCACAATCCGAAGTGATGCCGGATTCCTTCGCATTCTCCGCCGATGAAGCCCCTGTCGCGCGGCCTGCGCTGGTGGCGGCAGTGGACGACGTGAACCAAACCCAGGACGATTTTCAGGGCAAAGTTACGCTGCCCTACAACGCGAAGTGCGCCGGCAAAAATTTGAAAGCCGGAGAGTACTTGGTTTCCGTCAAGTTGCAAGGGACCAGCCACGTGCTCACCATTCACGGCAGCAGCGCGGACATGAACATTCGCGTGCGCGAAGTGCCGACGAATCGCCGGGCCAGCCAGAGCGCGTTGCTGGTGCGAAATTCGGCCCACGGCCGCACGCTGGCAGCGGTCTCCGTCGAAGGGCTCAACACAATGTTTTACCTCGGCACGAGTGCAGGCCAGACCTTGACGGAACGGCTGCCGATTTCGTAGTTGGTGAACTACCTGACGCCCCGTCGGCGGCACGGCGCCAACGGGGCGTCAGTGTTTTTGCAGTAAGTTAGATTCTGCAGTAATTTCCGCTCTGCCTGAACCTACAGATTTAACCAGAATTGCGAGCCTCGCTCCGCTGCGGTATCCTGCTACGCGCACAGTGACGCAAGAACCGAAGACACCGAGGATACCGGATGCGGATTTCGCGAAGTGGAATGTCCCGCGCCTACTTTGTAGGATTGGTGGCCCTGCTGATGACCGCTTCTCTTTTTGCAGCTTCGAGCATTTACGAATTTACGCTTCCTTCGATTGACGACAAGCCGCTGCCCCTGGCGAATTTCAAGGGCAAAGTGGTGCTGGTGGTGAACGTCGCCAGCCGCTGCGGCTTTACACCGCAATACAGCGCGCTGGAATCCACTTACGAGAAATACAAGGACCAGGGCTTCGTGATTCTCGGCTTCCCTGCCAATAATTTCGGCAGCCAGGAGCCCGGCACAAACCAGGAAATCAAAACTTTCTGCCAGACGAAGTACAGCGTCACGTTTCCCATGTACGCCAAAGTTTCGGTAAAGGGCGACGACCAGACTCCGCTCTACGCCTATCTCACCACGAAGGCCAATCCTGCCGTGGCCGGCGACATCAAATGGAACTTCACGAAGTTCCTGGTGGACCGCAACGGAAATGTCGTCAAGCGCTTCGAGCCAGACGTCACACCCGACTCGCCCGAAGTGATCGCCGCAATCGAGAAAAGTCTGAAGTAGTAGAGGGGTTAACGCCGTCTCTCCGGAAGTGGGGCGATCATAGACTGCGTAGAATCCGAGCGGCTTTGCCGTTTGCGGAATAGGGCGCGAGGCCTTTGTAGCGGCGGTCTTCAGACCGCCATCGGTGAAAGCCGCGCCACCGATGGCGCACTAAAGTGCGCCGCTACAAAAGCAAGACCTCGGCGTAGGTTCATTTTTCCGCAAACTGTGAAGCCGCTGCAGATCCGCTTTGCGGTTTTCACGCAGACTCTTCGGCACTCGAGACTGCGCATTTCGAGGTGCTCCACTACGGCAGCACTCCGAACACCGCCACGCTGTTGGGCGTCCCCACGTACACTTTCCCGTTGGCAATCATCGGCGTGATGAATTTATTGTCCGCAAAATTATCCCGATTGTTCGGCGCCTGATTGCTGTTGTACAACTCTGTCGCGAGGTTCGTCGCGTCGTAGGCATGCAACACGCCGCCGCCATTGTTCTCCACCGCCCAGACAATGCCGCTGGAAGTCCCATTTGCCGAAATGCTCGGCGTGGTTCCGGGATATCCGAAACTTTCCGAGCTCAAGGAACTCGCCGGCGTGCTCAGCTTCGCGTTTGCGATTGAGAAGGCCCTCAAGTGGTCGCCGACCGCCCCGTAATACACCACGTTGTTGAAATAAGCCGGCATGGACCACACGCCGCCACCCAGTCCGTTCGAATCAATTTCCTGGTAGATGGCGCTGTCGTTATTCGTATTGAACTTCCCCATCAGATCGCGATTGACCACGTAAACGTGGCCATCCTTGCCAGCTCCCACGCCGAGATGCCATGTGTTGGCCTGCGCATCTTGCAAATCAGGCAGCAGCATCTCGCCGCCGGATCCCAAATCCTCGTCCCCGTTCGATTCCGAGGTGGTGTTGTACATCGTGAAATAGTCTGCGACGGCCAGGCTGTTGTTAGCCGTCGAAATCTTGATGAACGCATTGCCATAATCGCCGTGCTCGGGGAATCCGCTGCCGTTGAGCGTGTCGTCAAACGTTCCATTGGCGTCCAGAAAATAAATATTGCCGGAAGAATCGGCGGCAGGACCGTCACCCGCCATCCAGATCGCACCCTCGCTGCCGTTGGGCGTCACGTTCAGCACGCCCGATTGCGCGAGCGTCGTTTCGTTGTAGCCCATGATCCATCCCTGATACGGTCCATCGTCGCAATGCGAAGCCCAGGTGGTATAAATCACGCCGTTCAGCAGCAACAATGCAGCGCGTTCCTTGTATTGCTTGGGATCGAATGTGGTAGTGCCGCTCGTCGTTGGAAAGGTCGCTTGTATGGTTACCGGGCTGCTTCCGATTTCCCCGCCGGTGGTCAAGTCCAGCGCATGCAGGCGCTGGTGATAATTCCCGCCGTTGTCCAGCGACATGGCCACCACAAAAATCTCGCCGTGCGTACCCGCGCTCAGGTCAATCACCGGCGTCGAGGTGATGCCGATGATCGGCGAAACCTGCCCGCACCCGCGATTATCGCTGGCAGTTTCGTTCGCACCCAGCACGGAAACATGCCACAGTTGCGCGAAAGTATCGGCATCGAAGGCGTAAACGGAATCGTTCTCGGTGACGACGTAAAGAACATTGTGCACGCCGCCCGCAAGGGTCAGGTTCGATGCGTAGAGCGGCTCCGCATCCACCCCCGCATCCACCGATAGATTCCCCAACAACCCGAAATTCGCGAAGTTCACATTAGCCGCCGTCAGCGTGCTCTCGTTCAGATTCTGGCCCGTTCGTGCCACGTCGTTATGATAAGTCAGCACGTTCACCGCGCTGGCCTGCACCGCGCTCACGCTAAGCCTCACGGTCTGGCTGGTCGCGGTGTTCACGACATTGGACACGGTGACGTAAATTTGCGCGCCGCTCTGCCCCAACGTGGTCTGCGAAATCGTGTAGGAATTTGAATTCGTTCCCACCGGGCTTCCGTTCATGAACCATTGATAGGTCAGCGGCGCCGTGCCGATGGCCGTCACTGTAAATGTCGCCGATTGTCCCGCGGTCACGGTCAATTTGGTCGGCTGCACGGTAATCGTAGGAGCAGTCGGCGCGGCCGAGTTCACGGTCAGCGTCACGGTATTGCTCGTGGAGCTTCCCGTAGCATTGCTTACTTTCACATATATTTGTGCGCCCGTCTGCCCAGTGGTCGTCTGCGGAACCGAGAACAAGTTCGAATTCGAGCCAGCGGCTGTGCCATTCATGAACCACTGATAAGTCAGAGGCGCGGTGCCCGCCGCCACCACCGAAAATGCGGCCGTCTGTCCTGCGGTTACGGTATCGTTCGTGGGTTGCTGCGTGATTGTCGGAGCAGTTGCCGCCGCAGTCACGGTCAACGTCACCGTAGCGCTCGTTACCGACCCGCCCGCGTTCGTCACCACAACATAAATCTGCGCGCCCGTCTGGCCCGCAGTCGTCTGCGTAATCGAAAACGTACTTGAATTTGTTCCCGTGGCCGCTCCGCTCATGTACCACTGATAGCTCAGTGGCAGGTCGCCTGTCGCCGTCACGGTAAATGTCGCCGCCTGCCCCGCCGTCACCGACTGGCTGGCCGGCTGCTGCGTGATCGTCGGAGCTGGCGTAGCTGGGTTAGTGGGATTGGTCTTGAAACCCGGAGGAGTGCCGGCATATCCGCAGGCGAACAGGGAAACGCACATCCCCGTCAGAAGAGCGCAAAACAATAAATTTCTAGGATTTCGCAAGTAGCAGACCTCGCTGATTATCTGTAGGACCCGTGCACAGGAGCGACCTGTGTTCCGACCACCGCGCGAACTCAACCGCGCCGAATTCCATCACTCGCCGTGCCCTTCAGCGACGAAAACCGATGGCACCAATGTTACGTGCCCGATGCGTTCAAATCACCTGCCCAACCGAGCAGTTTCGGACCAGTGTCCGAAACGGACCCGCCAATCGGGATCATCCACTCACGAGCTGGCTCGACGTCCATGACGCCACAAATCTTCCCGAGCATCGGTCGAATCCAAATACAACCGGCCTATTTTCAGCAATTTATGTGGCGTAGAGTTTGCGCTTACATGATTGCCACGACAATCCGTGCTTCACTGTATCCGCGCCCGCTGTCTGATGTTAGGAGCCGAAAATCGATCCCGAAATGGAGACTACGTAAACTCAAGTCCACCGACTCCAAAGGATTTACGTTTGTCCCGCCAGGAGAGTTGCAATCCGCGTACCGCAAGCGTGCTAATTCTTGGCCACCAGCACCACGGCCACGAGCACAGCAATGTAATGGCAGACGCTTCCCGCCATCACGAACACATGCCAGATGGCATGGCCATACCGCAGGCGTGGCGCAGCGAAAAACGCCACTCCAATCGTGTACATCATTCCGCCGGCAACTAGCCAGGCGATTCCCGGCGTCGAGACGTGATGCAACAGAGGCTTCACCGCGATCACCGCAAGCCAACCCATAGCCAGGTACACCGCGGTCGAGAAAATCTTGAAATGATCCACGAACCAAAATTTCAGCAGGATGCCCGCCATCGCGAGGCCCCATATCACGCCCAGCAGCGACCATCCCCAGCCGCCGCCTAAATTCACCAGCAGGAAGGGAGTGTACGTCCCGGCGATCAGCAGATAGATGGCGCAATGGTCGAAAATTTTCAGCGCGTGTTTGAAACGCGGCGAGGCGATTCCGTGATACAGCGTGGACGCCGCGTACACGCTGATCAGCGTGCTGCCGTAAATCGCGCAACTCACGATACGCAGCGCGCTGCCGTGCACGATCGCCAGCGCCAGCAACGCCACAAAACCGGCAATGCTCAGCACCAGTCCCACGCCATGCGTGATGCTGTTCACCAGCTCTTCGGCGTCCTTCCGGATTGGGTTGTTGCGAGCCATGTTCGCCCTACACCTCTATTGTTCGCGCTCGAGATGTAATAAGCAATCGTACCTTTGGATGGCTTTCATTCGCGGGAAGATGCGTGGCGGGAATAACGCGTAAAAGAAACGAGCAGGCGATAGCACTGACTTTGTAGCGGCCGGTTCAGATTCATCGAACCGGGCAGCCGTTGTTGTGGGTCTTACGCCGTTTCAGCAGTCGAAGGCTCGGGCCGAGCAGCGCCACTCGCGGTAGACCTGTTCGCGCGCCCATAAGTCCATATTCCCAAGCGATAAGCCAGCAGAATCCCGACCATCACCGCGTACTGCAGCGGTTTGCGGTGATCCGATTTCACCAGCCAATAATAATGAATCACGCCCAGAATCGCGCTCAGGTAAATCGCGCGATGCAGCATTTGCCAGCGCCTTCCGCCGAGCCGCCGGATCATCCCGGCCGTCGAAGTCGCCGCCAGCGGAATCATCAGCACGAACGCTGCAAATCCCACGGTGATGAACCGGCGCTTCTGCACATCCTTCCACATTTCGGACCAGGCAAAAAATTTGTCAAGGCCAATCCACGTGCTGAAGTGCAGGCAAGCATAAAAAAACGCGAAAAGCCCAAAGATCCGACGAAAACGAATCAACTGCGGCTGGCGCAGGATTTTTCGCAGCGGCGTAATCGCTAGCGTGATGACCAAAAAACGAATCGTCCAATCACCCGTTGCGTGAGTGATGAATTCGATCGGGTTCGCGCCAAAATCCATGTTGTCCGGAAATCCCGCCAGGCCATTGTGAAACGCGCGCCACAGCAATTGCCCGAAAGGGATCAGGCACACCAGGAACACCACCACCTTGGCCCATTTGCTCGTCAGAATGGAATTCACGCGAGGCTCACGCTCAATAATATTTCTTCAGGTCCATGCCGGCGTACATACTGGCGACCTGATCGCCATAGCCATTAAACATCAGCGTGGGCCGGCGCCGGAATTCTCCCAGGCGGCGTTCGGTGGCTTGCGACCAGCGCGGATGATCCACGTCGGGATTCACATTCGAGTAAAAACCATACTCGTGCGCGTTCGAAATGTTCCATGTGGTCGGCGGCTGGTCTTTCACGAAGCGAATGCGCACCAGCGATTTGATGCTCTTGAATCCATATTTCCAGGGAATCACCAGACGCACCGGCGCGCCGTCTTGATTTGGCAAGGTCTCGTCGTACATTCCCACCGTAAGTAACGTCAGCGGATTCATCGCCTCATCTAGCCGCAATCCTTCAACGTATGGCAGCTCGATTCCCGCCGAGCCACCCTCGGGCATTTGTTTCGGACTGTAGTAGCTTTCAAATGCCACAAATTTTGCCTTCGCTGTCGGCTCCGCCATTCTCACGATGGTGCTGAACGAATATCCGATCCACGGCACCACGATGGACCACCCCTCGACGCAGCGGTGCCGGTAAATCCGCTCTTCCAGCGGCGAGAGCTTCATGATTTCGTCCATCGTGAACGTGCGTTTGTTCTTTACTTCTCCCTCGACGGAAACGCTCCAGGGCGTAGTGACAAAATTCCCGGAGTTTGCGGCGGGATCGGTCTTGCCTGTGCCAAATTCGTAAAAATTATTATAGTGCGTCACATCTTCCAGCGGAGTTTCCTTCTCGTCGGTGCTGCCGGGCCATTTCGTCACGCCCGTCAGCTTCACCGGCTTCGAACCGGTGGCCGGCCCCTCGATCAGCCGCGTGAATTTCTTGTAGCCCACCACCGCGCCGTACGCCGCAGCCAGGCCGAAAAGAAAATTGCGCCGCCCCATGTATAAACTCTTGGGCGTCACATCCTTATAAGTAAGATCGGGCGCTTTCTTGACGAGCACGGTGCTCCCCGCTTTCGCAATTCTAGCTACATATATGGTACGCGTTCCATGGGATGTTGGATGCGCGAAGTTTCTGATTGCAAACATCTCCCAAGTCGCGTTTCGGGACTGCGCGTTTGGCTTGGTGACGGCAAAAAACACGACAAAAACTAGCGATTGATTCGGGGTGCTGGTGTTTGTTTTCAATGGCTTGCGTTGGCTTTCGATTATGTTTCGCTAGCGATTGATTTTGGGTGGACAGCGCGGGCAGGAGGGCGGCGAGGGCGAAGCGGTGATGTTGGACCGCGATGCACATGTTGCGTCCTTTTTCGGGGCTTCAATAGTGCCCCGACTAACGTTAACACAGTTTGCGATCACTGAATATTCGTAGAAATACGTACAAGATAAACGACGGGGAAGATAAGGTGGTTCGATAGAGCGGGAGGACGGTGCTGCGAAAAATGTTGTTGTTGCGCAAGATATCAACAGAACCAAATGGCTTCTAGAGAAAATCCTCAGCGCTTGCTGGCAACGTGTCCGCTTTCCGCGGGGAAATGCTGTTGGCGTAGCAACGTAACGAATGCCGCCGCGGCTCGCGGCAGGGTGCGGTCGCGCCGGTAAACGAGGCCCAGCTCTCTGGTGAGCTGCACGTCCGAAATTGGAATCAGTTTTGCTTCGCCCGAACGCACTTCGTCCTTCGCGAAACTTTCGCTGATGATCGAAACTCCCAGCCCTGCGGCAACGAACCGCTTGATCATGCCGACACTCGCGAGTTCCATCGTGATGCGCAATTTCGAGCGATAGGGCCGGAAAAGTTTGTCGAACAATTGCCGGGTGTAACCGGTCTTCGGCAGGATCTGCGGCTGCTCCGCAATTTCGCTGAGCGTCACGCCCTTCGCGCGCGACAGCGGATTGCTCGCGCTCACCATCAACATCAGCCGATCGCGGAAGATCGAATGGATTTTCAGGCTGGGAGACTTCACCGGCAGCGTGACGATCCCCACGTCCACGGTCCCGTCTTCGATTTTCTCGATTACCTTACGGCTGAAATTCCGGTAAATGCTGATCTGCACCGCGGGAAATTGCCGGTGGTAGGCGGCGAACAAATCCGGCAGCACGTACAGGCACGTCGCTTCATTGGCGCCAATATTCAGCGTGCCGCGCGGCGAACTGGAGAGATCGGACACCGCACGCAGCGATTCTTCTTTCAAATTCAGAAGGCGATTCGCATAGACGATCAGCGCTTCGCCCGCCGCGGTCAATTTCACGGTCTTGCCGACGCGATCGAACAGTTTTTGCCCGTACTCCTGCTCAAGCTGACGGATCTGCGCGCTTACCGCCGGCTGCGAACGGAACAATTTCTGTCCCGCGCGCGAAAAGCTGCCCAGCTTGGAAATCTCTAGAAAGGTCGTCAGGTGATCGAAATCCATAATGTGAGTCCAGAATTATAGCAGACCAAACCCGTTGTTCGTATTTCAAAGGGCTAATTCGGGCGGGCGGGCGGCGACGGCAACGCCAGCTGCGCGCGAATCGTGGTGAAATGCCGCGCCGGCAGCGGTTCATGGCCGATCCCCACGAAAATCGGGTTCGACAGAATCCACGGCACGTCCGCACGCAACAAGGGGTGCGCCATCAGAAATACTTCCACGCGGTAGACTCCCGCGCCGGCGGTTTCCAAATCCAAATGATCCCCGGCGACTTCGCGCACCACCGCGCCATCTTTCTTCAACACCACACGCACGGTCTGCTTCATCGCGCGCACTTCGACTTGTAAGCTGGAATTCACCGGCACGTCGCTGCCACTGGGAAAATCCTGAAAATCGTGATGCGCCGAAAACTCGAACTGCTCCGGCTCGCCGGCCCCCCGCACGCAATTGAAAAAATCTCCGCTGCGCACCGCCGCTTCCGGCTCAGACGCATAACGCCGGGAAATCCCCATCCCCACTAACGAAAACGTATCCGCGTAAGATGGTACTTTCATCTCAAGCCACGATCCCACACGAAAGCCGCCGTGTGCGTCCGAAGCTTCGAATCCCCAAATCTTGTCGCGCTGCAGGAAACTATCCCAATGCGCCAAGGATTCTGCAGGCATTGCGACGCTCTTCAAAAAATAAAAATGCGAAAAGGGATAGTACATCGCGAGGCGCAGCCGCTCGAGCCACGACGTGCCACGCAAGCACGTAAATAGATTCAGCACTTCAATCCCACCGGGCCGCAAGTCGCTATCCCAGTAACGCCACCCGAAATCCGGATCGTCGGGATATGCGAGCACAGGAAATCCTCCCCACGCTCGCGCGTCATCCATCGCTTCCGGCGGGAACGACGACAAACGGAATCCCGGCACGTCCTGCGCACCGAAAAAAGTCAGGTGGCCATCCGGCAAACTCGCTTCCGACCCGCCCACGATCATCACTCCATCAATGATTTTGCGAAAACTGGATGACGCGACGTTCGGCCTGCCGTGATCCGTCAACAGCACCAGGCTCACGCCAGTCGCCCGCGCCTGCGCCGCGATTTCCTCCGGCGACTGCAGCCCGTCTGACATCGTCGAATGCACGTGATAAACCCCCCAAATATAAGCATCGGACCGCTGCGGCGCATACGACGCCAAACGCAATCCGGTCGCGACGTAAACACTCACCGCGACCAACGCGATCACCGTGAGCCAAAGTTTGGATTTCTTCATGCGTCGTTTCTCAAGGCCGCTCCACCTCGCCGCCGCTAGAATAACCTCCGCGCGCGATTTTCATCGCGTAATTCCGCCTCACTTTCCAAAAATACGCACCCGCTCCCGGGCTCCCACACCGGCGCCAAGTGGAGTTTTCTGCGCCACGGTGCTACCTTGTTTACTCTCAGTTCCCCGCGCAATAATCCTCAACGAGGTGAATGAAAATGACCTGGGGCCAGCGCCGTGCAATCGTCATCATCGTTCTAGCGGTATTTCTCGTCATTCTGTGTATTGTGGCGGCGAAGCCCGGTAGAACCACTCTGCGCATGCCCTCGAACGCCGTCCTTGTGATAGACGCGGCCGGCCAGATCGAGGAGCAGCGCGCTCCCGATTTTTTCAGCGCGTTCAACGGCTACACGGTTCCAGTCCTGCACGATTACGTCGATGCGATTGACGCGGCTGCGAAGGACTCACACATCACCGGCCTCATCGTGCGCATCGCGCCGCTGGAGACGGGCTGGGGCAAGCTCGAAGAAATTCGCAGCCACCTGCTCGCCTTTCGCAAAAGCGGCAAGCCCAGTATCTGCTACCTCGGTTACGACGGAATCGGCAACCCCGAATACTACCTGGCCAGCGCCTGCCAACAAATTTGGCTGGTTCCCACCGCGCCTGTGAGCATTCGCGGCATGATGGCCGAAGCGGTTTTCTTCCGCGGCACCCTCGACAAACTGAAAGTCGTCCCGGAGTTCTATCACATCGCCGAATTCAAGACCGCCGGCAACACGTTTACCGAAAAACAGTTTACTCCCGCGCATAAGGAGGAGGTCGAAGGGCTGCTGCACAGCATTTACGATCAATATCTGAACGATGCTTCGAAAGCGCGCAGCATGGATCGCGCGCAATTCGAAGCGCTGGTTAACCGCGGCCCGTTTTCATCCAGCGATGCGGTGACAAACAAAATCGTGGACCGCCTCGGCTACTGGGATCAGCTGCAGGATTATTTCAAAGGTCGCGCCCACGGATGGAATCCCATCTCGCTGAATCGCTATCGCTCTTCGCTTTCGAATGAAGGCGGCACCAGAATTGCCGTCGTTCACGCCACCGGCCTGATCGTATCCGGCGACTCTGGCAACACACCCGGCGGCGGTTCGGTGATGGGAGGCGATTCCGTGGCCGCCGACCTGCGCACGGCGCGCAACGATTCCAGCATCAAGGCCATTGTGCTGCGCGTGGATTCCGGGGGCGGCTCGGTGGTGGGCAGCGAAGTGATACGCCGGGAGGTGGAGTTGGCCAACCAGGTGAAACCGGTCGTCGTTTCGATGTCCGACGTCGCGGCTTCCGGCGGCTACTGGATCGCTGCGCCCGCACGCAAGATCGTAGCTGATCCCGGCACCATAACCGGTTCCATCGGCGTGCTGATCGGCAAATTCAACGTCTCCGGGTTGTTCACGCTGCTGGGCATCAGCACGGATTACGTGGCCACCAGCGACAACGCCACGCTTTTTTCCGCTCAGCAGAACTTTTCGCCCGCGCAGCGCGCTTACATCCAGAAATCGCTCAACGACACGTATGCCGACTTCACCAAAGGCGTCGCGCAGGGCCGCAAGATGACCGTCGAAGCCGTGGACAAGATCGGCAAGGGACGCGTGTGGTCCGGCGCGCAGGCTAAGGAGCTGGGCCTGGTAGATGAACTCGGCGGGCTCGACCGTGCCATCGAAGTCGCCAAGCAGCTTTCGAATATTCCTGCCAGTGAGAGCGTGCACATCGTCCGCTATCCCGAAGAGAAATCATTCTTCGAACAATTTTTCGAGCGCCAAAGAGATAACAACATGAGCGAATCGCAATCACTCGAATCCATGCTCCAGCACATCGTCAGCCGAATGGATCCGGTGCAAGCCCGCATGCCGTACGAGCTGCATATCCGATAGTCGCGCGCTTCGATCGCAGTTGAATTTCAGAAACGGTTGGCCTTACACTCACGCCCGCGCGGTTCCGGGCTGAAAGTGCAGCACGGTTTCGATATACTGTAGGACTGAGGCGCGGTACCCAAGTGGTAAGGGAGAGGTCTGCAAAACCTTTATACGTGGGTTCGATTCCCACCCGCGCCTCCAACATTTCTTGGCTTCAGGAAAATCCGCCGATCGGCCATCTTCTTATTTCCGTCAAATCGTTATTTGCCCCTTAAGGAAGAAAACCACGCGGGGCTTGCAACTTGGCGTTAGTCGCTATAATGTTAGGGCCACTATCAGAATATGGTTCCCGCACCCCACCCGGTGCACCCAGCAGGAGGAACGGCAACATGCCCCGCGCAAAAGTTTCCGCCCGCGAGCCGTCCTCGTCGGCCCCCGCAAACGCGAGCGCCAGCGACGACAACCATAGCATCAGAAAACGCGGCCACGCCGGCTCGCGGAAAGAGCCGATCGGCGGCCTGCGCGAACGCAAGAAGGCGCGCCTGCGCGAGCAGATCGTCGAAACGGCACTGCATCTTTTTCGCCAACGCGGCTACGAAAAGACGCGCATTGATGACATCGTGCAAACCCTGGAGATCAGCCAGCCCACTTTTTTCCGCTACTTCCCCAGCAAAGAAGCAGTGCTGCGCGAAGTTGGACGCCGCGCTTTTGCGCGCCAGGCCGAAAGCCTGAAGTCCGAACTCTCCACTAAAGCGACCACCGAGCAACGCTTGCGCCGTTTCTACGAGACTCTGGGCAACGTTACGGAAGTAGGCCGCCCGCTGTGGCAAGCCGTAATTCTTGCAGGCGCTATGGACCCGGTACGCTCGCCGGAACTGCGCGGTGCGGAAGCGGCGACGGTCAACCTTCTCCGTGAAATTATTGCCGAAGGACAAAAAAACGGCGAAGTCACTCGCGATTTTCCGGTGGTGCACCTGGCCGAATTCATGGAAGGACTTTTCAACACCGTCGTCCGCCAATGGGCCGTCGACCTTACCGGACCCCATAAACTCACCGAGCGAGTGCGCAATGCGGTGGAATTTTTCTTGCGCGGTGCCCGGCCGTAAACGCAGATCAGTTCAAGCAGGTGCTGCGATCGCGGAAGTTCTTGCCTCCTCCGCGACAAACCAATTCCCAGTTTCTTTGAGGCGCACATAATGAAAGCTGCCGTCCTGCGCGAATTCAAAGCGCCACTGAGCATCGAGGAGATCGCGCAACCGCAGCCCGGCACGCAGGAAGTGGTGATCGAAGTGGAAGCCTGCGGCCTGTGCCATTCCGATTTGCACTTGGCCGACGCCGATTGGCCGCAACTCGTGCGCATCATCAAAAAACCGCTGGTTCTCGGACATGAAATCGCCGGGCGCGTCGTGGAAAAAGGCGCCTCGGTGGAAAATCTGCAAATCGGCGACCGCGTCGGCGTCCCTTGGCTGCACTGGAGTTGCGGTGAATGCGAGTTCTGCCGCGAGGGCAACGAGAATCTCTGCGTCAAACAGCAAATCACCGGCGTCAGCGTAGACGGAGGCTTCGCGGAATTCGTGAAGGCCCCGGCCAGTCACGCGCTGAAAATTCCCGAGCAGCTCTCCTCGAGCGATGCCGCGCCGCTTTTCTGCGCGGGGGTCACGGTGTATCGGGCGCTGCAGCACGCCAAAATTCAGCCAGGTCAGCGCTTGTCGGTTTTCGGTGTTGGAGGTCTGGGCCAACTCGCCGTGCAAATCGGCGTCGGACTGGGGGCAACGGTCACGGCGATCGATGTCTCCGATGAAAAACTTGCGCAAGCCAAAAGCTTTGGCGCGTCCGCAACTCTGAACGCGACGGCAGCAAATGTTGCGAAGGAATTGCGACGCGCAGGCGGCGTCCATGCCGCCATCGTCACCTCTGCCGCGAAAGCTGCCTACGACACCGCATTTCTCTGCGTCCGGCCCACTGGAATTCTCCTAGTCGTCGGCCTCCCTGCGGAATCGATCTGCTTCCCGCCCATTTCGATGGCTGCGTCGGAGGTGCGCATCCAGGCGTCCTCCGTCGGCACGCGCCAGGATCTACGCGCGGTGCTGGCAATGGCGGCCGCAGGAAAAATTCATTCGCAGGTAACCACCCGCCCCCTCGCGCAAATCAACGAGGCTATGTCCGATTTGCGCAACGGCACCGTTTCCGGCCGCATCGTGCTCACCCCGCGCTAGACTTTTCCCGCCGAGCTTGACCCTTTGTATCTTATAGGATACACTCGTCGATTATGGAAGTGCGCCAAACAGCAGCTTTCTCAAACTGGATGGCGCGGCTTCGTGACCAGCGTGCCAGGGCCAAGATCGCCGCTCGGATTGATCGCTTGGCGCACGGCAACGTCGGCGATGTTCAGCCTGTCGGGAAGGCGTTAGCGAGCTGCGAATACATTATGGCCCCGGTTATCGAGTTTATTTTGTACAGCGGGCCAAGACGTTAATCGTGCTTTTGTGTGGCGGCGACAAAAGCACACAGACAAAGGACATCAAAGCCGCAAAAACCTAGCGGCTGAATTCGAGGATTAAACATGGCCAAAAAGAAGATAAAAGCTCCTGTAACCCGCCCGTACGATTCCGCGGAATATCTGACCAACGACGAAGCCGTTCATGCCTACATGGAAGATGCCTTGGAAACAAACGATCCAGCTTTTATCGCGAAAGCGCTGGGCACGATTGCGCGCGCCCGAGGCATGTCGCAGATCGCCAAGAAAGCGGGACTATCTCGCGAAAGCCTCTACAAAGCTCTAAGCACGGACGGCAATCCGGAGTTTGGCACCGTGATCCGTGTGATGCACGCGCTCGGATTAAAGTTCTCCGTCACAGCCACGGATGTACGCTAGACCTTTGATAGGATTCACGGCGCTAGCGCTCTGGCTGCCCTTTCACCAGGTAACGCCGGGCTCCGACGGCAGGGACTGATTTTCGAGTCAAAGTTCCCAGCACTCAGGTTCATCCCATCCGAGTCCGCGGCAACCACTGCCCTGCCCAACCCTCCATCAGAAATCTTGATACGCCGCATCAGCTTTCTTATTGACGTTAGTAACTATGATGTGATACCTACACTCACAATTCTCAGGGAGTGGGTGGACGGGGGTCATGTGTCTTTGAAATCATGGTTCGCATCACCCATGGTTGGCGCTGGCGAAACTCTGCCAGGCGCACTTTCTCGCCGTCGCGGCCGTGCCGCAGGCCTGCGCCCATTCCCTGTCCCTGAATTCTCGCAACTGTCCCACACATTAGGAGGAGCCATGAGAGAACTGATCTCATTTGCATGTGCCGTGGCGCTGGCAGCCTGTTTGCTGCTGGCGAGTCCAGTCGCGCACGCCCAAGGTGTGGGCGCATCGGGAAGTGTCTCCGGAACGGTTACCGATCCCACCGGCGCCGTTGTCCCCAAGGGCACCGTCACCGCGCAGGATGTGTCCAGAGGTATTCGCGTTACGTCCGATGTGGATAATAACGGACAGTATCGCTTCTCCAATCTGCCTCCGGGCAATTACGATTTCACCGCGCAGATTGCCGGATTTCAATCGCAAATCCAGAAGGGCGTGACCATCACCGTCGGACAAATAGCCATCCTGGATTTCCATCTGCAAGTAGCGACCACATCTTCAGTGGTGGAAGTCTCTGCCGCCCCACCCGTGGTGGAAACCGAACGTGGCAGCCAGTCCAACACCATCACCCAACAATATATCGAGGACCTCCCGATTGACCGCCGCGACTACCTGAATTTCACCTTGCTCTTGCCAGGCGTCGCCGATTCCACCCGCCTCGCGGACGACCAGGATTTTCGCGTGAAGCAAACCCCGCAAAGCGGCCTTTCCTTCTACGGCAGCAACGGCCGCGGCAACAGCGTCACCGTTGACGGCGGCGAGGCGGGTGACGATGCCGGCGGCGTCCGCCTCAACGTAAGCCAGGATGCCGTGCAAGAGTTCCAGGTGAATCGCAGCAACTATGGTGCGGATCTGGGCGGCGCCGCTGGCGCGTCCGTTAACATCGTGACGAAGACAGGCACCAACGATGTGCACGGCACCGTGTACAGCTATTTCCGCAACAGCGCCCTGGACGCGCGCGATCCCTTCGCGTTCACTCAGGCGCTCGCGCCCGGCGCCATCTTCGATCCCAACGCTCCCGATTCTTTAGGTTCGCCGATCAAGGATTCTCTCGGGCGATATCAGTTCGGCGGCACCGTCGGCGCGCCGATTCACAAGGACAAAACTTTCGTCTTCTTCGCATTCGAAGGTTTGCGCCAGGATTCGGAGAACGCCGTTCCGCTGCTTACAAACACGGACGTCTTTCGTCCTACGGCCGCGCAAAACGCCATTTTCGCCGGGCTCGCCGCAGAGGGCAATGGTGTCAACGTGCCCTGCTTCAATAATCCCAATGGCACGATAACTACGCTGCCCGCCGCTTTTTGCGCCGGTGCACTGCAGAACGCGTTGACCACCAGCCAGAGCACCGGCCTCAACGCCGGACAAACCGCGATCAACACCTACCTCGTCAACCAACTGGAATCCAACGGCGGCCTCTTCGATTACACGACTCGTCAATACCTGTTTTCAGGTCGTCTGGATCATCATTTCAGCGAAGTTGATTCGATTGCCGTTACCTATCGCTACGGCCACGATTTGGAAGAAAATCCCGACGTGCAATCGCTGACCGGTTTTTCCGCCGGCAGCTCGATCCACAACTACGACAACAATCTTCAAGCCTCCTGGTACCACGTCTTCAGCCCGCGCACCGAAAATGAATTTCGCTTCCAGTGGGACTACGACAGCTTCAACGTCATCCCCAATGAGCCCGGACAGGTGGGAGTGCAGATCGCCAGCTTCGCGAATAATCTGGGCACCAATATCTTCCTCCCGAATCTGACGATCCTCCGCCGCTACGAGTTTGCGGACAACGTCACCCTCGTCCGCGGCAGCCACACCATCAAATTCGGGGGCTCCGAACTTCTGCGCGGTAATCACTCGGAATCCCACACATTTCTCCCGGGTCGCTTCGTCTTCGGACCGCTTCCCGGTGTCGCCCTCAGCCCGTGCCTGGCAAACCCCAACGGCCCCGTCACCACGAATCCGGACACCGCAGGTTGCAATCTGCCGGGCGCGTTGAATTCAGCGGAGATCAACTCGCTTCAAGCCGCCTCGCTGAGTGCACCTCAGGTATATCAACAAGGCTTTGGCAACCCGGACTATCCCGCCTACACCCGGCCGTTAACGGGATTCTATTTACAAGACTCCTGGAAGATCGCTTCCAATTTCACGCTGAACTATGGCCTCCGTTACGAAATCGACTCGCAATATAACCCGCTGAATACGTACTATGGCGACGTCGCCCCGCGCGTCTCCTTCGCCTGGGATCCCTTCAAGGATCACAAGACCGTAGTCCGCGGCGGGTACGGGATTTTCTACGGGCCCATTGACGCCCAAATTCCCCAGGTGGACTTGAGCCTTGGCGTTTTGAACAAAAACCGCAGCACCGTCGAAAATCAGCACAATACTTCGCAGGTTCCCGACCAAGTCAACAACGTCGTCGCCACTTGCGGCATCGGGGTCACGAACCCTCCAATACCCCTCGGCTTTCCAGGGAATGGAAGCAGCCCTTGCAACCGGTATATTTCCATTTATGTAGATCCGGGCTTCAGCATTCTTCCGTTCGTCCAGTCCGCAGGACAGGTATTTGCTGGTCTTTTCGCCACGCCGGCGCCTCCAGGGAACGCGCCGGGCGCAAACAAAATCACCTGTACAAACCCGGCACCGGGAACTAACGCTTGCATCACGCCGGCGGACGTCGCGAACTACGGCATCTTCGTGCAGAGCTCCGGTCAGCTCTCGCCCCTGACTGTATTGTTCAGCAACCCGCCCAACTACCGGCCGCTCTATTCGCAACAAGCTTCGCTCGGGATCGAACGCGAGATCACGCCCGGCTTCTCGGTTTCCGTGAGCTTCATTTATTCCCACACCGTCCACATCCCGGTGGCGATTGACACCAATCTGTTGCCCTCCACCCCGATGAGCACCGTCACTTTGGCTGACGGCAAGTCCGTTTCCTATCGGAACTGGAACACCACCCCGGCAACCGACCCGCTCGGCGGCACCGAAGGTCTGCCTTGCGCGCCAAACCCGTTCGCTTGCTTTGTAAATCCGCTGATCATTCAGAATAACCAGTACACCTCAGCGTCGTCCGGCCTCTATGAAGGCGGCATTCTCGAGGTCCACAAACGCTTCAACAATAATTTCTCTTTCTTCGGAAATTACACGTACAGCAAAGCCTTCGACACCGGAACCGATTTCAACACCGACTTCGGTCCACAGGATCCCACGGATTTGAACGCAGAACGCGCTCTCTCCGAATTCGATGAACGCAACAAAGTAGTTCTGGCCGGAGTGATCAACAGCCCTTGGAAGAACGCCATCCTGTCCGGCTTTCAGCTCTCTCCCATTTTCCAGTATCACAGCGGCCATCCTTTCAATCTGCTCGCAGGCGGCGCGGTCAATGGCAACAATCACATCACCAACGAACGCCCCATCGGCGATCCCCGCGACACCGGTCTCGGCCCCAACTATATTGACTTCGACGCGCGCTTGACCTGGCAGCACAAATTCGGCGAGCACGCCAGTCTGCTGTTGACCGCGGAAGGCTTCAACATCGCGAATCGCACCAACTACGCCAGCGTGAACAACGAGGTCAGCCCGCTATTCGGCTTCCAGCCCGGGTTCACAACCTTCAACGTGCACGGCAGCGCCGCGCTCTCCCCCAGCACGCCGCTGGGTTTCACCTCGGCGTTTCCGAAACGGGAGATTCAACTCGGCTGCAGATTCAATTTCTGATTGCGCGGAAAAATCGCCGGCGGTTTCACTTCGACGCGCCGCCGCTGGCGCGGTCTCCGGAATTCCTTCGGCGAATAATTCCGCCGGAGTCACGGCCTCTGAAGTTTCGCAGCAACAGGAGGAGTTGATATGTGGCAACAGATCAAACGCACCGCGCTGTTCGTCGCCGTCACCGCAGTTCTAATTCTTTCCATCGCGGGCACCTCGCGCGCGCAAGCCAGCATCACCACAAAATCGGGAACGTTCAGCGATGGTGCGACGTACCTGATGGAAGTTCCCTCCAATTGGAACGGAACACTTTTTCTGTACAGTCACGGCTACGTAGTTCCGGGAAGCCCTAACCCTGCCACCGATGTCGGCGATCCCGACACCGGCGCGTTTCTCCTCGCCAATGGATTCGCGCTCGCCGGCTCCTCCTACGCCACCACCGGCTGGGCGATTCACGAAGCCCTCACCGATCAGATTTCCGTCCTCGATTTGTTTGACTCCATGTTCGGCCACCCCGCCGCCACCATCGCCTGGGGACATTCTCTCGGCGGCATCATTACCGCCGGCTTAATTCAAAGAAATCCAAAACGCTTCACCGCTGCGCAACCCATGTGCGGCGTGTTGTCCGGCGGCGTCGCCACGTGGAACACCGCGCTTGACGCGGAATTTGCTTTCGAAACGCTGCTCGCACCCAACTCGGGCTTACAGGTCGTTAACATCACCAACCCCGACGCCAATCTCACTCTGGCCGAAGAAATTCTCGCTGGCGCCCAAGCCACGCCACAGGGCCGCGCGCGCATCGCGCTCGGCGCAGCGCTCAGCGACACTCCCGGCTGGTTCACTCCAACTTCACCGGAACCAGCTCCCACCGATTTCGCCGACCAGGAAGCAAACCAGTTCCTCTGGGATCAGCAAATTGATTTTCCGTTCGTATTCGCTTTTCGCGCTGAACTCGAAGCGCGCGCAGGTGGCAACGTTTCCTGGAACACCGGCGTTGACTACCGCCGCCAGTTCGAAAAATCCGTTGACCGCGCCGAGGTTCGCGCGCTCTATCAGGCTGCCGGGCTCAGCCTCGATGCGGATCTCGACGCTCTGAATCACGCCGCTCGCATCAAAGCCGATCCCGAAGCCGTGGATTACCTGAAGCAAAATATTATATTCGATGGACAGATCGACATCCCGGTATTAACGCTGCACACCAAGGGTGACGGCCTCGTCGTCGTGCAAAATGAATCCGCGTATAAGGACGTTGTGGACCGTGTAGACGATAACCGCCGCTTGCTGCGCCAAACTTTCGTCGATCGCGCCGGGCACTGCGCCTTCACGCCCGCGGAAACAATCGCCGCGGTTGAAACTCTGCTGAAACGGCTGGAGACCGGCCAGTGGCCCAGCATTGACGCGAATCTGCTCAATGGCGACGCCGCAGCCCTCGGACCGGATTTCAATATCTTTGCGGTAGGCAGCACCATCGTCCCCACTCCGCCCGCTTTCATCGATTACAAGCCGGCTCCGTATCTGCGTCCCTTTGACGCCTTCGCGCACCCATGCTTCTTCGGCATCGGCGACGGGGACTGCACCCAAGGCTTTTCATTCGGCGATACGTTCTGAGCAGTTCGGCGTCTTTGACCTTGTGGCCGCCAGCCTTACGTGGGCGCTTTCGTTTTTGACGCAGACGTTGCAGTCGTAGCGGCGCACTTTACTGCGCCATCGCTGCCGCAGCGACAATCGGTGGCGGCCTGACGACCACCGTGACGAAGGCCCAGCGGTTTTTTCGCGTGCGGTTAAGGCGCGTCGCGGCAACGACTAGCGTTAGTGTCTAACATATGATATAAACACACGCTATTTTGGACGAGCGCAAATTAACCCGGGCGCCACAACTCGCAACGTGACCACCTGCAAAATCTTCGACCTCACCGGCCGCGTCGCCATCATCACCGGCGGTTCCGTGGGCCTCGGACGCCAAATGGCTGAAGGCCTGGCTGAAATGGGCGCAAGCCTGGTTCTCTGCTCCCGCAAAAAAGAGCGCTGC
>Ga0070733_10000632_pt1 | contig 28018 bp, 28 predicted proteins | sample Coa_R1_9_FD_66450 | JGI IMG/M metagenome (GOLD analysis project Ga0070733, IMG submission 66450) | Surface soil microbial communities from Centralia Pennsylvania, which are recovering from an underground coalmine fire - Coalmine... | ecosystem: Environmental > Terrestrial > Soil > Unclassified ...
ATTGACCTTGATCTGCAGTTTCATGACGTCGCCGCACTCGGGCGCGCCGACCAGGCCGGTGCCCACATCGGCGCTCGACTTGTCCATCGAGCCAACGTTGCGAGGATTGTTGTAGTGATCAATTACCTTGTCGCTATAGGACATTTCGTTCTCCTGAGCTTCTATCTCGTCCCTACGGGACTCGATTCATTTCCAAACTCTTCCCCGGCACTACCGTGCCGGGCTTTCACATTCCGCCGCTTCGCGGCTGCCGCTTGCTGGTCACGATGTTCGGTCGCAACTCAGGACACGACTCGCGGCTCGTTAGTGCGCTTCTCCTGCCCACTTTACGTCTTTCAGATTGATGCCTTCCTTGGCCATCTCGTAGAGCGGAGAGAGTTCGCGCAGACGTTCAACGGTCTCGATGACGCGGTCGGCCACGTAGTCCACTTCCGCTTCGGTGTTGAACCGGCCAATGCCGAAGCGAATCGAGCTGTGCGCCAGATCGTCACCCGCTCCCAGAGCCTTCAATACATAAGATGGCTCCAGCGTCGCCGAGGTGCAGGCCGAGCCGCTTGAAACCGCGATGTCATTGATGCCCATCAGCAGCGACTCGCCTTCGACATAGGCGAAGCTGATATTGAGACTCCCGGGCAGCCGGTGCTCCATGGAGCCGTTGATATAGACCTCGTCGAGCTTGCCCATAATGCGGTCGCGCAAGCGGTTGCGCAGGCCGGCCATCCGGCAGGACTCTTTCGCCATATCTTCCTGGGCGATGGCGCAAGCCTTGCCCAGTCCGACAATGCCGGGGACGTTGAGCGTGCCGGAGCGCATGCCGCGCTCGTGGCCGCCGCCGTCAATGATGGCGGAGATCTGCACGCGCGGGTTCTTGCGCCGCACATACAAAGCGCCGACGCCCTTCGGGCCGTACATCTTATGGCCGGAGATGGACATCAGGTCAATGTTCTGCTTGTTCACGTCAATGGGAACCTTGCCGACCGCCTGGGTCGCGTCGGTGTGGAAGATCACGCCGCGCTCGTGGCAGAGCTTGCCGATTTCTTCGACGGGCTGAATTACTCCGATCTCGTTATTCGCGTACATGATCGTGACCAGGATCGTCTTGTCGTCCATGGCACGCTTCAGGTCGTCGAGATCAATCAGGCCATCCTTCTGCACGGGCAGATAGGTCACGCGGTAGCCGTATTTCTCAAGGCGCTTGCACGTGTCGAGAACCGCCTTGTGCTCGGTCACCGCGGTGATGATGTGGTTGCCCTTTTCGCGGTACATCTCCGCCGCGCCCTTGATGGCGAGGTTGTCGCTCTCGGTGGCGCCGGACGTGAAGATGATCTCTTTTGTGTTGGCGCCGATCAGCTTGGCGATGCGCTCGCGCGAAGTCTCAACGCCTTCTTCACCGGCCCATCCGAACGAGTGATTGCGGCTGGCGGCGTTGCCGAACTTCTCCATGAAGTACGGCAGCATTTCCTCCAGCACCCGCGGATCCACCGGTGTGGTGGCGTGATTGTCCATATAAATCGGCAACTTGATGCCCTTGGCATCGGGATGATGCGCCTGGGTAGCAGCCTGGGGGATCTTTACGTCCGTGCTCATGAGAATGTTTCTCCTGCTTTCTACTGGTTTTGATGAATCTCTTGCCTTCGACGGCTCAGCTGATTGTGACCAGATCAGCCTGCCGGGCAACCGGAACCGCCGTCTCTTCCGTTTCCTCGCGCATGTGCGAAACCTTGATGCGCTTCAACACCGCTTCGATGCTCTCGTTCACCTTGCGCAGCGGCTCGCGAATGTTGCAGCGGTCCGACTGATCGCACTCGCCGCGGTGCGTGACGCAGGACGTGATGAACAACGGCCCGTCAATCGCCTGAATCACTTCGAAGGCTGAAATCGTGTGCGCCGGCCGGGCCAGCGTGTATCCGCCGTTGATGCCGTGTTGGGAGTGCAGCAATCCAGCTTTCACCAGCCGCTGCAGAATCTTGGCCAGCGCTTCGGGCGGAATGCCGAAGGCATCCGCCACATCTTTTGCGCTGCGCGAACTCGACCCCGGGCGCTCGGCCAGATGCTTCATGGCCATCAGCGCATAATCGGCCTTCTTGGTCAGCTTGAGCATTCCCGATGTCTTAGATACTAATACCGACCAAAAGGGTCGCATAAAATGCCGACCTCTTTCGTCGTATTTCCATTTTACGTCACTGTTCCCTCGGGCGCAAGGTAGACCAGCTAACGGGGAAATGCCGGGGATGATTGGCAAACTACGGCAGCTGAACGGGATAACCGGCCGTTCCCAGAATCCTGGAGATTAATGTCTGGTGTGGACGGTGGCGGGCTCAAAATCTAGCGAAATCCACACCTTGCAGGCCGTGTGAGGGCTTGACAAGTTTTGGAGCGGCTTTACAATGGCCCAAATTCACCGCGTTTTCTGCCTCCCGTTGATGGCGGGAAGCACCTGCGGATTTATGACGTCCAAGCCGCCCTCCGCTCCGCCCGTCGCGACGCCGAAACCACCCTGCAAGCACCTGCGCGTGCAAATTGTCAGCCGCGACGAGGATGCCGAGTTCGTCGAGTGCAAGGAATGCGGCGAAGTGTTCGAGTCCAGCGAATTCAGGGACATGAACATTGAAGAACAGACCCGCGAAGAGCTCTAAGTTGGATTACCTCCGCGCGATTACGAATGTAACTTCCCAGATCCCTTTCACCTTGTTGCCAGGTGTTGCTTCGAGCTAAGTTCATGCGGGGAGCGTGCTCGCCTGCCCATTTTCTATGTCCACCGCCCTGGTCGTTGACGATTCCATGCTGATCCGCTACACCGTGTGTCGCTTTCTGGAAAACCGGGGCTACGCGGTGGAACCGGCGGCGAATGGGGTGGAGGCCTTGGGCATCCTGGAGCGCGTCGTCCCGGATCTGATCGTGACTGACATGCAGATGCCGAAGATGAGCGGTCCCGAGCTGATCACAGCCATCAAAGCAAAGCCGGAAACCGAGGCGATTCCAATCATCATTGTGGCGGGACGCTCGAGCGGATTCGATGAGTCGGAGAAGCGCGCCAACTTCACCATATTCAAAGATATTGATATCGAAGCGCAGCTCGGCAAAGCGCTCGACGCCGTACTGGGCAAGTCTCGCCGGCAAAGTGCGGGAAAGTAGCACCTACCGCAAAACCAGCCCCGCCTCCGCGGAAAAATCCATCGCGGCAAAATCTTTCGTCAGAAATTTTGGATACGCCGCTGCGGCGATCATGGCGGCGTTGTCCGTGGAAAGTGGCCGCGATGGAAAAAACACAGGCAGGCCCTCACGAGCGGCCTCCTGCTCGAAGGTGCGGCGCAGTTCGCCGTTGGCGGCGACCCCTCCGGTGACGAACAACGTTGCCACCTCGTATGCCCGCGCCGCGGCGAGTGTTTTCTCAATCAGGTCGGCCACGATCGCGCGCTGGAATGAAGCCACCAGATCGAGGACGCGGCGGTCGCAGTTCGCGAGATAGTCTTCGAGCTTCAGCTTGGCGATTTGTGCCAGCGCCTGGCGGCGCGACTCCACTGCGGCCCGCATATCGTGGGCCTCAACATAGCGCAGAATCGCCGTCTTGATCCCACTGTAGGAAAAATCGAAGCGCGGGCGCTGGTCGGCGGCATCCAGGTCGCGGCCATCGTGCCGTCCCCGGCGATCGGGATGCTTCATTTGCGCCGGAGGAAATTTCACGGCCTTCGGGTCGCCGTGTGCGGCCAGGCGGTCAATCACCGGGCCTCCGGGATAGCCGAGGCCGAGCAACTTGGCAACCTTGTCGAAAGCCTCGCCGGCGGCGTCGTCGCGGGTGTGGCCGATATTTTCGTAGGTCCACGAGAGTTGCTTTTGGGTGGCCAGATAAAGATGCGTGTGCCCGCCGGAAACCACCAGCGCGAGCACCGGAAACTGCAGTTCGCGATTGCCTTTCTGGCGTTCTTCCAGCAAGACCGCGTGAATATGGCCTTCGAGATGGTTCACGGCAATCAGCGGCTTCTCGAGCGCGAAGGCCAGAGCCTTGGCATAGCTGATACCCACCAGCAGCGCTCCGGCAAGGCCGGGCCCGCGCGTGACCGCGATCGCATCCACGGATTCATAGGAGTGCTGCGCTTCCGCTAGAGCCTGTTTCACCACAGGAACGATCGCGCGCAGATGCTCGCGCGACGCCAGTTCCGGGACGACGCCGCCATAGGGCTGATGCGTGGCGATCTGTGACGCTACAACGTTCGAGACCACCTGCTCGCCCGAGCGCACGACGGCAGCGGCGGTTTCGTCGCAGGAACTCTCAATGCCGAGGATGTAGGCGTCGGTCACAGGTCTAATATTATTAGAGTTTGATTGCGCTCGCTATGCTGAGAGAATTCGCCACTCACATTGTTCAAACCCTGCGCCGGCGCGGCTTCGAGGCCTATCTGGTCGGCGGATGCGTGCGCGATCTTCTGCTCGGCCGCGAGCCCAAGGACTATGACGTCTCCACCAGCGCCACTCCCGCGCAGGTGATGGAAGTTTTCCCGGAGACATACGCGGTGGGGGCGCAGTTTGGAGTTGTGCTCGTGCCCGTGCCCGAGAGCGAAGTCGCCGCCGGGTCGGATTCGGAAGTTCCCGCGAAGTCAAAAACGATAGAGGTGGCTACGTTCCGCAGCGATCTCGGTTACAGTGACGGGCGCCATCCCGACGAAGTGCGCTTCAGCCGCGATCCGCGCGAAGATGTCCTGCGCCGCGATTTCACCATTAACGGCATGATGCTCGATCCCCTACGCGGTAAAGGGCCCGGTGAAGTGCTCGACTTCGTGGGCGGTCGCAAAGATCTGGAAGCGGGCATGATTCGCGCCATCGGCGAGCCAGAGAAGCGTTTCGCCGAAGACAAGCTGCGGATGCTGCGCGCGGTGCGCTTTGCGGCACGCTTCGAATACACGATTGATCCGGCGACGTTCGCTGCGATCCGGAAGCTGGCGGAGCAGATTCGTGTGGTTTCGCGCGAACGGGTGCGCGATGAATTGACTCGCATGCTGACCGAAGGGCATGGGCGGCAGGCGTTTCTTCTGCTCGATGAGAGCGGCCTCCTCAAAGAAGTGCTCCCCGAGATTTCGAGGATGAAGGGTGTGCAGCAGCCGCCGGAGTTTCATCCCGAGGGCGATGTGTTCGTGCACACGCTGTTGCTGCTCGAAAACTTGCCGCAGCCGTGCCCGCCGACCTTGGCGTGGGGAGCGCTGCTGCACGATGTGGGGAAGCCGCCGACGTTTCGTGTGGCCGAGCGCATTCGGTTTGACGATCATGTGGAAGTGGGCGTGAAGATGGCGGAGGAAATCTGCCGGAGGCTGCGGTTCTCCAGCGGCGACGCCGAGCAGATTCTCGCGCTGGTGGACAATCACATGCGATTCGGCCACGTCGGGCGGATGAAGGAGTCCACGCTCAAGCGATTTATGCGCCTGCCCGCCTTTGAAGAGCATATGGCGCTGCATCGCGCCGACTGCCTGGCCAGCCATCGCAACCTGGCGACCTATGAGTTTCTGCGGCAGAAGCAGCAGGAAATCCCCGCTGCCAGCATGCGGCCGGCGCCTCTAGTGACGGGAGACGATCTGATTGCGGCAGGCCATGCCCCGGGGCCGAAATTCCGAGAGATCCTGCATGCCGTGGAAGACGCACAACTCGAGGGCCGGCTGCCCTCGCGCGAAGCCGCACTTGATTTTGTGCATCGTCAATTTCCCGTGGAAGGCTGAGCCCCGCGGAATTCTGCGCTTAAACAGAATGCTAGAATCGTAATTCCTCGCGACGTTTGTCAGGTAGTCGACTGGAGTCACTTTGCAGCACGTCGGGGCGGGACTCGAGAAGATCGTGGCGCAATCCATCCGGCAGGCTCCGAAGGCGGAGGGGCCGGTGCTGGCCTGGCCGGTGGTTTGCGGGTCAGCAGTGGCGCAGCGTACGCGTGCACTCGGCTTTGAAGCGGGCGTGCTGCGCGTGGAAGTTTCTGACGCGGGCTGGCGGGCCGAATTGCAGTCACTGGCTCCGCGCTATCTGGCAACCATCAACCGTTACACGGCGGAACAGGTGCGGCGCATCGAGTTTGTGATCGGGGCGGGCTCGGGTTCGAGCTAAAGAAATAAACTCCTATGAAAGTTTCTGAAAAAGACGTGGGCTACGTGGCCGATCTTGCCAATCTGGAACTGACGGCCGACGAGCGCGTCTCCATGGTGCGCGATCTCAATTCGATTCTCGAATACGTGGACCGGCTGAACGAGCTGGATACATCGAACGTTCCTCCCATGGCGCAGGTCTCGGATCGCTACGGCGTGGACGAATCAAAACAGGGAAGCGAGCGGTTCGCCTACGCCAGCCGCGAAGATATTGTCGAAGGCCTGCGCAAGTCGCTGCCCCATGCGGAAGCTCTGGCCAATGCTCCCGACGCGGATGAGCAGTTCTTCCGCGTGCCGAAAGTGATTGAAAGATAGCAGCCGAATCAACGCTGCCGAAGCTTACCGCTCTCCGATTCATGGATATTCGTTCCCTCACCATCGAAGCCGCGCGTTCCTCCATTCAGGAGCGGAAGACCACCGCGCTCGCGCTGGCGGAAGCGCATTACGAACGCATTCAAAAAGAAGACGGACAAATTGGCGCATTTCTGACGCTCTCGAAAGAGCGGGCGCTCGAGCAGGCCGATCGCATGGACCGTTTAGCCGCCGAGGGCAAGCCGCTGCCGGCGCTGGGCGGCGTGCCGGTCGGCATTAAAGACGTGATGAGCACGCGTGGCCTGCGCACGACCGCGGGCTCGAAGATTCTCGAACACTACATTCCGCCTTACGATTGCACGGCGGTTGCGCGCCTCGAGGCTGCGGGCGCGGTGGTGCTCGGCAAGCTGAACTGCGATGAGTTCGCCATGGGATCGTCGAATGAAAATTCGGCGTATCGGCCGGTGCGCAATCCGCGGGACTTGAGCCGGGTTCCGGGAGGTTCTTCGGGAGGGTCGGCGGCTGCAGTCGCGGCGGACATGGCGGTGGCGACGCTCGGCTCGGACACGGGCGGCTCGATTCGCCAGCCGGCGTCATTCTGCGGCGTGGCGGGCCTGATGCCGACATACGGCCGGGTGTCGCGCTATGGACTGATCGCGTTTGCGTCGTCGCTCGATCACATCGGCCCGCTGACCAAGACCGTGAAAGATGCCGCCATCATGCTGCGCACGATCGCCGGGCGCGATCCGATGGATTCGACCTCGGCCGATCTGCCCGTTCCCGACTATGTCGCCGAACTCGAACGGCCGATCAAAGGGTTGAAGCTTGGAGTCGCCAAAGAATATTTCGGCGAAGGGCTGGATGACGAAGTCCGCCACGCCGTTGAATCGGCGATCGAAAAACTGAAGACGCTGGGCTGCGAAATCGTTCCCGTGTCGCTCCCGCACACGCCCTATGCGATTCCGACCTACTATCTGATTGCTACGGCGGAGGCGTCGGCGAACCTGGCGCGTTATGACGGCGTGCGGTATACCATTCGAGCGCGCGGGGTGAAAACCCTTTCGGAAATGTATCGCCGCAGCCGCGATGAAGGATTCGGCGCGGAAGTGAAGCGGCGCATCATGCTGGGGACGTACGCGTTGAGCGCCGGCTATTACGATGCCTACTACTTGAAGGCGCAGAAAGTGCGCACGCTGCTCACCCGCGATTTCGAGGAAGCATTCCGTAAAGTGGACGCGATCGTGACCCCGACCAGTCCGACGGCGGCGTTTAGGCTGGGCGAGAAATCGAATGATCCGCTGGCCATGTATCTGGCCGATATCTATACCGTGACCGCCGATCTGGCCGGGATTCCGGGGATTTCAATTCCCTGCGGTGAGACGAAAGACAAACTGCCGATCGGATTGCAGATTCTGGGCAAGCACTTCGACGAAGCCACGATTCTGCGTGTGGCTCATGCCTACGAGCAGGCGTCGTAGCTGTTATTTTCTGCGCCAGCGAATGCCGTCTTTTGAAATTTCCACGGTAATGCCGGCTTCGGCAAATTCGGCGCGCAACGCGTCTGAGGCTTTGAAATCCCGAGCGGCGCGGGCGGCTTTCATCTGTTCGATTTTCTTCCCGATATCCTCGTCCGACATTGCCCCCGAGCGCAAGGCATCGCGCAACTGTTCGGTAATGTCCTTTTCGCGGCCGTCCGCGAGGGCCCAGTCGTGGACCTGCTTCATCTTCGGACCGTCATCGTCGTTGAGCACGGCAAAGATCTGATCGAAGGCCTCAAGCGCTGAGAGCAGAGAATCAACGTCGAGGCGGCCGACGCCTCCGCTATCGAGAGCGATGTTCACCTCTCGCACCATTTCGAAAATCGCTGCCTGCGCCTGCGCGGTATTGAGGTCGTCGTCCAGTGCGACCCGCATGCGGTCGATAGTTTCGGTGCCAAGGGCCTGCAAACCGGGGTGACCGCCCTCGGGAAAATTTCCGGTGCTAAGGCGACTGCGAAGATTCCGCAGGCGTTCGACCGAGACGGCCGCTTGCTTCAATCCGTCAAAAGTGAAATTGAGCTGATTGCGATATGGGACCGAAGTCAGCAGGTAGCGAATCGAGGACGGCTTGTGGCCTTTTAGAACCAGGTCGCGCAGAGTAAAGAAATTGCCGAGGCTCTTCGACATCTTCTCGCCTTCGACCAGCAGAAATCGCGCGTGAAACCAGAACTGCGCGAAGGGCTTGCCGGTAAGGGACTCCGACTGCGCGATCTCGTTTTCGTGATGCGGGAAAATCAGGTCTTCGCCGCCGGCGTGCAGGTCGAAGCTTTCTCCCAACTCCTGCATGGACATGACGGAGCATTCCAGATGCCAGCCGGGCCTTCCCGGTCCGATCGGAGTTTCCCATGATGCTTCGCCCGGCTTAGGGGCCTTCCAGAGAGCGAAGTCGCGGGCGCTGTCCTTGTCGTACTCGTCCACGTCCACGCGGGCGCCGTCGAGCATGCCTTTGAAATCCTTCTTGGAAAGTTTGCCGTAGGCGGGAAATTTCGCGATGCGGAAGTAATACGAGCCGTCGTCGGTGCGGTAGGCGAGGCCTTTCTCGACTAATTTCGCGACGAACGCCGCCATGGCTGCGATGTTCTCCGTGGCGCGGACGAAGCGCGGCGGCTCGATATTGATCATCGCCGAATCTTCGAGGAAGGCTTTCTCGAATTTGGCGCTGAACTGCCGCACGTTCACGCCGTCGCGCGCGGCGTTGCGGATGATTTTGTCATCCACATCGGTGATGTTCATCACGTACTGCACGGTGTATCCGCTGTAGCGCAGAAATCGGCGCAGCAGGTCCACGGCAATGAAGGTGCGGAAGTTGCCGATGTGGCCGTAATCGTAGACGGTGGGCCCGCAGGCATACATGCGGACTTCGCGCTCGTTGAGCGTGCGAAACTCCTCGACCTGCGAAGTCATGGTATTGAACAGACGAAGCGGCATAGGTGTATGGACGAAACTTGTTGCTGGCGCGAACCCTTGATTCTAGGGGTGCTAAAAAATCGGGTCAAATTACCTTAGGCAGCGGGATTGCGCGCTGGAGGCAGCGCGTGGGTGTGCTCGCGCAGGCGTTGCTGCACCAGGATCAGGTAGTGCAGCGCGGAAAGAATCGTGAAGAAGAACGTAGCCCGGAGAAACGTGACCCGCGCGATCCAGATCCAGCGTTCGGGCCGCACTTCGTTAAGCAGTACGAAAAAGACGGCGCTGATCTGGGAGAACGTATTGGCCTTGCCGAAAATGCTGGGGCGAAAGTCCCTGAGGCCGGCGATGGCGAACAACACCGCGCTGGCCGCGAGAATTGAAATGTCGCGGCTGAAGACGAGCACGGTGTACTTCCAGGGAATCTTGCGCAGGATCGAGAGCACCAGAAACATGGTGCTCAAAAGCAGCTTGTCCGCGATCGGATCGAGATACTGTCCCAGCAGCGTCTGCTGATGCAGCCGGCGGGCCAGCAGGCCGTCGAGCCCGTCGCTGAATCCGGCAATGATGAATACGCCAAGCGCCCAGAGATAACGGCCCTCGACCAGATGAATCACGATGAACGGGACGAAAATCATGCGGAGGAGCGTGAGCTGATTGGGGGCAGTGAAGATCTGGGAAAACTTCACGCACGCTCCTTGGCGGAATGAAGCTGACCTGCGGAAACGCTCGCCGCCGAACCCGCGCTCCGAGCGGGCGACAGCGCGGCCGATGGCTCAAATCCCGTTTTCGCGAGAAAACGCTGCGAGAGCGAAGGGAGGTTGCCATCGGGCAGATCCAGTTCAACTCGCTCGATGCGGTGCATGGGAAAGAACACGACCGCGGGCGTGAAAGGTTCCCCCTCTTTCACCATCTGGGTGAGGTCTTCGAACGAGGCCAGTTCGGTTCCGCTCAGGCTCATGCCCTCTGGGGCGAGAGATAGAATCATGCCCCAGAATTTTTCCCTCGGGTTTCCGAGAGTGACGACGACCAGGGCTCCGGGCAGGAACGGTTGATCCAACTCGGCTCTGCTCGATGATGTCCGCGGCACGAAATTCTTCCTTAATTTGTAAAGATTCTCGCTGGGACAATCGGGCTTTGCAACTGCAATCCGTCTGCTTGGTTGCGGAGTGAGCACAGTGCCCGTCCGAGCAAAGCCGCCAAAGGGCTCTATAATTCAACGACTTACGTCCCAGGAAGTCGGCCCGAAATGGGCCATTGACTAGGTGTCTTGTTGAGTTCAGAATCTCATATCCCTCGTGGGGACGGGTCTACCCAGCCGTACCCATCGTCTCTCAGGAAGTTGAAGTCATGAAAAAAATCGCTGTCTCTCCCGATTCTCCCGCCACGAGATCGGACTGGTGGGCGGTTCGGGCGATTTTCGTCCGTCAGCGCTTGCTGCTGGCGGTGCTCTGCGCTGTTGCGGTGTGCATTTGCATTCCGGCCCAGGCGCAGTTGCCCTTCATGAATACCGGCCCGGATTCGGCGTTTGCGCAGATTGATTTCGCCGAGATTTACATGGACACCCAGAATAAGGAACAGCGCGACAGCCAGGAGCAGCGCGAGAAGCGGCAGCGCATGGTCGAAGCGGGAGTCGTGTCGGCGCTCGACCTGTCGGCTTCCGACAAGGCGGTAACGGAGTTCAATCAAGCGGTCACTTCCATGAAGTCGCAGAATTCAAAGGAAGCGATCAAGCATTTGCAGAAGGCGATCGCGGCATACCCCAAGTTTGTGTCGGCGCACAACGCTCTGGGCCTGGCGTATCTCGATCAGGATGACGCCCGGGCCAAGGGTGAATTCGAGACGGCCGCCAAGCTCGACGACAAATATTCGGGATCTTTTGTGAATTTGGGCCTGCTGGACTTGTCGGCCAAGGACTTTGCCGGCGCCGACGAGAATCTTGAGAAAGCGGCCACGCTGCGCCCCAGTGACGCAAGGATACTCTCAGCGCTGGCGTTTGCCGAAAACGGCGAGCAGCAGTATGCAAAAACGCTGGCCACGGCGCGTCGCGTGCATGCTCTTGATCATCAGGGAATGGCGAACGTGCACTACATTGCCGCCGCGGCGGCGGTGGCGATGAACGATCTGGACCGGGTGCAGAGCGAGCTGAATCTTTTCCTGAAGGAAGACCCGACAAATCCGCTGGCGCCGATCGCGCACAAGAACCTCGATGTGCTGGCGCAGCGCCATGCTGCAGGGGCGGGCATCGGCGCGGGCGGCAGCGGCGGCCCGGGGCAGAGCGAACCGGCCCATACCTTCGCCAACAGCGAGCGGCTTCGCAATGAACTCAGCGCGGTAAAAGATGAAAGTACAGAAGCGCCGCCCGCGGGAACAGCCCTGACCGCAGCAGCGGCGAATCCGGCGGGAGCGACTCCATCAGCTTCCGCTCCGGCGGCGCGCGCGTGGACGATCCACAGCACGGTAGATGAGACGGCGCTGTTCTTTGCGGTCAGCAGCCACGGACACATGATCAGCGACCTGACCGAGGGCGAAGTAAGAATCCTGGATGACCTCAAGCCGCCGCAACGGATTACATCGTTTATCCCGCAGTCCAAGCTTCCCCTTCGCTTAGGCCTGCTGGTGGATGTAAGCGGATCGGTGCAGGGACGCTTTTCGTTTGAAAAGAAAGCGGCGGCAAAGTTCCTGAAAAATGTCCTTAATCATGAAACCGACCTCGGTTTCGTTGCCGGATTCAACAATGAGACCAACGTCACGCAGGATTTTACTGGCGCATCCGCAGATCTCGACAGGGGTGTCGAAAAGCTTTCCAACGGCGGAGGCACGGCCTTGTTCGATGCCGCGTCCTATGCCTGCTGGAAGCTGGCCGCTTATCCCGATGACGAGCGCGTGGCGCGGGTGCTGGTAGTGCTCAGCGACGGCGAAGACAACTCGAGCCATCGCAGCCTGAAGCAGGCGATTGAGGACGCCGAGGCTTCCGGGGTGACCGTCTATACCCTGAGTACGCGTGAAGATACGGGGCCGAAGAGCGATGCCGATCGGATTCTCGAGGCCCTGGCCGAACGCAGCGGGGGTGAAGCGATGTTCCCCGGGGACATTGTTGCACTCGACCGTTCGCTCGAAAGGTTGAAGGACCTGATCCGCAGCCGCTATCTGGTGGCCTATCGTCCGGCGGATTTTCAGCCGGATGGGAAATATCGCACTATTCAGGTCGTCGCCGAGCGAGACGGCAAGCGCCTGCAGGTCCATACCCGAAAGGGCTACCACGCCCGCCGGGCAGCCAGCCCGAATTAAGTCCGAAACCCGGTCGGCTCGACCTTGGTATTAACTTTCACGGCTCTGAACGTGCTCCGAGGTTCCTCAGGCAAGCAACATGCGTCTGGGGACTGTAACGGATAATGTCAAAGCTGGCACCGCAGGGGCGGGTGAATTTCGCCAGAGTCGCGTGAGCGCCCTATTGGCCATGAGCGATGCCCCGAATGATATGTCAAAAAATTGTAAAAAATAATTGTGCGCGCCTCTTGACTTTTGCCCAAGCCGAGTAGTACTTTTAGCCCCCGGTACGGTGGTAGGACCTCTGGATGAACAATTTGGGGGGCTGCTTTGAGCCAACATGAAGGAGGGGTCCTTCACGGTTGTGCTTTCCGTCGTTATTACTTTCTTGGACATTTCGCATCGTGGGAATGCGGCTTCCAGTTCAGCAAAAAAATGAATTCGCCTGAGGAGTGCGGCATGCGTATGGGCACGCGGTCTCGCTTTGGTAACAGATTTCCGCTGGCGACAGCTTTCTTCACGGTCGCCTTGGTCACAGTCTTCATCATTCTCAGTACGAGCCAGCCAGCAAATGCTCTTCCGGCATTCGCTCGCAAGTACGGCCTTCGCTGTTCCGCCTGTCATGAATCCTGGCCGATGCTGAATTACTTCGGCCAGAAGTTCAAGGACAACGGCTACCAGTTAATGAATGATCGGGATGCTCCGATCTGGCAGAATCCGGGGTACTGGCCGGTCACCTTCCGCATCACGCCGATCTGGCACCGCGTGAGCACTGGCGAGGTCCAGACCGATACCGGCGTCACCCGGATTTCTTCCTCCGGCTTCGATCTCAGCGGTCTCGACTTCCACACCGGCGGCACGCTGGAGAAGAACTTCTCCTTCTATGTGCTGCCTTCCTCCAACTCGTCCGCGTCGTTTCACTTTGAAACGGTCATGGCGCGGTTGGATAATCTGTTTGGAAGTTCATGGCTCAACGTCAAGTTCGGCAAGTTCGAACTCGACAACATGCTGTCGGAAAAGCGCATCCTGACCCTGACCGGAAACGGCGGCATCTACCAGCTGTATCATTTTCGGCCGGTGGGTGACGGCAACGTTTTCGGACAGATGGGCGACAACCAGCTGGGCGTCGAGTTGATGGGCCACTCTTACAACGACCGCACTCGATACACTGCGTCGCTGTTGAGTTCCAACGACGGTCAGGTGGGCCTGCCCTACGGCGCTAACTCTTATTCCGGATTCTTTACCTTCAGCCAGGCCTTCGATGTCGGCAAGCTTGGCGTGGATCGAGTGGGCGCATACGCTTTCGTGGGTTCGGCTCCGACCCAGTGGTTGACCCAAGGGGGCTCGCCGATCGGAGGTTCCGGTATCGGCAACAAATCCTTCCACCGCGAGGGCGTCTTCGGCATGTTCTACTTTGGAGAACATGTGGACGTTCAGGTGGTCACGCAGCACGGCTGGGATAACGCCTGGTTCGGACAAGGGTTCGGAGACCTTCCGGACGGGAACGCGGCCAACAACAACACCACGGGCACGACTCTGCCGGTTGGCGCCCGGGCGCCGACCTGGAATGGCGTGCTGATCGAGCCCCATTATGTCTATAGTCCGCAGCTGATCTTCATCGGGCGCTATGAAACGATTCGCGTGTCCCAGCAGGCGAACGGGTCGGGTTGCGTGGCGGGGCTCACGGGTTGCTTCTCAGCCGCCAACGGCAACTTTACCGCCGGGCCGTCGGCGTCCAACCTGGGCAATATCTCCACCTTCACCGTCGGGTACCGGTACAACCCGTTCATGACCAGTCGCGCCGGCTTTGCCTGGCACAACGAATACAACTGGATGCACACCGACGGAGCTTCGCCGCTGGGCACCAACCTGAACGTCAGTGAACTGCTGCTGGGATTTGACTTCGATTTCTAAAGCTCGAACTTTGGAGAGGATAGACATGCGGACAAGATTGCAGACATGGTCACTTTTCCTGAGCGCAAGCGCGATTCTAGCGTTTCCAGTGTCTTCCTGGGGGCAGCTGACGCAATATGATTTGCAAACGCGCATGGGCATGGAAAGTCATATTGGGAAAATAAACGGACACGCCAAGGACGCCAAGGACGATTATCGCCGCTACTGCGTCGGGTGCCATGGCGAGCTCGGCGATGGGAATGGCGAAAACTTCCCGTGGGTGGATCCCAAGCCGCGCGATTTCCAGTTGGGCATTTTCAAGTGCCGCTCTACGCCGACGGGAACTTTGCCTACCGACGAGGATCTCTTCGACACCATTGCCCGCGGTCTCGATCGCTCAAACATGCCGCAATGGAGCACGTTTACCAAGCAGGAGCGCGCCGATCTCGTGGCCTGGATCAAGCACTTCTCCCCGCGGTTTGCCAGCGAAAAACCGGGAACGCCCATACAGATTCCTCCGGAGCCGGAGGTCACTCCCGACCGCATCAAGGCCGGGCGCGAAGTCTTTGCCCGAGTGCAATGCTGGAAGTGTCACGGCGTGCTTGGCCAAGCCAATGGCCCGTCTGCCGCGACGCTCCAGGATGATCTGGGAAGGCCGATCCAGCCCTTCAACTTTACCGAGGGCGCACGGCCAAAATGCGGCGATACCGACAAAGATATTTACCGGATATTCATGACCGGTCTGGACGGTACGCCTATGCCGTCCTTCGCCGACAACATCAAGCCGGATGAGGCGTGGGATTTGGTTTTCTATTTGCGCACGCTGATGCATGAGAACAGCAAGGAAAAACAGATGGCCAAGCAGCTCGGATTGAAGCCGGTTGATCCGAATGCTCCGGCAGGACAACAGTAGCGGCAGAGGGGCGTCGCGAGCAGTCTGCATATTTAAGGGAGGCATATGAGGAATCGGTATAAATTCGCTTCAGTATTGTCCGTTGTGGTTCTGGTTGGCGTAGGGGTATGGATTTCCAGTCAGAAGGTCAGCGCCGCCGGAGAAGGCAAGATTACCGGGACGGTTAAACTGGACGGCGCCGCGCCGCACATGCGGGGCATTGACATGTCGAAGGACCCCTATTGCGTGAAGGCGAATGCAGCTGCGCCCGGTCATCTGGAAACCTACGTGGTGAGCGCAGGCGGCGGGCTTGAGAACGTGGTCCTGTACATCTCGGAGGGTTGGACCGGCGCCGCGGTCACATCGACCGAAGTGCCGGTTTTTGATCAGAAGAACTGCATGTATTCACCGCACGTTCTGGCCCTCGATGCCGGCCAGACATTCAAGGTGGTGACCAGCGATCAGACCACCCATAACATTCACCCGCTACCGAATCCGATGACCGGCAACATCCCGTGGAATCAGTCGCAGCCGCCGGGTGCCTCGCCGATCGAGAAGAGCTGGAAGAATCCCGAAGTCATCCCGGTGCAATGCAACATTCACCCCTGGATGCACGGCTGGCATGTGGTGGTGAAGGGTCCGTACGCGACGACGGACGCAAATGGCAACTACACCATCAATAACGTTCCGCCCGGGAACTACACCGTGACCGCCTGGCACGAACCCGATCAGACCCAAACGGCAAAAGTAACGGTCGCGGCAGGCAAGCCGGGAACCGCTGATTTTACGTTCAAGGCGAAGTAGACCAGGCGGTTCTTGCGCGGGCAGTTGAAATGATCATGAGCCGCTGCCGTCCTCGCGACGGCGGCGGTTTGACTCAAACGGCCTGGTTGGCCAAAGGCGGAGCGACATGGCGAAAATATTCGCGGTGACGATCGTACTAATCGCAATCGGCTCGGCGATTCCCATCATCATGCATACCTGGGATATGCCGCAAGACATCTCCACCCACGGTCATCTCATTGACGAGCAGTACGCAGACACCATGCTGGAGGCGGGTATCTCGTTCCTGGCCTCGCAGATTTTGCTGGCGTTTTTCATTTGGAAGTTCTCCAGCTCGAAGCCGGGCGACAAAATCAAGAGTTTCCCCGGCGGCGCCAAAGGATTGGTGCTGGCGGCGTTCCTGCTGGTGGGCACCGAGGTTTTGGCTCTCGGTGTGTTTGGTGCTAAAGCCTGGGCCGATGTCTATTTCACCCCGCCCGATGCGAATGCGCTGACCGTGCAGGTTCAGGCGCAGCAGTTCGCGTTCTACTTCCGTTATCCTGGGCCCGATGGGACGTTCGGCCCGATTCACCCCGATCAGATCAACGAGGGGACAGGCAATTTCTATGGTCTGGACACCACCAACGACCAGGATTCAAAAGACGACATCGTCACTGCCGAGATGGCCATTCCGGTAAACCGGGAAATCCACCTGCTGATGCACTCCAGGGATCTGGGGCACTCTTTCTTTGTTCCCGAGCTGCGTATCCAGCAGGATTTTGTCCCGGGATTAGATCTCTCAGTTCATTTCACGGCGACCAAGATCGGCAAGTATGAAATCGTGTGTACCCAGCTCTGCGGGCTGGGGCATTACAACATGAAGGCGTATCTGGAAGTGATGTCGCAGGAAGACTACGATAGCTGGCTAAAACAGCAGGCGGCGTTGCAGTAGCTGTCCTGGGACCGTATTTCGACCCACCATCACGTCTTGTTTGAGGTGACCACGATGCACGATATGTCGGCACACGCAGCGGAGCATGGAGCCCCGACCAGCTTCATTCGGAAGCACATCTTCAGTATTGACCACAAAGTCATCGGCAAACAGTATTACGCGCTGGCCCTGGTGGCAGTATTCGTCGGCATGGTGCTCTCCTGGTTGATGCGCCTTCATCTGGGATGGACCAACTACGCCATTCCGGGGTTGCACTTGCTGTCGAAGAACGGTGCACCGGGCGACGTTATGACGCCGGAGTATTACCTGCAGCTGATGACCATGCACGGAACCATCATGGTCTTTTTTGTGCTGACCACCGCCCCTTTCGCTGCCTTCGGCAATTTCTTTTTGCCAATCCAGGTGGGCGCTGAAGACATGCCGTTCCCCCACTTCAACATGATGTCGTTCTGGGTCACGTTTGTGGCTTTCCTGGTTCTGGTGACGTCGTTCCTGGTACCCGACGGCCCGACGCTGGGAGGCTGGACGCAGTATGCGCCGCTAAGCGCTGTGGGCTCAGTTGCCGGCCCGGGGCAGGGTCTCGGGGTCGTACTTTGGGCGTCTTCAATTGCGATTTTCTGTGTCGGCCAACTGCTGGGATCGCTGAACTTCATTACCACTACCCTTGACATGCGCACCAAGGGCATGTCGCTCATGCGTCTTCCGCTCAGCACCTGGGGTTGGTTTATCACCTCGGTAATGGGATTGACCGCGTTTGCCGTTCTGATGCCTGCCTGCATCCTGCTCATTCTCGATCACGTCGCCGGAACCAGTTTCTTCGTGGCGTCGAATCTGGTGATCAACAGCCAGTTGCTGCCGCATTCTGGCGGTTCGACTCTGCTGTGGCAGCATTTGTTCTGGTTCTTCGGGCATCCCGAGGTCTACATTGCCATCGTGCCCGGCATGGGAATCGTCTCCCACGTTCTGATTACAAACATGCGCCGGCCCATGCTCAGCCACCGGACCCTGATTTATTCCATGGGCGCCCTGGCCGTGCTCAGCTACATGGTATACGGCCATCACATGTTCGTCAGCGGGATGAACCCCTATTCCTCGCTGGTTTTCTCCTTCCCTACGCTGGTTATCACGATTCCATCCACTATCGTGGTCCTGATCTGGCTGGGAAGTCTGTATGGTTCGAGGTTGCGGATTAACACCGCTTCACTGTTCGCGCTCGGCTTCATTTCGATGTTCATCAGCGGCGGCGTGAGCGGCTTCTTCCTGGCGCAGCCTTCGATTGACATCATGCTGCATGCCACGTACTTCGTGGTTGGCCATTTCCACCTGGTGATGGCGGTCGCCGCCATCTTCGGGATCTTCTCGGGAACCTATTACTGGTTTCCCAAGATGACCGGCCGAATGATGAATGAGACTCTGGGCAAGCTTCATTTCTGGCTGACCTTCGTCGGCGCTTACTGCATCTTCATGCCGTTCCACTATCTGGGGATCGCCGGCAATGTCCGCCGTTACCAGGCCTTCACCGACGACTATCTGGTGCACCTGATCCCAGTGCACAAATTCATCACGGTAGCCGCCCTCCTCACCGGCTTCAGCCAGTTCATTTTCCTTTACAACCTGATTTACAGCCGATTCAAAGGGGAGCACGCTCCGGACAATCCATGGGAAGGCACGACGCTGGAGTGGAGCACGGCCACGCCGCCGCCCCACAATAATTTCGGCGACAAAATGCCAGTGGTTTACCACGATCCCTATCAGTTCAGCGTCGAGGGTGCCAGTAGCGACTACATAATGCAGACCTCGCCAGAAAAGACGAATGACCCGAAGGAAGAGAAGTAGTCCTCCGGGCGCGCGTCGATTTCGACCACGGGAGAATTAGCAGTATGGCAACTACAGTCCACGAACCGCCAAAGATCGAGCTCGACCGTTTGCCGGGCCAGGGTTCCGGCAATGGAGGCTGGCGGAACCTGGTACCCGCGGGCGGAGAAGTGCGCCGGGTAAAGGATTATTCCCCGCCGCCCGCCAGTACTGGCATCTGGGTGGGACTGGCGGCGATTTCGATGTCCTTCGCCGCATTCACTAGCGCGTTGATTGTTCGCCAGGGAGCCTCTTTGGATTGGCGGCACATCACGTTGCCTTCAGTCCTGTACCTGAACACACTGATCATCATCGCCAGCAGCGTGACGCTGGAACTGGCGCGCCGCCGCATTGCGACATTTATGGGCGGCCTGAGCGCCCAGGCCGCGATTCCCCAACGCTGGCTTTACATCACGCTGTTCTTAGGGCTGTTATTTGTTGCCGGACAGACGTTCGCCTGGGTGCAGCTGAAATCGGAAGGATTCGGACTCGCCACAAATGTGAGTTATTCCTTCTTCTACGTGTTGACGGTAGCCCACGCTTTACATGTTCTTGGAGGTCTGAGCGGCTTGGTCCGGGTAATTGGGAAGTTCAACCATGCGGTGCTGAAAAGAAGCACTCTCGACGCGACCGCCAAGTACTGGCATTTCATGGGTGCGCTGTGGATGTATCTGCTTTTGCTGCTTTGGATGAAGCTCTAAACCAGTCAAGGGTAGGGAGGCAACGTGAGCGAAGCCGATTTCTCAATTCACGCGCAAGTGTCGCGGACCGGGGCGACGGAGTTAATGACGGCGCCCACATTCTCGGTTTCAGCGAAAAAAATGGCGATGTGGCTGTTCATCATCGCCGACAGCGCGACCTTTGCGGGCTGTCTGGTGGCCTACGGATTTACCCGCAATAGCACACCGAACTGGCCAAGGCCGTTCCACGGCGTCACCAACGTGGCGATCATGACGTTCATCCTGCTCACCAGCAGCTTAACCATGCTGATCGGGGTGCGTTCGGCCGCAAAAGGGGACAAAGCCGGAGCCTTCCGCTGGACCATGATTACCGCTGTCCTGGGAACCATTTTCGCCATCCTGCACATTCGCGAGTGGATGGGAATGATCAACGAAGGTGCGACCCTGTTCCACAACCCCTGGGGCACGCCCTTGTTCAGTTCGTTCTTTTTCAGCATTACCGGCCTGCACCTGCTGCACGTAACCTGCGGAGTGATCGGCCTGATTGCGGTCGGATTGCGCTATCAGGGCGGGCGGTACGGCGCTGATGATCTTGAGGTCACAGGACTCTACTGGCACTTCGTGGATCTGGTGTGGATGTTCGTCGTGCCGTTGATCTATCTTTTGAATCTGGCTCACTGACAGAACGGAGAACAGGCAGGAGCAAACTACTATGACCACCGGCGAAGATCACAAGAGTAATGGAATAGGGAAAGACCTGGTTGTCTACGTCTGCATGCTGGTTCTTGCAGGCATCCAGTTCATCATTGCCTATCAGAGTATCGACGTGTCCCAGATGTTCGTTCGCATGCTGATCGTCGCTGTGATCGAGGCGGCGCTGGCGCTTTTGTTTTTCATGCATTTGTCGGATAATCGCGGACTTCGATGGTTTGTGCTGATCTTCACGGTGGCGGTTACCCTGGGGATGCAATATGGATGGACGGACAGTTACCGTCTCATAAATGGTGTTCCCTGGACAAAATAACTGAACTCTCAGTCTGCTCGGAAGGGGCGTAATGAGATTTTCGAGATCGATCTGTATTGTTGCCCTTGCGATCGCGGGATTGATTATCCTGCTTGCGCCCGTCCCGGCTTTTTCCCAGGGCTGTGCGCTTTGTTACACGCAGGCTGCATCCTCGGGATATCGAATGATTCAGGCGCTAAAGAGCGGGATACTGATCCTCATCACTCCTCCGACCCTTGGATCCATCGGGATGATTGTGGTTATGTACCGCAAGCGCAATCAAGTGCGGCGGACGGAGTCCGGAGCCGAATCCCGGCAAGACTGGTAAACAATGGCGACTACTGAATTCATCGCGAATCTGTCTTCCCCGCCGACCCTGAAGTCCAAGCTTCGGGACTATTACACCCTGACCAAGCCTGAGGTGAACCTGCTGATCCTGATGACCACCTCGGCGGGGTATTACCTGGGCACGAAAGGGCCCCTGCGAGTCGCGGGTCTGGTGAATACGTTGCTGGGGACCTTACTGGTTGCCAGTGGCACCGCGACGTTGAATCAATGGATGGAGCGAGTCTGGGACGGCAACATGCGCCGGACGGCCTCTCGTCCACTGCCTTCAGGCAGGGTAACGAGCCGCGAGGCGCTGGGGTTCGGGATTTTGTTGAGCGTGACCGGAGGGCTGTTTCTCTGGATCGCCGTGAATGCGTTGGCTGCTTTGCTGGCCGTGTCGACGTTGCTCTCCTATCTTCTGGTCTACACCCCGCTGAAGAGGAAAACCCCGCTGTGCACGCTGCTGGGTGCCTTCCCGGGCGCTATGCCTACCCTGATCGGCTGGGCAGGAGCTTCGACCACATTCAGCCGGCAGGCCTGGGTTCTTTTTGCCATTCTGTTCCTCTGGCAGTTTCCTCATTTTCTCGCCATAGCGCTGATGTACCGCGATGACTATGGCCGGGCCGGCTACCACATGCTGCCGGATTTCGATCGGGACTCACGGTTTACCCGACTGGAGATTGTGGGTTTCTCGCTTATCCTGATCCTGGTTACGATGCTGCCGCTCGGCGATAAGGCGAGCTGGCTCTACATTGCCGGCATGTGCGCCGCAGGAGCGTTCCTGCTCTATTACGTAGGCAGACTCGCGGTATCAAGCTCAACGGTCAGAGCCAGCCGCCTGCTGCATGCCTCGGTTCTCTATCTGCCTGTGGTGCTGATTATCATGGTTATCGCGAAGAAGTGAAGTTTCGCGGTGGCCATGGGCCTCTCAAATTGTGTCTCACCGGGAATCATCATTCGGTTTCTTGCCCTCGCTTTTTGACACGCTGCGCAGCTTAACGATGGGTCTGGGCATGACCGCAGTCGTAAGTCTGTTCCTCGCCCCCACTGCCTGTGCGCAGGTCGGGATGCCGCCAGCAGGAAGGCGCTCCGACATCCTGCGTACCCTGCCGATCACGAAGTTCTATGACGCTCCCTCGCCATTGCCTGCCGGCAAGCCAGGAGAACTGATCCGCTCGGAAGAATTCGACCGCTACGAGCTACCCGAGACGGTATCCGCCGTGCGCATCTTGTACCACTCGCGTTCCGCGGTCGGGCAGGATGTGGCAGCCTCGGGGATCGTGCTGTTCCCGTACGACAAGAAACCGCCGGCTGGAGGCTGGCCGGTCATTACGTGGGCGCACGGTGCCTCCGGTGTAGCCCGTTCTTGTGCTCCCTCGCTGATGAGGAATGTCGGGAACGGGCCGTTCCTCTCCATGTATGTGAACCTGGGATATGCCATCGTGGCCGCGGATTACACAGGACTTGGAACGGATTTTCGGAATGCGTTCCTCGATGCTCCGAGCAACGCGACCGATGTCATCAATTCCATTCCAGCGGCTCGTGCCGCCGTGCCCCAACTCGGTGCGCGGTGGATTGTGATGGGTGAGGCGGAGGGAGGCTTAACTGCTCTGGCGGTTGCAGAAAGGGAGGCCGCAGTTCGCGACGCCGGTTACCTCGGCGCGATTGCAATCTCGGACATTGCCAGCGCCCAGGAGATTTACCAACATTCGACGCATGGTTCTTCCACGTTTTTTCTCATTTCCCTCGTCTATGGAACTAAGACCGTATATCCGCAATTTCAAGAGAGGGACGTGCTGACCGAAAAAGCAATTGCTTTCTATCACAGCATCGGGCAGGTGTGTTCGGAGGGACGGAACCTGTCGGGTTTGTCCACCGCCGAAATTGTGAAACCAGATTGGGAAAACAATGCCTTTGTACGGCAGTACTTCATGAGGAACACTCTCGGCCAGACCAAGGCCTTGGGTCCGATCCTGGTAATCAGCGGAGATTCCGATCAGGCGATCCTCGAGGCAGCCACAGCTCCAGCGATTGGGCGAATGTGTAAACAGGGCGACCGGGTGCAGTGGGAGCGGTATCCCGCTTTTGACCCCGGCAGAGTGATCGGCGACTCCGTGCGGGATCAGATTGAATGGATCGAATCCCGGTTCTCAAGTCGGCCTGCTGCGACGAATTGTCCGTGAGTTCAGTTTTTCCAGGCTGGGGTTGGACTCAACTGCCCGGGATGGGATGATCGGAGGCAGAGGTTCTTGCCTCCTCGGGAGCCACTTGGAGGTCGAAATCCGATGGGGCGGATTCCAGGGCTGGCTGAAACGGAGCTGAAAACCTGGGCTGCAAGCGATAAAGCGCCTCGACGTTGGCGTGCGGATTCCGCGCAATGTTGATGGCAGCAGTGGCCGTGTCTTCGGGAATGATTCCGGAGGAACCGTTGCTGCGAGCGTGGGCAAACAGGCTCACGCAACCGGCAGAGGACGGTGAATCGGAGTTGATGCAGGCGGATAGGATATTCGCGAGCGTATGAATCTTGGCGGGCGGCGCCTGGCTGTCTGGCCCGGAGTTCGCGAATCCCGTAGTAATGCTGGCCAGATCGGCTGCGCTGGCAAAACGATTCGAGACCGCCGAACTCGCGGAATTGACGATGTGAGTCGCGTCCGTAGCCATCCCAGCCATCGCGTAAGCCGCTGCGACCGTGGTTACCTGGTTCACGAAGATAAAAGGCGTGGCATTGTCGAAGTGTCCGGCATCCGGACAGGCTCCCAGCGATGCCATCAGGCCAATCGCCGAATTTGTTCCGTCATCGCCGCTGTTGCCGCCTCGGGCATAGACGTAGACCTGGTGGCCCGCCGTGCAGGTGTAGTCGCCCGCAATCGAGAACCCGCCGTGCTCGCCGCTAACCACGTAGTGGCCGATGGAATCGGCTGCATTGCCGGTCACAGAAGTGAGCAGGGAAACGGACGAGTTGCCATACTCTCCGGAGTTGACTTGAAGGAGGTAAACCTTGGCGCCCACCACAGCGCGCGCCTGACCCCCGTTTACAACACCTTGATAGGGCGCGTGGGGAGACGAGGGAGACGAACCTGCACCGGGATTCTCAGCATTAGACGCCGCGGAGTTGTCCCAGATAATTCCGACTGCGGCCCCTGATCCTCCTGATCCGCCCGACCCACCCGATGTACCTCCAGAGGTGCCGCCAGATGTGCCCCCTGACGTGCCGCCCGAGGTCCCTCCGGAGATCCCGCCCGATGTACCCGAGCCACCGCCGGATCCCGAGGTACCAATCAGGACCCCAGATTGATGCGATCCGCAAGCGCTCAGGAAAAAAAGGAAGAACGCAGCAGGGACGATGGAAGCAGCGAAATAAGCCATGTGACGCATCGAATCCCTCCGCACAAACCGGCTTCTTACTGGTTCCGGGAGCCTGTCACCTGGTAGCCAGATGGAACTGCAAACCAAGACGCATCAGGTTCTCCCCGAGCAAGTTCGATGACCTTGAGACTGACTTCCCCCATTTGCGGACTGTTGCGGTCAACCGAAAGATCCATCTGCAGATCCTGGGAGTACCACGCATCCGTGCGCGTGAGGGTGCTGCTCTGCGAATCGCTCACCGTTTCGCGTGTCCCGACCACAGACAGGCCGAGCATCGTCTGCTGGCCAAGGCTTTCATGCGGGACATTCGAGCCCGCGCCTGAAAGCGTGTCACCATCCGCAGTCAAGTTCACCCGCGCCTGGAAAGGGCCGATGACGCAACTCATCGTGCTCTGGTTGCAAACCGTGCGCGTACTGGAGACGGGATCCAAAAAGGTGAAGGTGCGTAAAGGAGGCTCCGCGTTCGAGTCCGCCGGAATGAATTCGCGAGTCTCTCGACGCACGCGCCCCTGGGAGTCCCGGGCTACCCGCGTGTAGTATTTCCGCGATGCGGTGCCGCCGCCTACCAGAGGCCGGTTCCAGGTGACAAGAACCTTTGCGGTGAACGGGGCGTTGGCAACGGCCGGGATTTCAATCCCGACAATCTGCGTGCGAACTCCGCCAACAGCATCCGCATCCTGCGATGTCATGGGGAGAACGCTGAAAGAAAAACCGAGGAGGAGACCGACCAGAACAGAGGCTCGCATACCTACCCTCCGCCCGACATTTGGAGCCGCCTACAATCATATTAGATGCGACCATTCGCCGGGAAAATGCGGAACCTCGATGTAAAGATTTGTAAGTGGCCTCCGTCGTCTGGTGTGTTCCGGCTACTATGTGCTTTTCTGCCTTTGGGACGTGCTGCCCGCGAAGTCTGACGGCTCGAACGCGGAAGCGACTGTGTCGTGAGGGAGGAACCGTGAATCCTCGCCAGGTTGTACTCCTGTTGTCAGGCCTACTGCTCTTCCCAGTGATTGCCTGCGTGAACGCGCAGGCGCAGAGAAGCGACGTGGGACCAGGAGCACAGAGATTTATGGAATATTGTGCGGGGTGCCATGGCGCCGATGGCCGGGGCGGCGACAAGGCTCCTTCGCTGGCGGCGCCGTCGAACGCGGCCAAACGTGCGGACGCGGAACTCTTTCGCATTGTGCACGATGGGACCATGGGCGGAATGCCGCCTTTTGCCCAGATTGGGGACGCGAATATCTCCGCCTTGGTGGAATATCTGCGCGGGCTCTCGGGGAACATCGCCGGGACGGAGGCTCCAGCAGAGGCTGCCATAACCGGAGACGCTGATGCAGGCCGCGCCCTGTATTTCGGCAAAGCAGGGTGCTCCAATTGCCACCTGATGCAAGGGCAGGGCGGATTCATCGCCAAGAATTTGACGAACTATGGCCGGACTCGCGCAGCGGAAGCGGTCCTGGAAGCCATCACAAGTCCGGACAACCCTCTGGCGCCCTCTTCGCAGGTTGCAATCGTGACCACCAACCATGGGCAAAAGATTACGGGTGTGCTGCGCAACGAAGATGCCTTCACGGTTGCACTGCAGACCGAAGACGGGCGTTTTCATTTATTGGCCCGAAGCGACGTCACCGATGTGCGCTATACCGGCCGATCGCTGATGCCAAGTGACTATGGGAAACGGCTCACGGCAAAGGAATTGAACGATATCGTTAGCTTCCTGCTGGCTGCGGGCAGGAGTCCTCGTCGCGACGAGGCCGCGGGACGATGATTCGCAGGGCAGTCGAGGCCGCGCTCACCATGTCAGGATTGCAAAGAATCGGTGGCTGTTTCGCCAGTAAGCTATTCAGATTGCTGGCGGTCGCTTGCCTCCTGTTTTTAGCCTGCGGAAGTGTAGGGCACGGACAAACGCCGAAAGCGCGAGCGGACGAGCCAGTTCGACCCGCGGCCACGGCTGACGACAAAAACGGCATCATCAATGTTCAGCAGGGCGACCTGCTTCAGAAGCAGGCTGCACAGAACTGGCTGTCCTACAACGGCGACTATAGCGGCGCCCGCCACAGCAGCTTGAGCCAAGTCTCGCCCACCAACGCAGGTCGGCTGGCGGCGCAGTGGGTCTTTCATCCCCGGACAGTGAGCCCGCTGGAGGTTACTCCCGTGGTGGTTGCAGGCGTCATGTTCGTCACCAGTGCGAATGACGCCTACGCGCTCGACGCAAAGACTGGCAAGGTACTGTGGCATCACATTCGCGCGATATCACAAGGGCTGGTTGACGATCCAGGGCAGCACCGCAATCGCGGTGTCGCGGTTCTGGGAACGCGGATTTACATGGAAACCGACAACGCTCACTTGCTCTGCCTGGACGCGCGCTCCGGCCACGTTATCTGGGAAATACCCTATGCGACCGGGAACCGGAACTACGGCGCCACCAGCGTGCCACTGATTGTGAAAAACAAGGTCGTGGTTGGCATCTCCGGCGGCGATGACGGGGTACGCGGCTTCCTGGCTGCCTTTGATGGGGAAACCGGCGAAGAAAAATGGCGGTTCTGGACGATCCCCGGCCCGGGCGAGAAGGGCAACGAGAGTTGGCCTGGCGACAGCTATCTGCACGGTGGCGGCACTACCTGGATGCCCGGCACCTACGATCCGGAACTCAACACACTCTACTGGGGTACAGGGAACCCAGCTCCAGACTACGATGGCAGCGTGCGCCCTGGGGACGACCTCTATACGAGTTGCCTGCTCGCGCTGGATCCCGATACTGGCACGCTGAAGTGGTATTTCCAGTTCAGCCCCCATGATTTGTACGACTACGATGCGGCGCAGACGCCCGTCATCGTGGATGCAAGGTTCAAAGGTCAGCCGCGGAAATTGATCGTGACCGCCAATCGCAACGGGTTCCTCTACATTCTCGACCGGACGAACGGGAAATTTCTTTTCGCCAAGTCATTCATGAGCAGTGAGAACTGGGCGAAAGGTATTGACGAGAACGGCCGGCCCGTCTCGGCCGGGCTTATCCCCGACGAGAAGGGCGTCCGGGTGTGTCCCGCCAACGGCGGAGCGACGAACTGGTACTCGCCCACCTACGATTCAGCGGCTCATGTCTTCTTCTTCCGTTCCTTTGAAGCCTGCGCGACGATTCAGTCGAGATCCAGGCCTTTCGAAGAAGGGAATGCCTACTACGCAACCGGATTGCGGAACGCAGATGAGACCGGCAAAGCCTACATCAATGCCTTCAATCTCGACACGCTGGATTTCTCCTGGCGCGAACTCCAGATCGGCAGGAGCAAAGGCTGGGGAGGGCTGATGTCAACGGCAACGGGACTGATCGCCTATGGAGACGATGCCCAGAACTTTGTGCTCCTGGACGCACACTCCGGCAAGCCGCTGTGGCATTTCCACGTGGGTCAACTGGTCCACGCCTCTCCTATGAGTTACGCGATCAACGGAAAGCAGTATTTCGCGATAGCCGCCGGAAGCGATATATTCTCGTTCGCTCTTCCGTGACGCGGGTAGGCACAGAATCGCCCCCTGGCTAATGTAATGAGCTGCCTGGGAAAAGATTGGTCGGGGAGAGAGGATTTGAACCTCCGACCCCCTGGTCCCGAACCAGGTGCTCTACCAGGCTGAGCCACTCCCCGACGAT
>Ga0070733_10000634_pt1 | contig 27984 bp, 32 predicted proteins | sample Coa_R1_9_FD_66450 | JGI IMG/M metagenome (GOLD analysis project Ga0070733, IMG submission 66450) | Surface soil microbial communities from Centralia Pennsylvania, which are recovering from an underground coalmine fire - Coalmine... | ecosystem: Environmental > Terrestrial > Soil > Unclassified ...
CGATCAGGATCAGAATTCCCGCTGCATACCCCAGCGGAGCGAACGATCCCGTAATCGCGGCGTATTCGCGAAAACACAGAATTGCCACGATCGCGATGACAGCGAAAAAAATCCACCAGGGAGCGAACAATGCGGCGTAAACTGCTATCGGGACCAGAAAGAGTGCCGTAACGACGCGCTTCATTGCGACGAGACGGCGATCTCTTCTATCTCCTGATCTTCCCCGTGATCTTCCGCGCTCTGGGGTTCCGCCTCCTGATGCAGGCCCGAAAGCCCACCGAAGCGCCGTTCCCTGCGTTGGAAATCGAGAATGGCGCGCAGCAGTTCCGCGCGATTGAAATCCGGCCAAAGCGTCTCGGTGACGTATAGCTCCGCGTAAGCGATTTGCCAGAGCAGGAAGTTGCTCACCCGCATTTCGCCCGACGTCCGGATCAGCAGATCCGGTTCCGGAAGCCCGGCCGTATACAACCGGCGCGAAATCATTTTTTCATCGACCACCAGACTCGACAACCGGCCTTCGATGCGCGCTTCGTCGATCACCGCATTCACCGCATCCACCAGTTCGACCCGGGCGCTGTAGTTGATGGCCAGATTCAACCGCATACCCTGGTTGCGCGCGGTAGCGCGCTCCACGTCGCGGAGTTCTTCGTACGCCCGTTCCGGCAGCGCCTCCACATGCCCGCTCGATTGCAGCCGGATATCGTTGCGCTGCAGGTCTTCCAGCTCGTGCCGCAGATAGAACCGCAGAAGTCGCCACAGCATATCCACTTCGGTTCGCGGACGCTTCCAGTTCTCCGCGGAGAAAGCATAGAGCGTCAGCGCCTTCACGCCCAGGTTGGCGCAGTCCTCCACTACGGAACGAACCGTGCTCACGCCGACTTTATGGCCCGCCACGCGCGGCAACCCGCGACGCTTCGCCCATCGCCCGTTGCCGTCCATAATGATGGCAATGTGCGCGGGGATTCTCGCAGGATCAAGACTCAGCGCTAATTCCCTATCCGCATCCTCCGGGGAAAGCGCATCCAGCATCTTCATGCGTTAAACCCATCGTACACCGTGCCGCAAAGTGGTGGCAAAAACAAAGTGCGGGTCCCTTCCGTATCGTTGCATGCGGGATACTCGAATATTGGTTCCCTCGCCGTTCCTGAAAAAACTACCCTTCTGGCTGGCATCCGCCTCCGCAGTCGCAATTCTTCTCTCGATCGCCGTGTCCCAGATCCTGCTGGCACTGGCTTTGGCCGCACTGCTTCTCTCCGGATTGCCTCTCCGGTGGCCCCGCGTTTCGATTCCTCTCGGATTATTCCTTGCATGGACCCTGGTGGCTCTGGCCTTCTCGCCCGATCCCCGTTTCGGCATCCCCACCGTTCGCAAGATGGTGGTCTATCTGATGTTGCTGATCGTCTATTCGTCCGTCCGCAACGTGGCCCAAGCCAAATGGCTGGCCTTGGCCTGGATTCTCGTCGGCACCTTTACCGCCGGGCGCGGTCTCGTTCAGTATGCAGCCGATATCGCCGGCGCAAAGGCCGCCCACACCGATTTCTACCACTTCTACATCGCCGACCGGATACGCGGCTTCATGAGCCACTGGATGACATTTTCGGGCCAGGAACTGTTCATTCTCCTGCTGGCCGGAGCTTTACTGCTATTCGCTCCCGATATCGGGAAATGGCGCTGGCTGGGGCCGCCGTGCGTGGCCGTTGTCGGCATAGCCCTGATCCTGAGCGACACCCGTTCGGTCTGGATCGCGGCGTTTGCCGCCGGTTTCTATCTGCTTTGGCAATGGCGGAAGTGGGCGGCCATCGCCATGCCTGTCCTGCTGGCGCTGGGGCTCCTCGTCGCGCCCGCGGCGATTCAGGAACGCGTCCGTTCTTTCAACCAACCCCACGGCGAAACCGATTCCAACAGTCAGCGCATCATCGTCTGGCGTACGGGCTGGCAAATGATCAAGGCTCATCCGCTGGTTGGCGTCGGTCCGGAGGAAATCAGGAAAACCGCGGTCTTCGACCAATACCTGCCCGCCGACATCCATCGCCCCCTGCCCGACGGCAACTATCAGCACCTGCACAATATCTACATTCACTACGCGGCGGAGTGCGGCGTGCCCGCCGCCCTGTTCCTCACCGCTGCGTTGGTGATGGCGTTGCTCGATTTCCGGCGCGCGCTCGGAACCCTGCCGCCCGGACGTTCGGATCGGCGCTTCCTGCTGCACGCCGCCATCGCCTCGGTCATCGGCGCCATGGTCGCCGGCCTCATGGAGAAGAACCTGGGCGATACCGAGGTCCTGACCATGTTCCTCGCGATCCTGTGTCTGGGCTATCTCGCAGCTTGCCCCCCGCCGGAATCCGGAAACGAGGGAAACGAGGGTTAAGGCAGTGCCGCGAGGATGCTATCATCGGTACCGTCCCATGGATCAGGCCAGCCGGGTTATCGCCAGATGGACAGGTGTTTCCGACATCATAGGCCATGGGCGAATCGCCTGCGCGGCATGGAGCAAAGCGGTCGGCAACAAGATAGCGCAGCGCACGCGGGCCGTGAAGCTGGTCCGCACCACATTGGTCGTCGAAGTCGAGGACGAACTCTGGCGCAAGAACCTCTGGAGTCTCCGGTATCAGATTCTCCGCAATCTCGAAAAGGCCATCGGCCCGGAGATCGTCGCCAACGTCGAGTTTCGCGTGATGCCCCAGCGATTCGGTCCGCAGCGGGAAATCGAAACGCGCCTCGCCCTGGACATACCCCTCGACGAAGCGGAAAGCATTGCCGACCCGGGACTCCGCCGGATATTTAAGGCCGCGCGCCGCCGCGAAACCGCCTAAGACGGAGTCGCAAAGGGAAAACGACTTGAAGCTGACCGAAACCGAAGTGCGGTACGTCGCGAACCTCGCGAACCTCAACCTCACCGAAGACGAGATCGCCCGCATGGTCCAGGATCTGGGCAGCATTCTGGAACATATGGACCGCCTGGCCGGGATCGATACCGAAGGCGTTGAGCCTATGTCTCAGGTGCTCTACGAAGCGGATGAGACCGCGACCCTGCGCCCCGATGTCGAGCGCGCGCCGCTGGGCAATCGGCTCGCCCTCGAGAATGCGCCGGCGCCGGGAAACGGATATTTCAAAGTCCCCAAAGTGATCGACCGATGAGTGATCGAATGCCGAAGCGGCGAACCATCCAATCGATCCGCGAAGGCTTGTTGACGAAAGAGTTCAGCGCCGTCGAAGTGGCGCGCGAAGCCCTGGCTTATGCCGAGCGGGAAAACCCGAAAACCAACGCCTATCTTTTGTTCTCCTCCGAGCGAGCCATGGAAGCGGCGGAACGCGTCGATCGAAAGATCGCCGCCGGTGACGATCCCGGGCTCCTCGGTGGCGTTCCCGTGGCAGTCAAGGACGTCATCCTCACCAAAGGTCTGCGCTCCACCTGCGGCTCGAAGATGCTGCAGCATTACATCCCGCCGTACGACGCCACGGCGGTCGAGCGAATCGAAGCAGCGGGCGGTTTGATCGTCGGCAAGACCAACTGCGACGAATTTGCCATGGGCTCGTCAAACGAAAACAGCGCTTTCGGGCCAGTACGCAATCCGGTAGCGCCGGACCGGGTTCCAGGCGGATCGAGCGGTGGCTCGGCTGCCGCGGTAGCTCAGAACACCGCCGTTGTGTCGCTTGGCTCCGATACCGGCGGCTCCATCCGCCAGCCGGCTTCGTTCTGCGGCGTGGTCGGGGTCACGCCGACCTATGGGCGTGTTTCGCGGTACGGTTTGGTCGCGTTCGCGAGCTCACTCGATCACATCGGCCCCTTCGCCCGCAATGTGCGGGATGCGGCGACGGTGCTCGAAGTGATGGCCGGGCGGGATCCGCTCGATTCCACCTCGGCCGAAGCGCCGGTGCCAAACTACACGGCGCAACTCGATGGCAATGTGCGCGGGATGAAGCTCGGCGTTCCGGTCGAATACATGAAGCACGCGACCGGGGAAACGGCGGCCTTGATCAACCAGTCGCTTGAAGTGCTGCGAAGCCTCGGATGCGATGTGCGGGAGATCAGCCTGCCCGCTACCGATTACGCGATCGCCGCCTACTACGTAATTTGCACGGCTGAAGCCAGTTCGAATCTCGCGCGCTATGACGGAGTGCGGTACGGGTTCCGCTCGGCTTCCTCGGCGACCGCCGGAACGCTGAGCGACATGTACCGGAACACCCGTGGCGAAGGATTCGGCGCCGAAGTGAAGCGGCGGATCATGCTGGGCACATACGTGCTCAGCCACGGCTACTACGATGCGTATTACCTGAAAGCGCAGAAAGTCCGTGCATTGATCACGCGCGATTTTACCAATGCATTCCACTCCCTGGACGCGATTGTCGCTCCCGTTTCGCCGTTTCCCGCGTTCCGGATCGGCGAAAAAGTAAACGACCCCATGGAGATGTACCTTTCCGATATTTATACGATCACCGGAAGTCTGGCCGGCATTCCCTGCATGAGCGTGCCGTGCGGCACGACGAACGAGGGCTTGCCTGTTGGCCTCCAGATTCTATGTAACCATTTCCACGAGGAGAAGATGTTCCGCCTTGCGGACGCTTTCGAACGCAGGTAGCATCAAAGCGACACCCGATTTCAAAAAACATTAACTCTTAAGGAGAGAACATGGCTTTCACACTTCCGCCGCTGCCCTACGCTCACGATGCACTCGAGCCTTATATCGACAAAATGACCATGGAAATCCACCATGGAAAGCACCATCAGGCGTATATCGCGAATTTGAATAAAGCGCTCGAATCGGCGCCGGATCTGGCTTCGAAATCGCTGCCGGAACTGCTGGCAAACAACTGCGCCATCGTGCCGGAGAGCATCCGGACGGCGGTGCGCAACAATGCCGGCGGTCACGTCAATCACTCCATGTTCTGGACCATCATGTCCGCTCCGGGCGGGGCCGGACAGCCCAGCGGCGCGCTCGCCGACGCCATCGGCAGCGCCTTTGGCAGCTTCGAGGAGTTCAAAACCAAGTTCGCCGCCGCCGGAGCCTCGCGATTCGGTTCCGGCTGGGCCTGGCTCCTGAACAACAACGGCAAACTGGAAATAACGTCAACCGCCAACCAGGACAGCCCCCTCATGGAGGGAAAGGACCCGGTGATGGGTCTCGACGTCTGGGAGCACGCCTACTACCTCAAATATCAGAACCGGCGCCCCGACTATATTGGCGCATGGTGGAGCGTCGTGAACTGGAAGGAAATCGAAAAGCGCTTCCGCGGGTAATACAGGCTTCAGTCTGTGACGCCGTTAGCGCGCGTCGTCAATCCGGTAGAGATAGATCATATGGGGCCGGCCGCCGACAACCATTTTGTTGACGGTGACCGGCTTCCATCCGCGAATCTCGAAATCGTGCGAGACGACCCGTGCCGAAGGCTTGAGATCCTTCAAAAGTATCGGCTTCAGCCGCTCGTTCGAACTGGTCAGCAGGTATAAAGTAACGACATCCGCCGGGCTCAGATCGTACTTGAGCGCATTGCCATGGACGATCCTCACCTGATCGCTCAATCCCAGCGACGCAACCTTTGCCAGAGTTTGTTCGTAGATGTCCCGCCGGATCTCGATTCCGACCGCCCGCGCTTTGAATTTCTGGGCGGCGGTGATAACAATCCGGCCGTCACCGCAGCCGAGATCGTAAACCATTTCGCCGGGCCGCACCTGCGCGATCGCCAACATCTGATCCACGACGCTTTCAGGAGAGGGGTAGACCGGCGCCAGCGTGTCGCGATCGGTAAAATGCTGGGCCACGGCAACGGCAGGAATTCCGGCCAGCACCACAAGCGCCAGAGCGGGAACCGGAAGCCAACCACTGAAGCTGCGTTTCATCTCTATTGTGAAGACGTTGCCACCGTCGTAACCAGTTTCAACTTTACTATGCGCGACATGATATCAGACCAGGAAGTCCATAAATCACGGGGTCTGGTAATGGTGTATTCGTAGCCCCGCAGGTGCTTGACCACGTTCCCGATCGGGTCCCGCCATGGGTTCTGCACCGGTGACAGGTTGTAATTCATGTAGAAAACCGGATACGGGACGCTCGCCAGTTCCTTAAGGTTATCGGGAGGAACGTTGTCGGTCAGTCCGATCTTGGGGCCGGCGAAGATCACCGCGTCTGCTTTGGTACCGCCGAGTTCATCCAGGACCAGCTTCGAAAGGAAGTCGCTTCCGCTGTGGGGATCGGCCAGCTTCTTGTAGTCGACCATGCCGAGCTTGAGCGTCGCAAGCGCCTTTCCAAGCTCCGGGAAATCGATGTGATCGGCATCCTCGCGCTTGTAAACCACCCGCTGCTCGTTCATGTTGAACGCCACGATCGAAAATCGCCAGATCCTGGGCTCACGCGAAATATTGCGCAGAATAGACACCAGCGCGCTGGTATCGATGGGTTGCATGCTCGATGCATATCCCTGCTGAGGAGCGAAGTTAATCAGAATTTTGACTTTGAAGGCGTCTTCCGCCCGCAGGCGTGTAACCGGCGGCTCCGCCTTGAAAAATTCCTGATCGGAAGCCTCGATCGCATTCGGCGCTATCGGCAGCTTCATGTTCTGCTCTCTGGAGGTAAGTGCGGCCGTAATATCCCAATTGGAGGAACACATGCGTTCAATCCGGTCCCGCATCAGCCAGTCGACGTGATAATCCCCCTCGCCGATGTCGAAACCGCCGCCCAGATAAGCGTCTCCCTTCGCATCCGCCTCGATGTCGGGAACGTTGTACTTCTGCGAAAAGTAGCGCGGAGTATACCTGGCGGCGGCCGATGTCACGCGGAAAATAATGGCGAGGGTATCGCCGTTTCCGGCGATTTCGCGCAGAGGCAGGGCGATCTCAAAACCGGAGTGAAAGCGAAGATCGAAGCCCAGCACCGGCTTCACCGGCGTGACGGCGCAGGGAAGGTCCTTCTTCGACTCCGCCGAATCCAGGACGGCCGCATCGTTGCCGATGAGTTGGACTGTACCCCCTGGCGCACTGCCGCGCATCAACGTCTGTGGTGAAAGTTCGCCCGGGTTGACAACCAAGGCGGCGATAATCACGCACCAATAAACCAGCGCCCTCGACACGATCATCGACAACGACGGTCTCCTCCGCGAACGCGTCATTCCATCACTCTGGAATCGCTAATATGGTACACCCGGAATAGTTGAATAAAGAGCAGCCAAACGAAATCCCATCCCCGGCGGACGCGCCGCCCGGGTCGATCGTCAGTCCCGACACCCACCGGCCGGAACGGATTCCACCGGGGCAGTCGCGCACGAAAAAATGGCCGGTCCTGGATGCCGGTGGACCGCCCCGTATCGATCTCGCCACATGGAAGCTCAAAATTTACGGAATGGTGCGCCGGCAGGTGGAATGGAACTGGGATGAATTCACGCAATTATCCCGCGTGCGCGTTTTCGCGGATTTTCACTGCGTCACCCGCTGGAGCCGTTTGGGGAATCTGTGGGAAGGCGTATCGACGCGTGAGATCATGGCGCTGGCGGGTGGCCCCCGTCCGGAGGCGGCTTTCGTTCTCGCACACGGCTATGACCGCGGATTTACGACAAATGTCCCGTTGGCGGATTTTCTGGCTGAAGACGCACTGGTTGCCGTTTCCCACGATGGAGAGCCGCTGAGTCTCGACCACGGCGGCCCGGCACGTCTGATCGTTCCCGGGCTCTACGCATGGAAAAGCGCTAAGTGGCTCGAATCCATCGAGCTGCTGCAACGCGATCAGGCTGGCTTCTGGGAGAGTAATGGCTATCACATGCATGGCGATCCGTGGAAAGAGCAACGCCATGGCTGGTGATTTGTTTTCCAGAAGAGCCCTGCTGGCCGGCGTCATGCTTTCAGCGAGCGGGGTTTCCGCCTGCGGCCGGAAGCGGGGCACCCGCTATCAGGGCTGGCTGTTCGTAGCCGGCGGCCGTGAAAAGGAAATCGCCGTCGCGGATCTCGCCTCGTTCCGCCGTGTTTCGACGATTCCCCTCCCCATGGCGCCCGAGCAATTGTTCGAGTCCCGCGGCCACGTATATGCCACCTGCCCCGAGGGGCGCGCGATCCTCGAAATCGACGTGGAGCGCTTCCGCATTGCAGGCAAAGTCGGATTGCCCGGCAAACCTGTCGCGGTCCGGCTGCTTCCCGACAACACGGCAATCGTCCTGGCGGACGAGCCGGGCGCGTTGCTGAGGGTCGATCTGCCGTCGAGGCGCGTGGCGGGGCGGTTGACGCTGCCCGCTGCCGCGGGAGACCTCGACGTGAATGGCCCGTTGGCCGCGATTACGGTTCCTTCGAAAAACGCCGTCCTGAGAGTCTCTGTTCCCGACCTGAAGCTCGCCGGCGTCACCGATGTTGGCGTTCCCTGTGGAGCGGTCCGTTTCCGCCAGGACGGTAAAACGATTCTGGCGGGAGCGGCGGCCGCCCGCGAAATCGTGACCGTCGATGCGGCGACCGGAAAATTCCTCACCAGGCTTCCGCTGCCGGTCTCGCCGTCGCGTTTCTGTTTCAATGCGGATGGCGGCCAGATGTTCGTCACGGGAACCGGTCAGGACGCGCTGGCCATTGTGAGTCCGTTCCAAAACGAGGTTGCCGAGACCATTCTGGCCGGGCGCACTCCCTTCGGCATGGCTGTGCTGGAGCGCCGTAACCTGCTCTTTGTGACCAATCCGGGGAGCGGCGATCTGACAATCATCGACATCGAGACGCGCGGCGTTTTCGCGTCGGTGCATGTCGGCGAAACTCCGGGCGACATACTACTCACGCCGGACGGAGAATACGCACTTGTTATGGACCAGCGTTCCGGCAACGTATCGGTGGTCCGAATGGCGACCGTGCTCGATCACAAGGCCAGGACGAATTCTCCGCCGGCGCCTTTGTTTACAGTATTTCCGACGGCGGCGGACGCCCGCTCGGCCCTGATAGTCCCCTTCGAGCAAGGGTAGTAAAAAGGGGTCCGACCCCTTTTTACTCCTCAGATAAAGATGGTCATAAAAAGGGGTCAGACGCCTTTTTCGGCCCGAAAGACCCGCTCCAGAATCCCGATCGCTTCGTCGATCTCCGTTTCCGTAACGATGTAAGGTGGCAGGAATCGCAGCACGGTGTCGTGCGTGCAGTTCATCAGCAGCCCTTCCTGCATGGCGCGGTTCACGATTTCCTTGCCCGGAATCGTCAACTGCACGCCGATCATGAGCCCATAGCCGCGCACTTCCGTAATGAAATCAAACTGCATTACGATGCGCCTCAGCTCTGCCCGGAAGTACTCGCCCACGCGGCGAATGTTCGGCAGCAGTTCCTCCAGAATGTCGAAGAACTCAAGCGACACGCGCGCCGCCAGCGCATTGCCTCCGAAGGTCGAGCCGTGCATCCCTGGCCGGATCGATTTCGCCGCCCGTTCGTTAGCGGTAATAAAGCCCAGCGGAATGCCGCAGGCTACCGGCTTGGCCGCCGTGATGATATCGGGCATCACCGGCGGATCCACCAGCTGATAGCCGAAATAGGTTCCCGCCCGGCCCACGCCGCATTGTATTTCGTCGAAACAGAGCAGCGCGTCATAGCGATCGGCAAGTTCGCGCGCACGCCGGCAATACGCGGCGTCGATCGGTAAAACGCCGCCTTCGCCCTGGATCCACTCGATGAAAATCCCCGCGGTCCGCTCGTTAACCGCTGCTTCCAGCGCCGCGATATCGTTGGGCTGCACGAACTTCACGCCGGGAATCAACGGTTCGAAATCCCTGCGGTATTTCGGTTGTCCGGTGATGGAAAGAGCGCCCAGAGTCCGGCCGTGGAATGAATTGTCCAGCGAGACGATCTCATGTTTTTCGGGCGCGATGTCGTGGCCGTGAGCCTTCATCATCTTGAGCGCGCCTTCGGTGGATTCGGTCCCACTGTTGGTGAAAAACGTTCGATGGAGGCCGCTGATTTCGGCGATGCGCTTCGCCAGCGGCCCCTGGTATTCGTTGTAAAAAAGATTCGACGTATGGATCAGCCGCGCCGCCTGTTCCCGAATGACGCGGACGATGCGCGGATGATTCTGGCCGAGAGCGTTCACCCCGATACCGGCGATGAAATCGAGATACCGCTTGCCGGCGGCGTCCCACATGTAGGGACCGTCGCCGCGAACCAGAACCAGCGGATGACGCGCGTAATTCTGGAGCAGATACCGACTCTCGAGTTCAACGACGTTCTGCGGGGACGTCTCCCGGCCAATGACTCCAGCGGACATTAACTCGATGATACAGGTGTGGCCGGTGCCGGGACGACGGGGGCGGCAAGCACGACGGCCTGCGCCGGCGCGAACCGCGCCAGAATCGAAGACAGGAGGATTTCGCTGGCGTTCAGGATCAGCATCCCCTGAGACGACTTGATAAACATAGGGGCCTCGAGTTCGGCGGCCTGCAGCAATCCGATTGCGATATTTTCAAAAAAATTCATAACGGTGTGGTTCCTTTCACGCCCGCATAGTAGCGGATGAATCCGGAGTGCCTTGCGCACGCATCGGCTAAAGTATTGAAAGCAGGACGAACATAAGTTGCCGCGAGCCGTGAATGCCCGGGAACCTTCCCCGGCGTGCTTCGTTACTCTTTTACCGATGAGCGCAAACGCGATCTCCGTAGTGGGTTTGCACAAGAAATATGGCGATGTCGAAGCTGTCAGGGGCATTGACTTCGAAGTTTCGACAGGCGAGGTCTTCGGGCTGCTCGGTCCGAATGGCGCCGGCAAAACCACGACGGTCGAGATTCTCGAAGGCATCCGCCAGCGCACCAGCGGCGATGTTCGCGTCCTCGATTTCGATCCGGACAAGCAAAAAACGAAATTGAAAGACCGGATCGGCGTCTGCCTGCAGGCCACCAACCTGCCGGACAAGATCAAAGTCGTCGAGGCGCTGCAGTTGTTCGGCGCGCTCTACAGCCGCATGCTCGATCCGCTCGAACTGCTGAAACGCCTGCAGCTCGAAGAGAAACGCGACGCGTTCTACTCCACGCTGTCAGGAGGACAGAAGCAGCGCCTGGCGATCGCACTGGGTTTGATCAACGATCCGTCGCTGTTATTCCTCGATGAGCCCACGACCGGACTCGACCCGCAGGTCCGCCTTGAAATCCATGCGCTGCTCTCCGGATTACGGGCGGAGAAGCGCACCATCCTGATGACGACGCACTACATCGAAGAGGCCGAGCGTTTGTGCGACCGGGTGGCGATCGTGGATGCGGGCAAAGTAATCGCCATCGGAACCCCGCGGGAACTGCAGGATCGCAGCGCGCGTAAATCCACCATCGAGATCGTTTGCGGCGAAACCCTCGACGGACGCGAGATGCCGGAGTGGCCGGATGCGACGCAGACGAAGATCGGCGAGGACAGGCGGCATCTGACAGTGGCCTCCAGGCGGCCTGCCCGGACTTTGGTTGAGATTGTGAAGTGGGTGGACGCGCAGGGCATCGGACTCGAGGACGTACATCTCACGCGCCCCACGCTCGAGGATGTGTTCATTGAATTGACGGGAAAAAGGCTCCGCGAATGATCGACCCGAGGCTGATGTAGAATGCTCCCTGGAGCCGAACATGATCAGGAATTGCCTCGTTGTCATCGCACTCGCGTCTGCCGCCGCCACCGCAAGGGCGGCGGATGATGCTCCGGACCTGAAGACCACCGTCGATAAATCCCTGAAGGCGATGGGCGCGGACAATGTGAAAACGCTGGTCATTTCCGGCGAAGGATGGGATGGCTGCGTCGGCCAGGCCTACGATCCGAATTCGCCCAATTGGCGCAAGTTCTCCAACAAGAACTACGTTCGCTCCATCGATTTTGAAGCGAGGGGTTGGCGACTGCAGCGCGTCCGCGGCGAAGGCGAGAACCCCGGCCGCGGCGGCTGCAACGCGGGTCCGGTGCCGGACACACCGCAGAATTTGGTGACCAATCTGAACGCCAACTCGCCGTGGAACACGCAGTTGGAATTTATCCTCCTGCCCGAGGGCTTCCTGAAAGTCGCGCTGGAGAAAAACGCCACCGTCTCGACCGGGAAAATCAAGGGGAAGAAATACACGGTCGTGTCGTTCATGGGTGAAAAGGCCCCGGTGATCGGTTACATCAATGACCTTGGGTACGTGGATAAGGTCGAGACGAAAATCGACAATAATGTGCTTGGGGACATTGTCTGGGACGCCGAGTACACGGATTGGAAAGACTTCGGCGGCGTGAAATTTCCGGCGCACATCAGGCAGCACCAAGGCTATCCCATGTACTTCGAACTCAACGTATCCGACGTGAAAGTCAACGTTCCCGTAGATCTGACGCCGCCTCCCGGACGCGGTGGGCGAGGAGGACCGGGCCGGGGGCAGCCGGCCGGACCGATTTCAGAAGACCTCGGCGGAGGTTTCTGGCTGGTTACGGGTGGATACGCCGCTGTAGTCGCCGATTTCAAAGACTACATCGTCGTGATCGAGGGCCCGCAAAACGATATGCGCGCCGAACAGATCATCGCCGAAGCGAAAAGACTGGTTCCTAACAAACCGATCAAATACGTGATCAACACACATGCGCATTTCGACCACGTTGGCGGGCTGCGCGCGTTCGTGGCCGAAGGCGCCACCATCATCACGCATCAGGCGAACAAATCGTATTACGAAAAGATCTTCAAGGATCCGCACACGCTCGTTCCCGACAAGCTGTCGCAGCTAAACCCCCAGCCGAAACTCAAGATCGAGACCATGACCGATAAGAAGGTCCTGACCGACGGCGAGCATACGATCGACCTCTATCACCTCGAAGGCAGTACTCACTCGGTAGGCATGATCGTCGCTTACCTGCCGAAGCAGAAGATCCTGATGGAAGCGGATGAGTTCAACGTCGGCCAAGCCAACGCTCCCACGCCGGCGAACATCAATCCGTATCACACGAATCTGCTGGCCAATATCGAGCGTTTGAATCTGGATGTCGACCGGATCATTCCGATCCACCTTCCCGGCGACAACCGGAAGATAACGATGGCCGAGTTGTACACAGCCGCCGGCAAAGAACCCAGGAAATAGCTGACTGCACTGTTGTGGGGCGGGCCATCGTTCTTTGTGGCCGGCCGTGCACAACGCGATAATAACGGCAGATGTCCCAGCATTCCAGGCGAACTCTTCTAATCTCCGCCGCCGCGCTTTTCATGAAAGCGGCGCGGGCTCAGGATGCCACATTCTCCTCCGACGTCCAGGTAGTGAATCTTTTCGCCACAGTCCGCAACAAAAACCACGAAATCCTGCGCGATCTCACGAAAGGCGACTTCCAGGTCCTCGAAAACGGACGCCCCCAAAACATCCGTTACTTCACGCGAGAATCCGATCTTCCCCTCACCATCGGACTCATGGTCGACACCAGCATGAGCCAGGTCAAAGTCCTCGATGCCGAGCGCGGCGCGAGCCTGCGTTTCCTCGACCAGGTCCTTCGCGAAAACAAAGACTACGTGTTCATCATGCAGTTCGACCTGGCCGTGCAAACCCGCCAGCCGCTGACCGGATCGCGCCGGGAGCTGGACCAAGCCCTGGCATTTGTCGATACCCCCACGCGCAACCAGTTGCGCGGCCAATACGGCGGCGGCACTTTGCTGTTCGACTCCATCGTGGAGGCCTCTACGGACACCATGAAAAAGCAGCAGGGCCGCAAAGCTCTGATCGTGCTCTCCGACGGCGGCGAAAACGGCAGCGACGCGACGCTCGCCGACGCCATCGAAGCGGCTCAGCGCGCCGAAACACTGATCTATACAATTCTTTTTTCAGATGGCAGCTACGGCGCCAACCCAGGCATCATGCAGCGTCTCGCGAAAGAAACCGGCGGCGGCTATTTCGAGGTCTCGAAGAAGCTCACGATCGACCAGGTTTTCGCGCTCATTCAGGAAGATCTGCGCAACCAGTACAGCATCGGCTTTGTGTCCGACCGCCCGGCGCCCGTCTCCGAGTTCCGCAAAATTCAACTCACTCTCAAGAAGCCGGGACTCGTCGTGCAGTCGCGCGATCGATACTGGGCCGGCCCTCCGGAAGAACCCAGCTCAAAGTAGTTCCCGCAAATCCGAAACCCAGTAATCCGGCGCCCACCGCGCCAGCGCTTCCGGCTTCCCGTAGCCATATCGAACCGCGCACGTCCGGACTCCCGCGCGCCGCCCCGCCTCCATGTCCGCCGCTGAATCGCCAATGAAAACGCAATCCTCCGGCCTCGCGCCAAGCGCCGCGATGGATCGCAGAAGCACATCCGGCGCAGGCTTGCACGGAAACCCGTCCGTCCCCTGCACGTGATCAAAATAGGACAAAAGGCCGAACTGATCGAGTACTGCCCGCGTCGTCGGAGTGCCTTTCGTTGTCGCCGTAGCCTTACGCCCGCCGAGATTCGCCAGCGCCTCGACGACTCCCGGATACAAGCGTGTGGACGAGTGCTTCCGCGCCAAGTAAGTGCTCTTATATCGGCTGATCAAATCGTCCAGTTGTTCGCGGGTGGCCTCCGGCAGGACGTCCGTGAATACCTCGTCCAGATGGAACCCGACAAAACTCCTGAGATAGTCAAACGAAAGCGGCTCGGAAACGTGCCCTGAAAGCACTTGCTGGACTGCGGCGCAAATATCCGAAGCCGAGTCGAGCAAGGTACCGTCCAGATCGAACAAATAAACTTCAAACTCAGGCAGGCGCCGGTCGCTCCCCTTCGGACAGGCCAGGCAAACGCCGCCCGCCGGTCTCGGGACGGAGCACCTGTTGCGTATGATCAGCGGTGTCTTTCTGCGGCCGGCTCGGGCTCATCGGCGGGAGATTGCCGCCATCGAGAAGCGTTTTGACTTCCGCGCCGTCCAGCACTTCCCGCTCGAGCAGTGCTTCTGCAACCCGCACCATCGCATTCGAATGCCCCTCAATGATGACGCGCGCCCGGCTGTACGCAGTCGAGATGATCCGCTTCACTTCTTCGTCGATGCGGATCGCCGTTTCCTCGCTGTAATCGCGATGCTGCGAAATTTCGCGGCCGAGGAAAATCTGCTCTTCCTTCTTGCCGAAGCTCAACGGCCCGAGCTCGCTCATGCCCCACTCGCAGACCATCTTACGCGCCATTTCAGTGGCCCGCTCGATATCGTTGCCCGCGCCGGTGGTCATCTGGTTGAGATAGATCTCTTCCGCGATGCGGCCGCCCATCATGATCGCGAGCTGATCCTCGCAATACACCTTGCTGTAGTTGTGCTTGTCGTCGATCGGCAACTGCATGGTGACGCCGAGCGCCATTCCGCGCGGAATAATCGACACTTTGTGCAGCGGATCCGCGTTCGGAATCACCACCGCCACCACCGCGTGGCCGGCTTCGTGATACGCCGTAGTCCGCTTCTCGGAGTCGCTCAGGATCATCGACTTCCGTTCCGCGCCCATCAGGATCTTGTCCTTGGCGAGCTCGAAATCGATCATCATGACCAGCTTGCGGTTCTGCCGGGCCGCGTTCAGCGCGGCTTCGTTGACCAGATTCGCCAGATCCGCGCCAGCCAACCCGGGCGTCCCGCGGCCAAGCACCGAGAGATCGACATCGTCGCCCAGCGGGACTTTCTTGGTGTGAACCTTCAGGATCGCTTCGCGGCCATTCACATCCGGCCTGCCAACCACCACGCGGCGATCGAAACGGCCCGGCCGCAGCAGTGCCGGATCCAGAACATCGGGCCGGTTGGTCGCGGCGACCAAAATCACGCCTTCGTTCGATTCGAAACCGTCCATCTCGACCAGCAACTGGTTCAGCGTTTGTTCGCGCTCATCGTGCCCGCCGCCAAGGCCCGCGCCGCGGTGCCGTCCCACCGCATCGATTTCATCGATGAAGATGATGCACGGGGCATTCTTTTTCCCCTGCTCGAACAGATCGCGCACCCGACTCGCGCCCACGCCGACAAACATCTCGACGAAATCGGAACCGGAAATCGAGAAGAACGGAACATTCGCTTCACCCGCGATCGCGCGGGCGAGAAGCGTCTTACCCGTCCCCGGAGGGCCGATCAGCAGCACGCCCTTCGGAATGCGCCCGCCCAACTTCTGGAACTTCGCCGGCTCACGCAGAAATTCGATGATCTCCTGCAGTTCCTCTTTGGCTTCTTCAACGCCCGCCACATCCTTAAACGTGACCTTGCGCTGTTGCGTGGAATGAAGGCGCGCCCGGCTCTTGCCGAAACTCAGCGCCTTATTTCCGCCGCTCTGCATCTGCCGCATCATGAAGATCCAGAATCCGATCAACAGCAGGAACGGCGAAGCGTTCACCAGAATCGAAACCCAGCTGTTCGAGTTGCTCGACTCGAAAGTCATCTGCACTTTCTTGTCGCTCAGCATGTCGTAGAGCTTTGGATAATTGCTCGGAACTTCCGTGTGGAAGGCATTACTCCCGGTTACGAAGTCGCCTTTAACGGTGCTCCCGGCAATGCTGACCGATTTAATGTTGCCGGCCTCGACCTCATTCAGGAATTCGCTGAAATTCAGCGCCCGGTCGGGCTTCGCGTGGCCGTTCTTTACCACCGCCCACAACAGGACCGCGACGCAAATAAGGACGGCCCAGAAAATGACAGTTTTAACGTTTGAATTCACAATGCCCCTTCACTGAACGTCAGTGCCCGGCTTCAATAGCATAGACGTCCCAAGCCGGGGCTTTGATTCCAACACTTCGCGAATCGCCAAAATTTTCCCGCTTCCCGGCCCTGCCGCGAACCTGCCTGCTACTCCGAATCTACGCGACCACACAATGGCGTTTCCCTGTGTGGCACTCGCCTGAACGTCGTTCATCTGAACGTCGTTTATCTGAACAACGACGGGCCACGTCCGTCTTTCCCAAAGAGGTACACGATACTCCTGGAACAGCGTCTTGATCTTCTCCGCAGTGGTCCGTCCGTGGGGCTGGTACTGATCGCCTGGTCTCCAATTCCGCAGTTTTAATCCCTTAAACGACGGCGAACCGGTACACTGCTCCCAGTCCAGTGCTTCTCCCACCTCACCATTATTATATACGCCTGGATTATCAATCAGTTCCATGTCTATAGTTAACTGACGCCCAGGGACTACCGTCCGCCCCGGAATTGTAAGGTCCGTCTCAAAGTCCCGCTCCAATCTGGAGTCGATTCCCGGCGGCGCCAACCGCAGCCAGTCGAAGGAACGGTAGATATCGAGATCCGGAATCTGCATTCTGCCGCTGCCCTCACGCGTCGCCATCATGGCCCGAATTCGTTCCACATGCTGGAAATCGATGGCTCGCAGCGACCCCCGCACCCGCTCGATCCCGCGCCTCAGCAATCGCCGCTGAACAGCCACTGGAAGTTCCAGAAACGGTTTGGTCGAAATCAGAATGGTCTCGGGCTTCGCAATAAAGTAAAGCGCCTCACGCCTGTCAAGTTCCGTTGTCCAATAATCTTCCTCCGCCTGCGCCCACGCCGCGGTCGACGCGAGCACTTCCGGCAGCGCTGGATTCAGACTGGCCGAAAGCTCGGGCATATGCTGCATCCGGATGCGGTTACGGAGGAATTCACGACTTTGGTTGGAGCAATCCTCCTGCCATCGAATATTGCGCTCCATCAGCCATCGCCGAATCTCTTCCCGCCTTAACTCGATCAGTGGCCGAATGATGCCGGATCCCGTCGCCGGGCGGATGCCGCTGAGACCAGCCGTACCCGCGCCCCGCAGGAACCGATAGAGCACCGTTTCCGCCTGATCGTCGAGAGTGTGGCCGGTGGCAACAGCATCGCAAATCCCAGAGGTTATCTGTTGAGCGAAAAAATCGTACCGTGCCCGCCGAGCTTCCTGTTCGATGTTCCCTTCCGGGACTGGAGCAGCCAAAACGGACACAGGCAGTCCAAACTGAATCGCCAGAGCGCGAACGAACGCCTCATCGCGATCCGATTCCGCTCCCCGCAGCCCGTGATTGACATGGAGCACGGCCACGGCCACGCCCAATTCCCGCAGGGCATGCAGAAGAAACACGGAATCCGCGCCGCCGGAAACGGCCACACCGATCCGCCGAAACCCGTGACACGCAACGCGTTCCACCACGCTTAAATTGTACGAACCCGTAAATCCCCGAGGACTAAAAAGGGGTCAGACGCATTTATCGTTGTCTTTCCGTCGCCTTGACGTTTCATACTCTTACGAAACCGCCAACCGCCCGCCGCAGCCGAAAAAGGGGTCAGACGCATTTTCGCCCTGCATGCTACAACTGACACGTGGATTGCGTTCTCACCCTCGACGTCGGCAGTTCCTCCGCCCGCACCCTCCTGTTCGGCTCCGACGGCCGGCAGATCGCAAACTTCGGATCCCAGGTCCCCTACCGCGCCCACACCACACCCGACGGCGGCTGGGAGATAGACCCCGCCGAACTGATCGCCATCTCGACCACCGCCCTCACCGCCATCTGCGAACAAATGCGCGCCAAGAACATCAAGCCCGCAGCCGCCGCCGTCGACACCTTCTGGCACAGCATCGTCGGCATCGACGCCGACGGCAACCCCACCACTCCGCTGCTCCACCCCTTCGACACCCGCGGCGCCTCAGCCGCGAAACAACTCGCGCACCGCATCGACAACCGCGCCCAACACAAACGCACCGGCTGCGTGATCCATCCCAGCTACCCGCCTGCCAAGCTGCTCTGGCTCTCCGAAACGCAACCTGAAGCCTTTCAGCGCACGAAGCGATGGATGAGCGCAGGCGAATTTCTCTTCCTGAAGTTCTTCGGCAAAGCCGCCGCCTCCACATCGATGCTCTCCGCCACTGGCCTATGGGATCAGAACAAGAACGACTACGATCCCGAAATACTGGCGGCCTTACCCGTGTCGCGCGAGCAATTCGCCGACACATCCGATCTCGATCAACCCGCAAACGGCCCCAGCCAGTGGCCCGAACTCCAGGGAATCCCCTGGTTCCCCGCGCTGGGCGACGGCGCCTGCGACAACATCGGCAGCGGCTGCACAACACGCGACCGCTTCGCCCTCATGGTCGGCACCAGCGGAGCCATGCGGAGCGTCGTTGAAGTGAACAAAGCCGCATCCGGCCACATCGAAATCCCCGAAGGCCTATTCTGCTATCGCGTGGACTCCAAAAGATTTGTCCTCGGCGGCGCTCTCTCGAATGGCGGCGAAGTCTTCGCCTGGATGAAGCGCACCCTGCGCCTGCCCGACACTAACGACGCCATCGAACAACAACTCGCCCTACTACCGCCGGCCCAACACGGCCTAACCATCCTGCCGCTCTTCGCCGGTGAACGCTCCACCGGCTGGCGCCCCGACGCCCGCGCAGCCATCACCGGACTCGCCGCCCACACCTCGCCCATCGAAATTCTGCAGGCCGCGCTCGAATCGGTCGCGCTCCGCTTCCGCAATGTGTACGAACTCATGGAAGCCTCCGTCGGCGCCCCGCGCGACATCGTTGCCTCGGGAAGCGCCCTGCTGCACTCGCCCGTGTGGACGCAGATGATGGCCGACACCCTGTCGCACGCCATCGTCCCGTGCCTGGAACCCGAAGCCACCTCCCGCGGCGCTGCGTTACTCGCGCTCGAGCGACTCGGCATCACGGGAATACCCGCCCCGCAATACGGCAGTCCGATTCAGCCGATCGAAAAAAACACCGCGCTCTACACGGCCGAACTGCAACGTCAGCGCCGTCTCTACACCAAATTATTTGAGGACACCGAATGATTACCGACCCCCACGTGCGCGCCCGCGCCTCCAAAATCAAACTTCTGCTGATGGATGTCGACGGCGTCCTCACCAACGGCAAGCTCTATCATTTTCCCGACGAAGAAGGGGACATGATCGAGACCAAAGGATTCGACTCGCAGGACGGAATCGCGCTGCAGTGGATGCAGTGGAAAGGCCTGCAGACGGGCGTGATCAGTGGCCGCGTCTCACTCGGCACCGCCGAACGCGCCCGGCAAGTCAAGATGAACTACGTCTATCAGGGCCACATCGAAAAGGTCCCCATCCTCGAAAAAATCATGGCCGAGGCCGAATTGCTGCCCGACGAAGTCGCCTACATGGGCGACGATCTCACCGATATTGTCGTGATGCACCGCGTCGGGTTTGCTGTCGCCGTGGCCAATGCCCGTGCGGAAGTGAAGCGGGAAGCGCATTACGTAACGGAGGCCGCGGGCGGCGACGGCGCGGTGCGCGAGGTGATCGAAATCATCCTCGAGGCTTGGGGGTTCTGGCCGGAGATCCTGGAGAAGTACGAAGTGAAACGCCACCCCACTCAGTAAAGAGGTACACGCGGCTTGAGCCGCGTTTGTTTGGATCACAGAGAGACCCGCCTCAAGTCGCGTGCACCGCATTCTCGTAAAGTGATAGGCACCTGTGGCCAAATCGGCGTTTTTTCTAACTTGACAATGGCGAATAAAAGGCGAATACTGGCTTTATGCTGTTCGGCGATTCTCCCTCGCCGGGCTTGGTCGGGATCGCCAAACTGGCTGCGGGAAGCGAAGTGCTCGAGGCCAAGCGAGTAGTCCAATACTTCCAATTGGAATCCCGTTCCATATTGAACCGCACCAGGCCCGGCATGCCGTTCGAGTGGAGCCTGAATCCCTACCGCGGCTGCGAGTTCGGCTGCCGCTACTGCTACGCGCGCTACACGCACGAGTTCATGGAACTGCGCGAAAGCGACGATTTCGAGGACAGGATCTACGCGAAATCCGCCATCGCCCCCATCCTGCGCCGGGAACTGAAACGCATCGCCCGAGGTGCGTCGATATCCATCGGCACCGCGACCGATCCCTATCAGCCCGCCGAGCGCCGCTTCCATCGAACGCGCGAAGCCCTCGAAGTCTTCGCCGAACAAAGCGGCCTCTCGCTTTCGATCACCACCAAGTCCGATCTGGTCGCCAAAGACATCCCGCTGCTGCGGGAGATCGCCCGGCACAACTCCATCAGCGTGAATATGACCATCACCACGCTCGATACCTCGCTCGCCCGTATACTCGAACCGCGCGCACCGCGTCCCGAGCTCCGGCTCAAAGCCGTCCATGCGCTTGCGCGGGCAGGCATTCCGGTCGGCGTCTTCCCGAATCCGGTTATGCCGTTGATCACCGATCAGCCGGAGCGGTTGGACCGTCTCGCGAAAGCCGCCCGCGACCACGGGGCCACTTACTTCGGCGGCGGCGTGCTCTTCCTGATGCCATGCTCGCGGAGGGTCTTCTTTCCTTTTGTCGAGAAACACTTTCCGCACTTACTGCGGCGATATCGTGAAAAGTACGAAAAGGAAGCGTACCTGAAGGGGCCTTACCGGGAAATCATCCGAGAAAGAATCGCCGCGATTCGCGACAGCTACGGATTAAACTCCGGTCCGCCCCGTCGCGAATCGGCGGAGGCTTTTACCCAGGACCCGCAGGGTCTGTTGTTTTATTGACCAAACTCGAGCTTGGTGTTGGAGCCGGCCAGATCGATGGCGTGAATGTGAGCCATGTCTCCCTGCGTGGTGCTTTCCACCGTCGTCTCACCGAACTTCGTGGCGCCCGTCTCCACCTTCACCGGGGCGGTCCATTTCTTCGACGTCTGCACATCGGTGAAAACAGCCTGCGAACCCTCGACTTTCAGCTGGTATTCACCGGCCTTCAGCTCCAGGTTACCGGCCATTGCCCGCGAACTCAGGACAATGTCATAGGACTTGGCGTTTGCAATACCCAGGCTCGCGACGCCCAGTGCTCCAACAAAAAGTAACGATTTAGCAGTCATTTGGATTGAAATCTCCTTACAACCATTCAGACGGTGAGACCGGTATCTCGTTACGCGCCCAAATGTAAGAAACTGTCAAGCCACAAATGTTAGTCTTCGGTCAATGAATCGTGCCGTCGCGATACCCTTGGTGGGATTCGTCACACTGCTGGCCTGCTTCTCCCTGATCGCGAAATACTTCGCTGTAACCACCCAGCCCACCACCGCCGCCAGCGTTGCGTTGGTTCTGGCGCCCTACTGGGCTTTCGGATTTGGCTTCGATAAGTGGTTGCGCTCGCGCCTGACCAATAGACTCAAACAAACCCTGGCGCCTCTTTCCCTGATCGCGGCTTATCTCGTGTTCGCACTTCCGCGTGGCGACTTCCACTGGAGCTTATGTCTCGGCATGTCGGCGGTCGTCCTCGCAATCACTCTGCTCTTACAACAAGCCGCAACTCAGCCGGATTGGCATGACTGGTTAGTGCTGGCCATCCTCGGCATCTCAGTCGACCTGCACTTCTTCGACCGGGCATGGCCGATCGCCGGACTCGGCGGGATGCCGAAACTGCTCTTCGTCGACGCGGCCCTTTACGGATACCTCGTTGTTCGCGTGAAAAACGTTCGCCCCATCTCCGGCATAGGTTTCGACTTTCGGCTGAAACTTTCCGACATAGGAATCGGCCTGCGCGAATTTCTCTACTTCACTCCGATCGCGATCCTGCTCGGTTTCGCTCTAAGCTTTCTGCATTTCCACCGCACATCGGGGAGCCCTCTCGAATTCGCCGCCGGATGGCTGTTCACGCTGTTTTTCGTCGCAGTGCCGGAAGAGCTCTTCTTTCGCGGACTGATGCTCAACATGCTCGAACGCCGCATCGGCACGCGTCGGGCGCTGGCGGTCACATCTCTCCTGTTCGGCCTCGCCCACTTCAACAAACGCGCGGCATACTTCAACTGGCGCTACGTGATTCTCGCCGCTGTCGCCGGCGTCTTCTATGGACGTGCGTGGCTCGCCCGCCGCCGCCTCCTGGCATCCTCCATAACCCACGCCACCGTCGACACGGTCTGGTCTATCTGGCTCCGCTGAATTCGATTCCTTTTCGCCCCTCGCGGTAATACTCTTTAGACAAACATGGATCTGCCGAAAAGCGAAACCGCTTTCCTGCAATTATTCGACGAGCATAATGCCGCCCTGTTCCGCTTTGCCTACCGGCTTACGGGATCCGTGGCGGACGCCGAAGACATCGTGCAGGAATGCTTTCTCGGCCTTATGCGCCCCACATCCTCATACGATCCGAAACGAGGCCCGCTGCGCACGTACCTTTTCGGCGTCGCGCGGAACCAATCCCTCAAGCGCCGCCGGCTGACGAATTTGCCGGAGAACGGGCCGGCGCACCACCCTTCACCCGAACGCGAACTCCTGAGCGCGGAACTGACTCAGGTGGTTGCCGGCGCCGTCATGCAGTTGCCCGACACGCAGCGCGAAGTCCTGATCCTCGCCCATTACGAGCAGATGCCGCTGGCCGAAATCGCGCAGGTCATGGATCTCGAATTGGGCGCCGTAAAATCGCGCCTGCAGCGCGCCCGCGCCAGCCTGAAAGAAACGCTCGCCGCCTGGGCGCCCGCAGGGAGTGAGAAAGCCGAGTGAAAAAGCGGAGTGAAAAATATGACTGACAAGGAACTCGACGAAATTCTCAATCACTGGAACACACCGCCGGCCCCGCCGTCACTGCGCGATCGCGTGCGTGCCGTGTTCCCCAAGCCTCCACATCATTCGTTCTGGTGGCGCAAAGGCTTCGTTGCGGCAGCCGTTCTTGCAGCCGCGGCAATCCTCCTGATAGCCACGCAGGCTTCCCCCCAACCCGTGGCCCCGATCCCATGGACCGTGGACTCCGAATTCATCCGGTACGCCGACGACGGCTCTTCTTCGATTGCCATGTACACCACCTCGTACCAGTCCGGCACGAACGAGATTCTCGTATCGCGGTACATGCCGGGAAGCCCCTTTAAAACTGCACTTGCGGAAGCAGCGGACATAATCATGCCCATCCATAGCCGGCTGGCGCGCCGGTTTATGGTCGACCCTAAGGTGTCGGAGCGGGTCCAAAGAGCGAGCGCCCACAGCGTCGGATTCATTAGCGGCTGCGATTCTTCTGCCTGCCTCGTGTTGGACCATTTCGGTTACCCGAAATCGGCCACCGGCTGTATCGAAGGCGAAATCGTTGACCGCGCAACCATCCTGAACTATCCGACCGAAGCTGTCCGGGAGCGCTGGACCGAACACGGCCGTATGACCATATGGATGGCCCCTGCGCTCGGATGCTTTGCTCTCAAGGTTACGCAGGAAGTGGAGCGCCCCGACGGCACCTTCCGCCTGGTGAGGGCCAAACAAGCCCTGAAAGTAACCCTCAACCCCTGACCCTCTCCAGGCTGGTCACCGCTGCTGAACATTTCTATTGCCCTGCATTATCAATCATCTGACTGCGGCCATGCGCTTCCAACCAGGTTTGGCCGTGCTAGCCTTTGGCCGAAATGGCAAACAAAACTACTCTCAAAAACAAACAAAAAAAAGCGCCGCCCCTGCCTGAGTTAGTCGAACAACTCATCCACAGATCCGTGGAGGGGCTGAAGAACGGCGAAACCAAACCTTCCATCTCGGATCTGATCCGGATGGTTCATCTGCAGCAGAAGCTGTTCCCCCAGGTACCCGAGCCGGGATCGGTGGTATGGGTCGACAGCTGGTGACAAATCGTCAAAATTTATATTCAACGCCGAATCAAAGGCTTCCGGAGCCTTTTCCGCGATGCGGTTCGTTTTGGTCGCCTCGTGTGCTACTTTCCAATCGAGAACCCGGACGTACCTATGATGTTCCGGGGCACTAAGCCGCGTAGTCCTCGAGGCCCTTCGCGTGTGAATGTCGAAACAATAGGCGGCAGGAGCTCCCGTATGGTGTTGCCGCAGGCCAGACTGCGAAACCAAACTGGCAGTGGGGCCCCCTACTTTTCTTATGTTGTGGCGCAGACGATCGGCTTTCATCGTCTGCGGGCTTACCGTAGCGCCGGCGATCTTGTCGCCGGCATCTCCAAGGCTCTGTAGAATTGGTGCGTTACAGAGCCGCGACCGAAGGGAGTGAAACAGAAACGCAGTCTGCGCGAAATCGTGCTCAGCCTGACCAGGCACATCCGGCCCGATGTGTTCCGACAAGCGCCAGGAATTCATCCTCCACGCTTGTCGACCTTATCAGCAACGGCAGATCGCCCGGCGCCACCGAGTCCACCGTCTTCGGACCGATCTACCGCGAAGGCAGCCCTGAATTATCCGCCGGCGGATACGGTGAAGTTCGGCGTCAAGCCGCCTTTCGGCACGGCAAATTCACGATTTTGTGCCGGCGCGCCGCCAATTATTCTTCCGTTTCGCGCATGTATTAGTGAAGGCGTGCGCAAGAAGCAAATCGGGCGGGATAGAACACCAGGTTGGCGCGACTCGAACAACGTCTGCGCCTTATCGGATGGAGACCGTCACCTCGGTCACGTCGTCCTGAAGGCGCGCCGGTGGAACGCTTTCGACGCCACCCACCTCGATGACAACCGGAAAGGCTTCAGAAATCTCGGGACTTTTACCAGCCTCAATCACGCCAAAGCCGCGGTGGAGGCATCGATCGCCTGCGCCGGCAGGCAGAAAGCCCTTGCGGCGACCGCCGGTTATCATCCTGGCGGCATGTGGATTTCTTAGACTTCCTCCGAATTTTCTTCCGGATCTTCTTCCATTACCCCCGCCGCTTCAGCCTGAGCGGCCAGCTCTTCTTCCGAGATCTCCGCAGCCAGAACCTCCAGCGCTTCGTGTTCGAAAGCGGCCGGCACCAGCAGCCGGAGCTGAAAACCGCCCAGCGCGACATATTCATTTTCCAGATGGTAGGGAATCTCCGCGCTCTGGAGCAGCCCCCGCGCCAGGTTAGCGTCCTCGGGAATATTAAATGTGGCGATAGCCACCAGTTGTTCGCCCGGGTTCGGCGGCGGCGCGGCCGGCTCCGCGGCGGCTTCCTCCCCGGCCGGAGAATTCAGACCGCGCCGCGCCACTTCCTCGTCGAAGCACTCCCGCGCGCTTTCGACGAGTTCGTCCCGGTTCGTTTCCAGAAGCGCGGCGTCCGACAAGAGCTCGAAGTGCCGCCGGAAATCGTCAAGGCTTACTTCCATATCAAGACGCCGAAATCTACCGGGCCGCGACCACAGGGAGCGGTTTTGCGGCAGGACTGTACAAACTGGCGGCCGGCTTTCCGGTGTCCTTGTCCTTAGGCTCGTAGTACGCAATCCATCGTCCGCAGCACGCGATGCCGATCCAGATCGCCAGCGAGCTGATCGCCGCCACTTTAGCCACTGTCGGCATTCGCGGAGCGCGGTCGAGCGCCTCCGTATTGCCGTAAACGCTGCTGCGGAAAACGATGGCATGCACGGCCACCAGCAGAAGAAAACACATCTTCATCAGAAAGTACGGGTTTGCGTAGTACTTGTCCATCTCCGATGTGGCGAGCAGCAGCCCCATAGTCACCATGATCACGAAGCCGATCTGCTTCCACCGGCGCAGCGACCGATAGACGTCCGCCACCGGAATATCCCGCATAGCCCAGCCCAGAATGCGCACGTCCGTCATCAGGATCATTCCGCCGAATATGCAGATCGTTGCGAGGTGAGTCGAAAGGATCATCGGATAGGTATAACCCGACTCGCGGATATACGTGAGGAACCCTATGCTCTGAATCGAATGGCTGATCTCTGCAATAGTCATTGAAACCCTCCTTTATACGAACGAGATCCAGATACCGCCGAAAGGTACCAGCACCCACAGGATCAGGGATAACGCTCCCACCGCTTTTTCCACTCCCGGCGAACTACTTGACAGTGCGACTTTGCGATGAATCGTGTAGTTATAAATGATCGCCAGCACCAGCACCGTGATCTTCCATTGAAAGCCGAAGTTATAGATGTAGCGGATCGGGTCCGAGGAGAAGATCAGCAGGCCTGAGAAGATCACGATGATCAGGCCCGCCAGCGTCCACAGCCCGGTGTCCCTCACCAACTGTCCGGCCGTCTGCCGTTTAAAGGCCCAACCGAGCAGCTTGAGGTCCACCAGCGCGATCGTCCCGATCGACAAGGCGAACGAGGTGATATGGAAGCACTCCGTGAGAGGGAACGCCCATTCGTTCGAATTCAGTGGATTCGCGTTCAGGTCGTAGATGAACATGTTCAAGTCCCCGATGATTGTATTAAATTCCGTTGCATCTGCATAGCGAGTACGACGCTCGCTGCCAGCGTCAATGCTCCGTTCGCTACATGGATCGTGCCGGTGACGATCATGCCGGTATTATTCTCCGACGACATCAACAACACCAGATAGACGGAGAATCCGAGAAGAACCTGCACGCCCGCGATGATGAGCAGCGCCAGCGCCGCGGGTCGAAGCCCGGAATGTTCCGGATACTGCCGGCACACAAACACTCCGGCGATCAGCGCAACCGCGAGCACGATCAGCGCATTGAGAATGTGCCACAGAACGTTCATCGAATTATGCCGGAATGCCGCGCCGATGCCGATCTGCAGCACGATAAGAATCGGCACCACGATTCCGAGCGGCCGCAACGGTCCCCATGGACACTCCACTGCTCTTGGCCCTGCTTGCCAATCCTTTGAAGTAACAACGGCAACGGCGACCACGAGCGAAAAGAAAACCGGCGCGAGCAAGGCATGAAGGACCGGGATGCCACCCGAAATACTCTCGACGATCGCGGCGGCCAAAGCCAACCAGCCAGCCAAACTCGAGGCCCAGACGGCAAGTCCCATCGTCAGGACCGCCACCGCATATCCGGCCATGCGGTGCGCCTGTTCGAGCGAAGGCATCGTCACTGTCGATGGAGTTGTGGCACCGGGGAAGGTGCGGATTTCGCTGGTGAGACAAGCGCCCAAAACTATGACGATCAGCGCCAGTAAGGCGAGCAGGAGCGCGCAGCGATGCAACCACGGACTTTTCATAGTTGAAGGAAATCCATCAGCTGCGCGTGAATGCCGAACGGCGGTTCGATATAGCCGATGCCGCGCCCCATGCACGCAATCCCGATCCACAAGAGCAGCGAGAGCGCAGCCGCCAGTTTAGCCACACCGGGCACGCGCCCGTCCCGATCGAATGCCGCGACCTTGACGTAGACGCTCCGGTGGAACGCCAGCGCATGCACGGCGATCAGAATCAGCAGCACCACTTTGGCGCGGAAAAACGCGTTGTAGTAATACTCTTCGGCTTTGCACCCGAGCATCAGGAGCCCGCATGTGACAGCAAGGACAAAGCCCCATCGCTTCGGTACGCG
>Ga0070733_10000635_pt1 | contig 27969 bp, 26 predicted proteins | sample Coa_R1_9_FD_66450 | JGI IMG/M metagenome (GOLD analysis project Ga0070733, IMG submission 66450) | Surface soil microbial communities from Centralia Pennsylvania, which are recovering from an underground coalmine fire - Coalmine... | ecosystem: Environmental > Terrestrial > Soil > Unclassified ...
AATGGCCAGTTTGACGTGGAAGCGTTTCGGCATGGCGTCGACACGCTGATCATGGCGCAGGAAATCCCGGTCGACAACGCGGCGTACCCAACGGAAATGATCGCGAAGAATTCGCACGATTACCGGCCGCTGGGTTTGGGATTCGCCAACCTGGGCGCGCTGCTGATGTCGTTCGGCATCCCTTATGACAGTGATCGGGGCCGCGACTTTGCGGGAGCCATCAGCGCCGTGATGTGCGGACAGGCTTATCTGACCAGCGCGCGCATCGCGGAATCCACCGGTCCGTTCCCGGGCTATGCAAAGAATGAAGAGCCGTTTCTCGAGGTGATCCGGATGCACCGCGATGCGGTCCATGGGATCAACCACCGCAATATTCCGAGCGATCTGTACCATGGCGCGAAGAAGTGCTGGGACGACGCCTACGCGCTCGGCGAGACCGCCGGGTTCCGCAACGGGCAGGTGACTGTGATCGCGCCCACCGGGACCATCGGCTTCATGATGGATTGCGATACCACCGGTATCGAGCCCGATCTGGCGCTGGTGAAGTACAAGAAGCTGGTCGGCGGCGGCGTGATCAAGATCGTCAATAATACGGTGCCGGCGGCTTTGATCAAGCTGGGCTATTCGCCGGAGCAGGTGGAGGCGATTGTCAGCCACATCGATGCCACGGGGACGATCGAAGGCGCGCCGCATTTGAAGAACGAGCATCTCGCCGTGTTCGATTGCAGTTTCCGTCCGCAGAACGGCACGCGGTCGATTCACTACATGGGCCACCTGAAGATGATGGCCGCGGTGCAGCCGTTCGTTTCCGGCGCTATTTCGAAGACCATCAACATGCCCGAGGAATGCTCGGTTGAAGACGTCATGGAGGCGTACATCGAGAGCTGGCGGATGGGCCTGAAGGCGGTGGCGATTTATCGAGACAACTCGAAGAAGGTCCAGCCGATGAACACCGGCGCGGGCAAGACGGCGGAGAAGAAGACGGCCGCGGCACTTGCGGCGGGAGCGGCGAGCAAGGAAGTCGCAACGGTTACTGAGAAGGTGGTCTACCGGCCGGTGCGGCGCAAGCTTTCCGATGAGCGGCAATCGATCACGCACAAGTTTTCCATCGGCGGCCACGAAGGCTACATCACGGTGGGTATGTACGACGATGGAACGCCCGGTGAAATCTTCGTGACGATGGCGAAGGAAGGCTCGACGATTTCGGGACTGATGGACAGCTTCGCGACGTCGGTGAGCTATTGCCTGCAGTACGGCGTGCCATTGAAGTTCCTGGTCGACAAGTTCGGGCATGTGCGGTTCGAGCCGAGCGGGTGGACGGGCAACCAGCAGATCCCGTATGCGAAGTCGATTCCGGATTATATTTTCCGGTGGCTGGCCGCGAAGTTTCTTGGCGCCGAGTATACGGGGGTCAATGAAGCGGGCCAGTCGGCGGCGTTGCGGGCGACAGAGGTGAATCCGCAGGAGACGCTGCCGTTCCCGGCGGTGGCGACCGATGCCCCGATGTGCGCGGAGTGCGGCGGCATGATGACGCGCAACGGGAGCTGCTACAAGTGCGAGAACTGCGGCGGGACGAGCGGCTGCAGCTGAAGTCCGCCGCCAAGCTGGACGTACCAGCGAGATTATGGCTCGGGCGTTACTTCACCGCCCGAGCCATAATTTCGGTGTAAACCATTTCGACTTGAGCCCACGTCGAGGAATTTCCGCCATCCCTGGACTGGGCAGTGCATGCCTCTCAAGAGAAACTCAATCGCGGCTTCTGCGGCGGGTGCGCAACTGCGATTTCGGAGGAGCCGCCTAACTCGCCAATCTCTCCTGAGCCCCTGCTCAACGTTCATTTCTGGTTCAGGAACTTCTACCGCCTTCGCGGCTCGAACGATAAACACCAAGGCAAACAGACAGATCAGGAAAAATGGAATGGCCACAGTGAATCACTCGCCGACGGACGCCAGGGCCACTACCTTACGCCTCGTCCTTTAAGTTCCTTGTAGACCATGTCCACCTGCGCCCATGTGGATGATTTACGCCACGACGCGATAGGGCATTCCGTCCCCTTAATCAAAAACTGAATCGCCGCTTCTGCGGCGCCCGACCAGTTGGAATTTTTCATCAAACGTTCAATCCTGCTATCCGATCTCAATTGATTTTCAATGTTCATATGATTCCCTCCCAAACAAAGCATATATGAGAGAAAAAGAAAAAGCAAGAGAAAAAAAGAAAAAGCACCATGTATCTGCCTCCGGGGCCCCTCGGAGCGTCGATCTCGCTGAGCCTGTTAATTTGAAGAGTTTGGGGTCAGAACAGCCGGTTGGTACACTCGAAGTGCCGAGGCCGAAGATGGAAAGAGCCGATGATCCCCGCTACAACTTCGACGCCGACCCTTCGCTGGACGAGATAATCGCCCAACAGGGAAAGGGTCCGATCACGGATCTGTCCGATCTGCACGGCGGCTTCTGGCCGGAAGAGGAGTCAATCGAGGACTTTCTCGATGCGCTCCGCGAGTGGCGTGGCCACAAACGACAAGATCCTGCTGCATGACCGCTGTGGTCGTCGATACGGACGTAGTTTCGTTCATCTTCAAGAACCATCCGATCAGCCGCCTTTATGAAACCGACCTCGCCGGATGCACTCTTCTCATTTCGTTCATGACGGTGGCAGAGTTGGACCGGTGGGCCATTCAATCCAAGTGGGGACCGGCGCGCCGCGAATGGCTACGGCTATATCTCGAACGATTCGTACTGCTGCCCTACAGCCGCATACTCTGTTCGCTATGGGCGGAAGTGACGGTGGCTGCGCAGGCGGGCGGACGCCGGATTGAGTGCGCCGATGCCTGGATCGCCGCCACGGCGCGGCGCCACGATGTGCCGCTTGTGACGCACAACCGCGGTCACTACCTGGGCGTGCCTGATCTGAAGGTCATTTCCCACGGCGAATAAAGCTCACCTATTTTGCCCGCCTGCGCCCAACCGCCTCAGCGATAATCGCCGTCACGAGACTGTTGATGCTCACGCCTTCAGTCTCGGCCTGTGCTTTAAGTTTCACGTAGAGGGTACGGGGTAAACGCTGTCGCCATTGCGCAGGCTCGACTGCGGACGGTTTCGGGACTTGGCGGCCGCTCTGCTTGAAAACTTCAATGCAGTCGCGCAGCGCCTCTCTGCCATTCGCGATCGCTTCCTCAATGGTTTCGCCATCCGACATGCACCCCGGTATGTCGGGGTACTCCGCCAGAAAGCCGCCGCCTTCGTCTTTTGAAAGCTGGCGCACCGTGACCCGGTACGAATCAAGGGTCCGCTTTGTGATATTTCCGCTCATCTGTTCCTGACCTCTTTGGCCGCATCTTTTCTGCCGTGTCCTGGGCAGCGTCAATCAGGGCTATGAAATGCCTGACGTAGATTGGTTTGATCGGGCGCTTGTCCGGCACCGATACGATATCGCGGACGTCATCCGCGCTGAAAATTACGTGACTGCCACCGCGACCGGGTCGCCGCCATTCGATTCCATTGCCGCCGGCCACTGATACTGGATCTTCAATACGCCACCCCATCGGATTCCGCGCATCTTCTGGAGTGTTTCATACGAAGTGGGCTGGCGTCAGCAACGAATAAGGCAGGCCGCGGGGTCTGCCCAATGGCGTCACAATGCTACACGACAGTCATGTACGCTGAGATCGTATGAGGAACATCACGCTGAGCGCCGAAGCGCAGCTGATTGACAAAGCCCGCCGGATTGCGCAATCCCAGCACAAAACGGTCAATCAGGCCTTTCGCGAGTGGCTGGAGTCTTACGCGCGACCCCAAAATGCGCTGGAGCGGTATGAGGCGCTGAGGAAATGAATGAACGGTAGAAGCTTCCTCGAGAATTCATTTCGAAAGTGATGCCGAAGCGGCCCCGCGACAGGACTTTTCTCGAACCAGTCGAGGCCTACGATCAAATCGCACCGGAGTTTGCGCGATTGTCGGAACGCCGGCGCGCATACCTTGATCGAATCGACCAGATTGTCATTTCGGAAATTCCGCAGGGCACCCGGTCTTTGCTCGATATAGGAGCGGGCGACGGGTCCCGCGCCCTCCGTATCGTCGAGGCGGCCGGATTGAAGAATCTCGTATTGCTGGAGCCCAGCGCGGGGATGCGCGGCCAGTGGCCTGCCGGTACTTGCGGCTGGGCTATCCGGGCCGAGGAACTTTGCGGCCGGAACGCCCGCTTCGACGCCATCACCTGCTTGTGGAACGTCCTCGGCCACATCTTCCCGGCCGCGAACAGGGTCGAAGTTCTGCGCCATTGCGCACGCTTGTTATCGCTCGATGGTCTGATGTTCATCGACGTGAGTCATCGCTACAACGCACGTCATTACGGCTTGGCGCCGACTCTGCTCCGGATGATCCGGGACCGCGTTTTCCCCAATGAGGAGAACGGTGACGTGGTGGCATCCTGGGATATCAACGGAGCCCGATACGCCACCCACGGGCACGTCTTCACCGATGCCGAGTTCCGCCGCGTCGCTGCCTTAGCTGGTTTAACGATCCGGAAGAGCTTTGCCGTCGACTACGCTACCGGGGAGATTCGCCGGTCGAAATTCAGCGGGCATTTATTGTATGCGCTAAGCCGGCCCGCTTCATCAGCAATTCTTCATTGAGCGGGACCGAGGCCAGCACTTCGACAATTCTTTCGGAGGCGTGTCCGTCGCCATAAGGGTTTTCCGTGCCGGCGAGCGAGCAGCGGAATTCCGGGCTTCGGGCGATACCTATCCGGTCGAGGATGGACTCTTTCGTCGCGTCGGCATCGAGCACGTTTCGGCCACGCTCACGACCGCGTTGGCGAATCCCGACATCGACCGCGGGCAGGGCGAAGGATGCCGCTTCCATAATTCCACTGCTGGAATTTCCCACCAGCATGTCGGCGCAACGCAAGAGGCTCCACCAGGAGATGGGATTCAGGTTCACAAACATTGCCGCGTTCCCGCGCTCATGCACAAAGGCCTGGGAACGTTCCATCAATTCCCTGCTCCCGGCATCTGCATTCGGATAACAGAACAGCAGTTGCTCGGGAACAGCGGCGAGCGCGGCGAACAGGGCATCGGCTTCGCGGATGGTATCGCGGGCGATGGTAGTGGGGTGGAAGCCGATGAGGATCGTCGGCCGATTCAGATCCATGCCGAGTTCTTTCCCCATCTCTTCGCGGGTCTTCAACGCGCTGCGACGAAGGTGATCGAGGGAAGGCGCGCCAACACAGCGCACCCGCCACTCCTCCTCGTCCATGGCGATGACGCGGGAACGGGCGAGATGTGTGGACGTAAAGTGAATGTGACTGAGCTTGGTGAGGGCATTGCGAACGGCATCGTCGATCGCTCCTTCGCTGACTTCACCGCCTTCGATATGGGCGACAGGGATGCGGAACGCAAGCGCGACCGAAGCGGGCGCCAGCATTTCATAACGGTCGGCAATCAACAGGAGCAGGTCGGGCCGCATTTGGCCCAGGCAGTCGGCCAGGCTCAACGTTGCGATCCCTATCGTTTTCGCCATTCCGACATCGGTGTCGGAGCTGAGCAGGCACTCGATTCGCGCGTCTACGGTGAAGCCGTCCTTCTCGATCTCCGTGACCGTCGAGCCAAATTCGGGTGAGAGATGAGGTCCCAGGGCGATCAGTTTCAGATCGAGTTCCGGATGGGCGGTTAACTCGCGCAGCGGCCAGTATAAGTGGCTGTAGTCCGCTCGTGAGGTTGTTATGACGGCAATTTTCCGTTTCATTCGATTGCTTTCGCCAGCGCGAGAGCCACATCTTCACGCCAGGGATGGGCGGCGATCTGGATACCGATCGGCAAGCCGTCGCGCGACGTTCCGCACCGGACCACGGCCGCAGGCCATCCGGTCAGGTTATGCGTCATCGTATAACTGAAGCCGCGGAATATGTTGTCTTCAAGCGACGTTCCGTGCGGCACCGCGGGGTGGGCCGCAACCGGCGAAAGAATCGCATCGAAGCCTTCGAAAAATGCGGACATCCGGTCGCGGAAATGATCGAGGCTCGCCCAGTACTTCGCGAAACCATCGATCCCTGTGCGGTACCGCTCCAGCTTCTCGATCCATCCGTCGAGTAACGGATGCGTTCTCACGCTGCCGATTTCACAAAGATAGCGGCGCAGGGAGTCACCGCCATCGGGGCCGATCATCTTCATTTCGAGGTCGTAACTTTCCTCGATACCCTCGGGGCGGCACTCTTCGACCGACATCACTTCGGGCACGAGCTTCATTACAGCGCGCCGGATGGCGGCGTCGGTATCGGCGTCCGCGGGCACAATACCATTGTCGGTAAAAAACGCAATGCGCAGACCGCGCAGCGATAACTCCGCCGGGTCGTGCGCCGGAGTGCTATAGGGCATCGGGATTACGGTCCGGTCCCGACGATCGCGTCCGAGCAGGATCGGCATCATCGCGCAAAGATCTTCGACGTGGCGCGCCATGGGGCCGATTTGCCACACCATCTCCAGCCAACCACCCGGGCGCGGTATATGGCCAGCGCGCGACAAACGGCCGGAAGTCGGTTTGATGGCGGCAATTCCGCAGTAATGCGCGGGCAGCCGTACGCTTCCGGCGGCGTCGCTGCCGAGACCGAACGGCGAACCGCCCGCGGCGATCAGCGCCGCTTCGCCTCCGCTCGACCCTCCGCAGGTGCGCGATGCGTCGTACGGATTGTTGGTGCGGCCATAGATAAGGTTGTCGGTTTCAAAAGCGAAAAGAAGATCCGGCAGATTGGTTCTTGACAGAGGGATGGCTCCAGCAGCGCGTAAACGAGCCACAAGTGTGGCGTCCTGCGTGGCAGGAGGAGCGCCGCGGAAGCCCAGAGTGCCCGCGGAGCAAACTGTGCCTTCCACCTCGATGGAGTCCTTGATCGAAAAGGGCACGCCCTCGAATGGGCGCAGCGGCTCGCCCGACGCTCTCCTGCCATCAACTGCCCTGGCTTCCAGCAATGCGGACTCGCGCAGTACCTCGACGACCGCATTGATTGAAGGATTGATCTCGTCGATGCGGGCGAGATGGTGTTCGACGAGCTCCGTCGCGGAAATTTCGCTGTCGCGAATCATCCGGGCCTGACAGGTGCCTGAGTAATGCAAAAGCATTATGGACGAGCCTCCAACCATGCATCCATCATTGAACAATGTCTCTCAAGGTGTGCCGGGCCGCGGTTGTTGCAGCCCTTCTGATCGGCGCTTCGTTTGTCGTCCCCGCGCTCGAAGCGCAGGACCAGCCTGCGCCTGTCCAACTCGGTCCGGTGAATTTCACCGGCAGTATTCGCGACCGCATCGAAGATTGGAATTGGTTCACGCCGTCGACCGGGAATCCGAAGTACACGTTGGACGACGCCACCATTCGACTGGGAATCAGCGGAAAAGGGAGTCTCTTCGACTGGATGGTCGAGATCGAGACGCCGGTACTGCTGAACCTTCCCACCAGTGCCGTGGCCCCCGGAGCGCAGGGGCAACTCGGGCTGGGCGCCACATACTATGTCGCCAACGGCAAAGAGCGGAATGCGGCGATGGTGTTTCCGAAACAGGTTTACCTTCGTTTCCATAATGTGCTTGGCGACGCCGGCAGTCTGCAGCTCGGCCGGTTTGAATTTTTCGACGGCCTCGAGGTGAAGTCGACCGACCCGACGATCGCGGCGCTCAAGCGCGATCGGATCCAGCAGCGCCTGATCGGAACTTTTGCGTTCACCGACGTCCTGCGCGCCTTCGACGGTATTCATTACGCGTACGATACTCCCTCGACGAACTTCACACTTGTCGGCGCCGTGCCCACCCGCGGCGTCTTTCAGGTGGATGGGTGGGGATGGAACGACGTGGTGTTCGCGTATGGATCGGCCACGCGTCAGCTGCACACGGTATCCACCACGGGTGAAGTCCGTCTCTTTGCCATTTATTACGACGACTTCCGTCCGGTCGCAAAAGTCGATAATCGTCCGACCGCGGTCAAGGCTGCGGATCACGCCGACGTCAGCATCTGGACGGTCGGCGGACATTATGTCGACGCATTGAAGACGGGCGCGGGCATCTTCGACGTTCTGGGGGAAGGGGCTTACCAGTTTGGCAACTGGGGTGCCGAGCAACAGCGGGCATACATGGTGGACCTCGAAGCCGGGTATCAGCCTAAGATCCTCGGCCGCCTCACGCCCTGGATTCAGGGCGGCTATTACTACGGATCGGGCGACAAGCATCCGAACGATAATATTCACGGCACCTTCTTCCAGCTCATGCCAACGACGAGGCAATATGCGCGCTTTCCGTTCTTCAACATGATGAACAACGTCGACCGGTTCGGGATCCTCACACTGCATCCGCACAAGCGGTTCACCGTTCATACCGAAGCCCACTCGTTGCGGCTTGCCACCGGCGCCGATCTCTGGTACAGCGGCGGCGGGGTCTTTTCGCCGTGGAGTTTCGGCTACCAGGGGCGCGCGGGCAATGGATCGACCAGCCTCGCCAACCTCTACGACGTGAATGTGGACATTACCATCAATTCGCACCTTTCCGTCTCGCCCTATTACGGCTACGCACAGGGTAAGTCCGTCATCCAGTCGATTTATCCCAAGGGAAAAGACGGCGTCCTGGCATTCCTTGAAACTAATTTCCGGTTCTGAGGCCGGGCGTTACCTGACGATGCCTCGGGTTTCGTCGATGGTGATGAACTGGTTCGCGGGCACGTTGGCGAATTTTTGCTTCGTTCCGCTGGGCCAGGTGACTTCGATCGAATTCACTACCGGATCCTGGCCCAGACCGAATACCAACGCCAAGTCGCTCTGCGACGCATAGCTGGAACCGCTGCGCACCACATTCCATTGCCTGCCGGAAGCGGATGAGATCGCAACCGAGGCGCCGATGCCGTCCCGGTTGGATTTCGTCCCGATGGTGCGGATAGAGATCCACTTGTTCTTGTTTCCGCCGTCGTTGCGATAAAGGTGAGCGGGGCCGCTATTGGACGTGATCAGAACGTCGAGATCGCCGTCATGATCGAAGTCGCCATAGATGGCGCCCCGGCCAACGAGCGGCTTCTGAAAGTCCGGGCCTGCCGTGTTCGAGACGTTCTCAAATTTTTTCCCGCCCAGGTTGTGAAAGAGAAGCGGCGGCTCCTGGTATTTGATCTTGGGCTGCACGCGGCCGATCTCTTCTTCGATGTGTCCGTTCGCGGTGAGGATGTCGGGGTAGCCGTCGAGATCGTAGTCGAAGAAGAACACGCCGAACGAGAGCGACAACAGGCTTTCGCGCCCCACCGTGGACCGGGGAGCTTCATCCACAAACAAGCCGTTGCCCTCATTGTGATAGAGACCCAGCATCTGGTTCGAAAAATTGCCGACGAGAAGATCGGCATGGCCGCTGCGGTCGTAATCGGCCCAGTCGACTCCCATGGCTCCGCGCGCCACGCCGTCTTCGCCGTAAGCTACCCCGGCGGACATACCCTTTTCACTGAATGTGCCGTTTTTATTGTTGTGGTACAGCTTGTTGGGCTGAGTATCGTTGGAGACGAAGATATCGGGCCAGCCGTCGTTATCGAAATCGAGGATCGTGACACCGAGAGACTTACTGGTTGGATCGCCCAAGCCGGCCTTGTTGGTTACGTCTTCGAACCGGCCGCCGCCCAGGTTATGAAACAGCCTGCTGGAAGTTCCTTTGTAGGATTCGGGCGTGCAGTAAGACTTGACGTTGCCATCGAGCGAGCACCATAGGTCGCCTTTCTGGGTCCATTGAACATAGTTGGCGACGAAGAGGTCCAGCTTGCCATCGCGATCATAATCCAGCCAGGCGGCGCTGGTGCCGAAATTGGCGTTTTTGATTCCCGAGGCCGCGGTTACGTCTTTGAACTTGCCGTTGCCTTCGTTGTGGAAAAGCCGGTCGCCTTCGAGCGCGGTGATGTAAACGTCGTCGCGGCCGTCGTTATCGAAGTCGGCCACAGCCACGCCTATGCCGTACATTTCCACGTCGAGGCCGCTGCCGCGTGTGATGTCGGTGAACGTTCCGTCGTGATTGTTGCGGTAGAGCGCCGCGGTTGTGTGACGTCCGCGAGGCGTCCAGTCTTTTCCGTTCACGAGGAGGATATCGATCCAGCCGTCGCCGTCGGCATCGAAAAAGGCGGCGCCTGAACCGAGGGTTTCCGGGAGAAATTTTTTGCCTGTCTTGCCGGCGTTGTGGACGAACTTGATTCCCGCTTGAGCAGTTATGTCGGTGAATTGGACCTTGCTTACGGGTGGCGGGGCGGCACTTAGTACCAGCGCTGCTATTAGAATTGCCGCGTAGTTACCGGATCTCTTTAAGCGCGATGCTTTCATGATCGTGGATGGCCTGCCTCTCGTTGTTATCTTCGGGACTTACCAAGCGAGGCTTGGCCGTTATCGACTGGGACGATTCGTCGGCTTTGAAGCGCTGGAAAAGCTTCTGCTCGCGCTCGGCGGCATTAACATCGCCAATCCCGCGGTACGCCAGCATGGCTGTGTAATGCATCTGCAGGTCCTCCGGATCGATATCCTCGACCTTCTTCAAAGCGCCGATTGACTCTTTGTAATCGCGCTTCAGGAATTGCAGGCGCGCCACCTGATTCCAAACCACACGATCGCGGGGATATTTAGCGGTCACGATGGCCAGGTCCTTCAATGCGGCATCGTAGTCGCCGTCAGCCTTTTCGATCAGGGCGCGGAAGTAGTAAGTGCGTCCCAGGTCCGGATTCACGGCGAGCGATTTCTGAATAAACGGCTTGGCGCGATCGGTCTCGCCTTCCTGGATCAGCGCGCGCGCCACGTTCAGCCAGCCATCGGCATAGCCCGGTTCGGCCTCGGTGACTTTGGTGAACGCATACTCGGCGCCCTTGACGTCTCCCTGCAGCAGCAGCCCGATTCCCCAATCGTTCCAGCGCTCGCGGGTCTTCTTGTTGGCGACTTGCTGCCACTTTGCACTGGCCGCATTGTTCGTCAGGTCGATGGATGACTCGGCCTTCGCCAGAACGGTGATCGGAGTTACCGGGACTTCACCTTTCACCTCACCGGAAACGTTGGCCGGGATATTGTTTTTGTCGAAGCTGTATTCGGCGGCGTTGTGAAGGATGTCGATCTTCGACTCCTCACCGGGCTTCGGTTTCCCGGCATACGCGAACTGCGTGTAATACCAGGAGAACTTGCGGTGATTGAGTTTCGCGGTCAGGTGAATGGGGCCTTTGGCGTCTTTCGGAATATTGAGCAGGTAGTGCACCGTGTCGGCCGCGCCGGGCTGAATGGCGTGGACGTAAAGCACGCTGCGCGCCTGCCAGGCATTGCGTTTGTTGATCTCGTTACCATCTGCGTCAAGCTGATACGCCTTATAAAAATGCGCGCCAGGCTCGACCGGGCCTTTACCGCCGTCTTTCACCTGGCCGCTCCAAAAGATGATTCTTCCGGTCGCATCCGTGGCCTGCAACTCCAGCCAGATATCGAAAGAATCGAGCGTGCCGCCAGGGAAAAAATGGCCTATCTTGCGTGTCCTGACGACCACGTCGACACGGGCCGTCGAGCCAGGTTGGAACGTTGGGTGCGCCTGATCGAGAGGCGCCGCCACGTTGCCGACTTCGCGGATGAAAGTGTCGCCCTGCTGTTCGGCTTCTTCACCTACGGGCGAACCCGAACTCAGTTTCGGACTGGTATCGGCGCGGCGGACCATGGCCGTTTGCTTACCGGCATTCTCCACAGGCGAAGCGGCGAAGATATCGACCGAGATAAAACCGGACGTCAGGAACTTCTGGTCGATCGCAAGCTGCTCGGCGTCTTTGTTCGCGTTGGCAACGGCCGTATTGGCCGCCGGGAAGCGGTGCGAGTGAATCTGGCCGCCGCGATTGCCGGCTTCCTTCGACGGTTCGAGAGGCATGTGGCAATCCGTGCAGGTCTGGCCTTTGGGCGGATAGTAGAACGAGCGCGCGCCCTCGCCGAATCCCGAAGCCTGCCAATTGTCGTAGTCGTTGAAGCCGCGGAACCAGCGATAGTTGTTGACCGGAATGTCGAGGTGAACTTTGTGGCAGGTCGAGCAGAACTGGGAGGACTGCTCCACCATGAACGGCTTCAGAAAAGTCTCGCGGTGCGGTTCCGGGTTCAGATACGTCATGAAATCGACCATGGTGCGAATGGCTTTGTTCTTGCTGGTCATCAACTGGTGCAGCGGCGGGTATTCGATGGTGAATCCGTTATTCCCCATCGTGCTGTCGACGTGGACGATGGCGTGGCAGCTGGTGCAGGCGAGCCCCGCGTGAGCTTCGGGGGTATCGATCTGCGGCTCGATGGGCTTGTCGAAGCGGCCGTTGAAGAACACGGCATGGTCATGGCAGCCGGCGCACCACTTGCTGCCCCGCGGCGAGCCCTGTGTGTCCTGCATGAGTTCGATGGCCTTCCGATAGAACTGGTTGTTGAACGAGCCGAAGTGGTGGGACGATGCGTTCCACTCGTCGTAAATTTTCCTGTGGCAGTTGCCGCAGGTTTCGGAATCCATGAAAAAGTTCGACGGTATGATGCCGCCGACATTGGTCTGAGCGGAAGCGGGGAAGAATGGCGATTTCGGTCCACCGCCTTCGCCTTCCATGGCGAGCGGAGGGCTGGCGGGATTCACGATGCGATTGGCGGGATCGGGGAAATACCTTTTGTAGCCATGGCCGATTATGGGCAGCGCGATGAGTGCGATCAACGCGAGTTGGAAGCCTTTCTTAAAGGTCAGCCAGTTGCGGTCTCCCTGCGCGGCTTTTTTCCAGACGAAGGGAATGAGGGCGGCGACCCCGAGGATTGCCGCCGCGATATGCGACCAGAGTATCCATGCGTTGCCGCGAATGTTTCCGGCCCACGTGAGGATCGCGCCAAGTACGAACGCGAGCAGCAGGAATATGACGGCTATTGGCGCACCTGAGAGCAGTCCGGTTCGCCGCATGATGAAGAGCAGGGCGATGGCGAGGACCGCTCCCAGGACAACGTGTCCGAGCACGTTCGTCATGTAGAAGACCGTGGGCGAGGAGAACGCGGCAACGTAACCGGTGTTCACCAGCAGGGCGAGAAACAGGATGGCTATCCAATACTCAACGCTTCGCTTCATTTGCGACGACACCGCCCCTTTGTCCTGGATGCGGACTCTCAAGTCTAGGATCGCGCGCGGGATGGCGACAATAATAGAAAACCACTACGGGCGCGGCGGCAGCGGCAGCGACAGGGCTTTGGTAGCTTTGGTGAGTGATACGGCTGGATTCGGTTTTGAGCGTAGATGTCATCCTCGCCCGATTATGGCAGGCGTTGAAGAGGTTCTACCGGTCTGTCATGGCTTCGGATCGAGAAGTCGATCCATACCGCGATATGATCCAGAAGGCCAGGACAAGTGGCGAGCGAGCACACGGAGCACATCAACATGAAGCCAAAGAACACGATCTGCCTCTGGTTCGACAAAGACGCGCTTGAGGCGGCGCGCTTCTACGCGGTCACCTTTCCGGATAGTAACGTAACCGCCGTTCACGAAGCCCCCGGTGACTATCCGGGCGGCAGGAAGGGCGATGTGCTGACGGTGGAGTTCACCGTCCTTGGCGTTCCCTGTCTCGGCCTCAACGGCGGACCGGTGTTCAGGCACACCGAGGCCTTCTCCTTCCAGATCGCGACGGACAATCAGGAAGAGACGGACCGTTACTGGAACGCGATCGTCGGCAATGGCGGCGCCGAAAACCAGTGCGGTTGGTGCAGGGACCGCTGGGGCCTGTCCTGGCAGATCACCCCGCGCGCGCTGACCGATGCACTTGCAGCTGGTGGCGCCGAGGCAAAGCGTGCCTTCGAGGCGATGATGACGATGACGAAGATCGACATCGCCGCCATTGAGGCAGCGCGCCGAGCCTGACGTGAACACGCCGAACGTGTCCTTGTGTCCTGATATTTGCGGCACTCGTGTGATGGCCGAAGCAGAACCAAAACCTCTACCCGAGTGATCCGGGACGACCAAGCTGGGGTGCGAACCCGATGACGCGGTTTGCCCGGCGTCAGGAAGGCCGTTTTCCTGCGGCTCTTCGTTTGCGCGGCCAGAATTCACGCGCCACATTGGCGCCGGCATTCGCCCCAATGGTAATGCCGCCGGTAGCCGCTCCTCCAGCCACCACACCGGCGACCGCGGCTCCCGACAACCGACCGGTCGCGACAGTCTTCCGGCCAGTGGTAGTCTTTCGCGTCACGAAAGTGCTCACGAGAGCATGCCGCAAACGGTGCCCGAATCCCTTTTGGTCGGACCGGTGATAGTGCAGGTCTTCATGACGAACACCGGCCACGGCGTATTCCACCGTATTGTTGACGACGTGACCCTCGAACGAAGTGGCGAGGTGCCGGCCGAAACCGCCCTTTCCCCGCCCGAGCGCCGCTCCCGCCACTACTCGAGGGATCGCCTGTTTGCCAAAGGTTTTTTTCACGTATTCTTTCCGGACGGGGTGTCTTTCAGGAGCTTTTGCGGTGGTGGTGGCGGCAGAAATAACGCCTGCCGTCATGAAAGCGGCGGTCAGAATGAACCGGATTGTGCGACCGGTCGACATTCGCCATTGATAAGTGCAATCACCTGTCCACTGCAACGGACGTTACATAGAACCGGGGCGGTCCAGGTAAGTCCTTTTCGAATGAGATCGTTACTTTCCGCCGCAGCTCGTCGAAGTGGCGCTCAGGGCGCGTCCGAGGTGCGTGAATTTGGCAGTATCGCGTGCAAAGATCGGATCCGTTATACCGAAAAAACCCGGCCAAATCGCTTGATTTTAAATCGCTTATGCTGAGTTTTTGGAGCAAGTAGATTTGGTCTGGTAATTTTTAAGCACTACAGAAACAATCCGGTATTCGACGACTCCCCGACCGTGGTTTCTGTCATGGACTTGAGAGGAAAGCCGCGTGTTCCACGAGCCATGCGAAGACGCGGCTTTCGCCGCATGTCCATTCGTGATTGGGGCCAATCCGGCAAGATCGGGTGGCCGGCATCACGATTCCGGAAGATTGAGCATCCGCATCAGCTCTGCCCAGCGCGGCGTGGAGCGCAGCTCCCTGCCGTACCAATACCGCAGATATGTGCCACCGTATAAATCGCGCTGCTCGATGGCCTTCCCGAGCCAATCCGCTTCCGCGTCGAATTCCCGGAGCACCCAATGATAAACGGCCAGGCCTCGGGGAGCGCCGAACGCATCGCCGGGCCGGAGCTTCCCGTGCAGTTGCTCCGCCCGGCCCGTCTCTCCGGTGCGCTTCAGCAGCCCGGCGAGCAATCCGATCAAATGGGGAAACAGAGGCGCGAGTGCGTGCGCCCTTTCGCAAAGTACCAGCGCGCGATCCAACTCCCCCCGCGACGCATGGTGAGCGGCCAGCGCTCCCAGCGCGCCCACGTTGTCCGGATAGAGGTCCAGAAACTCGGAATACGCCGCGCCTGCCTCCTCGTCGCGGCCGGCCGCGGCGAAACAACCCGCCCGGTTCAGTCGCAGAGTAACATTGAGCGGATCTTCCCGCAGTCCAAGCTCTAATTGCTGGAGGGCTTCGGCCGGATGGCCGGCGGGCAGAAGGTAACCAAGAGCGTACGGGAAACGTACATTGATCGGCACGGGATCGCGAGCTGTCGCCAGGCGGAAGCGCCTCTCCGCTTCCATCCAGTCGCGCTCGAGGCTGGTGGCCACGACGCCCAGCATCGCGTGACCTTCAGGGAGGGAAGGATCCAGTTCCAGCGCCTTCTGCGCCTGGGAGCGCACCATGGGCAAAGCTTCGCTGGCCGGCAGCGCCCCGATCAACGTCATGCTGAGGAAATAATTTCCGTACGCGCATTGGGCCAGCGCGAATTTCGGATCCAGCGCGATGGCTCGCTCATACCATTCCCTGGCGCGCTGAACCAATTCCAGCTTGCCGGACATGGAATAGTGCCGCGCCTTCAACAGAGCCTCATAAGCGGGCAGGCTCGGCTTGTATTGCTCGGGCGCCGCGGGCACTCCGGAAAGCGCCGCGGGCATTCCGGAAAACGCCACGGGCATTCCGGAAAACGCCGCGGGCGCCCCGGAAAACCGCACGCGCAGCGCGGAGGCGATTGCCTGCGCGATCTCGTCCTGCACCGCGAACACATCCGCCAGCTCGCGATCATAGCGCTGCGACCAGAGATGCGAACCATCCGCGGCGTCGATGAGCTGCGCCGTCACCCGGACTCGGCTTCCGGCACGGCGTACGCTGCCTTCAAGGAGGGTGCGAACGCGGAGAGTTTCGGCGATCCTGGTGATGTCCTCCTCTTTGCCTCGAAACGCGAAGGATGAAGTGCGCGCGATTACCTTAAGCCCCGGAATCTGCGCCAGGGAATTGAGGATCTCCTCGGCCAATCCATCGCTGAAGTATTCGTTTTCCTTGTCCCCGCCCACGTTGGCGAACGGCAACACCGCGATGGAGGGCGCTCGCTCCACGGATGAGTCCTGCGCAACGGACGCCGTTGGCGCGAGGGAAACGACTCCGGGCGAACTCACTTCGCCGATTGCGGCGAGCAGAGCGTCCCTCACCTGCGTAATGGACTGGAATCGGTCGGCGGGCGATTTGCGCAGGCAGCGGGTCACGATGCTTTGCAACGCCGGTGGGGCGTCGATCGGTTCGGGCTCCTTGTACAGGATGGCCGCTATGGTGGCGAGGTCGGAATCTCCGGGAAAGGCGCGGCGTCCGCTCAACATCTCGTAGAGCACCAGCCCAAATGAGAAAATATCCGAGCGCGCATCGGCGGGCCGGGCATGGGCCTGCTCGGGAGACATGTAGGCGGCGGTGCCCATCACCGTTCCCGCGACGCTGAGAGCGGTAGGAGCGTTGTCCAAGTCGACGCCGGGGTTGTCGTTGACGAGAGCGAGTCCAAAATCGAGCAGCTTGACGCCTGACTGCGAACCGGATTGCGTAACCAGAATATTGGCCGGTTTCAGGTCGCGATGGATGATGCCTTTGCCGTGAGCTGCTTCGAGCGCGGCGGCGATACCCAGCGCCAACCGAACAGCTTCGGCCGGCGCGAGCGGTCCGCGCGGCGAAGTACCTTCGATGTACTCCATGACCAGATAGTCCGGCCCGATATCGTGCAACGTGCAGATGTTGGAGTGGTTGAGCGCGGCGATGGCCCTGGCTTCACGCAGGAACCTGCCGGAAAACTCGTTCCCGCAGAACTTGATCGCCACATCGCGGTCGAGCCGCGTGTCTCGTGCCTTCCACACCTCTCCCATGCCACCTTTGCCTATGGCGGAGCGGAGTTCATACGGACCGAATTTATCGCCGGTCTTTCGTTCCATCAGACTGAGCCGAATCGCTTCAATCCACTATATAAAGTCGCGCGTGCCGAGGCGGCGGTCGAACTATTACTAAATTAAAATGGCACGAAAAATGCCAATGAGTGCATGGATGGGTAATCGTTTCGAAAAGTGGAGCTTCACGCCTGATTTGATACAGTCCCTGGGCTTAAGCGAAGCTTCGGGTCCCCACCAGGAACACAGGGAAATCATTCAGAACAAACTCAGAGCGTTTCTTTCCGTACAGGAGGCGCGGGAAACCGCCACGCGCGTCCACAACCTGGCCCTCGATGTAGATGAGGAAATCGGCAGACTTCTGAAAGATCCGCTGGTCGGAAGACTCTACGAATACGACGGACAGTGCTTTACTCCCGGGGGCGGCCGGTACTTTCACACCGCGCTCGACGGCCTCCATCTCCTGCAATGGCTGAGCGATTCCGGCGTCGAAACCTTCTTTCGCGGGAGGGCGAAACACGACGCCATCCAGTGGATGATGGAAGAACTGGGCAAGCACGTCTGGGTGGCCAGGGTACGAAGGATGAACTGGGAGGAGTTCCAGACCCTGGGTTTGGTGCCGCAAGCGGTGCTGGACGCGATTATTAATGGCGCCCGGGAGCGCTGGAGAGAAACGAACCCGCCCCGGCTGTCTTCCGAAGAACAAGCTTTCTTCCAATCTTTCGAGGCGCAAATGGAAAGCCGCTTCTCTGCTGCGTGAATCGCCGACCGGCGAACCAGAGTATATTGATGAGGAACGACACACCAAAACGAGGGCCACGAAATGGCGACGATGCTGAAGACCCGCTGGTTCCCGATGAGAGCCGCGCGCATCGCTGTCGCGCTCGCAATCGTCTCGACGATGGCCACGGGCCAGAGTCCGCGGCCGGCCCCCATCACGATCACCCTGGCCGGGCAATCGATGATCCGGTCGGACATCCGCGCGACCGCGCCGGCGGCGGTGCCCGTGATCCAGGGGCTGCTGAAAGGCGATGTGGTGTTCACCAACCTTGAAGCCGTGATCGCCGAAAAAGGCGAAACGAGTCAGCAGGGTGCGGGACTTGGATTTCTCACTCCGCCTGAAGCGCTCGATGCGCTGAGAACTTTCGGCTTCAACTTGTTGTCCCTCGCCGGCAACCATGCTTTCGATCTGAAAGTAGCTGGGGTTGGGAACACGATTCGGGAGGCGGACAGCCGGAAGATCGTTCACGCCGGAACCGGAAGCAACGTGGCCGAAGCTGTAGCGCCCGGTTATCTGCATACCACAAAAGGCACAATTGCCCTGATAGCAAGCGCGTCGGGCCTGATTACAACGGGAGCAAGCGCCGCGGCGGATCGCCCTGGCGTGAATGAGCTTCGCGTCGAGGCCGGAGACAAGGAAAATGAGGGGACGGCCGAGCTGCCCGCCGCGCCTGGCAACACACCGAATCCGGAGGATTCGCAGCGCATCCTGCAGAGCATTCGGGAGGCCCGCCGGCAAGCGGACTTCGTGATTGTGTACCAGCATAACCACGTCTTCGGAAATCACTCGTTCGCGACGATTTTCACGGAAGGGATGCAGGAACGGCTCGCCCCGAACGAGTGGCTTAAGAAATGGACGCATGCCGAGGTGGACGCGGGCGCGGACATCATCGTAATGCATGGCGCGCCGCTGCTGCATGGGGTGGAAATTTATCATGGCAAGCCCATTTTTTACGATCTGGGTAACTTCATATACAATTTGCCGCCCACGCTGACGGTCCTCGACGAGCCGATGAATTGGGAGAGCGCGGTCGCTTACGTGCAATTTCAGGGAAAGAACCTGCAATCCATTTCCCTCCGGCCGATAGCCCTGAACAACGTGGGCGAGGGCCAGCCCGATATGCACAATGCGTTCGCGAACAACCAGTTCCTCCAGACGCGCGGCCTGCCATCGCCGGTGACGGGCGCGAGAGCGGGTTACATTCTGCAGCGCCTGGCCGACGCCTCAAAGCCTTTTGGTACCAGGGTCGAGATTAAAGGCGACACGGCGGAAATCAAGCTGAAAGCCGGGAGTTAACGTAACTCGATCGCACTCCTGCGCGAAGTAAGTTGTATGGGCGCAGCCGTTATTTGGATGCCCGAACCAACATTGAATAGCGCCGTCGAAGGCGAACTGCCGGGTCTGATGGTCCGGTATCAGGAAGGCGATCCAGGCGCGGTCGAGGAGTTGGTTCGCCGGCTTTCGCCTCGATTGATGCGTTTTCTGGCCTCGCCGGGAATGCCCAGGAGCGATATCGAGGATCTTTTCCAGGAATGCTGGATTCGAATTCATCGAGCCCGGCATACCTATCGGGCGACGGAGCCACTGTTGCCCTGGATTTATGCGGTAGCGCGCCACACCCGGCTCGATGCGTACCGGCGCAGGCGCAGGCTGGAATCGAAAGAGGTGCTGGTTTCCGAGCCGCCTGAACCTGCCGGCCAGCCGCATCAAGGGGATGCCGAACAGGATCCGGGCCGATTCGGGCGGTTGTTGACGGAATTGCCGGAAAGCCAGCGGGAAGTGATTTTTATGCTGAAAGTTTCGGGGATGAGCATTGAGGAGGTCGCGCGGGCGACTTCATCGACTGTCGGGGCCGTCAAGCAGAAGGCGCATCGGGCCTATGGGACGCTGCGCCGGATTTTGGAGAAGGAGGGGCGTTCGATATGTCTGGAGAACTAAAGGCCGCGTGCGAATCGGTCGACGCGGAATTCGACCGGCAGTTCGGCGATGCGGGGTTCATTCTATCCGCGGATGCGCGACGACACCTTGACGGATGCGGGCGATGCCGGGATCTGTACGGCTACCTTTTCGCACCCGCGCCTGTCGTTACGGTGCCGCCTGAGCTGAGCGACAGGGTGGAGCAGGTTCTCAAGTCCTCGCTGCGGCCGGTAAAGCCTGCCGGATCGATTGGGAGAATTGCCGTCCAGCTATTTCTGGTATTCGCGATTATGGCGGCCGTGGTCGCGAGCTTCATGAAACCCGCCGGATTGCAGACAATGACCGTTGGTGAGTTGGCCGGCGTCGCCGCGGCTCTGATTATCGGCGCGGCTCTGCTCTCGCTCTCGCTTGCCTGGCAAATGATTCCAGGAAGCCTGCGACGCATTTCCGCGGAGGCGGCGATAACGATTCCGGCGGCGGCTTTTTTGGCAACGGTGGCCGTGTTGTTTCCGTGGCGCGCTCCCGAAGAATTTTTCAAAGCCGGATGGCATTGCCTGTGGCTCGGAACGGTGATTGCCGTTCCGACGGCGGTTCTGTTTGGAGGCATCGTCCGACGCGGCGCGCGGCTCGCATCCGGAACGCTGCGGGCGACACAGGGGGCAACCGCGGGAGCGATCGCCGGGTTGGTCTCGATTACGATCCTGCAGGCGAATTGTGAGATGCAGGAGGCGGTTCACCTGCTGGTCTGGCATGGGGGAGTTCTGGCGGTATCGACCTTGGCGGGATATCTGATCAGCCTCTCCGCGAGCGGTCTCCAGCGGGGAAGCTTGTAACTTCGGCGGCGCGGGAATCACAACGATACGCCTCATGAATCGCACCACCAGATTCGTCCGCATTACGCATCGCCCTACTAAATCGGTATTAGCTGAAGGGCCTCTCGGGTGGGGGATTACGCCGTTTGAAGGCAATTACTATATTCGCCGGAAATACCTCAAGGCTGGTCGTTTCAGGCCTAACTTCGTACCAGGCCTCTGCCCGTACAAATTTCTGTATGTCTGGCTGAATCTCGAGTTGCCATCGGGTCGCAAGGAGACGAGTATCGCGTGGCTTTATTGGCTGCCCAACCCGCTGCTGCCCTTCATCTGGTATCGCGTCGCGTTACCGGGCAACCACCCCGACCTGGACGTTCAACGCTGGGAAGGCGAGGATCTCTATTCCAGCGGCGGAGAGGGCGCGCTGCAACAGCTGCGTCTGTTCAGGTATCAGGAAATACGCGGCTGTCGCCGCATGTCCTTCCGCTTGCGGCACCCGGAGATTTCAAACTGTAGCGGGCGGTATTGGCTAGCCCGCCTGGCGATTCGGATTTGCGCTTTTTTTGTAGATCATCCGGTGGCAGCAGACGAACAGGCCGGAGATGGAGAGAAGGGCAAGCACGAGTCCCAAGGCACTCCATAGGGCTTCGGCAAACCAGCCGAACCTGCCAAAATGTGCTTGCGAGAGCAATGACAGGGCCTCGTCATAATACTTGTCATTGGGATCGAAGAAGGCCAGCAAGGCGCTGGAGGAATCGGGAAAAGAAAAATAGATTCCTGAAATTCCCCACATCAGAACAAAAGGAAGGGTCCAGAACCCAAGCGCACTATGCAGGTCCCAGCTGAACCGTGGAAAACGCGATCCCCAGTCTACGGTCAGACTGCGACGCCAGTTCCTGATTCCGGGCCACCATATGACGGCTCCCGTGAGGCAAAGCATCGTCAGGCAAAGGGCGCCGATGCCGTTCAACAGACGGCCGGTGTCTCCCGAAAGAAGGTTGGCGTGAAGATTCACGAGCCACCGGATGGAGAATCCCGGGGACAGCTCGTTGCGGTAAACAATCACGCTGCCGGACAGGGCGATCAGCGCCACATAAAGGCTGGCTGCCAGCCCTAACCCATAATGAATCCGGAAAAAGAGCCTGTGAAGCCACAGCCTCTCGGGATGCTGCAGCCAACGTTGCCACACCCCCATTGGTTTGTTCCCTTCGAGTTCCAGACCCGCCTACTCCTTTGCCCTGATGACAAGGACCGGGCACGGCGCGTGCCGCATGACCTCTTCGGCGACGCTCCCCAGCAGCGCGCGCTTGATTCCATGGCGTGCGTGGCTGCCGATGACGATCAGGTCCGCGGGCCAGTCCTTCGCGGTTCGAACGATCTCGTGAGCCGGCTTTCCCACGTGGATGAATTCCAGCGCCGGGCGCGATTGCGGCGCCAGTTGGCGCAAGCGGGCGATCAGTTTACTGCCCTCGCGTTCGGCCTCCGCGATCAAATCCGCGGGAGCGATGCCCGGGGCTTGCTCCAAACCAGGCTCGATCGCGTGCGCAAACGCGATTTCGGCTCCCAGCGCTGAGGCAAGTTCCATGCCGAGCTCGGCCGCGTGGGCGGCAAGCGGCTCGCCGTCAACGGCTATCAGTATTCTGCGGATCTTCATCGGCGTTCGCTTTCATTTGAGGCTGAGCAGCATGCGCATCCGGCCGGTGTGCAACGGCTGGAACGCCGCTGAAGCAATAGCCAAACCAGCGCCGCCACAACCAATACGAGAATAACCAGCACGATCCATGCGGGCCAGCGCAGCTGTGGCGCCAGCGAGGCGCGATAGAAGCTGATGACTCCCACCAGGGCGAGAAAACAGGACAGCACCAGACGCAATGTGGCCTGCGGCATGCGTCCCGCTACTATGGATGCGATCTGGCCCCCGATGAGAACCGCCGGGGCGGTTGCCGCGAGAATGTTCCACGGAATCGTCGCCCCTGTTGTAGCATCCATGGTCAGGTGCGTTACGGCGGCGGAAATCGAGGCTGCCGCGATGATCATGTGGGCGTTTCCCGCCGCCAGGCGCACGGGGATTCCGCGCAGCACCTGTTCCACGGTGCTCATTTCTCCCGCGGAGAATCCGACCAGGCCCTGAAACACGCCGCCGACCGCGGCCGTTCCGGCGCGCCAATGGTCGTTCTGTCTGCGATACCGATAGGTTCGCCCCATGCGGTCTGTATGTTCTTCGGTCTCCGCCGCGCGCCTCCCGTCCGCGCCGCGCTCGCCGGTCTCGCGAATGATCATGAACGCGAAGAGTATCAGGCCCACGCCGACGACCACAAGCAGCCAGTACGCCGGGAGGAAATGGGCGGAGATCCCCCCGATCACGGCGGTGGGGACCGCGAACGTGAGCGCAAATCCGGCGATCCGGAAATCGATTAACCCAGCCCGCCAAAAGGCGGACGTCGAGCTCATGAAGCCGACGATCTCCGTCAGCAGCCCGACCTCGACAGCCTGCACCGGTTCAAGACGGTGGCCGACGAGGGGAAAAACGATGGAAAAGAAGGGGACAAATAGCACGGCCCCCGAGACTCCGATTGTTCAAACCGTAATACAGATGGTCAGCGCGATTGGGAACATCCACCAGAATTGAAGCCAGTAGCCTAAGTGCATTTTCGCGGGTTCTCCTTGTTTCTTCTTCGCGCGATAAAGCCGGTTAGTTACGGCGCCGAAGGCCGTAACTTTCGGGCGCGCCAGGTCGAAGAACAAGTTATCGACAGTGAATGCGTTCCGAGCTGAGGTTTTCGTCATTCTGCAGTTGAGCGTTGTTCCGTTCTTCGGACAGACAGCGCCGCCCGCACCCGACAGGGCATTCGCTTTGCCGGCCGATTCGCGGCTTCGCGCGGAGCTTGCGCAGGCACAGGCACAGGCAAAAACCCCTGCGCGGAGAGCGGCTTTCGATCCCAACGTGGTGTACGGTCTGCCGGATCTGGTCGACCTTGCGGAGCGGAATAATCCGGAAACGCGAATCGTGTGGGAGCGAGCGCGGGAAAAGGCCGCCGCGCTGGGCGTCTCCCGCAGCGCCCTCTTTCCTACGATCGCGGCCGTGGCGTCGGCTTCGGTGAACCAATATTCGTTGTTTTTCGGCAAGTTTTACCACGAGGACACCGCGCTGTTTCCGGCGTCGCTGCACATGTCATGGACGATTCTGGATTTCGGGGCGCGCGAATCGAGTATCGATCTTGCCAGGGCCAACCTGCTCGCGGCGGACTTCACGTTTAACGACACGCATCGCAGGATCATTTTAGAGGTGGCAGAGGCGTATTACAGATTGCTGGACGCGATGAGCCAGGAAGACGCGGCGCAGGCGACCCTCACGGATGCCCGGACGGTGCAGCAGGCGATTGAAGCGAGGCTCGTCAACGGTCTGGCAACTTTACCGGACGTCCTCGAAGCGCGGGCCGCAAGCGCCCAGGCGCAATACGAGCTGACATCGATTCAGGGCCTGGTGGAGACTGCGCGCGGCTCTCTGACAACTGTGTTGGGAATGTCTCCCGCCGCAGCGGTCCGCGTTCGCAACGTAACCGGTGCATCGGTGCCGGAGACGATCGAAGAGCCTTTCGAAGCCGTCGTGGCCCGCGCTCTGGCTCAAAGGCCGGATCTTCTCGCTCAGGCCGCGCGAATCCGCGCAGCGGAGGCGCAGGTGAGCCAGGCCCGCGCGGCCTGGTATCCATCGCTTGATTTTTCCGGGGATTGGGGACACACCAACGGCATCGGGCAGGAAAAAGGCGACCTGGCCGTTGCGCATTCGTCGATTTACCCTTATCAGGCGCAGTTGAAGCTAAGCTGGACGGTTTTCGACGGCGGGGCGCGGCGAAGCGAGTCCGCGCGCGCGCTGTCGGGGAGGAGAGAGGCGCAAGCGCAGGTGGCAGCCTCAAGGGATCAGATTGAAAACGAGATTTGGGCCTCTTACATCAAGCTCAAGACAGCCCGGAGCCAGCAGCAAGCGGCCGATGCGCTGCTCCAGGCGGCGGATCAATCGTATTCTTCGGCGATGGAGGCGTTTCAGGCCGGCGTCAGAACCTTCATCGACGTCACCACGGCGCAGCGGGATCTGGCCCGCGCCAGGACAGCCCAGGTGACCGCGCGCGTCCGGCTTCTGGAAGGCATTGCGGATCTGGCGTTTCGGGCCGCGGACCCGATACCGGCCGCCCAACATTGAGTATGCGCGCACCTTCCGTGGACATTCTCGGTTCGTTCCTGCCGATTTGGATTTTCTGCATCGCGGGAGGAATTCTGGCGACACTGGGGGCCAGATTGCTGCTCGTCCGCGCAGGCCTGGATGGAGAGTTGGGGCCGCGCGTCATTGTTTATCCCAGCATGGTCACGCTGATTGCGTGCACCATCTGGCTGGTTTGGTTTCGGTAGTGAGGAATTATGCCTCGAAAAATATTTGGCCGGGTTCTTGGCGTTTTGATCGTGCTGGGCGCTGTGGGAGCTTGCCTGGCAGTGGTGCGCGAGATCCACAAAAATCCGCAGACGGACGATGCGGAGGTGTTCGCGAATCTGATTGGCATCGCACCCGACGTGAGCGGGCGCATCGTCAGTATCCATGTGAAAGACAACCAATTCGTCAGAAAGGGGGAACTGCTCTTCGAGATCGATCCGGTTCCTTATGAGTATGCGCTGGAAACAGCCCGCTCGCAGCGAGCAGTGCTGGAGGGACAGGTTAGGGATCTCGAGAGAACCATCTCGGCGCAGAACAGCGCCGTGGTTTCGGCAAGAGCGAATACCAGGAGTTCCGAGGCCCGGATCGGAAGCGCCGAGGCGATCGTCGAAGCCGTGCGGGCCGCCGTCGACGCAGCCAGGGCTGAGTTGGCTCACGCCGAGGCAGACTACGCCTATTCGGAAAATAACGTGCTCCGTCTGGAGCCTCTCTTGAACAAGCAGTTTGTCACGGTGGACCTGGTGGACCAGGCGAGGACCGCGCGATCGGTCAAAGGAGAATCGGTCCGGCAGGCCCGGGCGCGATTGGCGATGGCGGAAGCTCAGTCCGCCGCCGCGATCGCCGAGCAGAAAGAGGCCCAGGCGGCGTACGATCAGAGCAACGCAAAACTCGATCAATCCGCGAAGAGCATCACCATTCTCGATCCGCTCATCGCACAGCGGGAGGCGCGGGAGGCGGCGGTAAAAAATGCGGCCTACGATTTGGAACGCTGCAAGGTCTATGCGCCGTTCGACGCGCGCGTGACCAACCTCATCATTTCCGAAGGCGCTTGGGCTCATGCCGGCCAGCAGGCTTTCACTCTGATTGACGCCCGAACCTGGTGGGTTATGGCGAATTTCCGGGAGACCGATTTGAAAAATATTCAGGCCGGCAGAGTGGCGGATGTGTATTTGATGGCCCGGCCGAATCAAAGGTTCGAGGGGATTGTCGACAGTGTGGGATTCGGTGTAACGCCCGACGCAAGTCTGGTCGGCAGTTTATCGCAGGGGCTGCCCGACGTTCAGCGTTCTTTGAATTGGGTACACCTCGCCACGCGCTTCCCGGTTCGCATCCGGGTGAACTCCCCTTCTATCGGCGATTTCCGCGTCGGCGCTTCAGCCACAGTGGTCATGCGCGGAAGTACGATCGGCGCGTCCCGCTAACACACATGGTGAACTCCGCCGGTACCGCAGCTCCCTGGGAAAATCCTCTCGACCGGTTGGCGGCGTTTCTGACGCGGGAGCTTGCTCCGTATCCCGGACGTGCCGCCACCGTTGCCCGAACGGTGACGGCCTGCGTCCTCACCATGCTGCTGGTGATGGTGTTCCGGCTCCCCAATGGATTCCTTGGTGTCTTTTACGCGCTGGCAATTTCGCGCGCCGACTCCCGCGCGACGGTGCGGAACGGCCTCCTGATTCTGCTGGCAAACATCGCGGCCCTGATGGTTGCGCTGGCCGGGATCGCGCTCTTTATCGACTATCCACTGCCCCGTTTGCTGTTTATCGTCGGCATCTTTTTTCTGGCTTTTTTTCTCACGCGCACGATGGCGAATCAGGCGGTCGCGTTCGGTTTCACGATCATCGCGGTAGCGGCGGTCTCGGTGCCGATTATTTGGGCGCGTCCCAATCCACTCAGGCTCGACCTCGAAACCACTGTCTGGACTGCATTCGGAATTATGCTGGGCACGTTCGCCACGGTGGTGACGGAATGGATGTTCGCCTTTCGCGCGGAATCGGCCGTGAGACCGTCGCATTCGATGCCGATGTTTGTCGCCGATGCCTTTTCGAACCCTCAGTACGTCAAATTCGCGCTTAAAGGCTGCCTCGCGGCGAGCATCTGCTACGTGTTCTGGTCGACTGTCGCATGGCCCGGCCTCGGCGTCAGCACGGTTACCTGCGTGATCGCCGCGCCGATGGGAATTCCGGGATCCGTGAGACAGCGGCTGATCACACGTCTCTCCGGCCTGTTCTTCGGTGGCGTGATCTGCGGCATCGGCTCGGAGGTTTTCGTTCTTCCGCACGCGGATTCCATTGTGGGATATATGCTGCCTTTCGCGGCTGTCTCCGCGGTCGCCGCCTGGTTCGTGACCTCAAGTCCCCGGCTCAATTACTTTGGGCGGCAGATGGCGCTGGCATACTACATCACGATATTTCAGGGCTTCGGAGTCAGCACGACGCTGGAGGCGAGCCGCGACCGTCTGATGGGCATTTTATTGGGGATTCTTGTTATGTGGGCCGTTTTCGATATCAGTCAGCCGGCGCGTAGTACCCCCGGCGCCACGACGTGAACGTTTCCGGAACACCGCGAGTGCCGACTATTTTGATCTGCACGTCGTGATAACGGCCGTCGCGCTCGAGGTTGGCGGGAGAGAAGCCGAGAACGTACCGGTTGCGGAGCTCGACGCCGATTCGTCTGGCGATTTCGGGGAGCTTGGCGAAATCGCCGGAGTATTCTCTGCCGCCAGTCTGTTGTGCGATCGAGTTCAACAGTTTGGGACCGAAGTCCTCGGGGCCGAGGAACTCCGCGGGCGCGAAGATCCCCATCACGTAGATCGAAACATCGCTTTCGCGGGCGAAGTTCACGAGTTCGCACTGCGTGTAGCGGCTATTGTTATCGCCTCCGTCGGAGAGCACGAGCAGAGCCTTGCGGCTTTTTTTGGATTTTTTGATCTCGGTTAGCCCCAGATAGATTGCATCGAGCAGGGCCGTTTTGCCTTTGGATTCGGTGACAGCCAGGCGGTCTTCGATTCGGCGAGCGTCGCTGGTCAGAGGAACC